>ERZ778018.429-NODE-429-length-65177-cov-95.308314_pt1 | contig 65177 bp, 69 predicted proteins | sample MGYA00375748_ERZ778018 | MGnify/ENA primary metagenome ERZ778018 (study PRJEB29350, sample SAMN05509839) | bioreactor metagenome | biome: bioreactor; material: wastewater | place: South Africa: University of Cape Town | collected 2014-04-22 ... | reverse complement strand
GCGGTTTGCGATTCGTGAGGGTGGGCGTACGGTAGGCGCAGGCGTCGTCACGGCCGTGCTGAAGTAATCATGGCTACCCCTCGCATTCGCATCAAACTGAAGGCCTTCGATCACCGTAGCCTCGACTCGTCGGCTACCAAGATCGTCGAGACCGTGCGCCGCACCGGCGCCAAGGTAGCTGGCCCCGTGCCGCTGCCCACCCGCATCCGTCGCTTCTGCGTGCTGCGCGGGCCGTTCACCGACAAGGACAGCCGCGAGCACTTCGAGATCCGGACCCATAACCGGCTCATCGATATCAAGTCGCCGACCAAGAGCACCATCGACTCCCTCATGCACCTCGACCTCCCAACCGGGGTCGACATCGAGATCAAGACCGTCGGAGGCCGTTGACAGTGAAAGGAATCCTCGGCACCAAGGTGGGTATGACCCAGGTGTGGCAAGGCGACCGGCTGGTGCCGGTGACCGTCGTGCTCGCCGGGCCGTGCCCCGTGGTGCAACGCAAGACCCCCGCGACCGACGGTTACTCCGCGGTTCAGTTGGGGTGGGATGAGCTCCCGGCCAAGGCGGTGAACAAGCCGACCGCTGGTCACTTCAAGCGCGCCGGAACCGCCGCGCGTCGTCACCTCGTCGAGTTCCGCGACTACGCACCAGAGACCGACGAGGTCACCGCCGACGTGTTCGGCGCTGGTGAAGTCGTGGACGTCACGGGCATCAGCAAGGGCCGCGGCACTGCTGGGGTGATGAAGCGTTGGAACTTCAGCGGTCTCGGCGCCAGCCACGGTGTCAAGAAGAAGCACCGTTCCCCGGGCTCCATCGGCCAGCGCAAGTTCCCTGGCCGCGTCTACAAGGGCAAGCGCATGGCCGGACACTACGGTAGCGAGAAGGTCACCATCGTTGGCCTCACCGTCGTCGAGGTGCGCTTGGCCGACAACCTGCTGCTGATCAAGGGCTCCATCCCCGGACCGAACGGCAGCCTCGTCCAGGTACGGCAGTCGAAGAGGAAGGTGAGCTGATGTCGGTCACAGTCGACGTCATCGGCAGCGGTCGTAAGGTCACCCTTGACCTGCCGGAGCCCAAGGAGTCCGTGCTGCACGAGGTCGTCTTGTGGCAGCTCGCCAAGCGTCGTCGCGGCACCGCCGCTACCAAGACGCGTGGCATGCTCAGTGGCTCAACCGCCAAGATCTACCCGCAGAAGGGCACTGGCCGCGCGCGCCACGGCGACCGCAAGGCCCCCATCTTCGTTGGTGGCAGCAAGGCCTTCGGGCCGCAACCCCGTTCTTACGACTACACGCTCCCCAAGCGTGTCCGCCGCTTAGGCCTCCAGATGGCCATCGCGACGCGCGCCCAGGACGGTCGCCTCACGCTAGTCGACTCGTTCGGCGTGGGCGGTAAGACCCGCGAGTTCGTCGCCTGGGCCAAGACTCACGGCTTCGAAGGCAATGAGCGCGTCCTCCTCGTAACGGACGACGAGCTCGTGCGCCGCGCCGCGCGCAACGTGCCCTGGATCGACGTACTCGCTACGGCAGGCCTTAACGTCTACGACGTTCTGCGCGCCGACCGCGTGATCGCCGACGCCAAGCTGTTCGACGGCGCCGAGGAGCAGGCATGAACCCGCACGACGTGATCTTTGCGCCCGTCCTGAGCGAGAAGGCCGTAAGCGCCATCGCAACGGGCAAGTACTCCTTCTACGTTCACCCGCACGCGAACCGCGTTCAGATCCGCGAGGCCATCGAGACGGTGTTCAAGGTCGACGTGACCAAGATCAACCTGATCAATGTCCAAGGCAAGGTCAAGCGCCTAGGTCGCTTCGCAGGCCGCCGCCCAGAGCGGAAGAAGGCCATCGTCACTCTCAAGGCCGGGCAGCGCATCGAGCAGCTCGAGGGCCTCTCTTAAAGGAGGAGGGATAGGCTATGTCTACCAAGAGTTACCGCCCATACACCCCCTCCCGTCGCACCATGACGACTTCGGACTTCGCGGAAGTCACACGCGACACGCCGGAGAAGTCGCTGATCCGTCCGATCAAGAAGTCTGGTGGCCGCAACCACCACGGTCGCATCACCTCGCGCTTCCGCGGCGGTGGCCACAAGCGCCGCTACCGCTTGATCGACTTCAGGCGCCGCGATAAGGAAGGCGTACCCGCCAAGGTCGCCGCCATCGAGTACGACCCTAACCGGAGCTCGAACATCGCGTTGCTTCACTACCGCGACGGCGAGAAGCGCTACATCCTCGCCCCTGACAAGCTCACTGTCGGCAGCCTCGTCGTCAGCGGCGCAGAGTCGGAGCCCGTGCTCGGCAACGCCATGCCGCTGCGCTTCATCCCGATCGGCTCGGTCGTTCACGCCGTCGAGCTGCAGCCAGGCAAGGGTGCGCAGTTGGCCCGCTCGGCTGGCACGAGCATCCAGATCCAGGGCCGCGACGGCTCGTACGTCACGTTGCGTCTCCCATCTGGTGAGCTGCGCAAGGTGCACGGCGAGTGCTACGCCACCATGGGCGGCGTTGGCAACAGCGAGCACAAGAACATCATCATCGGTAAGGCAGGCCGCAGCCGCTGGCTCGGCCGCAAGCCACACCAGCGCGGTCGCGCCATGAACCCGGTCGACCACCCGCACGGTGGTGGCGAAGGACGTTCGACGAGTGGCCGCCCGCCGGTCAGCCCCTGGGGCCAACAGGCCAAGGGTCTCAGGACGCGCAACAAGCGCAAGGGTTCTAGCCGCTTCATCGTGCGGCGCCGGAAGGGGAGCTGATCATGGCCCGCAGCCTTAAGAAGGGCCCGTTCGTCGACGGTCACCTGCTCGACAAGATCGACGCCGCCAACGCCTCCGGTGACCGCCGCGTCATCAAGACGTGGAGCCGCCGCAGCACTGTCGTGCCTGAGATGGTCGGCCACACCATCGGCGTTTACAACGGGCGTCAGCACGTGCCCGTGTTCGTTCAGGAGACCATGGTCGGGCACAAGTTGGGCGAGTTCTCGCCGACGCGCTCGTACCGTGGCCACTCCGGCTCGCGGAAGGACTGACCATGGCGCAACAAGCCAAGGCCTCCCTCCGTCAACTACGCGTCACCGCACGTAAGACGCGCCTCGTCGCCGACCTCATCCGTGGCAAGAACGTAAGCGCCGCCGAGGACATCCTGCGCTACACCGATAAGCGCTCCGCCCTACCCATGCTCAAGGTGCTGCAGAGTGCGAAGGCGAACGCCGTGAACAATCACGACATGTTCGAGGACGGTCTCTTCGTCAAGGCCATCGAGGTCGATGAGGGTCCGACGCTCAAGCGCTTCCTGCCCCGCGCCCGCGGCCGCGCCGACCTGTTGCGCAAGCGCACCTGCAGCATCTCGATCACCCTGGAGGAACGCAGTGGGAAATAAGATCAACCCCGTCGGCTTCCGACTCGGCGTGAACAAGGACGCATCGGCGCACTGGTACGCCTCGCCTGCCGACTACCCACGCCTCCTGCAAGAAGACGAACTCATCCGCGCCACCGTCATGAAGGACGTCGGTCACTCCGGCGTGTCTCGCATCGACATCGAGCGCGCAGCTCACAACATCAACGTGACCATCCACACGGCCAAACCAGGCGTCGTCATCGGTCGCGGGGGCGAAGCCATCAAGGCACTGCGCATCAAGCTCAGCGCCAAGATCCCAGGCACCATCGGCGTCAACGTGCAAGAGGTCTCGAACCCCAACACGAACGCCGCCCTCATCGCCCAGCGCATCGCGGAGCAGCTCGAACGCCGCTTCGCCTTCCGCCGCGCCATGAAGCAAGCCGTTCAGCGCACCATGGAGTCCGGCGCCCGCGGCGTCAAGATCCGCTGCTCCGGTCGTCTCGGCGGCACCGAGCAGGCGCGTCCAGAGTGGTACGCGGACGGTCGCGTGCCGCTGCAGACCCTCCGCGCGGACATCGACTACGGCACCGCCCGTGCCAGCACGACTTACGGCGTCATCGGCGTCAAGGCGTGGGTCTTCCACGGCGAGATCGTTGGCGACAAGCAGCGCAAGGCCGCAGTGCTCCCGCGCCCTAAGGCAGACGACGACAAGAAGCGCCGTCGCCGCCCGGCCGGCCCACGCCGCCGCGATGGTGCACCAGGCGCGAAGCCTGGTGCCAAGGACACGCGTCCGCGTGCCCGGAAGGAGCGCTAAGCCATGTTGCTACCGAAGCGCGTCAAGTACCGCAAGCAGATGCGCGGCCGCATGACTGGCGCTACCAAGGGCGGCGACTACGTCGCCTTCGGGGACTACGGCCTCGTGGCCCTCGAGCCCGCCTGGATCAAGTCGAACCAGATCGAGGCAGTCCGCGTCACCATGAGTCGTTACTTCCGCCGTGGTGGTAAGATTTACGTTCGCATCTTCCCTGACAAGCCCGTCACCAAGAAGCCACAAGAAGTGCGAATGGGTAAGGGGAAGGGTGCGGTGGAGTACTGGGTAAGCGTGGTGAAGCCTGGCCGCATCCTGTTCGAGGTCGCCAACGTGACCGAAGAACAGGCTAAGGAAGCCTTCCGCCTCGCATCTCACAAGCTCCCCATCAAGGTCAAGATGGTCAAGCGGGAGATCTACGATGAAGCCCAATGAGGTAAGGAACATGAGCGGCGGCGAGATCGCTGCCGAGGTCGACAAGCGCCGCGAGGAGCTCTTCGACCTGCGCCTCCAATCGGCCGTGGGGCACACCAGCAACCCGCGCCGCGCCCGTATGGCTAAGCGTGAGATCGCTCGGCTCCTGACCATCGCCAAAGAGAAGGCCGAGGGAACACGGTGAAGGTAACCAAGACTATGCAAGGCCGCGTCGTCAGCGACAAGGCCGACAAGACCGTGACGGTCAACGTGGAGCGGCGCTTCAAGCACCCGCTTTACGGCAAGGTCGTCACTGTGTCGAAGCGCTACCTCGCGCACGATGAGGCCAACAGCTACCAGGTCGGTGACCTGGTCGAGATCGCGTCCAGCCGCCCCATCAGCCGCCGCAAGCGCTTCGTGGTGTCGCGCTTGATCGAGAAGGCGCGCGCTTAAGCCGCGGGAGTGAGCTGACATGATTCAACAGGAAACTTTCCTAGACGTGGCCGACAACTCTGGCGCGCGCACCATCCAATGCATCCGCGTGCTCGGCACCGGTCAGCAGTGGGTCGGCTCCGTCGGTGACGTCATCGTCGCGGCCGTCAAGGACGCCATCCCGCACGCCGCCGTCAAGAAGGGCGACGTCGTGAAGGCGGTCATCGTGCGGACGAAGAAGGAAGTCAACCGCAAGGACGGCTCCTCGATCCGCTTCGACACCAACGCTGCCGTCATCCTCACGCCACAGAACGAACCGCGCGGCACGCGCGTGTTCGGACCAGTCGCCCGCGAGCTGCGCGAGAAGAAGTTCATGCGCATAGTGTCGCTGGCCCCGGAGGTGCTGTGATGTCGCAGGTCAAGTCGCGCATCAAGAAGGGCGATAACGTCAAGGTCATCGCCGGCAAGCACAAGGGCTCACAGGGTGAGGTCATCGCGGTCAACCGCGAGAAGAGCCGCGTCGTCGTCAAGAACGTCAACATCATCAAGAAGGCGCAGCGTCCCACTCAGGAGAACCCCCGCGGGGGCTTCCTCGAGCAGGAAGCGGCCATTCACCTGAGCAACGTCCAGTTGCTTGACCCGAAGTCGGGCGAACCGACCCGCATCGCCTACCGCTTCCTCGACGACGGCCGCAAAGTCAGGGTCTCCGTCAAGAGCGGCACCCAGTTGGACGAGTGATGAGCATCCAGAAGATTGAACTCCCTATAAAGAAGCGTTACGCCGCCATCCAGCCACAACTCGCTGAGCGCCACGGTTACACGAACGTCATGGCCATCCCGCGCATCGAGAAGATCGTGGTGAACATGGGTGTCGGCGAGGCGCGCGACGATTCGAAGGTCATCGACAAGGCCTCGAAGGAGATCGCCAACATCACGCTGCAACGTCCTGCCGTGACTCGCGCCAAGAAGTCGGTCTCCAACTTCAAGCTGCGTGCTGGCATGCCCGTTGGCCTGCGCGTGACGCTGCGCGGTGTGCGCATGTGGTCGTTCCTCGATCGCCTTGTCAACATCGCCTTGCCGCGCGTGCGTGACTTCCGTGGGGTCCCAACCAACAGCTTCGACGGCCGTGGCAACTACAGCCTAGGCATCCGCGAGCAGATGGTGTTCCCCGAGATCAGCTACGAGCAAGTCGACGCCACCCGCGGTTTCGACGTCACCATCGTCACGACGGCCAAGACCGACGAGGAAGCGCGCTCGCTCCTCGAACTCCTCGGCATGCCGTTCAGGAAGTAAGGGAGGAGGGAAGAGTGGCAACGAAGGCTCATATTGCGAAGTCAAAGCGCACCCCTAAGTTCGCCGTGCGTGCAGGCAACCGCTGCTCGCGCTGCGGCCGGTCACGGGCGTACTTGCGCGACTTTGGCGTCTGCCGCATCTGCATGCGCGAGATGGCGCACCTCGGGCACTTGCCCGGCGTCGTCAAAGCGAGCTGGTGAGGCGCTGAGGCGCTCCGGAACGCCGCATGGCGCTCCGCTACAAGCGAGACGAAGTAATGGCGGGGAAGAGGTCCGCGCGCACGCGCTGAAACCGCCCCCACGGAGGAAGGTAAATGCAGACTGATCCAATCGCAGATATGCTCACGCGCATACGCAACGCCGTGGCCAAGGCCGAGGCTAGCGTCGACATGCCGGCGAGCAAGTTCAAACTGGCCCTTGGCCAGGTCCTCGTAGCCGAGGGCTACCTCAAGTCGATCGAAGCGGTCGACAAGGAGGGCAAGCCCTACCTGCGCATAGGCCTCAAGTACGGCCATAAGCGCAGCCCGGTCATCCACTCACTCAAGCGCGTCTCGACCCCTGGTCGCCGCGCATACGCCAAAGCGGAACACGTGCCCGTCGTACGCGGCGGTCTCGGCATCGCCGTGATCTCGACCTCGCGCGGCCTGCTGGCCGACCGCGAGGCCCGCCGCGCCAACATCGGCGGGGAGATCGTCTGCGAGGTCTGGTGATGTCGCGCATCGGTCGTTCACCCATCCAACTCCCCAAGGGCGTCGAGACGAAAGTCGTCGAGCCCGGCAAGGTTTCCGTCAAGGGGCCGAAGGGCAGCCTCGAGGTCGTTTTCAGCCCTCGCATGCAGCTGCAGCAGGAGGACGGCGCCCTCAAAGTGGCCCGCCCTACCGACCATAACCAGGACCGCGCCCAGCACGGTCTCGCGCGCACCCTCATCGCGAACGCCATCACGGGCGTAACCGAAGGCTACGAGAAGAAGCTAGAGATCCACGGTGTCGGTTTCCGCTGCGCCAACAAGGGCAGCAGCCTCGAACTCACGCTCGGCTTCTCCCACCCTGTCGTCGTAGATCCGCCAGCTGGAATCACCGTTCAGGCGACGGAGCCGACGCGCATCACGGTTAGTGGCATCGACAAGCAGCTCGTCGGTCAAGTGGCCGCCAATATCCGGGCATTGCGCCCACCCGACTCGTACCACGGCAAGGGTGTCAGGTACGTAGGAGAAACCGTCCGCCTCAAGCCCGGCAAGTCCGCGGCGCGTTAAGCGAGACAGGTCAAGGAATGAGCATGAAAGCTACCGTACGCAAGGAACGTCGCGCCAACCGCACTCGCCGGCGTCTACGCCGCCCCGTAGAGACGAATCGCTTGCGCCTCTCCGTGTTCCGCAGCGCCAAGCACATCTACGCCCAGGTCATCGACGACGACCACGGTCGCACCGTCGCAGAGGCCAACAGCAAGACGCTCGCCCCCAAGGGCAACAAGACCGACCAGGCCAAGGAAGTCGGTAAGCTCCTCGCCGAGCGCGCCGTCGCGGCTGGCGTCACGAGCGTCGTCTTCGACCGCGGTTCGTTCCGCTACCACGGTCGCGTCAAGGCCCTCGCCGAAGGTGCCCGTGAAGGAGGCCTCGAGTTCTGATGGCTGATACTGACTTCGAAGATAAGGTCATCTTCATCCGCCGCACCGCCAAGACCTACAAGGGCGGTCGCCGCTTCCGCTTCGGCGCCATGGTCGTCATCGGCGATCGCAATGGTCGCGTAGGAGTCGGCCTCGGCAAGGCACGCGAAGTGCCTGTCGCCGTACAGAAGGGCCAGTACGTCGCCCGCCGCAACGTCATCGACGTGCCCATCGAGGAGGGCGGCACCATCCCTCACGAGGTGCTTGGCGAGCACGGCACCAGCCGCGTGATGCTCAAGCCAGCGGGCGCAGGCACCGGCGTCATCGCGGGTAGCGTGCCGCGCGCCATCGTCGAACTTGCCGGCTACAGCAACCTCCTCACGAAGGAGCTCGGTAGCCGCAACCAGACCAACGTGGCGTACGCGGTCATCGACGGCCTCAAGCAACTCCGCACGTACAGCGAGGCCAAGCGCCTCAGGGAGACTGCGGAATGAAGCTCAAGCTCGTCCGCAGCCTAATCGGCACCACCAAGACGCAGCGCGGCACCGTCAACGCCCTCGGTCTCAAGAAGATCGGAGACGTGCGCGAGGTGGTAGACAACGAGTCGACTCGTGGGATGGTCGAGAAGGTCAAGCACCTCCTCGTCATCGAAGGGAACGAGAAGCGGTGAAGTTGAACGAACTCAGCCCGGCACCGGGCGCGAAGAAGTCCCGCAAGCGCGTGGGCAGGGGTCTCGGTAGCGGTCGCGGTAAGACCGCTGGTCGGGGCCAGAAGGGCCAGAGAAGTCGCGCCGGCTTTAGTCAGGGCGCAGGCTGGGAAGGCGGGCGTTCGCGCCTGATCATGCGCCTCCCGAAGCGCGGTTTCACCCGCGTCAAGGACCCACTGCAGCTAGTCAACCTGCGCGACCTCAACGGCTTTGCGGCCAACGAAGAGATCGCAGCAGAGAAGCTCGTGGCGGCCGGCCTCATCCGCCGCGTCGATCACCCCGTCAAGCTGCTCGCCGATGGCGAACTCGAGGTCAAGGGCCTAGTCATCACGGTCGACGCCGCCTCCAAGGGCGCCCTCGCAGCCGTCGCCGCCGCCGGTGGCAAGGTAGTGCTTCCAGCCGCACCGGCTGAGGGAGCTTAAGCATGCTGAAGGCCTTTCGCAATGCTCTGGTCATCCCGGACTTGCGGGCCAAACTGCTCGTCACCATCGGACTCCTAGCCGCCTACCGCCTTATGGTTCACATCCCCACTCCGGGGGTCGACATCCAGGCGCTCAAAGCGGGCGGGTTCGGTGGCGGCGTGTTCTCGCTGCTGAACTTCATCTCGGGCGGTAACTTCGAGGTCTTCTCGATCGCGGCGCTCGGGGTGATCCCATACATCACGGCCAGCATCATCATCCAGCTGCTCACGAGCACGTACCCACCCCTCGAGAAGCTCTCCAAGGAGGGCGAGGAGGGGCGGCGCAAGATCACGCAGTACACGCGCTGGGGCGCTACGGCCCTCGGCGCCATCCAGGCGTTGTTCTTGGCCATCGCCCTCATCGGGCCATCCGGCGCTCTCAAAGTCGGTTGGGCTAACGGGCCCTTCTTCTGGTTCGTCGTGCTCGTAACGCAGGTTGCCGGCATCACGGTAGTGATGTGGCTCGGTGAGAAGATCACGGAGTACGGCATAGGTAACGGCATCTCGTTGATCATCTATGCCGGTATCGTCGCCGCCTTCCCTGGCGCCCTCGGGCAGCAGTTCGCCCTCATCGGGGCGGGGGAGGCCAACATCTTCGGCCTGCTCTTCTACATCGTGCTGCTGGTGGTAGCCATCGCCGGCATGGTTCTCGTGCAGCAAGCCGAGCGGCGCATTCCCGTGCAGTACGCGCGCAAGGTAGTCGGCCGCAAGGTGATGGGCGGCCAGACGACCTACATCCCGCTGCGCCTCAACGCTGCCGGGGTCATCCCCATCATCTTCGCGGTCGCGATCCTGGTCCTCCCGCAAACCCTCATCGGTGCGTTCCCCGAGATCAACTGGCTTCAGGGCTTGGGCGCCTGGTTCAACCCCTCTCAGTGGCAGGGCTTGCTCCTAAGCACCCTCCTCATCGTCGGGTTCACCTACTTCTACACCCAGATCTCGTTCGATCCGCGCCGCATCAGCGAGAACCTCCGTGAGTACGGCGGCTTCGTGCCTGGGGTGCGCCCCGGTCAGCAAACGACCGAGCACCTAACGCGCATTACGAACCGCATCACCCTCTGGGGCGCGCTGTTCCTCGGCCTGGTGAACGCGCTGCCGCAGACGTTCTCCTGGCTCACCGGTCAGCAGCAGCTTTCGCTGGTCTTCTCCGGCACCGGCCTGCTGATCATGGTCGGGGTAGCGCTCGACACGCTGCGCCAGCTGGAATCTCAGCTCATGATGCGTCACTACGAAGGCTTCGTGTCAAAAGGCCGCATCCGCGGCCGCGGGAGGCGCTTCTAGGTGAGCGCGGAAACTCCTGAGGTCGTACTACTCATGGGCCCGCCCGGGGCCGGCAAGGGCACGCAGGCCAACCTGCTCGCCGCCAGCCGCCACCTGCAGAAGCTCTCTACCGGGGACATGCTTCGTGCGCACGTCCGTGACGGCACTGAACTTGGCCATAAGGCCAAGGCCGTCATGGACGAGGGCGCCCTCGTGACTGACGAGATCATCATCGCCATGGTCAAGGCCGAGCTCGACAAGATGAACCCCATCCGCGTTCTGCTCGACGGCTTCCCACGCACCACCGGGCAGGCCGAGGCGCTCGACGAGCTGCTTGCCAGCTACGGCGTTGGCATCACGGCGGCACTCGAGTTGGTCGTCGACGAGGCCGAGCTCGTACGGCGCCTGGTCGGTCGGGCCGAGCAAGAAGGCCGCTCGGACGATAACGAGGCCACCATCTTGCGCCGCATGGCGGTTTACCGCGAGCAGACCGCGCCACTCATCGATTACTACCAGCAGCACGGCCAACACCGCAGCGTAGACGGGATGGGTTCTACCCAGGCCGTCGAGGCGCGCATCGCGAATGCGCTGGAAAGCGAGTTGGCATGATAATCAAGCGCCGCAGCGAGCTAGAGATCATGGCGGAGGCAGCGGTCATCAACCGCGAGGCCCTCGCGGTGGTCGAGGCTGCCGTGGCGCCTGGTGTTACGACCAGCGAGTTGAACGCGCTGGCCGAAGATGCTATCCTCTCACGCGGCGGGAAGCCCGCTTTCAAAGGCTATAACGGCTTTCCTGCCACGATCTGCGCCAGCCCAAACGAGGTCGTCGTTCACGGTTTCCCGAACGACCGCCACTTGAGGGAAGGCGATATAATCTCGATCGACATCGGAACCTTCTACCGCGGGTACGCGGCCGATATGGCGCGCACCTATGCGGTTGGCAAGGTTTCCGTCGATGCCAGCAGGCTCCTTGAGGTCACCGAGCGTTCTTTGTACGCCGGTATCGAGAGGGCCCAAGCGGGCAACCGTTTAGGCGATGTTTCCGCGGCCATTCAGGACGTCGTCGAAGCGGCCGGTTACTGGGTAGTCCGAGAGTTCGTGGGTCACGGCATCGGTCGTGAGTTCCACGAGGGACCGGAAGTGCCCAACTTTGGTCGTGCCGGTACAGGACCTGTTCTCCGTCCTGGCCTCGTTCTGGCGATCGAGCCCATGGTGGCTCAGCGGCGCTCACGCGTCGTCATCGCCGACGACGGCTGGACGGCATCCACTGAGAACGGGAGCCTAGCGGCACATTTCGAGCACACCGTAGCCATCACTGAAGATGGTCCTTGGGTGCTGACAGCAAGCGGCGGCACGGGAGTCAAGAACGCCAACCCGACTGCCCCAGGAGGTGTGCATGGCGCGTAAGAGATCGGGTCCTCCCAGAAAACCACGTGTAGAGCGGCAGGAAGAAACGACGCAAGATACTATCCGCACCGAAGGCGTGGTACTAGAAGCGCGCCCCAATACGACCTTCTTGGTCCAGTTGGACGCAGGACCTGAGATTCTTGCCCACGTTGGAGGCAAGATGCGCCGTCACTACATCCGCATTCTGCCGGGCGACCGCGTCGTCCTGGAGATCAGCACCTACGACCCCGAGAAGGGTCGCATCGTCTACCGTAAGTAGGAGTAGGAGTTGGAGCATGAAAGTAAGGGCTTCAGTGAAACCAATGTGTGATAAGTGCAAAGTCGTTCGCCGCCACGGTCGCGTCTACGTGATCTGCCCAGTGAACCCGACGCATAAGCAAAGGCAGGGCTGAGAGTGGCGCGTATCGCAGGCGTTGACTTGCCGCGCGACAAGCGCATCGAGGCCGCGCTGCCGTACATCTACGGCATCGGGTGGAGCCGCTCGGTCGAGATCCTGGCCAAGGCAGAGGTCGATGCCAGCACGCGCGTCAAGGACCTCACCGAGTCAGAAGTCACGCGCTTGCGTGAAGTCGTCGACCGCGACTACAAGGTCGAGGGCGACTTGCGCCGCGAGGTGCAGCTCAACATCAAGCGCTTGATGGACATCGGCTGCTACCGCGGCTTGCGCCATCGGCGTGGCTTGCCCGTCCGCGGGCAGTCTACGAAAACCAACGCACGCACCCGCAAGGGCCCGCGTCGCACCGTCGCAGGCAAGAAGAAGGCCGCACGGAAGTAAGGGACGCTGACCTATGGCCAAGACGAACAAGAACACGAAGAAGCGGGTCAAGCGCTCCCTCTCAGAGGGCAAGGCGTTCATCCACGCTTCGTACAACAACACCATCGTCACGATCACGGACATGGATGGCAACACCGTGGCGTGGTCGTCGTCCGGCTCGATCGGCTACAAGGGCTCCAAGAAGGGCACTCCGTACGCCGCCCAGCTGGCCGCAGCAGACGCGACCCGTAAGGCTCAGAACATGGGCGTTTCGCAGGTCGACATCGTCATCCGTGGAACGGGCTCTGGCCGCGAGCAGGCCATTCGCTCCATTCAGGCTACGGGCGTCAACGTCCGCACCATCATCGATGACACCCCCACCCCCCACAACGGCTGCCGCCCGCGGAAGCGGAAGCGCCCCTGAGTTAGGGCGCGGCCCCATGATGGGGGCCTAGGAGAAACATGGGTCGATACACAGGACCGATAGTCAAGATTTGCAGGCGAGAAGGCGCGAACCTGGTGGAAACGCCGAAGGTTCAGCGTTACATGGAGCGCCACCCGTACCCACCGGGCCAGCACGGTCAGCGCCGCAGGCGTAAGCCGAGTGACTACGGGGTTCGTCTCCGCGAGAAGCAGAAGCTGCGCTTCTACTACAACATGAGCGAGAAGCAGTTCCGCAACCTCTTCGAGGAAGCTGAACGTGCCGAGGGTTCGACGGGCACCGTCTTCCTTCAACTGCTCGAGTCGCGTCTAGACAACGTGGTTTACCGCCTCGGCATCGGCTACACCCGCCGCCAGGCGCGGCAGTTCGTGGCTCACGGGCATATCGCGGTTAACGGCAAGCGCCTCGACATCCCCTCGTACCGCGTGCGGCCAGGCGACGTCATCGAGGTCACGGCCAGCGCCAAGAAGAACCCCGTGATCCAAGCCAACATCGAGGACCGGAAGCGAGGCAAGTTGAACCCGTGGCTCGAGTTCGATGCCGAGGCCATGAAGGGTCGCTTCTTGCACCGCCCTTCCCGCGAGGACATCATGGTGCCCGTCAACGAACTTCAGGTCATCGAGTACTACTCGCGCTAAGCGGCGAGCACACGATTTAAGTCGCTACCGAGGAGGTACCGGTGCACATCATCCCAGATTTCAAAGCCAAGGTCTCGGGCAGTTACGGCGAGTTCGTCGTTGAGCCGCTACCGCGCGGCTACGGCGTTACTCTCGGCAACCCGCTGCGGCGCATCCTGCTGTCGTCGGTTCCAGGCACTGCCGTGACGAGCGTTTACATCGAGGACGTCTTGCACGAGTTCTCGACCATCGATGGGGTGAAGGAGGATGTCATGCAGATCATCCTCAACCTCAAGGACTTAGTCGTGAAGATGCACGACGAGGACCCCGTCACCCTTACGCTCCGCGTCGACCAGCCTGGCAACGTCACGGCCAAGGACTTCGATGTTCCTTCGAACGCCGAGGTAGTGAACCCCGACCTGCACATCGCCACCATCTCGAAGGGCGGCAGGTTGGTAATGGAAGTGCGCGTCGAGCGCGGCGTCGGCTACGTTCCGGCCGAGGTGCATGGCACCAAGGACCGCATCAACTCGATCCCCGTCGACGCCATCTATACGCCGGTGCGGCGCGTCGCCTACCGCGTGGAGGACACGCGCGTCGGGCAGCGTACTGACCTTGACCGCCTCACCTTGCGCGTGTGGACGGACGGCAGCGTCGATCCGCGTGACGCGCTTGATACCGCTGTCGATACGCTGCGCAGCCAGTTGAACGTCTTCAACGGCGAGGGCTTCGTTGAGGAGGAGACTCCTCCCGCCATCGTCTTGTCACCGACGAAGGCTGCCGCGGAGGAAGAAGCGGTAGAGGAAGTCACGTTGAGCCTCGAGAGCCTCGATCTCTCGAGCCGCGTCCTGCACTCGTTGCAGGAGGAGGGCATCGACTCCGTCAATGCCTTGCTGGCGCTTTCGGAACGCGACCTCAAGAAGGTCGGCGGAGTGGGCGAGAAGTCGCTCGACGAGATCAAAGAGCGCCTCGCGGCGCGCGGCTTCAGCCTAAAGGAGTAATTGATGCGCCACATGATCCGCGGCCGCAAACTGAACCGCTCCAGCAGTCACCGTTCCGCCTTGGCGCGTAGCCAGGCGACGGCGCTGCTGCGGCACGGCCGCATTAAGACCACCCTCACGAAGGCCAAGAGCCTCCAGCCTTTCGTAGAGAAGCTCATCACGACAGCTCGTGGTGGCGACCTTCACTCGCGCCGCTTGGTTGCGCGTGAGATTCAGGACCTCGCCGTTCAACGCAAGTTGATGGATGAGATCGCGCCACGCTACGCGGCGCGTCCGGGCGGCTACACCCGCATCTACCGCCTCACCACTCGCCGTGGTGACGGGGTGCAGGAAGCCCTGATCGAACTCGTCAACGACTGACGAACTGCTCGGAGCCCGTTTGGGCTGGCTAGAACCTAGTTTGTTGCCGGCGTCCGTCCTCGAGTGAGGTGGGCGCCGGTTCCTTTGTAAGTGCTTGCCCCGCGCTTACTGAGCGAAGCTGGTGCCTTCGCCGCGCCAGTCGACTCCTAGCAAGTGGGCCACGGTGGCGCCGACGTCCGCGAAAGTCGCTCTAGTGCCAAGGTTGCGCGGCGCCTTGCCTGGTTGGTAGAAGGCGAGCAGCCCATACTCTCGCGTGTGGTCCGTTCCCTGCCAGGTTGGGTCGTTGCCGTGGTCACTGACGATGATCAACGCGTCGTCTGGGCCGATGGCGGCCAGCAGCTGAGGTAGGTAGTCGTCGAACGCCTTGAGGGCGGCGGCGTAACCGTGCGCATCGCGGCGGTGGCCGTACAGGGAGTCGAACTCGACGAGGTTGGTGAACACCAGTCCGTCGGGTCGGGCCTTGGCGAGTTCAAGCGTGCGTTCCATGCCGAGGGTGTTCGTTCCCGCCGCCACCTCGCGCGTGAAGCCGCGGTGAGCGTAGATGTCCGGGATCTTGCCGACGCCGATCACCTCCTTGCCTGCGGCATGAAGGGCGTCCAGCACGTTGGGTGGCGGTGCGACGGAGTAATCATGCCGCTTGTCGCCCAATCGTTCGAACGCGCCAGGGACGCCCTTGAACGGCCTGGCGATGACGCGCGCTACCTTGTTGTCGCCTTGCAGGATGCCGCGCGCCGCCATGCACCAGGCGTAGAGCGTGTCGAGCGGGACGACGTCTACGTGGGCCGCTACTTGAAAGACGCTGTCGGCGCTGGTGTAGACGATGGGGTAGCCGGTGCGGAGGTGCTCTGCGCCAAGTTCGTCGAGGATCGTCGTTCCTGAGGCGGGGTAGTTGCCTAGGTGACCGCGGCCAGTGGCTGCGTCGAAGCGTCGCATGACGTCGTCCGGGAACCGCTCGAAAGTGCGGAACGGCTGGTCTACGATCACGCCCATGAACTCCCAGTGGCCGGTGGTCGTGTCCTTGCCAACGGACCTCTCGGCGAGGCGACCGTAGCTTGCGTGGGGCGCGGCGTTTGACGGCAGGCTCGTGACGCCTTCGATGGCGCCTACGCCCAGACTTGCGAGGTTGGGGAGTTGCACGCCGGTGGCGCGCACCGTGTGGTCGATGGTGTGAGAGCCGACGTCGCCGAAAGCCGCGGCGTCAGGCAAGGCTCCTACTCCAACCGAGTCAAGTACCACGAGGGTGACGGTCATGGCGTGAGTATATGAGCCGCCGGTCTGCTTATGCGCTGCTAGTCGGTCATAATGCCCCTGTGAACGTGCTGCGGAGCTCTGGCGGGGTCCTGTGAGGACCGATTCTAGTCTGGCGCTGCGCTTCGCCTCCTCACTTGACCGCTTGGCCGGGACGGACGCGCTAGTAGTCGCCGCCACCTCTGGCGGTGCCGATTCTGTTGCCGCAGCGCGGTTACTAGCGGAGACTGGTCGACCGTTCCTCGTGGCGCACTTCGACCACCGCTTGCGGGAGAACTCGGCGGCGGATGCAGCGTTCGTCGAGGAGTTAAGCGCCACGCTCGGCGCCCCGTTCATGAGAACGTCTGTCGACGTTGCCGCCGTGGCTCGGGAGAAGGGTTGGAACTTGGAAGACGCCGCCCGCCGGTTGCGTTACGCCTTCCTTCACCGCGTTCTGCGTGGCGCAGGCCGACCGGGCGTCATCCTCGTGTCGCACACGCTGGACGATCAGGCAGAGACTTTTCTGCTGCAGCTCATGCGTGGAGCGGCGTACCCGTCCGGGATGGCGGCAAGGCGAGGGGCGGTGGTGAGGCCGTTGCTTGAGGTGCGCCGCGAGGAGCTGCGCGCCTACTTGCGCTCCGAGGCACAAACGTGGAGGGAGGACGCGAGCAACCTGGACGTGACGCGTAACCGTGCTTGGCTGCGCCACGAGGTGCTCCCTAGTCTCGAGTCTCGTTACAGCGGAGTGACCGCGCGCTTGGCGCGCACGGCGGCCGAACTGGCGGGCGCCAAGGATGCCTTGGAGGAACTCGCCTCCGCACGCTTCGGTAGTTGGCCGCTGGCAACGAAGGCGCTGGCGGGGGCTCCTCCTGCCTTGCGCCGAACCGCCATCGCGTCCGCGCTGAGGGGGGTGTCCGTGCCGCCCAGCGCCGAGCTCGTCGACGCGCTCGAGTCCGCAGTGCTGCACTCCGCCGCCCTCGGTTCGAGAGCGGCCCCATGGCAACGCGATGTGGGCCGCAACGTGCGCGCTTCTGTGGCGTACGGCCAGGTGGCGTTAGCTACTGTGCCAGCTGACGCTGGGAACGATCCTGGCGCTAGGGCGGTGACGACTGCGGCTGACTTGCCGGCTGGCGTCGATCCCGCTGTGCTCGAGGGTCGCCCCGCCCTCGTGTTGCGCCACAGGCAGCCAGGCGATCGCATCCGTTTGGCCGGCGGCTCGAAGTTGGTGAGCGACTTGTTGATAGACCGCAAGGTTCCGCGCGCCGAGCGCGACACCCTCGCGGTGCTGGCTGACGGAGCCGACGTGCTGTGGGTGGAGGGCGTAGCGGCCGCAGTGAACTGCGTGCATGACGACGGTACCGCCGACACGCGCTTCATGCGCCTCGCCCTCGAGGAGGCACGCCTCGGGGCCGCGGAGGGCGAGGTGCCCGTTGGCGCCGTCGTGGTGGTCGATGGGGAAGTCGTCGCTGCTGCCCATAACCTCACGGAAGCGAGCGGTGACCCTACGGCGCATGCCGAGCTGCTGGCATTGCGGGCGGCGGCGCTCGCCGCTGGCGACTGGCGTTTGCATGACGCCACGCTGTACGTCACGCTCGAACCGTGCGCCATGTGCCTCGGCGCGGCGCTGCAGGCGCAACTCGGCCGCCTGGTCTTCGGGGCAGCCAACGTGCGCGAAGGGGCCCTTGGTGGGGTGGTCGACTTGGCGGCGGCGCGGTGGAAGCGAGTACCGGAAGTCGTGGGGGGAGTGGAGGCCGCCGCGGCCTCGAGACTGCTGTCGGAGACTTTCAGTGCACGTCGGGTCGCCCCGCGTGCGGCTCGAGGCGAGGCGGCCGTACCAGCCGCCGATGACGCCCTTCGGGACGGCACGAGTTAATGTCGACCGGTGCGTTACACTTGCCCGGTGGAGATTCGTAACTTCTCGATCATCGCCCATGTTGACCACGGCAAGTCGACTTTGGCGGATCGTATCCTTGAACTCACCCAGAGCATCTCGCTGCGCGAACGCCGCGATCAGGTGCTCGACTCGCTTGAGTTGGAGCGCGAACGCGGGATAACCATCAAGGCAACACCTATGCGGTTGCTTTATCAGGCAGACAACGGTAAGAGTTACCAGTTCAACCTCATCGACACGCCTGGGCACGTTGACTTCAACTACGAGGTCTCGCGTGCGCTGCGGGCGTGCGAGGGGGTGCTCCTGGTGATCGATGCCGCTCAGGGCGTGGAGGCGCAGACCATCCAGAACGCCTACCTCGCGTCTGAGAACGGACTCGAGATCCTTCCCGTGATCAACAAGATCGACTTGCCAGCTGCCGACGTGCCGGGGGCCATCACGGAGCTCGAGGACATCATCGGCGTTCCCGGCGATCACGCAGTGCCCGTCTCCGCTAAGACAGGCGAGAACGTGCGTGCCGTCCTGGAGGGTATCGTCGCGCACTTGCCGGCGCCGACGGGAGACCCTAACGGCCCGCTGCGCGCCTTCATCTTCGATGCCGTTTACGACGCCTACCAAGGCGTCATCGCCTTCATTAGGGTGTTCGACGGAACGCTCAAGGCCAAGGACCGCGTGCGTATCTTCTCCACCGGCAAGGTCGTCGAGGTGGAACGCGTTGGGTTCTTCAGGCCGGAGCCTACGGTTAGCGGACAACTCAGTGTCGGCGAGGTCGGGTGGTTCACGGCGGGCATCAAAGAGATCTCTGACACGCAGATCGGCGACACCATCACGGGCGCTGACAACCCGACTGACAGGCCGATTCCTGGGTTCAAGCCGGCCATGCCCGTGGTCTTCTCGGGCCTGTACCCGACTGACACGGAAGACTACCCGCGCCTGCGCGAGGCTCTTGAGAAGCTGCGGTTGAACGACGCCGCATTCTCGTTCGAACCTGAGACTTCCGAAGCGCTCGGGTTCGGGTTCCGCTGCGGCTTCCTTGGGTTGCTGCATGCCGACATCGTGCAGGCGCGGCTCGAGCGTGAGTTCGACCTGTCCCTCATCGCTACTGCGCCTGGGGTGGTCTACAAGATCGTTACGACCGATGGGGAAGCGTTCGACGTTCAGAACCCCAGCGAGTTGCCGACGCCTGACCGCCTCGAGTCGATCTCTGAACCGTTCGTTGCGTTGTCGGTCTTCTTGCCTGAGGAGTACGTCGGCGCGGCCATGGGCTTGCTGCAAGAGAAGCGCGGCGAGATGAAGGACATGGTGTATCACGGCCACCGCGTTGAACTTCGTTATGAAGTTCCGTTCGGCGAGATCCTCTACGACTTCCACGACCGCCTCAAGTCTCTGTCGCGGGGTTATGCCTCCATGGACTATCAGTTCCTTGGGTACCGCGATGGCGACCTGGTGAAGATCGACGTGCTCGTCAACGACGAGAAGGTCGATGCGCTCTCGATAATCGCGCACCGCGAGAAGGCATACGAAGTCGGCAGGCGCATGGTTGACCGCATGGCCGAGGTCATTCCGCGGCAGATGTTCGCCATTCCGATCCAGGCGGCGATCGGCGGCAAGATTCTCGCGCGCGCGACGGTCAAGGCCTTCCGTAAGGACGTGCTGGCGAAGTGCTACGGTGGCGACATCACGCGTAAGAAGAAGCTGCTCGAGAAGCAGAAGAAGGGCAAAGCCCGCATGAAGCAGATCGGTACCGTCGAGGTGCCGCAAGAAGCGTTCCTGGCGGTGCTGAGCACGGAGGAGTGAGGTGTGGCAACCGGCGCGATCGGCCGTGACAGGCAAGGGGAGGTAGCGGCGAGGCGGGGGAGTCCACTCAAGCTGCGTACCCAGGTCGCCCTTGTCATCGCGTTCCTGTCTGCGTTGCCGAACATCATCCTGGTTGTAACGGCGCTGTTGCCCGTTTACCGCGCGGCTGACGGTAACGCTGGCGGCATCTTGGGTTGGCCGGTCGCCCTGTGGTTGCTCGGCGTAGTCGCGCTCTCCGCGCTCGTTGGGTACTTCCTCTCCGGCCAGCTCCTCGCGCCCCTCATGCGAGCCGAGCGCGAGGTCGAGGGCCTGCCGCGCACGGTTTCGCGCCTCGCCGCCGCACGCGTTCCGGTTAGGGCAGACGATCCGCCGGAAGTGGCGGCACTGAAGGGCTCTTTCAACGCCTTGCTCGCTCAGGTCGAGGTGCAGGAGTCGCGCCGTAATGCGTTCACGGCCGCCCTCATGCACGACCTCAAGACGCCGCTCATAGCGGCTAACAACCTCCTCAACGTGGTGCGCGACGACGATGCGCTCGACCGCGCCAGCCGCGTCGACCTCGTCAAGCGTTTGGGCTCCGAGATGGAAGCCCTCATCGACCTCGTGCAGAAGATGGTCGACGCACACCGCCTCGAACGCTCCGACGTGCCGTTGACGAGGCGCGACGTCAACCTTCTCGAGGTCGTTGACCGAGTGATCCGACGCCTCCAACCGCTGCTGGACGAGCGCGAGATAGCCGTGTCCATCACCGGCACCGGCCGCGCGCTCGTTGACGAGCGCGAAGCAGAACGCGCCCTCTACAACCTCATCAGCAACGCCGTCAGGTACGCGAAGAGGCAGATCAGTTTGGAGGTGTTCAACGGCATGGTGCGCCTGCAGGACGACGGCCCTGGCCTGCCTGCGCCGCTCGAGCAACTCGCGTTGCCCTTCGTTGGGCGCACGGTAGAGATCGCGGGCAAGGAGTACGCGGGCGGCACGGGGGGGCTCGGCCTCTTTATAGCAAGGCGCGTGCTCGAGGCCCACGGTGGTCAGCTCGTTTGTGAAGCTACTGGCCCGAACGGCACCGTCTTCCTGGCCTACTTCGGCCGCTGAGCGAGAGGGGTCCACATGACCGAAGCCAACCGCCAACCCGCCGACCAAGGCACGACCGCGCCGCTGCGGGTGCTGATCGCGGATGATCACCCACTCTTCAGAATGGGCTTGGCGCTCGCATTGCGGGCGGAGGGCCACGAGGTAGTAGCCGAGGCGGAGAACGGTAGGCAGGCCGTCGAGAGGGCGCGCCACGCGGAGGTCGACGTCGTGCTCCTCGACGTGCGCATGCCGGAACTCGATGGCATCAGCGCCTGCCGTGACATAACGACTGGTGCCAATCCTCCGACGGTGGTCATGCTCACGACCTTCGATGAACCCGCCGTGATTCAGGCGGCGCGGGATGCTGGAGCGAGCGCCTACCTCTCGAAGGAGACGGCGCCACGCGAGTTGGCGCGCATGCTGCGTAACATTCTGGCCGCGCCCGAGCGAGACTGGATGCCCGAGGTGGCGTTGCCAGAGCTGACGCCACGCGAGGCGCAGGCACTGGCTGCGATGGCGCGCGGCCTGAGCAACAAGGCCATCGCTGCAGAGCTGGGCATAAGCCCGGACACGGTCAAGGACTACCTCGAGAACGTTTACCGCAAACTTGACGTACGCGACCGCGTGAGCGCCGTGCGCCGGGCGGCGGAGCTGGGTTTGGTTACGCACTGACCTTGGCGGTTGCAGCATGCGCCTAGGTTAGGCACGCTTGATCAGGGACGGTGCCTTGCTCTTGGCCCAAGCCTAGTCCAGCTAGGCTCATGCCGAGGAGGGCGAACTCGCCTGAGCTGCTTCGCGCAAGCTAATACGCATGCGCCCCCGAACCGTCACCCTCACTCGCAGCAAGCCGCCCGCTTGGCGCGCCCGTCGTAGACGAGCCGCCGGCCTCGCGCTCCTCGAACTGATAGTCGTGCTCGCGCTACTCGCTCTACTGGTGTCGTTCGCGTTCGCCCTCGGCCGGCCGAGCCACGCTCGGCGTGCCGCCAGCGCCATGCGCACTGCCATCCTGTGGGCCCGCACTGAGGCCATGTGGGGCGGCGTTGCGGTCAGCGTTACCGAAGCCACGAGCGGGCAAGGGGTCGTGGTGAGAACGGCAACCGACCCAGCGAACCCGTGCGCCGCCGGCACGGTCCTTACCAGGGTGCTGCTCGCTGAGTTCCCCGGCGTACGGCTCGAGGCCGGCTTGCCGCGCGGGTTGGTCTGGCTCCCTAGCGGCTCGGGGAGGAGCTGCGCTGGCGGCGGCGTGATCTCGGGGACGATGGTCCTGGCAGACGGTCGCGCGTCAGTCCGACTGATCATCTCCGCGTTAGGCCGTGTACGGCTAGAGGCGCCATGAGGGCCGGATTCACGTTGATCGAGACGCTGGTAGCGTTGGCAGTTCTAGCCATCGTCGGCGCCGCCCTCGTCGGCTTGCAGGTAGCTAGCTTGCGCGCGCAGCGCACCGCCAGCGCCGTGCATGCCCATGCGGCGATCCTGAGGGACGAGCTGGTGTTGCAGCGCGTCGTCCCAACTGCCGCTAGCGGCCCGTGCCTAGCCCAGAAGCTGGCACCAGATGTGAGTTGCGAGGTCGAGAGAACGTGCGTTGCAACGCCTCTTGGGCCGTGCGCCGTCGTTGGAGTCGCCATACGAGTTTCAACGGTCGGTGGCCCGGAACTAGTTGGTCGCTCGGCCGTAACGATGTGGTTGGAGGGTCAACCGTGAGAGGTCGGGCCGGGTTCACGCTCGTCGAGGTACTCGTGACCATGGCGCTCGGCGCCGTCATCATCGGTGTGCTTGGCGCCCTCACGACGAGTGGGCGGCGCAACGCTGCAACGGTGGAGCAGCGGGCCGACACGGCCGCTGCCCTGCGGCTAGCTGCTGAGTTGCTGCAAGAGGAGGTGCGCCTCGCCGGGGCCGTGCCTTGGCCCACCCCTGGTGCTGACCTGGAAGTTGCGGACCTGGACGCGTGGCTAACCCCGGCCTTGACCATCACGGAGCTCTCCGTTGGTCACGCCGTCGCCATGCGCGGCGTCGATCACCGTCTCGCGGAAGGCGCGGTGGCACGAGAAGTCGCCTTTGACGTAGGTACCGACGCGCGAGGGGAAGCGCAACTCTACCGTCGGCCAGCCGGATCGACGAGGCAACCGCTTGTTTCCGATATCGAAGAGCTAGTGGTCGAATGGGTGATCACGGCCTCAGGCGAGCGCATGGAACCGGCGGCGGCGGACGGACTGAACTTGGCGGCGCTAGGCGTTGAGGTCGCCAGCGCAGGCGAACGCTTGCAGTTCGTGCTCGAACTACCGGCGCGACCCGTTGCCAGAGTGAGAGGCAGGCCATGAAGCGGCGAGCAGCGCCAGGCCGTGTGCCCCGAGTGCGCCGGCACGTGGTTGCCCGCAAGACGGACGCCCAACGTGGCGCAGTCCTGGTAACGGTCCTGGGAGGCGTGCTCCTGGTGGCGGCCATCTTGTTCGCGGCGATCTTCGCGGTCACCCTCGAGACCATGGGCGCGAGAAGCGCCGCCCGCGCCGCGCTGAACGACGCGGCCCAACAGGGTGCCCTCAGTCTGGCCGTGGCAGAACTCGTAGCTGGCAGTGTGGAGGCGCCGGCCGTGCTCGGTCCGTGGCCTAACCTCGGGATAGGGGCACAAGTGCTGATCACGGTGGTGGCGCCAGACGTTGTTGCGTTAGAGACTCGTCTCGAGCAGGCTAATGCCGCTCCTGCGCGCCTGACCCTCGCGCTTGGACCCGAGCCGCACGTATTGTGGCGGCCGTGAACCGCCGCTCTGCGGCCATCAGCTTGACACTTAGGTGGGAGGCTGAAACGATACGGCGTGACCGGCTCCTCGAACCCGACCCGCGCGCTACTCTGCGCCGCGCTCCTCGCGAGCGCAACGCCCGTTACGGCCCGCGAGCTCAAGACGCTCCTAGGAGTGAGCGAGGACGCCCTCGAACGCGAAGTGAACGCCCTACGCACCGCGCTGGCGGAAGCAGGCCTTGGCATCGTGGTCGAGAACGTCGCTGGTGGGTACAGACTGGTGGTCGATCCAGCGCTGGTGCCCGCGCTCGCCTCGCTGCTCTCGCCGCCGCCACTACCGCAGCTAAGTCAAGCGGCGCTCGAAACGCTAGCGTTGGTGGCCTACCACCAACCGGTCACGCGCGGCGAGGTAGAGGCCGCGCGCGGCGCGTCGTGCAGCTCGACCCTGGAAACGCTGCAAGAACGCGAGTTGGTGAAGGTCGTCGGCCAGAAGGAAGTTGTGGGTCGACCGCTCCTGTACGCCACCACCGAGAGGTTCCTGCTCGAGTTCGGGCTGGCGTCGCTAGCGGACCTGCCGCCGATGCAAGACGATCAACCAGGCAACTTCCTGCGCGGCTAGCAGCCGCTAGACGGCCGCTGCACCCAACTCCGCCAAGTAGCGGATGGCGAAGCGGTAACCAGAGGCCCCAAGCCCGACGATGCTACCTGCACACACCGCTGCCACCAGGCTGCGGTGGCGGAACTCCTCGCGGGCCGCCGTGTTACTGAGGTGCACTTCAACGACGGGCAGGGTGATGGCGGCGATTGCGTCCCGCAGGGCCACACTCGTGTGCGTGTACCCGCCAGGGTTCAGAACGACCCCGTGAGCGCCCTCCGCGCTGGCGCCATGCAGCCAATCGATCAGTTGGCCCTCGTGGTTGCTCTGACGGCAGCTCGCGCGATAACCCAACTCGGCTGCCGTGGCGGTGCACATGGCCTCGATGTCCTGCAGCGAGAAATGCCCATAGACCTCAGGCTCGCGTTGGCCAAGTAGGTTGAGGTTGGGTCCGTTCAGCACCATGATCATGCGGTTTCCTCCAGCTCGGCCCACGCGGCCTCCAACTCGTCACTCGTCAAGTTGGCAACCACCACCGGTTTGCCAACGTCCTCGAGGAGCACCATGCGCAAGCGGCCCGCCGCCACCTTCTTGTCGCGCCCCATGAACTCGAGCAGTGTCGCGAAGTCAGCGCGAGGCAACGGCCTCGGCGCCACCCAACGCAGAAACTCGCGGGTGCGGCTCACCAGGTCTACGTAACCACGGCGGCGCCCCACGATGGCCGCGTAAACGAGGCCATAAGCCACCGCGTCCCCGTGCGCCAGCGAGTGGCCGCTAGCCGCCTCCAACGCGTGCGCCAAAGTATGGCCGAGGTTCAAGTGGGTGCGCACGCCAGACTCGCGCTCATCGGCAGCCACGACGCCAGCCTTGATGGCCACGTTGCGCGCGACGACGGCCGTCAGGCGCTCGGCAGGCGCGTCAAGCGCCCAACCTGCTCCTAGCGCCGTCAACAGGTCACCATCAGCCAACAGGCCATGTTTGAACGCCTCGACGGTGCCTTGCCTGAACTCGTGCGGTGGGAGGGTGCGAAGGGCATTCACGTCGGCGACAACGGCCCGGGGCTGCCAGAATGCGCCAACCAGGTTCTTGCCATGCGGTAGGTCGAGACCCGTCTTGCCTCCAACGCTGGCATCGACCATGGCGAGCAGGGAAGTGGGCGCCTGGTAGAACGCGATGCCCCGAAGGTAACTGGCCGCTACGAAACCAGCGAGGTCGCCAACGACGCCGCCTCCAAGCGCCACCACAGCGGCGTCGCGCGGCAGGCTAGCCTCCGCCAGGGCCTCCAGGAGCGCTCCGTAGCGCTCCAGCGACTTGCTCGCCTCACCAGGCGGCACGACCAACGGCAGCACGCTCTTACCAGCCGCCGTAAGCGCCTCGACGACACCTTCGCCGTGCGCCGCCATGACCGTCTCGTCGCTGATCAACGCGACCCGGTCCTGTGACACGACAGCGGGCAGGAGAGTGCGCAACAGGCCAGGCCCAACGCTGACGTCGTACGCCTGCTCGACCGCTACTCGCACTACTTTGACATCGCTGGCTGCACTGCTCGCGCTCACGCGTCGCCGTCCTCGTGCAGCTTGGTGGGAGCGTCGGCCGCGAGTCGGGCGTCCTGCTCGCGCTTCCAGTCCTGCAACCGCTCCACGATCTCCTCCACGACCTCAGCCGAAGGCCGACCGTCCGTCGACACCTTGAACGAAGCGACTTCGTCGTATGCCTGCGCACGAGCAGCCATCAACTCGCCGATGCGCTTGAGGGGGTCGGCGTGCTCGAGCAGCGGCCGCTTGTTACGGCGGGTGCGCCGGAAGATCGTCTCAGGGCTGGCGGTGAGCACCACGACGGGGCCGCGGGCACGGAGTACGGCGCGGTTCTCAGGGCGCACGACGGTGCCGCCGCCCGTGGAGATGACGACCTCGTCGAGGCGCACGGAGCGCCTCACGACTTCGGCCTCGTAATCGCGGAACACACCCTCGCCGTAGAGTTCGAACAGGTCGGGGATGCGCATGCAACTAACGCGCTCGATGACGCGGTCCGTATCGATGAACGTCAGTTGCAGGCGCCGCGACAGCTCCCAGCCGATCCGGCTCTTACCCGTACCCATGAAGCCAGCCATGGCCAACCACGTGACCACGCGCTCGGGGGCGAAGTGCCTGTGACCGCCGGTCATGCCGCCGTGATCCCGTCAGTATGTCGCCGTGTCGGCGCGGTGGGCGTCGAGGCGTTGGCGCATCTCGTGCACGGTGTCGGAGCCGAACTTGTCGCCGAGTGACCGCGCCAGCGTCAGGGCGGTCATGGCCAGCACCACGATCGAGGCTGCGGGCACGGCCGTCACGTCGGAGCGCTCGCGAGAAGCGTCGGCTGGCGCGTGAGTGACCACGTCGACGGTTGGCAGCGGCCGCATCAAGGTGGCTATCGGCTTCATGGCCGCCCTCACCACTAGCTCCTCCCCGTTCGTCATGCCGCCCTCGAGCCCGCCCGAGCGGTTGCTGGCGCGCGAATAGCGCTCAACGCCACCGACGATGGGGTCGTGCACCTCGCTGCCAGGCAGGCTGGCCGCGCGCCAACCGTCGCCGATCTCGACGCCCTTGATGGCGGGGATGCTCATGACGGCCTGCGCGAGCTGACCGTCGAGTTTGCGGTCCCACTGCACGAAGCTACCGAGGCCAACTGGCACGCCCTTGAAGCGCGCCTCGACGACTCCGCCGAGGGTGTCTCCCCGCTCCTTGGCGGCGTCGATGAGGTCGATGATCTGCTCCTCTGCCGACTGGTCGAACGAGCGCAGTGGGCTAGCGTCGAGCTCCTCGAGGCGTTCCCAGTCCATGCCGCCGTCACAATCGACGCCAGCGAGACTGATGACCCGCGCGCTGGCGGAGATGCCGAGCTCGTCGAGCAAGCGCAGCGCGACGGCTCCGGCCGCAACGCGGGAGGCGGTCTCGCGGGCCGAGGCGCGCTCCAGCACGTCACGCAGGTCCTTGTGGCCGTACTTGACGCCGCCGGCTAGGTCCGCGTGACCGGGCCGCGGTTGGGTGAGGGCGCGCTTGCGCGGCTCGTTGCCGGGCTCGGCGGCCATGACGTCCTGCCAGTTGGCCCAGTCCCGGTTGACGATCTCGATGGCGAGTGGCGCCCCAGTGGTGCGGCCGGCACGCACGCCTCCCTTGAAGGTGGCGCGGTCCTGCTCTATGACCATGCGTTGCCCGCGACCGTAACCGCCTTGGCGCCTACGTAGCCACGGGTCGATGTGCTCGGCTGCGGTTAGCGAGAGGCCGGCTGGAACTCCGTCGAGGATGACTGTTAGGGCGGGGCCGTGCGACTCACCGGCGCTGAGGTACCTGAGCATCGGGCTAGCGTAGCACGCGCCCAAGTGCGTGCCGGTGGGAGGAAACCCCCGCCAAAAGGAAAGGCGCCAGGTCCGTGAGGGCCTGACGCCGAGGCGGTGAGCGGTGACTAGCTTAGGTCAGTCGACAACCTGTGCGGTGACGATGAGGAGGAGGTCAGTCGTCTCGTCCTCAGAGGTCGTCGAACCGAAGAGCTCGCCGATGATAGGGATGTACCCGAGCACCGGCACGCGCTTCTTCGTCAGTTGGAACTGGTTCTGCATGAGGCCGCCGAGGAGCGCGGTCTGGCCGGGCTGCAGGCTCACGGTGGAGGAGACGGAGCGGTTCGAGAGGTTCAAGAAGCTCGGGTCGTTCGTGGTCGACAACACGTCCTCGACCTTGGCGGTGATCTCGAGCGTGACGCTGCCGTCGTTAGCGATGCGGGGCGTGACTTGGAGCTGCACGCCGTAAGGGATCTCGCGCTCGATGTTCTCGCTTGCGCCCGGGATGCTGATGAAGATGGTGCCGCCGGACTGGATGTAGCCGGTCTGGTTGTCGAGGACGGTGAGGTTGCCGTCGTCGACGCGGCGGGAGAGCCCCTGCGTCTCGAGCGCGTCAAGCACGGCGCCGATGTTGAAGGAGGAGACGGCGGCGGCCGTGTCGAAGATGAAGCGCAAGCCCGTGTCGAGGATGCTAGCCGACAGCTGCCCGAAACCGCCCGTGAGGTCGAGCCCGAGGTCGTAAGTGATGCTGTGCGCGACTTCTTGAATGCGCACCTGCACGTTCACTTGCTGCCTGCGCTCGTCCAATTGCGGGATGAGTTCGGCGAAGCGCGCCTGCACGGCGGCGGAGCCCGTGACGATCAGGGCGTTAGCGCGCGGCTCGGCAACGACGGTGAAGTCGGCGAGGGTGGTGGTCGCGCCTTCTGCGTCCGTAGTGACGACGCCCGTCGCCTGCAGCACGGTCGCGAGGTCAGCCGCGACGGCGTTGCTGAGGAAGTAGGTGCGCTGCTCTAGCTGCACTTGCTCAGCGGCGGTGTCGAACTGCGCGAGGAGGCGGCTGACGCGGTCGTGCTCGGCCTCGGTCGCGACGACCATGATGCTGTTGACGCCAGGCAGAGCCTGAGCGTCTAGCCCCGGCATGGCGCGCTGGAGGATATCGACCACTTCTGCTGGGTTGGAGTTGACGCGGTAGAAGCGCTGATCAACGGGTGCGCTGGCGGGGGCCTCTGCGGCCGCCGGCGCGGCAGGGGTGCGCAAGCGGTTGACGGACGCCGTCGGCCCGACGACGACGATGTCGTTCTCGAGCAGCACGTAATCGAGGTCGTTGAGGGTGAGGACGAGGTTCCACACTTGCCTGAACGGCTTGGCCTCGCCGATGTCGTAAACGATGACCTGGTTGGGTACGTCGTCGGTTACGGCCGTGAGACCGATGGCGCGCGCGAGCGCCGTCAGCATGACGGGGAGCTGCTCGCCGGCCGTGCCGGTGCTGAACTCGACGGGCGCGTCGTAACGCGCGTCTGAGGGTAGGGGGGCGAGTGCCCCCTGGGCGAACGCGACCGCCAGTGTCGCGATGAACGTCAAGATGAGGTTTCGCTTCATGATCACCGCCTGATATCCAAGGAGAGCACCTGGGTGTTGTCGCCCAGCGAGAACTTAGCTTCGTATCCGCGCAGGTCCGCCAGCACGATTTCGGTATCCGGCAGGGTCTGACCTAGGGTGAGGACCATCGGTTGGTCGAACTGCTTGGCGCGGAACACGCCTACGCTGAGGGGACCGAGCGCCGTGCCGGTGAAGCGCACGTCGTTGTCGCGGAGGTAGCGGCTCAGCTGGTCGGCGCCGACGACGAGTGGCAGGCCTGAGGAGCCGGAAGCCTTGACGGATTCGGCGGTCGGTTGCCCCGGCCCGAGCACGCCAAGACCAGCAGGACTGGTAACGGCGGTTTGTGGCTGAACGGCGGGTAGGGCCGACGCAGCGCTAGTTTCTGGCACCTTGACGGCGGCAACCTCGGCGAGGCTCTGTGGGCCGCTTGGGGTGCTTGCGACGGTGCGTGCGTCCCGCAGGATGTCTGGCGTGACTGGCAGTGTGCCGCCGGGCAGCGGCCGTGGCAGGTCAGAAGCGCGCGTTGGTGCTGGTGCGACGGCGCGCGGTGCTGGCGCCTGAACTGGCGTGCCAACCGCGGAGGCGCTCGTGCCGGCAGCGCCCGCAGTGGTCGAGCCGGCGGCGGTGGGCTGCCCATTCGAGTTGACGATCACGACGTCGGGTTCGCTGCTTGGCTCGGCGGCCGCTAGTACGGGTGCGGGTTCGGCTGGTGGCGCCTGCACGATGACGGGCGAGAAGGGGTTGATGTTGCCCCTCAGGCCTGCGACGGCGCGCCCGGCCTCGGTGGTGGCCTCGCCTTCCGCGGCCGCCTCAGGTGCGGGCGGCGTGGTTACGAGGAACGGCAGGTCGTCGACCACCAAATCGCGCAACACCACGGTCGGCGGCGTGACGACGGCTGGCGCGGCGGCGGACGGTAGCCCGCCCTGCGGGGTGGCGTCGGCCGCGGCGGCGGGCGCCTCGCCCTCCAGGGGAGCGCCATCGGCCGCGGCGCTGCCGCTAAGGGCGTTCACGGTCGGCGCGGTGGTAGTGGCGTCGGCCGCGGCCGCGCCTGGGACGGTCGTTGGCTGAGCTAGGGGCGCGACCGAGTCGGGTTGGTTGAAGAAGTTCACCCAGAAGAACGCGGCCGCGGCCACGAGCAGGAGCGCGATCAGGATTCGAGCGGTTCTAGACAAGGTCATGGCCTACTGCTCCCCTGGGTCGCTACCGGTGTAAACGTAGACGGTGAACGAGAAGGCGGCGTTTAGGAGCGGGTCGGTTGACGTGTTCTCGTCGAGGTCAAGCGACACCTGGCCGATCTTGGCGAAGCGCTGCATGCCCTCGAGGCGGCCAAGGTAGCTCATGGTCTGAGCGTAACTGCCCTGCGTGGAGATGTTGAACCCGATGGGCCTCACGTCTTGGATCTGACCTTGTGCGGAGCCCTGACTGAACGACTGGAGGGTCACGTCCGAAGCTTGCGCACTGGCGCGCACCGAGTCGATCAACCCGGCGATGTCGCTCTCGCGCGGGAGTTGCGCGAGGAAGTCGCGGCGGTCGGCCTCGAGCTCGATGACGGCGAGGCGCAGGTCGGGCAAGTTGCGCCGCGCGTCCTCTCCGCGCCGGATGTCAGCGTCTAGGCGCGTGATGTCCGACTCCAGTTGGCTGATGCGCTCGAGGGTGGGGGAGTACATGTAGAAGTACCAGAGCACGCCCGCCACGAGCGAGAGCACGATGAACAAGATGGCCCAGTCGCGCTGCCGCAGGCGTTTGAGGCTGAATGTCCGGGTCATGGGTTGCCAACCTGTAGCGCACCGACGGTGAGCGAGTACTGGTAGAGACCCTCTTCGCTGTCTCGTTGCGCGTTCTGGAACGACACGCCGTACGCGGAGTTGGTCTCGAGCGCCCTGATGAAGTCCGCGAGCACCTCTGGGCTGACCACCGTGCCTGAAACCGACATCTCAGCCATGATCGGACGACCCTCGTAACGCTGAGGGTCTGACCGCGCCGGCACGACGCTCTGCATCGAGAGCGAGCGGAAGTCGATGTTCGGGCGCGTGCCGCCACCGACTGGCAGCGTCTCGAGCAGCCCGGCGATCTCGCTCGTCCACACGACGGTGTTCTCGCGCACGCTGCGCGCGACGGCGATCAGTTGGTTGAGCTGCTGTTGCCTCGCGAGGAGGTCGCGCTGTTCACGGAGGAACGGTTGCAGCAGGGCCAACTGGTCCTCGCGAGCGAGCTTCTCGCGCTGCAGGTTGCTGGCGGTGGAGTTAGCGGAGAACTGCATGATGCCAGCCACGAGCAAGACGAGGAGCGGGAAGGCCACGGCCAGGAGGCGCCAGTAACCTGGTTCGCGGACGCGACGCAGGTTCCTCGGCAGGAGGTTGATGTTAATCAACGCCGGCCACCCCCCTCAACGCCAGACCGAGCGGCACCGCGAACTCCGCGGCTACGTTCCGCAGGTAGTGCGTGTCGAAGCGGTTCTCGTCGACGGCGACGCTTAGCCACGGGTCGCCGAGCTCGACCTTGATGCCGAGCGCGTCGCCGATGGCCTCAGGTAACCCGCGGAGCTTGGCGCCGCCACCCGCGACGAGCATGCGGCTGATGGTGGCGTCACCTGACTGCACGCGGAAGAACTCGAGCGAGCGGCGGATCTCGGTGGTCAACTCGACCAGCACCGGCCGCAGGGCGTCGTACACGCGCGAAGGGGAGAACTGTTCGCGTTTCGCGTCGAAGTTGAGGAGGTCCTCCTCGTCCTCGGTCGGGATGGTGGCCGTGCCGTACTCGATCTTCACGTCCTCGGCGCTGTCGAAGTCGAGTCCGAAGGCGCGCTGGACCGCGGTCGTGAAGTCGTCGCCGCTCACGTTGATGTTGCGGTTCATGAGGACGCGCTGGCCGCGCACGAGGGTGACCGTCGACGTGCTTGCCGCGATCTCGAGCACGACGCCGATCTCGTTCGCCTCGGTGAAGTTCTCGCTCGAGAGCGTCTGCTTGGTGAGGTGCTCGCCGTGCAGCGAACCGCGTAGGGCGCGCAGGAGCGAGAACGGCTTGACGTCGATGACGTGAGGCTCGAGCCCGGCCTGCTTGAGGTACTCGACCTGCTGCGACACCTCGTCGAGGCGTGCGGCCGCGATCACCACTTCGAGCTGGCCGCCCTCTTCGACGTCCTCCGGGTTATCGAGGACGAAGTAGTCGAGAACGACCTCGTCGATGGGGAATGGGATGTACCGCTCAGCTTCCCAGCGGATGGCTTCGTCGAGTTCGGCTACCGTCATGCGCGGAACGTGGATGTTACGCGTGATGGCTTGCCGGTTGCTGACAGCCGTGACCGTGTAGCGCCTTTGAATCCCGGCTTCGTGGAAGAGCGCCTTGATCTCTTCAGCTAAGCCTTGTGGATCGGTGACTTCGTCCTCAGTGATGAGGCCTGGAGGCATCGGTCGCACGGCCATGGCCCCCAGCGTTGGGGGGTTACCGGCGCGAAGCTCCACCACCTTAAGCGCGCTGGTCCCGACTTCGAGCCCGACTGCCTCGATCCTGGGACTGAGCAAGCGAGACATCCGCTCGCGCAATGAGACCATACCGTCTCCTCCTCGTAAATCTGGGGGAGTCTATCATGCGGTCTTCGCGCCACCACGTGAAAAATGCCTTCTCAGGGTGACGGCGCGGCCGGGCAGCTGTTAGCAGTTTTGCGTGCAGCACAGCAACCGAGCATGAAAGGCGCGTGAGCGGAAGATGTGCGGTTTCTTGCATGGCTCACGCTATGCGCGCAGCGGAGCTTAGTGAGAGGTCTTGGCCAAGTCGTTGAAGCGCACGTGCGCGTTGTGGAACTGCAACTCGAGGCTGCCGGTCGGGCCGTTGCGCTGCTTGCCGATGATGATCTCCGCGATGCCGTGCTTCTCACTATGCGGGTCGTAGTACTCGTCGCGGTAGATGAACATGACGAGGTCGGCGTCCTGCTCGATGGCGCCAGACTCGCGCAAGTCCGAGAGCATGGGCCGCTTGTTGGGGCGCGCCTCGACGGCGCGCGACAGCTGAGACAAGACGAGGACTGGCACGTCGAGCTCACGCGCGAGGCCCTTGAGGCCGCGGGAGATGGTCGAGATCTCTTGCTGGCGGTTCTCGCCGATGCTCCGCGAGCTGCCAGACATGAGCTGCAGGTAGTCGATTATCAACAGGTCGAGGCCGTGTTCAGCCTGCAGGCGCCTGGCGCGTGAGCGGAGCTCCATTACCGTCATGTCGGCGTGGTCGTCGATGAAGACCTTGGCCTCCGACATGCGGCCAGCCGCGTCCGCTAGCCGCTGGAAGTCGCGGTCGGTGAGCTGACCGGAACGCACGCGCGTCATGTCTACCCGCGCCTCCGCGCACAACATGCGCTGCACGAGCTGCACGGCGGACATCTCGAGGGAGAAGATGCCGACGGAAGCGCTCTCCTTGAGCGCGGCGTTCAGGCCGATGGTGAGGGCAAGAGCGGTCTTGCCCATCGATGGCCTGGCGGCGAGGACGTTGAGGCTGGCTGGTTGCAGCCCGCCAGTCATGCCGTCTAGGTCGCGGAAACCGGCAGGCAACCCGGACACGGGGTTGGGGTCGGCGAAGCGCTCGTTGATCTCCTGGAACGTCTCCGTCACGAGGGTGCGCATGCCCTCGAAGTTCGTGCGGCGCTTGCGGGTGGTGAGGTCGAAGATGGCCTTCTCGGCTGTGTCGAGGACCTCCTCGAGTGGGCCTGACTGATCGAACGCTGCCTGCATGATGCGCCCGCCAGCACCGATCAGGTCGCGCAGCGTGGCCTTCTCGAGCACGATGCGCGCGTAGCTTTCGGCGTACGCGGCGGTCGGGACGGAGTCGACGAGGCCGACTAGGTAGGCGACGCTGCCAACACCCTCGAGGTCGCCGGTCTGGCGGAGTTCCTCCGTGAGGGTGACGAGGTCCATCGGTTCGCCGCGGCGGTGCAGGCGCTCCATGGCCCTGAAGAGCTTGCGGTGGGCCTCCTTGTAGAACTGGTCGGCCGTGAGGGTGCCCTCTAGGTGGCCATAGACCTCGTTATCCAGCAAGATGCTGCCGAGAACGCTCTGCTCGGCCTCGAGGTTGTGCGGCGGTGTGCGGCTTTCCACGCGGGCATCTTACCCACAGTGCGCCTCGCGCCGCCGCCGCCCACGAGGCCGCCGCAACACGTGTGAAAGGTAGAATGGTCGCCTGATGGAACTCTTGACGACCTGGGTCCTGCCCCTCCTCGTTGCCTACGCGATCGGCTCGCTGCCGCTCGGTGCGTGGCTCGTTCAGGCGGCCTCTGGCTTCGACCCGCGTGATGTCAACCCGCACCTGCTTGGCGTCGAGAACGTCTACAAGCTCGTTGGTCCATGGGTGGCCGTCAGCTCCTTCGTCCTCGACGTGCTGAAGGGCGCCCTCGGCGTCATGAGCGGAGCGCTAGTGATGGTGGCCGCTAGCGGCGCAACTAGCCTGATGCTCGACCCGCTGCTCGGCCTCCGCGTCGTAACCCCGTGGTCGCTCTCTGGCCTCGCTGACTTCACGAGCCCGATGGCCGTCGCGCCAGGCGACCTGGCCGCCACGGCAGGCGCCGCCTTCTTCGGTGTGCTTTTCGGTCACTTGCACCCACTACCTCTCAAGCGTTTGGCGTCCGTGCCCCGTGGGCGCGGGAACGGCGTCATCGTCGGCGCGCTCGCCGCACTGTTCGGCCTCGGCGTGCTGCCGTTCTGGCTGCCGACCGTCGCCGTGGTCGTGTACTCCTTGGTGCTGGCACGTAGCGGGTACGTGGCCCTCGCCAGCCTCGCGGGGCTCGCTGCCCTTGCCGTTGGAGAGCTCGTCGGTGCGGGCTTCGGACTCGTAGGTTGGGCGCCCGCGCTCGCTATCACCGCCACCACGCTCCTCCTCGCGTGGCGCCACAGGCAGGCCATCAACCGCATCAACGACGGCACGGAGGCGCGCCTCGGCGCGCCGCCCCCAGTGCGCGGCCTCGACCCGAACACCGTGCTGTGCGCCTTCATGGTGCACCCACTTACCTACGACGACGTCTGGCAGCCCCGCTCGAGCCGCTGGTTGCGGTGGGTGGTAGAGACGCTGGTGCGCCCTGGCATCTTGCCTGAGCGGTGGCTCAAGCGCCTCTTCCTCAACATCCGTCCCCAGTTCCATGGGGTCATCGAGGGCATAGAGCTATCGGACGGGCGCAAGCTGCGGGTGCTGCTCATCTCGGCGCCGCTGATGCCGGACCAGTTCCGCACCAACCCCGATGACGCGCTGCGCATCGCCATCCAGGGAGCCCGCTTCGCGCACCGCCTCGGCGCCGAGGTCGTTGGTCTTGGGGCCTTCTGGTCGACGGTCGGCGAGAAGGGCGCGGCCGTGCAGGAGGCGGTTCCGGAGATCGTCGTCACCAATGGCGGCGCGTACACGGCAGCTACGGTCAAGGCCGCGGTGCCCGGACTCCTCAAGCGCTTCAAGGCCCAGGGCGGCAACCTCAAGACCTCTAGTGCCGCGGTGGTGGGAGCCAACGGCGTGGTGGCGTTCGGCGTCGCGCGTCTCATCGCTTCAGAGGTGGCTGAGGTCGTGCTCATCGGCCGCGACCGCGAGCGCCTCAACCGTTCGGCGGACAGTCTGCGTAAGAAGTACCCGCACACGAACATCGTCGCCACCACCGACATAGACGCCGTGGCGGGCTCCGACCTCATCTTCACGGCAACGTCCGACCCCGACCCCGTGATCTTCGCGCACCACGTCAAACCAGGCGCGTGGATCTACGACCTCGGTAGGCCGGTGGACGTCGACGAGAGCGTGAGGGACGTGCCTGGCGTCGAACTCGTCCCCGGCGGCGTCGTCAGGCCACCAGGGAGCATGCGCAGCCGCATCGACCTGCGCTTCGGCGACGGCAACGTGCCGGCCTGCCTGGCCGAGACCATGATCCTGACGGCTACTGGCGATTACGCGCGCCGCAGCATCGGCAACGGCACGCGCTCGGCGGACATCGAGTTCTACCTCCTCGAAGGCGAGCGCCTAGGCTTCGAGATCGTCACGCGCGACGGCCGCTTGGCGCCAGCCAAGGTCACCGCTTGAGGGCCTTCAAGATCGCCGGACTGACGGGCGAGTCGCCCGAGTTGGCGGCGCTCTGGGACTTGGGCTGCCTCGGCGTTCAAGAGGACGACGACATCGATGGCGTTTCCGTCATCGCGTACTTCGATACCCAACGCGAGCTGCCAGTGGCGGGAACGTGGCTGGAACTGCCAGACACCGATTACGTCGCGCAGTACCAGCAGACGCTGGCGCCGATCAGGTTCGGGCAGTTGGTGGTGGCGCCGACCCACGCGAAAGTCGAGTTGGCCGCAGGTGAGGTGGTGCTGTGGCTCGACCCAGGTGCGGCCTTCGGGAGCGGCCATCACGAGACCACGGGCATGGCGTTAGCTGCGCTGACCCGCCTCGACCTGAGCGGCCGCACGGTGCTAGACGTCGGCGCTGGCAGCGGGTTGTTGGCGCTAGCGGCCGACCGACTCGGAGCGGAGCACACGTACGGCGTTGATATCGACGCCGCCACCGTGGCAGTCGCGCGCGAGAACGGCCGCCTCAACCGCTCGCGGGCGCGCTTCGCGGCAGGTACCTTGGAGGTGGCCGGTGCGCCTGGACACGTCGACGTGCTCGTAGCCAACCTCTACGCCGAGTTGCACCAGAGCCTCTTCGCTGATTACGTGAAGCGCGTGCTAGTCGGTGGTCGCATCATCCTCACCGGCATCCTCGCCGCCAGACGCCACTTGGTGATCGAGGCCGCCCCGTCTAGCGCGAGGCTGGTGGGGGAGGCGACGGCGGGCGAGTGGCTCCTCCTCGAGTTCGAGGTAACGAGGGCGCCTTGAGGGTCAACCGCGTGCTCGTACCCGAGCTAGGCGCCGACGAGGTCGTGCTGCGCGGCCCAGAAGCGCACCACTTGCGTGACGTCCTGCGCCTCAAGGCGGGCGCGCTAGTCGAAGCGTTCGACGGCAACGGCAACGTCGCGGCGGGCAGCGTCGCTGCCGCTGACCAAGGCGGCGTGGTACTGACCTTGGGTCAACCACAGCCGAGCGAGGCGGAGGCGCAGCTGGACGTGACCGTGGCCGTCGCCCTCCTGAAGGGCGACAAGTTGGCGGACGTAGTGCGCCAATGCACGGAGCTGGGCGTCATGCGCTTCGTGCTGCTCGTAACGCGCCACGCGGACGTAACCGACATGTCTCACGCGAAACTGCTGCGCCTGCAGCGCGTGGCCGAGGAGGCGACGCGGCAGAGCGGCAGGGCGCGCGTGCCGCAGGTCGCGCCGCCCACGCCACTTGCCACCTTGTCCTGGAGCGGCGCTGCGCTAGTGGCCGACCCACGGGCGACGGGCACGCTGACCGGTGCGGCGACCGCAGGGCGCTTGACGCTCGTCACCGGCCCAGAGGGAGGCCTGGCGACCAGCGAGGTCGAGGCGCTAGTGGCGCGTGGCGCCCGCGCCGTGACCCTCGGCCCGCGCATCTTGCGGGCCGAGACCGCACCGCTTGCCCTGGCCGCGCTTGCCCTGTTGGGCGGCGGCCAGTGAGGGGCCGCGTTAGGTCGGTGGCGCTAGCGCTAGGCGCGACGCTGGTGTTGACGACCACGCTAATTACGGCCTGTCAGCCGCTCTACATCCCGCTCGTGCCGGCCGATGGCCTGCCAGAACCTCGCCCCACGCGTCTCACTGGCGCCAGCGCCCTCACGCTTGGCGAGGCGGGCAGGCCGCAGTTGGACGTCACTGTGCTCGACTTACCCGGCGCCGGGTGGCTGGCCGTGCAGTGGGTGGGCCCAGATGGCCGCGAGGCGGCTTCCGAGAGCGCATGGCTGGAGCTGGACGCGAACGGGTCTGCATTCACCTTCGAGCTGCCCGCAGACGTGCCGCTGCGGCCGGGCGAATGGCGCGCGGTCGTGTCGTTCGAGGGTGAGTTCCTCAGGCTGTACTCGCTGAACGTCCCCGACCTGAACACCAAGTAGAACTGCGGGCGCAACCATCGAGGTTGCGCCCGCAGACTGGACGGTGCCGGCTGGCTTTTAGGCCTTGGCTGTGCGCTTGCCGCGGCTGGTGCCGCGGTTGTTCTCGATGCGCTTCTGCTGCCACTCGCGTACCCACACGATGGTCGGGGCGAGCAGGAAGATGCTCGAGAACGTCCCGATGACGATACCGACGAGCAGCGTGACGCTGAAGCCGCGCAGCACGCTGCCGCCGAAGACGAGCAGCGCAAGTACGGGCAGGAGGGTGGTTCCCGACGTCGCAACGGTGCGCGTGAGAGTCTGGTTGACGGCCAGGTTGACGAGCTCGCGGTAGGGCTTGTCGCGGATGACGCGAACGTTCTCCCTGATGCGGTCGGCGATGATGATCGAGTCGTTCAGCGAGTAGCCGATCACGAAGAGGAGCGCGGCGAGCACTGGGATAGAGAACTCGATGCCGAGCAGCGCCTGCACCCCGAGCGTGATGGCGACGTCGTGAGCGCTTGCCAACACGACGGCGAGGGCCACCACCCAGTTCGGCCAGAAGCGGAACGCGAGGTAGACGAGCACGAGCAAGAGCGCCACGACGACCGCCAGGATCGCACCGCGGCGCAGGTCGGCGCCGACCGATGGGCCTACGAAGTCGGACGATAGCTTGGTGCCACCAACGGCAGCCGCCAAGTCGCTTGCGAACTCGTCTGTTGCCTCCTGCGCCGAGTCGCCGAGGCCGACGCGCACCGAAACTTGACGCGTCAGCGCCGTGCCACCCTCGCTCGACTCGACGACCGTCGCGCCGTCACCGGTTACGCCTGGGATGCCCAGATCGTCGATGGCAGCGCGAACCTGGCTCGTCGTCACGCTCGTTGGCACGTCGAGGATGGCGTTGGAGCCGCCCGTGAAGTCGGTGGAGAGGCTGAGGCCAGTGATCGACACGTAGATGATGGCGGCCACGGCGAGCGCACCAGTGGTGAAGACGAACGGCCTGGCGCGCTCGACGAGGCGCAGGCCCCTGACTTCCCAGCCCGACCACATGTAAGTGCGCTGGTTCTTGTCGGTCAACAGCCCGAGGACGTAGGGCACCACCACGATGTTCACGAACACGGACGCCACGACGCCGACGGCGAGGGTGATGGCGAAGCCGCGCACTGGGCCAGTCGTGTACTGGTAGAGGGCCAGCGCGGCGAGCAAGGTCGTGATGTTCGCGTCGATGATGGCCGAGAGAGAGTTCGAGAAGCCGCGCTTCATGGCGGACTTGAGCCCGCGCCCCTCACGAAGCTCTTCCCTGATGCGCTCGAACGAGATCACGTTGCCGTCGACCGCGGCGCCGATCGTAAGCACGAGGCCAGCGAGGCCAGGCAGCGTGAGGGCGGCGCCGAGCGCGGCTAGCACCCCGAAGATGAACAGCATGGCGAGGATGACGCCGAACGACAGCACCCCGCCGAAGAGGGGACCGTAGTACATGAGCACGGCGAGGATGACAAGGATGCTGCCGACGATGGCGGCGGTGGCGCCCTTGTTGATCGAGTCCCGACCGAGCGTCGGCCCGATGGAGCGGACTTCGTCGACCTTGAGGCTGATCGGCAAGCTACCGCTGCGGAGCACGACGGCGATGTCGGTGGCCTCGTCGAGGGTGCCGACGCCCGTGATCTGGCCGGAGTCGGAGATGCGCGACTGCAGCGTTGGCGCCGTGATGATGCGGTCGTCTAGCACGATGGCCATGCGGCGGCCGACGTTGCTTGCGGTGAAGTTGCCGAACGCTTGCGCGTCGCCCGGCCTGATCTCGAACGTCACCACTGGGCCGCTGGGCGTTCCTGGCGACTGCTGGAACTGCGCGCTGGCCGTCTGGACGATCTCGCCGGTGAAGGCAACAGGGTCGAGGTCGTCGAGGGTGAGGGCCTCGGTCGGCAGGGCGTTGAACTCCGACTTGACGATGCGGAACTCGAGCACGGCCTGCTGACCGATGAGGTCAAGCGCGCGCTCCTGGTCGGCTGAAGTCAAGCCAGGCAGCTCGACGACTACCTTGTCGTTGCCTGCCGTGGCGACGAGGGCCTCTGAGACGCCGAACTGGTTGACGCGGTTCTCTACGATGTTGCGGGCCGTCGCCAGGTCTTCAGGCGACGGGTTGGGCGTGTCGGAAACGAGCGTTACGCGCAGGCCGCCCTGCAAGTCGAGACCGAGCTTGAGGGACGGCTCTGATGGGTTCCAGGGTTTCCAAAGAAACAAGATCGACGCGACGATCAGGGCGATCAGCGCTAGACCGGTGACTAGACGGTTGGACATCGGACTCCAAAGGGTGTTGCGAGACTAAGGACGTAGTTGGGAACGGACGAGGGCGAGGGACTCGTCAACCGCCCTCGAGCGTCAAGCGTCCTAGCTCGACTAGCCGCGTGCGTCTCGGCGTGGTGGCAGTGGGTGGCGCAGCGCGGCGCGGCCCGCGCAGGTGCGCGCGGCGCGTAGACACAGGTACCGGGGGTAGCAGGAGCAGTAGGCCGAGCGCTGGCGCCGGTAACCTGGCGCCGCTCTCGACCATGATGAGCACGCGGCCGCCCATGGCGCCCTCCGCGCCGGCCGGGTGAGCGGCGACGCGTGGCGGCAGGGCGTGCAAGGGGAGGAGAGTGAGCGCGAGCGCTAGCGCGAGCGGCCACCGGCGTGGTCCTCGCCCCTCGCCGGTGCGCGCGCGCAAGAAGGCCCCCTTGCCCCGCCGTGACATCAGACTGCTGGGACCTCGACCATCTCGTACGCCTCGATGATGTCGCCCTCTTGGACGTTGTCGTAGTTCTGGAGGCTGATACCGCACTCGTAACCCGTGCCGACCTCGCGGACGTCGTCCTTGAAGCGCCGCAGGCCGGAGATGCTGCCCTTGTAGACTTCCTTGCCAGCGCGCGTGATGCGCGCCTTGGCTCCACGGCGCATGCTGCCGTCCGTGACGTACGAACCGGCGATGTTGCCGCTGCGCGGCACGCGGATGACCTGGCGGACCTCTGCGTGGCCGAGGATGCGCTCCTCGAACTCTGGTTCGATCTGGCCGCGCACCATGCGCTCCACGTCCTCGACGAGTTCGTAGATGATCTTGTAGCTCTTGACGGGGATCCCGAGGCGCTCGGCGGCCTTGAGGACGCTGGCTGGGGCCGTGACACCGAACGAGAGCACGGACGCGTTGGCGGTGCTGGCGAGAAGCAGGTCGGAGTCGGTTGGAGCGCCGACTTCGGCGAGCATGATCTCGATATCTACTTCCTCTGTCGCCTCTGACTCCTTCTGCAGCACGCCCTTCAGCGCCTCGAGGGTGCCTTGGGTGTCCGCGCGCAGGAGGATGTTGATGGTCTTCTTGGTCGGCTTGCCGAAGAGGTCGGCAAGCGTGATGCCCTTGCGGCCGATCGACTCGCGCTCGTGGTCGAGGCGCGCTTCCTTGCGTTCGGCCGTGAGGGCCTTCGCGGCGACTTCGTTGGTCACTACCTCGACGGTGTCACCGGCGTGCGGTTGCTCGGAGAAGCCAAGGAGCTGCACCGGCGTGGCAGGGAGGGCGTGTGCGATGGTGGCGCCCGTGTAATCGGTCAAGCGGCGGACCTTGGCCCACTGCTCGCCGGAGACGACGTAATCGGTGACCTTGAGGTCGCCTTCCTGCACGAGGACCGTGACGAGCACGCCCGCGCGCTTGTCGAGCACGGACTCGATGATGACGCCCGTTGCTGGCCCCGTGTCGCGGGCGCGCAGGTCCTCGACCTCTGCGACGAGGGAGAGCATCTCGAGCAGGTCGTCGATGCCCTGGCCGGTGCGGGCACTAAGTTCGACCATGATGGTGTCGCCGCCGTATTCCTCGGCGATCAAGCCGGACTGCATGAGGTCCTGTTTGACCTTGTCCGGGTTGGCTTGGGCGAGGTCGATCTTGTTGATCGCCACCACGATCGGCACGCCTGCCGCCTTGGCGTGGGCGATGGCCTCACGCGTCTGGGGCATGACGGAGTCGTCGGCCGCCACGACGATGACCGCGATGTCAGTCGCGTTCGCGCCGCGCTGGCGGATGGTCGTGAAGGCCTCGTGGCCCGGAGTGTCGAGGAACGTGACGACGCCGCTCGGCGTTTGGGCCTGATAGGCGCCGATGTGCTGCGTGATGCCGCCGGCCTCGCGCTCGGCCACGCGCGACTTGCGGATGGCGTCCAGCAGGGAGGTCTTGCCGTGGTCGACGTGGCCCATGACGGTGACGACGGGCGCGCGGCGGGGGAGGGGCTCGGCGCTAGCCGCAGCGGCCGTGGGCGCTGCCTTCGTGGTCTTGCCGCTCGTCTTGGCGAGGGCGGCCTTTTCGTCTGCGCTCAGCTTGGCGGCAGCGGGCGCGGCGGCTTCGGTTGGCGCCTCGGCTGCGACGGGGGCCGCCGTGTCGCCGCTAGCGCTCACGAGCTGGCGGACGGTCTCCGCGGTTTCTGCGTCTAGGGTGCTGGAGTGCGACTTGTACTCCACCCCGATCTCGTCCAGGACGGCGAGGAGATCCTTGTTCTCCACGCCGAGGTCCCTGGCTAGTTGATAGATCCTTACTTTCTCAGACATTCAAGCCTCCGAGGCGGGGTTCCCCGCTGCGCCTTGGGCGGCTGGGGAAGCGTGGGCGAGCGCCGCGTCAAGCTGCGCTCTCACCTCTTGCGCGTGGCCTTTGAAGGCTTGGCGCAAGCGTTTCTCGTTAGGGTTGGCTGCGCAACTGGCGCATAGCCAGGTGCCGCGGCCACCCAACTTACGTGCGAGGTCGAGGCGGTAACCGTCAGGTAGCTGCGCAAAGCGCACGAGTTGCGCCTGCGGCATGGCCGTGCGACAGCTGGCGCAGCGGCGCAGTGGAACGTGACGGGTACGCGTCTCGGCCGTCATCGGAAGGCTTAGTCCTCGCCTTCTTCGGTTTTAGTCTCGTCGCTAGCCGCGGCGCTATCCGGCTCGCTAGGCGCGGTTGCCTGCTCCGAGAAGAGGGCGTCGAAGGCGGAGTGCGTGCGTTCAGGTTGCAGCTGATCGCCAACGCGCGAGGCGGCGGCCTGGAAGGCGGCGTCGAAGTCGGACACGGACTCGGTGCCCTGCAAGTCGATCTTGTAGCCCGTCAACTTGGCGGCCAGGCGGACGTTCTGCCCCGACTTGCCGATGGCGAGCGAGAGCTGGTCGGAGCCGACCGTTACCTTAGCCGACTTGGCCTCGGTATCCAGCTCGATGTTGCCGACCTTGGCTGGCGAGAGCGCGTTGCGGATGAACTCGCGCGGGTTGCTGTCCCACTGGATGATGTCGACGCGTTCGCGCTGCAGTTCGGCGGTCACGGCCTGGATGCGGCTGCCGCGGTGACCGATGCAGGCGCCGATCGGGTCGACGTTCGGGTTATTCGAGCTGACGGCCACCTTGGAGCGCTGGCCTGCCTCGCGAGCGATGGCCTTCAACTCGACGGTGCCATCCGCGACCTCAGGGATCTCTTGGCGCATGAGGTACTCGAGCAGCTCGGGGGCGGCGCGTGAGACGTGGATGGACGGGCCGCGCGGACTGAGCTCCACGTTCTGAACGTAGACCTTGAGGCGCATGCCGACCATGTAGCGCTCGCCTTGGATCTGCTCCTTGGCTGGCATGATGGCCTCGCCGCGGCCCAAGTCGACGAACACGTTGCGCTTGTTGTCCGTGCGCGCAACGACGCCGGTCATGATGTCGCCGGCCCTGTCCTTGTACTCCTCGTACACGTACTCGCGTTCAGCTTCGCGGATCTTCTGCGTGATGACCTGCTTGGTCGTCTGCACCGCGATGCGCGTGAACTTCTCTGGGTCGACGGGGAACTCCATCTCCATCCCCACCTCGACCTCGTCATCCAAGTCGAGAGCGTCCGCTAAGGCGATCTCCTTGGCGGCGTCCTCGATGGTCTCGACCACGCGGCGGATGATCATGATGTCCATCTCGCCAGACTCTGGGTCCAGGTCGACTTCGATCTGATGCCCCGGCATCACGTTGCGTTCGAACGCTTGGCTGAGCGCATCTTCAAGGCTATTGAGCAACTGCTCCTTGTCGAGGTTGCGTTCTGCTGCCAAGAGGTTTAGCGCGTCGACGAACTCTTTGTTCATCTGTCCTTCTCCTTAACTATTCGGTTGTGGCCGCGCGGCCTAGTGCCACGCAGCGGGCCCGCGCACTGAAGCGCGGGTTAAGACGCCGTTGTACCGCGATGCCGATCCGCGGCTGGCTCAGCGCGGCGTATCAGGCCATTCGGCCAGTCGCGCCAGCTCCATCTGAGCCACGTTCACTACGCGCTCGGCGCCGCCAACGTCGATGGTGACCTCGTCACCGTTGACGCGCTTGATGCGGCCCTTGAACGTCTCGCCCGCCACCCGAAACTTGGCCTGGAGGTCGTGGAAGCGCTCGAAGTGGCGCGGTGTCAGCAGGGGTCTTTCTGCCCCTGGCGACTCGACGTCTAGGCGGTAACCGGTGGGAAAGGGGTCTATGCGGTCGAGTTCGAGGCCGAAGACCGTTGAGGCCTTGGCGACGTCGTCGATGCCGACGATGCCCTCGTCGAGGCGGTCGATGCGCAGCAAGATTCGACGCGAGCGCCCGGAAGTGCTTACAGTGACTTCGAGCACTTCGAACCCGAGGGGGCTCAGCACCTCGGTGGCTGCCTGCGTCAAGTCCATGCTACCTCCCGCGTAGCGACGAGCCCAACGAAAAGGCGGTGGGCCAGAACCCATCCGCCGGTCCCGCCGGGTTGTCCACCCACAATCTTACCGCTCCAGTGGGGGTTGCCGCAACCAGCGAGCGGGTCGGCGGCACCCACCACGCCGGCTGCAGCGGTGACGGCGCCCAGCATCGTGGGCCGTTAGCACCGCGGGGCGGAACGCCCGGCCGTTACTGCCGGCTACGCGCGATGTCAGTACAATCTGCCCGTGACCAGCAAGCGCCACTCACCTCTCCCTGAGCCGAACGCACTAGAGCCAACCTCGGGCGGCTTCACCGAGGCGCTGCGCGCCAGCCCTGCCCTCGCCGACCTGGCTGCTCAGCTGCTAAGCGCGCTCTTCCCTGACAAGCGCTTCGCGACGGCGCACGAGGGCAGGTGGCTAGTGTTCAGTGCGCGCCCAGCGCTGGCGCTCGCCGAATCGCGGCGGCTCCTCGGGCACCTGCACGACCTCGTCGACCTGCCGCAGTGGCGCAGAGAGTACGCCGTGGCGCGCGAAGTGACCGACGTGAAGGGGCGCCGGCTCGAAGTGCAGGTACCTTTGACGCCGCAGGCGTACGACGGTGGCGAGGCCCTCGTCGGGCCGTTCCCTGACCAGGCCGCGGCGCAAGAGTGGTACGGGAGCGTGCAACAGCGCGGGCTCGCTGCCGACACCGTCCAGGTGGCGGACGCTTGGCTTTGCGACCTCTTCGTGCTCGGTGAGCTGCTTGACGACTGACGCGCGTTGACACGCCTCGCGTGAGCAACTTACACTCGCACCCATGAGAAGCCCGCTGGCTTCGCAACCGTTTACTCGTTGAGCGCGGCGCCGGAGCGGGCCTGCGCAGGTCATCCACTGCCCGGACCGGGTGGTGGTTTTTTCGTTGAGGCTGGCAGTTGGCAGGGCAGTAGAGAGGGTGAGTTGGCACCATGACAGAGTTAGGCGGCGAACGTTCAAGCGACCCGCGCGTCGACGAGATCACGACCGAGGTCGAGGCGTGGCTGGAGAGCATCACCGGGGTAGGGTCGTTCACCTCGCTGCAGGACCTGCGTGTGCGCCTACTCGGCAAGAAGGGCGAGATCACCCAGCGCCTCAAGGCGCTCGCGTCACTTGAACCGGAGGAGCGCCGCGCGGTGGGCGGACGCTGGAACGAAGTGAAGGCGCGCCTCACGGAGGCCATCGATGCCCGTAAGGCCGCACTCGAGCAGCAGGCGCTAGCCGCGCAGCTGGCGGTAGAGCAGGTCGACGTCACGCTGCCTGGCACGCGTCCGCCGCAGGGTGGCCTGCACATCCTCACCCTCGTCACCAACCGCCTGCTCGACGTGTTCAAGGGCCTCGGCTATGAAGTCGTCACCGGCCCGGAGCTCGAGACCGACCACTACAACTTCGCTGCCCTCAACTTCCCGCCCGACCACCCGGCGCGCGACACGCAAGATACGTTCTGGACGACCGACGGCCGCCTGCTGCGCACGCACACGAGCCCCATGCAAGTCAGGTACATGGAGACGCACAAGCCGCCGTTCAAGGTCGTGGTGCCAGGCAAGGTGTTCCGCAACGAAGCGCAAGACGTCACGCACGAAGCGCAGTTCCACCAGCTAGAAGCCCTGGTGGTCGGCGAACGCGTGACCATGGCCGATCTGCGCGGCGCCATCAACGAGATGGCCGAAGCCCTGATCGGGCCGGGAACACGCACGCGCTTGCAGCCAAGCTACTTCCCGTTCGTCGAGCCCGGCGCGGAGTTCGCCATCTGGTGGACAAACCCGCGCAGCGGCCGCGAGGAGTGGCTCGAGCTAGGCGGTTGCGGCATGGTGCACCCCAAGGTCTTCGAGGCGGCAGGGTACTCGGGCGTTACGGGCTTCGCGTTCGGCTTCGGCATCGAACGCCTTGCGCTCGTGCCTTACGCCATTCCCGACATCCGTTACATGTACCAAGGCGACCTGCGCATCCTCGAGCAGTTCAGGGGCACCCTGTGAAGGTCCCGTACTCGTGGCTGCAGTCGTTCTTCGACCGCCAACTGCCTGACGTCGAGCGCCTCGTCGAACTACTCGACGGACTGGGCCTCGCGGTGGAGGACGTGGCGGAGGCGCCGGCGGCGCCGCGAGACGTCGTGGTAGTCGACGTCATCAAGGTGGAGCCGGTGCCTGGCGCCACCAGCGTGCTCTCTCAGACCATCGTGTCTGACGGCACGCGCGAGCACCTGGTCGTGTGCGGCGACCCGAACATCAGGCCAGGCATGCGCACGGCGCTGGCGTTGCCAGGCGCTTACCTCCCCGCGGTCGACCTGCAGGTGAAGGCGCGCGAGCTCGTCGGGGTGCAGAGCAACGGCATGCTCGCGAGCGCGAAGGAGCTCGGACTTTACGAGCACGGAGCGGGCGTGATCGCCCTCGGGCGCGACGCTGCTCTCGGCGCGGAGCTAGCCTCACTGTGGCCCTCGGAGTCCGTCATCGAGGTGGAGCTGACGCCGAACCGCGCGGACGCCTTCAGCATCCTGGGCGTGGCGCGCGACGTCGGCGCCAAGCTGGGCTACTCGTACCGCCACCCCGCCAGCGGCCTGCCTGCAGGCGACCCGGACCTCGACGACGGCCTCACCCTCGACGTGCAGGACCTAGGGGCGGCGCCGCGCTTCACGCTGAGGCGCGTCGACGGCGTTGCGGTGGCTCCGAGCCCCGTGTGGCTGCAGCGCCGCCTAGGCCAGTTGGGCCTGCGCCCGCGCAACAACATCGTCGACGCCACCAACTACGTGACCTTCGAGCTCGGGCAGCCGACGCACGCTTACGACTTCGGAGCTATCCCTCAGGGTCACGTGATCGTGAGGTGGGCCCACGCGGGTGAGCGCCTCAAGGTCCTGAACGACGAGACCATAGAGATGACCACCAGTGACCTCGTGATCGCCACGAAGGCCAACGGCGTGGACGTGCCGCTCGGGCTCGCGGGCGTGATGGGCGGCGCCAACGGCGGCGTGACGAGCGCCACTACCGCGGTCGCCCTGGAGACGGCGTGCTTCGAGCACGTCACGGTGCGGCGCTCCGGTCAACGCCATAAGCTCGTGACCGACGCACGCACACGCTTCGAGCGCGGTGTCGACCCGAACTTGCAGGAACTCGCATCGGCGCGGCTTACCGCGTTAGTCGTCGAGGTCGCTGGCGGCTCGCCGCATGCTGGGCTAACGGCGGTGGGGAAGAGCAGCGTGCGCCAGCCTGTCGATTACCGGCCGACGCGCGTGCACTACCTGATGGACTTCGACGTGCCGCGCTCCGTGCAGCGCGGCTACCTAGGGGCGCTCGGCTGTAAGGTCGTCGAACGCGAGCTCGACGACTGGCGAGTCACGCCGCCGAGCTGGCGCTACGACATCAACATCGAAGAGGACGTGATCGAGGAAGTAGCGCGCCTGCACGGTTACGAGCACATCGGCCTGACCGACCCAGACATGCGCTTCGTACCGCCGGAGTCCGACCCGACCCACCGCAAGCTCCGTGAGCGCCTCGCGGCCCTCGGGCTGCAAGAGGCGATGACCTACGTGTTCACTGGCGCCACCGAGTTGGCGCGCGCGGGGGCGCCAGCGCCGGTGGTGGAGCTGAGCGCGCCACAGGGTGTGGAGAAGGGCGTGCTGCGCACGGCCATCTACCCCGGACTGCTGGCCGCTGCGGCCGCTAACCGCCAGGCCGAGGCGCTGGCGTTCTTCGAGATCGGCCACGTGTTCGGGCAGGAGGAAGAGGAGCGCGTTGCGCTGCTACTACGAGGTCAACGCGAACTCGGCAAGTGGCGCCCAGGGTTGATGGGCGACTTCTTCACCCTCAAGGGCATCCTCGAGAGCCTCGCGGGGTTGGAGGGCGCCAAGCTCGAGACCCTGCCAGCGCGGCAGCCTTACCTCCACCCTGGTGTCTCGGCCAAGGTGGTGTGGAACGGCGAGGACGTCGGGTTCGCTGGTCAACTGCACCCCGAGGTGGCCGCCGCGTTCGGCCTGCCGGACACGTTCGTCGCAGAGCTCAACCTGCCGCTAGGCGGCACGCGCATCGCCTTCAAGGACATCGTGCGCCAACCGTACGCCGAGAGAGACCTTGCCATCGTGGCGCCGATCGCCGTCACTTTCGCCGACCTCGCCGGCCTGTTGAGCGCCGCCGCTGGCGAGAAGCTCTTCACGCTCTCACCGTTCGACGAGTACCGCGGCGACAAGCTGCCTGCCGGCACGCGCTCTTTGGCGCTCAGGTTCCGCTTCCGCGACGCTAACCGCGCCCTCACTGACGAGGCGGTAGATGAGCTTATGGAGAATGTCATCCGGGCCGTAAGGGGTGCGGGCTACGATATCCGGACATGACCCCAGTCACTTGGTTGGACGCCCTGTTGGTGCTGATGGTCGCCATCCTGACGGCCCTCGGCGCCTCCAGGCGCCTCGTTGGCTTCACCGTCGGTATCGGGGCCGCGCTGCTGTTACGGCCGCTGCTCGTCGTCGGGTCGCGTGACCTGTGGGTGGCCATCGTTGCCGCGGTGCTCGGTGCCTTCCTCCTCGCCGTCATAGGTCAGCGGCTCGTGCCTGCCAGCCACCGGCAGGGCCGCGTGACTCAAGTTTTGGGCGGTCTCGGTGGTGCGACTTTGGGCATCGTGCTGCTACTTGCCCTCGTCACCGCGCTACCCATCCAACGCAACCCCGCTAACGAGAACGAGGTCTTCTACCCGCCGCGCACGGCGCCTGGCACGCTGGCCGTCACGCTCAACCGGTCACCGCTGGTTGCCGTCGGTCGCGCTATCCTGCTTCATCCGTTACTACCTGCCCCAACCCCAGCCGAAAAGCAAGCCACTAACCTCTGGCGCACTTACGGCGCGTTGCACGGCTGGTTGGTGGTCGGTGAGCCGTGGAGTGAGAGGTGATGCCAGGGAACGTTGTTTAGGACGCCGAGGTAGCGCAAGCCCAGCCTGAAGCAGGCTGGTGACGAGGTGGAGGGCCTCCGCGGCCGAGAACGGCAGGCGGAGGGCAGGCTAGGAGTTCACGCGAACCCAGCCGAAAACGCGAGCGGTGACCGACGACGGTCACGCAAGTCTGCGGGCCCCTCCTGAGCAAGTCCCCTCACTCGAGCCCGTCCGGGACGCACAGCACGAGTTGCACGGCCACCAACTTGGCCTCCCCGGCCCGCTTGGCGGCCAGCGGAAACCGCGGCGCACGCGCACGTTCACGCGTGGGGCGCCCTCCCTCTCGTAGCTCTGAAAGGAGCGGCAGATGTGTGGCATCGTTGGGTATGTGGGCGGCCGTGAAGCCGCAGGAGTGATCATCGACGGACTGGCGCGCCTCGAGTACCGCGGGTACGACTCAGCAGGCTTGGCGGTAAAGGGGCATGGCGGTCCTGCACCGCTGCAGGCGGTCAAGCGTGCTGGCAAGCTGAGCGTGCTGCGCGAGGCGCTAGGCGCAAGCATGCCGACCGGCAGCCTTGGCGTTGGGCACACGCGCTGGGCAACGCACGGGCGCCCCAACGACGTCAACGCCCACCCGCACCTCTCTGAAGACGGCCGGCTGGCGGTCATCCATAACGGCATCATCGAGAACTACGTGGCCCTGAGGGCGGAGCTGGCGGAGCGCGGCCACGTGTTCGCGTCGGAGACGGACACGGAGGTGCTCGTGCACCTCATCGAGGAAGCTTACGCGACGTCGAACGGTAACTTAGGTGACGCCGTGCGAGCGGCGCTAGGCCGCGTGCGCGGCGCTTACGCGCTGGTTGTCGCGCACTCGGACCACGACGTGCTCGTTGCCGCCCGCAACACCAGCCCCCTCGTCATCGGACTCGGCGCCGACGAGACCTACCTCGCTTCGGACGTGCCTGCCCTGCTGCCGTACACGCGCGACGTCATCTACCTCTTCGACGGCGACGTTGCCGAGCTGAGCCGCAGCGGCGTGAGCATCACGGAGCTGGCGGGCAACGCCGTGAGCCGCGAGGTCAGCCGCGTCGAGTGGGACGCGGAGGCCGCCGAGAAGGGCGGCTTCGAGCACTACATGCTCAAGGAGATCTACGAGCAGCCCACCGTGCTGCAGAACACGCTCTTCGGGCGCTTCAAGGGCAACGACGCCGACGTCGACCTCGACCTCGGACTGGACCCAACCGCCATCGACCGCGTCGTCATCACGGCCGCTGGCACCGCGTCGTTCGCTGGCGAGGTCGGCGCCACCCTCATGCGGCGCCTAGCGCGCATCGACGCCAGGGTCGAGGTGGCATCCGAGTTCCGCTACTCAGAGCCCGTCGTGAACGGCCGCACGCTGTGCGTCGTCGTCTCGCAGTCTGGTGAGACCATCGACACCCTCGAGGCCATGCGCGAGGCGAAACGCCGCGGTGCGCACACCCTCGCCATCCTCAACGTCAAGGGCTCGAGCATCAGCCGCGAAGCGGACGACGTGCTCTACATCCACGCCGGGCCAGAGATCGGCGTGGCGAGCACGAAGGCGTTCCTCGGCATGGTGGCGGCCTTCGCGCTTCTCGCATTGTGGCTTGGGCGGGCGCGACAACAAGTCGACGACGAGAGCGCCCGCGAGTTCGTGCACGCATTACGCGCCTTGCCAGGGCAGGTCGAGCACGTCCTGGGCGAGCGCGACGTCGTGCGCGCCATGACCGAACAGGTCGTCGGCGCCCGCAGCGCCCTTTACCTCGGCCGCGGCGTGAACGTGGCCACCGCCATGGAGGGCGCCCTCAAACTGAAGGAGATCTCGTACATTCACGCTGAGGCCTACCCGACGGGCGAGATGAAGCACGGCCCGATCGCGTTGGTCGACGAGAACCTGCCGGTAGTGGCGATAGCTACGCACTCCGCGCTGTACGACAAGACGGTCTCGAACTTGCAGGAAGTGAAGGCGCGCGACGGGCGCCTCATCGTGGTGGCGGACGAGGACGACGAGCTGATCGGTCAGCACACGCCGCACGTGCTGCGCGTGCCGCGCACGCTCGAGCTCCTCTCGCCCATCCTCAACTCCGTGCCGCTGCAGTTGCTGGCGTACGAGGTGGCGTGCAAGCTTGGCCGCGACGTCGATCAGCCGCGCAACCTAGCGAAGAGCGTCACCGTGGAGTAGGCGGATCGCGGCACGTCGCTCGCGGTTGTGCGCTTGGCTCTTGGGTCCGCCTCGTGACCGAATATCATTGGACGCGAGGCGAAGCTTGTGAAGAACATCGAGGACATCCGTCACTCGGTAATGCGGCACGTGGACGAGTGCGACAACCCGACGTTGCTCGTTGAGATCGACCGCATGCTGGTAGGAGACGCGCAGGAGGAGTCGCTGCTCGTCCTAGACGACGAGGACATCCGCGCGCTGCTGCGCGAACTCCTCAACGAGTAGCGCTCCCGGCGCCGCCTGCGCCGCGCTAGAGGTAGCCAGCTGCTCTCAGGATGAGGTAAACACCGACGGCGGCCGCGCCCCACAGGATGTACTTCAGGAACTTTCCGCCAGACTGACCGGTCCATTTGCCTAGGCTCTCGCGCGCCATGCTCGCCTCTTGCTTCTGTTGCGTGCGTTGCGCGCGCCGCAGCGACTTGACGCTGCGGTTGAGGTGCCCCTTGCGGCGGTAAGCCACGCCGAGGTTGTGGTGGGCGTTCGAGAACTCCTCGTTGAGCTTGAGCGCCGCTTGGTAGTTCTCGATGGCGTCGTCAACGCGGCCCTGCTCCAACGCCACGTTGCCAAGGTTGGTGAGCGCGCGGTAGTGCTTCGGGTCGATGGCGACCGCCGCCTCGAAGTTGGCTTTGGCGGCGTCTAGGTTCGAATCGTAGATCTGCACCGTGCCCAACTGCGTGAGGTGCTCGGCGGGGAACCAGTTGGTCTCAGGCAGGCCCTTCAGGACTGCCGCGGCCGCGTCCGGGTCGCGTTTATCGAGCTGGGCCGCGCTTGCCTGCAGCACCTTGAGCTGCTCCTCGAGTTCTGCCCACGGCACCAAGTCGACCGGGTTCTCGAGGCGCGTCAGGCGGTCTATCGCCTTCGCGAACGAGCGCTCGTGCACGAGCTCCTCAACGTCTGCCAGGGCGGCGAGCGCCGCCTTCGTGCCTTGCTCGTCTCCGCCGGTGATCAGGAACGCCTGGCGGGCGGCCACGAAGCGCCGCTGCTGCAACAACTCGCGCCAATCAGGCGCGGACGGGGGTTGGGTGTCGGCTGTCACGTCAAAGACCGTAGCACGCTGTCGTACAGCTCGGAATAGGCCGTCGCGGACGCGTGCCAAGAGTGGTCGGCCGCCATGCCCGCAGCCTGCATGGCGCGCCACCGCGCCGTGCCGAACGTCGCCAATGCCTGCGCGGCCGCGCCGAGCAGGTCTGGCGTGGTCGGCCGCTCGAAGGTGAAGCCCGTCTTGCCATGCTGCACGGTGTCCTTCAACCCACCGGTGGCGTGGACCAGCGGCAAGGTGCCGTAGCGCATGGCGATCATCTGCGCCAGGCCGCACGGCTCGAAGCGGCTAGGGACGGCGAGGGCGTCCGCGCCAGCGTAGATGAGGTGAGCGAGGGCCTCGTCGTACGCCAGCGTGGCGCCAACGCGGCCAGGGTGTTCGCTCGCGAGGCGCGCCACCTCACGCTCCAGGGACGCTTCGCCCGCGCCGAGCACGACGAGCGACCAGCCGTTGGCCAGCAGCTCCGGCGCGCCAGCTATGAGGAGGTCGATGCCCTTCTGCTCTGCCAGGCGGGAAACCACCGCCAGTAGCGGGCGCTTATCCGTAAGGCCGTAGCGTGCTAGCACCGCAGCACGGGCAGCGGCCTTACCGGCGAGGTCGGCAGCCGAGTATGGGGCAGGAAGCGCGGGGTCGGTCGCGGGGTCCCAGACCGTGGTGTCGATGCCGTTCAGGATGCCGGTGAGCTTGTGCGTCAGCGCACGGAAAGTGCCGTCGAGCGTGAAGCCGTACTCCGGCGTCTGCAGCTCCTTGGCGTACGTCGGGCTCACGGTGGTCACTTGCGTAGCGAAGCCGACGCCCGCCTGCATGGCGTTGGCCCTGCCGAAGTGATCGAGGAACGAGCCCGTGAGGTCGGTGCCGATGCGCAGCCAGTCGACGGTCTCACCAAGGTCGGACTCGCCCTGGTACTGCACGTTGTGCACGGTGAACACGCTGCGTAAGGCGGGGAAACCCTTGGGTAGGTGCCAACCGCGTTTGAGGATCATCGGCAGGTAGCCAGTGTGCCAGTCGTGAGCATGCACGAGGTCGGGGGTGAAGCCAAGGCGCGCCGCGACTTGTGGCACCGCGCGGGAGAAGCGCGCGAAGCGCCGCGCGTCGTCCGGGTAGCCGTAGAGCTGCGGGCGGCGGTAGTCCTCATGCCCAACGAAGGCGTAACGCACGCCGTCCTGCTCTAAGGTGCCAACCCCCACGTCCTCGAAGCCGCCGCTGAAGGGCGCTGGCACGTCGCCAACCCAGTAGGGGGCTACGTTGCCGCCGAGCTTCGCGTACCAGGGTGTTACGACGAGCACCTCGTGGCCGAGGCGCGCTAACGCCTTTGGCAGCGCCCCAGCGACGTCGGCTAGCCCGCCGGTCTTGCTGAACGGCACGACCTCCGCGGCAGGGAACAGGACTCTCACCAGCCCAGCTTAGCCGCCGCTGGCCCGAGGTGAAAGCCAGCCCGATGTAACGCGCGCTTTGGCTCTCATGAAGCGTACGTATACTCTAGGACGCATGCTTGATTGCTCAACGGAGGCTTCATGAAGCGCAGATGGTACATCGCCGGTCTGGTGGCCCTGGTCGCTGGCACAATGTTCGTCAACGCCCAGCTCTCACGAGACTACGCTGGCGAGTTCTTAAACAACCCAACCGGACGCGCGCTGATCCAGGCGTTCGGTGCTCTAAAGAGCGGCTATCTGACCGACGTGGACGACGACAAGCTCATCGAGGGTGCGATCACGGGCATGCTCGCTTCGCTGGACGACCCGTACACGAGCTACCTGCTGCCAACCGAGGCGGCGCGCGACAACCAAGACCTAACGGGTTCGTTCGAGGGCATCGGGGCGGTGCTAACTCCGCACGACCGCCAGTCAGGCAAGGGCGTCGAGATCCTCACCGTCTACGCTGGCGGTCCGGCGTCCAAGGCTGGCCTGCAGCGCGGTGACATCTTCGTGAGCGTCGACGGCACCGACGTCGCAGCCATGACGACCTCGGAAGTCGCCGACCTGGTGAGGGGTCCGAAAGGCACGACCGTCAACCTGGTCATGAACCGCCCTGGTCAGGCCGAGCCCGTCACCTTCGCCATCCAGCGCGGCACCATTCAGATCATCGACGTGTCGAGCGCCATGTTGCCGAACGACGTCGGCTACCTGGCTCTCACGTCGTTCAACAACCAGCGCCTCCACGACCAGATGGTCGAGCACCTCGACAAGCTCATACAGCAGGGCGCCACCTCGCTTGTCCTCGACTTGCGCGACAACTCCGGCGGTTTGCTCAACCAGGCCATCCTCATCGCAGACGACTTCCTCAGCGGCGGCGACATCGTGTTCCAACGCTCGCGCGGCGTCACGCAGCGCATAGCGTCGGCGGACCCGAAGGCCTACGACCTGCCGATGGTCGTACTAGTCAACGAGAACTCCGCTTCGGCTTCCGAGATCGTGGCTGGCGCTCTCCAGGAGAACCACCGCGCGCTCGTGGTAGGCGAGCAGACCTTCGGCAAGGGCGTCGCTCAGTCGGTGCTGTCGCTCTCAGACGGCGGCCAGTTGCGCTACGTGTCGTTCGAGTGGCTGACGCCTGACCGCCGCTCCATCGCCGAGAAGGGCATCACGCCGGACGTCAAGGCGCCGGACACGCGCTTCCCGCGCACCATCGCGGCAGAAGGCCAGGGCCTGCGCGAGGGGCAGACCGTCGAACTCATGGTCGACGGCGAGGTCATCGGTCAAGCCGTAGCTGGTGAGGACGGCAAGTTCAACATCCTCGCCCTTGGCGGCCAGCGCGAGATCAGCGAAGTGCAGGGCGAGGCCATCGTCCACCTCGATACAGACACGGCACTGCAGACCGCCGTCGCCACGCTCGAGGAGTCGCTGAAGACCGCCAACTAACTTCCGTCAGTAGTCGAAGCCAGTGGGCCGCGGTTCGTTACGCGGCCCACGTTCTGTTAGGAGCGGGGTCCGGCGGCCGCCACGTCTGCCGGGGCCGTGGCGGCGAAGCGCAAGAAGTTCTGGCGGAACATGGCAGCCAGGCGCGCGGCGGCCGCGTCGTACGCCGTCGGCTCCGTCCAGGCGCTGCGGGGGTGCAGGAGTTCGACGGGCACGCCAGGGGCGCGCTTGGGCACGTGCAGGCCGAAGACCTCGTCTTCGTAAGTGCTTGCGTCGTCCAGCTCGCCGTGCAGCGCTGCGCGCACGAGCATGCGCGTGTAGCGCAGCGGAATGCGCTGACCGACGCCGTAACCGCCGCCCGTCCAACCCGTGTTCAACAGCCACACGCGGGCACCTGACTCCTCGAGGCGGCGCCTGAGCATCTCGGCGTACGCCACGGGTGGCAGGGGCATGAACGGCTCGCCGAAGCAGGTGCTGAACGTCGCTTTAGGCTCCGTGATGCCCCGTTCGGTGCCTGCTACCTTGGCCGTGTAGCCGCTTAGGAAGTGGTAGAGGGCCTGCGGCACGTTCAGGCGCGCCACTGGCGGCAGCACGCCGAAGGCGTCCGCGCTGAGGAACACGACGTCGGTGACTTGCCGCCCCATGCCAGACACCGAAGCGTTGGGGATGAAACTGATGGGGTAGGCGGCCCGGGTGTTCTCGGTCTTGGAGACGTCAGCGTAGTTCGGCACGCGGCCAGCGCCCAGCTTGACGTTCTCGAGCACCGTCCCGAAGCGCGTGCTTGCCGCGAAGATCTCGGGCTCGGCCTCCTCGGAGAGGTTGATGACCTTGGCGTAGCAGCCGCCCTCGAAGTTGAAGATGCCGCGGTTCGACCAGCCGTGCTCGTCGTCGCCGATCAAGTGGCGCTCGGGGTCGGCTGACAGGGTCGTCTTCCCCGTGCCAGAGAGGCCGAAGAAGAGGGCGACGGTGCCCTCCGCCGTCTCGTTGGCGGAGCAGTGCATGGGGAAGACGTCTTGGCGTGGGAGGTCGAGGTTGAGGGCGCTGAAGATGGACTTCTTGATCTCGCCCGCGTACTCGGTGTTGGCGATGAGCACGAGCCTGCGCTCGAAGTCGAGCATGACGGCGGTGGTGCTGCGGCAACCGTGGCGCTGCGGGTCGGCCGCGAAGCTCGGCAGGTCCAGCACCAGCCAGTCCGCGCCCGCCGCGCCTTCGTCCGAGCGGCGGAAGAGGTTGGCCGCGAACAAGCTGTGCCAGGCGTACTCGGTGACCACGCGCACGCGCAGTCGGTGTTCAGGGTCCGCTCCGGCCGCCAGGTCTTGGGCGTAGAGGTCGAGACTGGCGGCGTGCGCGTTCATGTCGGCGAGGAGGTTGTCGAAGTGAGCCTGGGAGACGGGCTGGTTGACTGCGCCCCAGTCGACGCTAGCGCTGGCGGCGTTGTCGACGACGAACTTGTCCTTGGGCGAGCGGCCCGTGAACTGGCCGGTGTCCGCCACGAACGCTCCGGTGCTGGCCAGTTGCCCCTCACCGCGCGCCAGGGCGCGCTCGACTAGTTCGGCTGCGCTCAGGTTGAGTTGCACGCTCTTGGCGGCGGTGAGGTCGAGGCCGTGCGACGCCGTGAGTGGCGCGCGCGTTCCTCGTGTCTGGTTGGCGCTGCTTGTTTCACTCATGGCGTAGCCACCTCCGCGGTTGTCGTCGGCACTGGATTCTTATACCAGCCGCGCAGACCAACTCACCGGCCGTCGGCACCCCGTCCGTACACCTTCCGTTACCAGCGCAACGTTACGCCCACTTGGAAGGCGCTGCGGTCCGTGCTTAGCGTCACGCCAGTGTCGAGCCCGAAGGTGGGTCCGAACGAGTAGGAGAGGGACACGCCCAACTCTGGCCGCGGCGCGTCTGGGACGCCGGCGGCGGGGAAGTCGATGCGGCCGGTGAGGTCGAGGTCGAGCGGACCGAGGCCGTATGAGAGGAGGACCTCGTTCGTGACGGAGTAAGTGCGATCAGGCCCGTCGTAAGTGCCGATGCGGTAGCTGGCGAAGAGATCGGGGTTGAGGTAACCGCCTAGGCGCAACGACACGCCGAACGGTTGCTCGCTGGCGTCGATGAGGCTGGAGAGTGCGGACGTGCGGATCTCGACGACGTCCAGCCCGAGCGCCTCCCTGATGGCGTTCGCCAGCTCGCTGACGACTAGTAGGTCGACGGCCGTGTCGAGGGCGCCCTGCGCGACGGCCTGGCCCAACCCGCCAGTGCCGATCAGCCCAGCGTTCAGCTCGAAGCGCCCGAGCGTGATGAGGCTGACGAGTTCGGCTTCGGTGAACGAGCGCACGCCGCTGCCAGTGCCGTCACCCTCGACCTCGATGCGTGCGTCTGACGACACGCGCGGTTGGAGGTCGAAGCGGAAACCTCCCTCGTTGGCTGGCGCCGCTACCATCTGCCCGGTGAAGGCCAGGTTCACGACGAACGTCTGCCCCTCGCGCGGCACGACGAAGCTAACCCGGTTGTCCGCCGCCACGACGCGCGACTTGTCGAACTCGGCGTGCGCCGCCACGTCGAGGGCGGGGTAGAGACCGGTGCCTGCTCCCCAGGTGGCTAGGGCGTGGTCGATCGTGTAGTCGCGGCCTGAGAAGCGCAGGTTGCCGCGCAGCGTGCTGGCGGAGCCGACGAGGCGTGGGGCGGCGGCCGTGCCGCTTAGGACGAGGTCGAGGGCCGCCTCGGCAGAGGCTAGGTTGATGGTGAGCAGCACGCGCTGCGGCGCGCGGATGGCGAGGTCCGCGAAGCGCAGGCCAGCTAGGGCGTTCGTGCCGGGTTCGGGAGCGCCGCTCGCCGCTGGCGCTGGGGCGGCAGGCGGGCGGACGCTTGGGTCGACGATGACTTCGCTCGCCGTCAGTGACCCGCCAAGCGCGACGCCGCCGGGTTCCTCGACGAGGGTCAGGTCCGCGTCCACGAGCGCGTTGGCGACCAGCAACGGCGTGAACGCCACCGTGAGCCCCTTGCCGCGCGCCTGGAGGTCAAGGGGGAGGAGGCTGCCCGTCACGGTGAGGTCGCCGCTGCCTAGCCGCCCGTTGGCTGTTAGCGCGAGGTCCCTCGTGCCGTCCTTCGTGATCGCACCAGTGAGGCCTTCGATGACGCCAACACCCGCCACGTCGGCGCTGCCGTCGAAGTTCACTTGTACGCCGTTCAAGCTCACCGGCGCGAGCGAGAGTCGCGCGCCGCCAGAGACGTCGAGCCGCCCGGCGAGGGGCGAGACGCCGCTTACTTGGGCCGCGACGGTCAGGGCAGTGCCCTCGAGGGTCACCTCGGTCTGCTCGAGGCGGTAGCGGCTGCCCGCCACCTCGAAATCAAGGCCGGGGCTGGAGACGGTGGCGCTGGGTTGCGCCAAGTCACCGCCGATGTCGATGGTGAGTGAACCGCTGGCCCCCACACCAAGGCGCGCCAGGGACGGGAAGAGCCCTAGGAGCGGCGTGAAGTCAGCCTCGGCCGCCTCGAGGCGGAAGTCGAGGTCCTCCTCACGCAGTTGCCCCTGCGCCTCCCAACTGCCCAAGCCGACGAACTCGGCGTGCTCGACCACGAGGGCGCGGTCGTCGAACGTCAGTGAGAGGTTGCCGACGGTCGGCACCCCGGCGCGCTCCAGGCGCACCTCCTCCGTGGCGAGGCGCAAGTAGCCTGACCAGACGTCGGTGAGGGGCAGGTCGAAGCGCAGCACGCCCGTCACGTCCGCCGTCACGTCTGAAGGCCCGACCACGGCCTGGGCGACGAACTGCGCGGGGAAGCGCTCGAAGCGCCCTGAGCCGCTGAGGCGGGCGCCTGAGAGGTTGGCGGTGAACGTGCCTCCCTTGACGCGCAGGGTGGCGTCGAGTGACGAGAGGCTGCCGCTAACGGCCAGTTCCGCGCTCGAGCTTGCGCCCCCGGCCGTGACTTCTAGGCTCACCAACTGCCCGAACACGAGCTCGTCACGTAGTTGCAGTACGCCGGTGATGGAGCCCGATAAGAACGGCGCACGCTCGTGCACGGCGGGGATGAGCGAGAGCTCGAGGTTCCTGAGGCGCGCCTCGATGCGCCCACCGCTAGGCGCGCCGACCGTGAAGGCGGCAGGCAGCAGCCCAGCCAAGCCCCAACTGCCGCTCAGGGTCAGGCGTCCCGCCTCCGAGTCGAGGGTGGCGCTGCCACCCACCAGACCATCCGCGATGCTCCCCTCGGCGTTGACTTCGATAGCCCCCACTCCTTGAGGTACGAGCCTCAAGCCGTCGACGTGGAGGTTGCCCGTCAGTTGACCAGCGCGGTGGTCAAGCTCGGCGCGCACTACGCCGCCGCTTAGGTTGAGGTTCACGTCGAGGGAAACGGCGTCTGGCGCCGTGACGGGTTCGTACTTGCCGAGAACCGTCCCGAGCTCACCTGCGTATGCCAGGCGCCAGACGCCGGCGTCGGCCACCAGCGTCCACGGGAGGGTGTACTCGGTCACTGGGGAGCTCGCCGCGCCGAGGTCGCCGTTGGCGAGGGGCAGGTCGGTGGCCAAGACCACCTCGCCGGCCAAGTCCGCCGCGTCGAGGCCGACGGTGCCACTTGCGCGTACGTCGATGCCAGCCAGCGTTGCCCCGAAGTCGTCGAGGGTGACGGTCGGCGCCGGTGCCAGCGTGACGACGCCGCCACCGCGCACCGCGTCTGCGCCTTCGAAGCGTAAGCCGTTCGTGACCACGTCACCGACCAGCGCCACGAGGTCGGGCGCCGTGAGGGTCGCCACGGCCCTTAGCTGCGGCAGGCCCGTGACCTGCGCCGTCAGTTGCGGGGCGGAGTCCTGGCCGCCAAGAGCCAAGCGCGCGGGGCCGAGGTCTAGCCGCATGGTGCCGGAGGCGCGCAGTCCTAGACCGGCTACCGTCCGCAACCGCACCTGCGACGTCACGGGGAGGTCGATGCCCTGCCTGACGGCTGGCGTTTCGGCGAGGGTGGCGACGTTCAGGTCGGTGGTCGGCCACAGGCGTCCCTGCACGCGCAGCGATTGGCTGAGTGGCGCGCCGCTGACGATCTGGTCGAGGGTCACTCCCGTCGTCGAGATGGTGGCGCGGCCGACGGCGGCGATGCCGGAGTCGACGCTGCCCTCGACGTTGGTGCTGAGCACGAGTTGCGGCAAGGCGCCCTCGCCGATCACGGTGCCGGTCGCACCGAACGCCATGCCAGCTAGTTCTGCGCCCGCCAGGGTGGCGGTGCCCGTCCACGAACCGCTCGCGCCAGCCGTGCCGCGCTCGGCGCTTAGGGCGACGGCGCCGCCGTATGCGCTGCCGTTCAGCGCAACCGTCATGGGGGAACCGTCGGCCGCGGCCAGGTCGAGGGCGAGGTCAAGGTCGGGGCCAGCCGCGCTGCCTTGGAAACGCACGCTCGACAAGCTGCCGGAACCTGCCGCGTTCACGGTCATGCCTGCCCCGACCTCGAGTGCCGTTAGGGCAGCGTTCCACTCGCCTGTCGTGGTCGTGAACGCTCCCGTCAGGTGCTCGCTGGTGAGGGTGTAACGCCCGAGCGCCGCCGGGGCCGTCAAGTGGATGTCACCGAGGTCGATGCCGCCCGCGCTTGCGTTGTAGACGCTCGCCTGCAACCACGGTCCGTCACCGTTAGCGTCGAGCGCGACGCTCACCTTGCCAGCCAAGCTGGAACTGACGGCGCTCAGGTCGCCGGCCAGGCTCGCCGATCCCAGGTCGGCGGCCACGTCGGCACTGAAACCTGCCAGGCGGCCCGCGCCCGTAAGCACCACCGTTGGGCCGTCGCCGTTCTCGCCGCCAGCGAAGAGGAGCACGGCCTCGCCGTAACGGGCGCTACCTGCCGCGCTGGCGACGCCCGCTCGCAGGCTGGCCCGCAGGTCGGTGGCGAACTGCCCGACGGCCAAGTCGCTGGTGAGGTTGAGCTCGCCGCCCGCCGGGCGACCACTAGCCGCCAGTGTGCCGGTCACACGCCCGTCGCCCACGAGGTTGGCCGTGATGCTCGGGTCGGCGACCGTGCCGCCAACCGACAGGCCGCCGCTGACGCTGCCGTCGAACCCCACCACGCCGAGGCCGCTGGCGTTGAGCGAGCCCGCGATCACGGCGCTGCCGAGGTCGTTGAGGTCGAGCGCCGTCAGGGAGAGCGGGCCATGCAAGGTGCCAACGAGGGGAGCGTCCGTGAGGTTCACGTCCGCCAGGTTCAGTTGGGCGCTAAGCGCGAAGTCCGCACTGGCGGCTGCGCCGAGCGTGAAGCCGCCTTTGCCCGTCACCCGCGAGTTGGGGGCGGTCAGCACGAGCTCGTCTACCAAGACGCCGGCAGGAGAGACTGCCGCCGCCAGGTTCAGGCGCGGCGCTGTTACCTGCGGGACCCATGGGGCGAGGTCGAAGTCGGTCGCGCGCAATCTGCCTTGCCAAGCCAACTGCCCACCGTTCGGCTGATTAGCTTCGAAGGTGGCCGTTACGTTCGGGCCCTTGAGGTCGGCGCTGGCCGCGGCGCCTGCATAAGCGACCGGCCCCGTGGCGGAGATGGCGCCCGTAAGAGTGGCCGTGCCGTGCAGCTCCGGGTTGGTGAGGGTGCCGCCGACCGTTAGGTGAGCAGCTAGCGCGGTCGGCGCGGCGGAGGCGGCGGCGAGCAACTGTTCGAGCGCCATCGTCAACTCGACGTGGCCGCTGATGCTGGGGTCGGCGACTGGGTCGGCCGCCAGCCTTATCGCGGCGTGGGCCGCCGGAGGCGCGTTGGCCGCGGCGTCCTCACCCGTTAGCCAGGCGCCTGCGTCGAGCAGTAGCTGCCCGTCTCCTACGGCGTTCACGCTTAGGCGCAGCGGCTCCGCTAGCGCGCCAACGCTGCTCGACGCCGTGGCGTGCAGTCTGCCGGAGAAGCCGCCTGAACGCGACCAACTGAGGTCGCTGGCAGGCACGGCGGCCTGAACGTCCGCCAACGCGGCCGGCAGGTCCGGCAGCAGCGCGATGATGGCAGCGACGTCAACCTCGCTAGCGCTGCCCTGCAACGCGAATGCGGCAAGGCTCGGCGTGGTGCGCAACTGCAGGTCGCGCCACGAGAGCGTCAAGTCGCTGGCGACGAGGGCCATGGCGGCGGCGTCTGGCAGCGCGGGCGTCGTGACGCTGCCCCTGAGGTCCAGCGCCGGGGTAACGGCGCCGGCCGCCTGCAACGTCACGGCCTCTGGTAGGAGGCCAGTGATGCTGGCGTTCAGGGTGTTGACGCTGAGGTCGTTGCCCTGCAACGTCAACTCCGCGTCGGCCACCACCCCGTACGCAAGAACGCTGTCTGGCGGCGCTTGCAGCCGCACCGCGATGCCGCGGCCTGCCCCCGCCTCGTTCGGTCCCACGGTGGCGCTGAGGTCGGCCGCGCCGTAACGCACGCTGAGGTTGCCTCCGCCATCGGGCGTAGCGCCCACGAGCGCCGACACGGTGGTGTTGCCGAACGTGCCTTCCAGGCGGGCTTGCGGCGGCGCGCCCGCTTCGGCGGTCCAGGCGAGGAGACCGTTCAGTTCGCCCGCCGGGCCGCTGAGGCTGAGGTGGAGGTCGTTCGGCGCGGTGCCGTGAACGCGCACCTCGTTGCCGCCCGAGCGCCCCTGCAGATCAAGCGTTAAGCCGACGGCCAGCGGCTGGGTAGCGAGGGTGAGCGAGCCCGTGCCGTCTACTCGTAGGTCGGTGCCGAAGGCTTCGCCGATGGCCGTCCAGTTGACGGCGCCAAGGTCGAGCGCCGCGCGTAGGTCGGCGCCGCTGCCGGTCACGTCGGCGGTGGCGAGGGCGGCGCCGTCCCTCTGCACGAGCAGCGCGCCGGAGTAGTCGAGCAAGTCGCCTCGCAGGTCCGCGCGGACGACCGTTGAGGTCGCGCCGCTGGCGACCGCCGTCAGCGCAGTCGCCGTCCAGGCGCCGCTAGTCGCTAGCGCCGCGTCGAGGGTGAGCGGCTCGGTCAGCAAGCCAGCCACGGCCTCGAGGGCAGGCACGGCGGCAAGCACGCTGGCAGCTGGCACGCTGAGCGCCGCCTCGGCCCCGGCCGCCGCCGAGGCCGTCAGAGAGCCGACGACCGCGCCGCTAAGCTGCGCGACTACTTCGGCGTCTGCCAGCGAACCGCGCACGGCGGCCTCGACGTCGACGGTGCCTGCCGCCGTGGCGACGGGCACGGTCAGTGCGCCACTCAGCTGGCCGTTCTCCAGCCGCCAACCACCGGCGTTCGCTCCTTGTGTCAGCCCTATGGAGCCCGTCGCGGGGTCGTAGTCAAGGGCGAGCTCGAGTGGTGGCACGCTGGCTAGGGCCCCGAGGTCGTGCGGCCTGGTCTGTAGCTGCCCCTTCAGGCCGTCGTCGTAGACGAGGTCGGCGCTTACCCAGTCGTCAAGCGCGCTCGCTTGTGCAGTGAGGTGCAAGCGGGGTAGCAGGCTGCCGCGCGCCACGAGCGTGCTGGCGGCTGGCCCGGTGGCGGTGGCTGAGACCCGCAGCTCCTCACCGGCCCCGGCGAACGTGACGGACGCCGCCAACGGACCGGTCAGGTTGGCCGTCAGCGCGCCGCCCCACTTGCCGGCCTCGAGCACGAGGGTGCCGGATAGGTCACCTCCGCTGCCCGCAGGCAGGTAACGGTCGAGAGGGGCGGCGCTAGCGCGCAGCCGCAGGCGCCCGCCGTCCGGCGCCGCCTCGCTGCTGAGGTAGATGCCCGCGCCGTCCACGTTCAGGTCGGCTTGGGCGCCGAGGCCCGTCAACCTGGCTGTTAGGGGCGTGTCGTCGCTGGCAGTTGGCCCTGGAACCAAGTTGAGGTTCGCGCGGTAACTCGGGCCGGCCAGCAAGTTCACGGTGCCGCTCCCGGAAATGCGCCAGTCTGGCCGCAACGACTCTGGCAGGGCCGCCGTCAACTCTTCAGCGCCTACCGCTAGGGTGACCGCCAGGTCCGCCAGACTCCCAGCGCCCGTCACGAGACGCTCACCAGTGGCGCGGTTCGTGACCGTGGCGCGGAGGGGGAACGCCGCCAGGTTCGCGCCGAGGACGGCCGTCCCCGCGCCGGGGGAGACCAGAAAGTCGTAGGTGGCCCCCGCGTACTCGAGCGACGCCGCCAGGGCACCGGCCAGCTGCAAACCGCCGTCCACCAAGCGCGCGGTGAGGTCCTGGCCGCCGACCGTCATGCTGGCGGTCAACGCGGCCCACGAGGCCTCAAGCGTCCACGGGGTGGGGGCGAGCGCGAGTGGCCCGAACGCCTGCCGCGCAACCACGCCGCGGCCCGTGACTCCCGCCGGCGTGAGAACTAGTCCCTCGAGCGGACCCACGTTGACGTTCAACTTGGCGGCGTCGAGCTCCGTTAGGGTCGCGCTGCCCGAGCCGGTGATCGGCAGGCCGCTGGCGTCCCCTGCGAGGTCGAGGGTGACGTTCTCGCCGTCGGCCACGGCGTTGACGGTCAGGGCGACGGGCGCGGTGATGGTGATGTTCGCGGGCCCGCTCACGCCGCCTGCCGTACCCGAGAGGTCGAGGGTTACCTCGCCGGTCAAACCAGCTGCGCCGAGGCCCAGCGCCCTGGTAAGCGTGGCTACGTCTGCGTTCCCGCGCGCCGTCCAG
>ERZ778018.426-NODE-426-length-65532-cov-9.549307_pt1 | contig 65532 bp, 72 predicted proteins | sample MGYA00375748_ERZ778018 | MGnify/ENA primary metagenome ERZ778018 (study PRJEB29350, sample SAMN05509839) | bioreactor metagenome | biome: bioreactor; material: wastewater | place: South Africa: University of Cape Town | collected 2014-04-22 ... | reverse complement strand
TCGAGATCCGCTACTACAACATCATCTACGACCTCGTGGATGACGTGAAGAAGGCGATGTCCGGCCTGCTCGCGCCGACGCTGCGCGAGGAGATGCTCGGCAATGCCGAGATTCTCGAGGTGTTCAACATCACCAAGGTCGGCAAGGTCGCCGGCTGCCGCGTCACCGATGGCCGCGTCGAGCGCGGCCAGCATGTCCGCCTGATCCGCGACAATGTCGTCATCCACGAAGGCAAGCTCAAGACGCTCAAGCGCTTCAAGGATGAGGTCAAGGAGGTCCAGGTCGGGCAGGAATGCGGCATGGCCTTCGAGAATTACGAGGACATGCGCCAGGGCGACGTCATCGAGTGCTACCGCGTCGAGACGATCGTGCGCACGCTCTGACGCTTTCAGCCGCTTCAAACGCTTAGAGCCGGCGGGGTCTGCCCCGCCGGCATGGTTCAGGCGGCCTGCCGGTTCGATTCCGCCAGGCCAGATTTCTGAGGCCCGGACTTCATTTCATGGCAAGGCAACCCAATTCCAGGACCGGCCCGTCGCAGCGTCAGTTGCGCGTCGGCGAACTCGTGCGCCACGCGCTCGCCGACATCCTGCAGCGCGGCGATATCAACGACGCGGTCATCACCGGCCATGTCATCACCGTGCCCGAAGTGCGCATGAGCCCCGATCTCAAGCTCGCGACGGTGTATGTCGTGCCGCTTGGCGGCAAGGACGACAAGCCGGTCGTCGCCGCGCTCGAGCGCCACAAGCGCTACATCAAGGGCGAATTGGCGCGCCGCATCCGTGAGTTCCGCTCGATCCCGGACCTGCGCTTCCGCGCCGACGATCGTTTCGACGAGGCGCTGCGCATCGATCAGCTGCTCGACGATCCGCGCGTGCGCCGCGATCTCGCGCCGCGCGACAACACCGAAGCGCAAGAAAACCCCGAAGAGAAGGACTGAGCAATCGTGAGCCGTCCCCGCAAGGACCGTGTGGCGGTCAATGGCTGGCTGATCCTCGACAAGCCGGTTGGCATGACCTCGACCCATGCCGTCGCCGTGGCGAAGCGGCTGTATAATGCCAGGAAGGCGGGCCATGCCGGCACGCTCGATCCGCTCGCCTCCGGCCTGCTGCCGATCGCGCTCGGCGAGGCGACCAAGACCGTGCCCTATGTCATGGATGGCGAGAAAGCCTACCGTTTCACCGTGCAATGGGGTGTCGAGACCAATTCCGACGATGCCGACGGCGTCGCCGTGGCGACCTCCGATAAGCGCCCCTCGCGCGCGCAAATCGAGGCGATCCTGCCGGGATTCGTCGGTGCGATCCAGCAGGTGCCGCCGCAATTCTCCGCCCTGAAGATCGACGGCGAGCGCGCCTATGATCTCGCCCGCGAGGGCGAGCAGGTCCATCTCGAGGCGCGCCAGGTCGAGATCCACGCGCTCGCGCTCGTCGCCGCCGGTGCCGACGAGGCGACCTTCGAGGCCGCCTGCGGCAAGGGCACCTATGTCCGGGCGCTCGCCCGCGATTTCGGCCGCCAGCTTGGCTGCTACGGCCATGTCGTCGCGCTCAGGCGCATGCGCGTCGGCGGTTTCGAGGAAGAAGACGCGGTGACGATGCCGGCGCTCGAGGCGGCTGGCGAAACCGGCCCCGGCGCGCCGGCATTGGCCGGCCTGCTGCTGCCGATCGAGGCAGCGCTGAGCGATCTGCCCGAGATCGAGGTGGCGCAGAGCGACGCCACGCGCCTGCTCAACGGCCAGCCGGTGCTGCTGCGCGGCCGTGACGCGCCGGTCGGCGGCGGCACGGTGTTCGTCGCCCATAAGGGCCGGCCGATCGCCATCGCCGAGATCGAGCAGGGCTCCTTGCAGCCGCGCCGCGCTTTCGTGCTTGGCTAGAGCAAGTTCGTCTGCTGCCGAGCGCCGCGCTATTTGGCGCTGGCGAGTGCGGCGAGTTCCTGGCGGATTTCCTCGTTATGCTGGCCGAGTTCCGGCGCCGGATAGCGCACGCGGCACGGCGCGCGCGCGAGGCGGATCGGGAAGCCGAGCATCCTCACCGTGCCATGGCCGGGATGAGGCACGTCGATCGCCATGTTCTGGCTCTGGATCTGCGGGTCGTCGAATACGCCGCGCACGTCGTTGACCGGGCCGCATGGCACGCCGGCGCGGTTGAGCACCTCGATCCAGTGCTTGCAATCATGCTGGGCGAGCTGGCCCTCGACGATGGCGTTCAGCCGGGCGCGATGGGCGACGCGCGAGAAATTGTCCTTGAAGTCGGGGTCGTTCTTGACGTCGGGCAATTCGAGCGCATCCATCAGGCGGTGGAAGAAGCTGTCGTCGCTCGGCGCGATGGCGATGGCGCCGTCGCGGGCCTGGAACAGCCCATAGGGCGAGGCGATCGGGTGGTCGTTGCCGGTGCGCGGCAGAACCTCGCCGGTGGCGAAATAATGCGACGAGATATAGGCGAGCAGGCTGACCATCGAACTGGTCAGGCTGACATCGACACGCTCCGGTTCGCCGCCGTTGCGCTCGCGCCCGAGCAGGGCGGCGGTGACGCCGAGCGCGCCGTACAGCCCGGCGACGAGATCGCTGATCGGCAAGCCGGAGCGCAGCGGCGCCTCGTCGGCGCGGCCGTTGACGCTCATGAAGCCGCTCATCGCCTGGGCGATGAAATCGAAACACGGCCGGTCGCTATACGGGCCATCCGGCCCGAAGCCGCTGATGCCGCAGGTGACGAGCCCGGGCCTGAGCTCCTGCAGGCGCGCCTCGCCGAAGCCGAGCCGGTCCATGACGCCGGGGCGGAAATTCTCGACCAGCGCATCGGCGGTGGCGATCAGCTCCTCGAGCGTCTTCTTGCCCTCGGGCGATTTGAGGTCGAGCGTGATCGCGCGCTTGTTGCGGTTGAACGAGGCGAAATAGTAGCTCAGCCCGTCGCGGCCCTTGCCCTGGCGGCGCACGAGATCGCCATCGGGCGTCTCGACCTTGATCACGTCGGCGCCGAGATCGGCCAGCATCATGGTGCAGAACGGTCCGGATATGACCCGCGTCAGATCGACGATCCGGAAATTTCTCAATGGCATTGTAACGTCATCCTCACATCATCAGGTTCGGCAGCCCGACCACCAGGATCGGAAACGCCGAGATCAGCACCAGCACGACCAGCGACCAGCCGAGGAAGGGCAGCACTTCGAGCGCCACCGACCACAGCGGCGCCTTGCCGACCGTGCTGGTGACGAAGACCAGGAGCCCGACCGGCGGGTGCAGCATGCCGATCATCAGGTTGACGATCACGACCGTGGCGAAATGGATCGGATCGATGCCGAGCTGCGCCTGGATCGGCAGCAGCGTCGGCACGAACATCACCAGCGCCGGCAGCGGCTCGAGGATCATGCCGACGACGAGCAGCATGACGTTGACCACGAGCAGCACGGTGAAATGGTCGGTCGAGATGCCGGTGATCGCCGCCGAGATCGCGGTGGCGATATGCGCCTCGTTGAGCAGCCACGCGAACGGCCCGGCCGAGGCGAGCAGGAACAGCGTCACGGCGGCGGTGCGGCCGGCGCCGTAGAACACGCGGCCGAGATCCCTGAACTTCAGGTCGCGATAGACGAACAATCCGACGATCAGCGCGTAGACGCAGATCATGCCGGCGGCCTCGGTATCGGTGATCAGCCCCGAGCGGATGCCGAGGATGATCAGCACCGGCATCATCAGCGCCCAGATCGAGCTTCGCGTGATGCTGGCGCGCGTGCTCCACGTCGAGCGCTCGCGCGCGACGTAGTTGCGGCGCCGGGCGACGATGGCGCAGATCACCATATAGCCGGCGCACAGCATCAGGCCGGGCACGACTCCGGCGAGGAACAGGCGCAGGATCGAGAGATTGGCCATGATGCCGTAGATGATCATCGGGATCGACGGTGGCAGGATCGGGCCGAGCATCGAGCCGGCGGCGATCACCGCCGCGGCATAGCCGGGCTTGTAGCCCTCCTGCTTCATCGCCGGGATCAGCACGCTGCCGGTGGCCGAGGCGTCCGCGACCGCCGAGCCGCTGATGCCGGCCATGATCAGGTTGGTGATCAGGGCGACCTGCGACAGGCTGCCGCGCAAATGGCCGACCATCGCCGAGGACCACGCGATCAGCCGGCGCGTCACGCCGCCATGGTTCATGATCTCGCCGGCCAGGATGAATAGTGGCACGGTGACGAGCGCCGGCGAATCGACCGACGAGACCAGCGCCAGCGGTGCCATCACGGGATCGATGATGCCGGAGCCGCTGCGCAGCAGCATGCCGATCAGCGCCGCCAGCAGCATGGAGAAGCCGACGTCGAGCCCGACGAGCAGCAGCGCGAAGAAGACCAGCGTACTAAGGATGATCATCGTCTGACGCCTCCGCATCGAGCTGGAAGCGACCGCCCGTGACGCCGTCCACCATGCGCATGACGAGGAACACGCACAGGATCATCAGGGCGAGCAGCAGCGCGCCATACATGACTTCGTAGGTGAAGGGCGTGTCCATCAGCATCTGGAAGGCGCCGACCTGCAACAGCCGCCAGCCGACGACGATCATCAGGATCGCCACCGCGAGCACCACGAGATCGAGCACGAGGCCCTTGATGTGGCGTGCCCGCAGCGAGAGCAGGTGGTCGAGCAGGTCGATGCGGATATTGGCGCGCTCGCGAAACCCGATCGCGAGCCCGAAGAAGGTCAGCCACACCAGGCCGAGCCGGGCATATTGGTCGAAGGCGATGGCGCCGCTCTTGATGAAATGCCGGTCGAAGACCTGCGCGACCGTGAAGAACAGGATCGCGGCCAGCGCGACCACCACCACGAGGCGCACCAGCATGCTGAGCACGCCGATGCCGCGCGCGGCGATGCCGGGCCTGGAGAGCCCGGCATCCAGCACCGCTTCGCTTGTGCGATGCGGCGCGCCTTCGGTGTTGCTCACTGCGCTTCCTGCAGCTTGCGGATGCGCTCGACAAAGCCCTTCGGCCAGATCTTGCCGTCGAATTCGTCCTCGACGCCCTTCAGGGCCTCACGGAACGCGGCCCGGTCCGGCACGACATAGGTGACGCCGGCCTCCTTCAGGGTCTTGATACCGTCCTCGCCGAGTTTGCGCGTGAGCTCGGTGGCGACCTTGCCGGCTTCCTTGGCGGCATGGGCGAACATGGCGCGGTCCTCGGGGGAGAAGCCCTGCCAGATGCGCTCGGAGGCAAAGAAGCCGACCAGTTCGAGGACATGGTCGGTCGCCGACCAGTATTTGGCGATCTCGTGATATTTGGCCGGCAGCGACAGGTCGAAGCCGTTATCCTGGCCGTCGATGGTGCCACGCGACAGCGCGCTGTAGATTTCCATCATGCTCAGCGGCGTGGTCTGCGCGCCGAGCCGGTCGAAGGATGCCTTGAGGATCGCCAGCGCCGGGATGCGCAGGCGCAGGCCCTTGACGTCTTCCGGCTTGTTGATCGGTCCCTTGGTGGTCTGGAGCGCGCGCGGCGAGCGCTGGCCCCACGCGCCGAACACGCGTACGCCGGCCGTCTTGGCGACCTTGTCGAAAATCGCCTGGAACTCCGGATCGCTGTTGACGATGCGCTCCTCTTCCTCGCCGCTCTTGAACAGATACGGCGTGTACAGCACGTTCATCGCCTCGCCGCCCTTGATGAAGGCGGTCGAGGACAGGCCGAAATACGAGAACTCGATGGTGCCGAGCTGCATGGCGGACAGGAGCTGGGCGATGTCGCCGAGCTGGCCGTCGGTATAGACGTCGACCTTGTAGCGCCCCTTGCTCTCGGTCTCGACCACCTCCTTGAAGCGCAGCAGCGCCTTGTGCCACGGGCTGTTATGCAGCGCGATCGTGGCGATCTTGACGGTGCGGACCTGCTGGGCGCTGGCGGGTGGGGCCTGGCAGGCGAAAAAGGCAAGCAGCGCCACGGCTGCGATCAGAACGCGCTTCATTTTGGGTCCTCCCCTTGGTTTCCGGGCTGATTGATCCCGTGTTGGTCGGTTTTGCGGTCAGAATTCCCATTGCACCGGCACGGCGCCGGCGACATCGGAGCGGAAGGTGGCGAGCCGGCTGCCGAACAGCGAGCCGAGATAGACCGTTTTCAGGTCCGGCCCGCCAAAGGAGATGCCGGACAGGTTGCCGAGCGGCCGCTTGCCGCCGGAATCGAGATGGGCGCGCGTGTAGCGGTCGCTCTGGAACGCGTCCTCGGCCGCCTGCACGGTGGCGGGGTCGTTATCCTCGAGCACGAGATGCTGCCGGCCGTCGGCCGTGGTGCGGATCACCCGGTTCGAGACCACGCTGACGATCCACACGCCGCCCTCGGCATCGAAGGCGAAGCCGTCCGGGAAGGTGCCGGCGCCATATTGCGAGAACACCTCGCGGTTCCCGAGCGAGCCGTCCGCCTTGATGGCGAAGCGGCTGGTGCGGCGCGCGATGGTTTCGTTGACATAGAGCCATGCGCCGCTCGGATCGACGATCGCCTCGTTGGAGAAGCCGATATCATCGGCGACGATGCGCGCGCCGCGCTCGTCGATCAGCACGATATAGCCATCGGCATGGCCCTTGCGCATCGAGCCCTCGCGCGGGATCAGCCTGGTGCTGACCGTGACCCAGACGCGGCCCTTGCGGTCGATGCCGACGAAATTGGTCGGCTCCAGCGGCCGGCCGTCGAGTTCGAGCAGTTTCGGCGTCAGCGTGCCGTCGGGCGTCATGTGGTAGACGCCGCCGCTCGGGCCGAGATTGGCGATCAGCACGCTGCGATCCGGCAACAGGGCGATGCCATTGGGCAGGAAGCCCTCGGGCGCATGCTTCGCCAGCACATGCTCGGTGCGCCCATCGGCGCGCACGATCGAGATGCCGCCGCGCTTGCATGGCATGAACAGGTCGCCGGAGCGCGTCGTCATCACGCATTCGGCGCGTTCCAGCCCCTCGCCGACATGGGCGACATCGTTCAAGGCTATTCTTTGCATGGCGTGGCCAAACTCCTGTCGTTTCGCTCCGGGCCGCGCCTTCTTCGGAGGCGCGCGCGATCCTGCGCCCGCGACCGCCGCAGCCGCGTGCGCGAAAAAGTTAGACGGGGCTTCGTCGCATGAGTAGTCATGAATGGGAATGACCCCGTTCTCGCTTTGTGAATCCGGGGTGAGCCTGGTGAATCCCGGGCGAGCCTGCGCGCGGAGGGCGTGGCGATCAGACCGAACCTGACGACGTTGCGGATGTTCCTGTCCGCCTACATGCTGGGGAACCTGTCCAAGGCAGCGGAGCGCGAGCATATCGCGCCCTCGGCGATCAGCAAGCGCCTGCAGGATCTCGAGAACGAGGTCGGCGCGCCGCTATTCTATCGCCATGCGCGCGGCGTCACGCCGACGCCGGCGGGCGAGGTGCTGGCCGGGCATGTGCGCCGCATCTTCGACGACGTCAACCGCATGTCGGCCGATCTCAGCGAGTTCACCAGCGGCGTGCGCGGCCAGGTGCGCATCCACGCGCACAGCTCCGCCGTGGTGCAGTACCTGCCGAGCCAGATCGCCAGCTTCGTGCACAGCTATCCGGCGGTGCGCGTGGTGCTGCGCGAGGAGACCAGCCCGAACGTGCTGCAATCGACCCTCGACGGCGTCGCCGATATCGGCATCTTCGCCAGCAACCTGCCGGCGCCCCCGGGGCTTCAGGTGTTGCCCTACAAGCGCGATCAGCTGGTGGCGCTGTTCGCCAGCGCCGATCCGCTCTCGCGCCGCGCCGGCGTGACCCTGCCCGACCTGCGCGACAGCGATCATATCGTGCTCGAGACCGGCAGCTCGCTGCAGATCCTGGTGGCGCGCATGGCGGAATCGCTCGGGCTCGAATTGAACACCCGCATCGAGGTCAAGACCTTCGAGGCGGCGATGCGCATGGTCGAGGCCGGGCTCGGCGTCGCCATCATGCCGGAAGGGGTCGTGCTCGCCTGCGGCGGCAATCTCGCCGTGCGCGCCGTGCCGCTTGACCATAGCTGGGCCAGGCGCAGCCTCGTGGTCTGCATCCGCGACGAGGACAAGCTGACCGCCTCGGCGCGGCTGATGCTGCACCACCTGCGCGCCGATGCCGCCGCCGACACTTATCGGAAAATGAATCCCCCGGTTCCAAATCAATAATGGCCGTGCGCGCCATCAGGCACTAGTTGTGCTGCAATGGCCGGCGGCGTGCCGTTCGGGCCGGCACATCAGGGAGATGCCAAGTGGCAAAAGTCGAGCTTGTCGAGGTCGGTCCGCGCGACGGCCTGCAGAATATTCCGCAATTCATCCCGACCGCGAAGAAGGTCGCGCTGATCCGCGCGCTCGTCGCCGCCGGCTACAAGCGCATGGAGCTCGGCTCCTTCGTCAGCCCGAAGGCGATCCCGCAAATGGTCGACATGGAGGATGTCGTGGCCGAGCTCGGGCCGCTGCCCGGCGTGCGCGGCATGACGCTGGTGCCCAACGCCAAGGGCGCGCGCCGCGCCATCGCCGCCGGCATCACCGACCTGATCTTCGTCATCTCGATGTCGGATTCGCATAATCGCAGCAATGTGCGCCGCCCGACCGCCGACTCGATCGAGGACCTGCGCCAGACGCTGGCCGAGATCGATCCCGACGGCCGGCTCCGGCTGCGTGTCGGCCTCGCCACCTGCTTCCATTGCCCGTTCGAGGGCGTGATGGACGAGGGCGCGGTCACCGAGACGATCGCCAAGGTGGCGGCCCTGCGCGACGGGCTGGAACTATGCGTCAGCGATACCACCGGCATGGCGCTGCCCAACCATGTCGGCCGGCTGTTCCGCCGCCTGCTCGATACCTACAAGGATACCAGTTTCTGCTTCCACGGCCATGACACGGCCGGCTTCGGCATCGCCAACGTGCTGGCGGCCTGGGATGCCGGCATCGCCTCGTTCGACGGTTCGGTCGCGGGGCTGGGCGGCTGCCCGTTCGCGCCCGGCGCCACCGGCAATATCGCCAGCGAGGACATGGTGATGCTGTTCGAGCGCATGGGCGTCGATACCGGCATCGATATCGACAAGCTGCTCGAAGCCTCGCGCATGGCGGCCTCCTTCCCTGGCGCCGTCACCGGCGGCCATGCCCGTTCGATCCCGCGCGCCCGGCTGATGGGCGACGGCGTGCCGCTCAAGGCCGACGCCGCCTGAACGCTTAACTCTGCGGCAGCAGGGTGAAACGCTGCCGGCGGAAGAAGCGCCAGTTCATCAGCGCCGCCGCCGCCAGCAGGCCGCAGGCAAGCCCCGACCAGATGCCGACCCCGCCCCAATGGAGCGGGAAGGCGAGGAGATAGGCGGCCGGCATGCCGATCAGCCAGTAGCTGACCACGGCGATCGCCATCGGCACGCGCGTGTCCTTCAAGCCGCGCAGCGAGCCGCTGCCGACGACCTGGAGCGCATCGACGAGCTGGAACGCCGCCGCCACGCCGAGCAGCGGCACGCCGACGCTGAGCACCTGCTGCGCATTGGCATGGCTGCGGTCGAGATAGAGCCCGATCAGGGTTTCCGGCATGGTCCAGAACAGCACGGCGCCGCACATGGCGATCGCCGCCGCCACGCCGAGCGCCGCGCTGGCCGCAGCCTTCATGCCGGGCTGATCGCGGCGCCCGAGCGCGAGGCCGACGCGGATCGTCGCGGCGTTGGCGAGCCCGAGCGGGATCATGAAGGCGATCGAGGCCAGTTGCAGCGCGATGCCGTGCGCTGCCAGCGGCACGGTGCCGAACCAGCCCATCATCACGGATGAAGCCGCGAACAGCCCGGCCTCGGCGAGGATCGTGGCGCCGATCGGCCAGCCGACGCGCAGCACCTCGCGGAAGGCCGGCCAGTCCGGGCGCCAGAAACGCACGTAAACTTCGTAATGGCGCAGATCGGCGCGTTGCAGCGTGTAGATGACGAGCAGCGTCGCCGTGAACAGGCCGGTGCCGAGACTGGCGATGGCGGCGCCGAACATGCCGAGCCGCGGCGCGCCGAAATGCCCGAAGATCAGCGCATAGTCGAAGCCGGCATTGAGCAGCGCGCCGGCGACCGTCGCCCACAGCACGACATGCGTCCGGTGCAGCACGCTGAGATAGGAGCGCAGCACCATGACGAACAGCGAGGCGAACATCGACCATTGCAGGATGCGCATGAAGGCGCCGGCGAGGGCGGCGACATCTGGCTCCTGGCCGAGCAGCAGCAGGATGGCCTCGGTATGCCAGAGCGGGATCATCGCCAGCGCGCTATAGGCGAGGATCACCCATAGTCCCATGCGCACCGAGCGGCGCACGCCGCGCACGTCGCGCCGGCCCTCGGCGGCCGCCGCCAGCGGCATCACCGCCTGCGCGAGGCCGACGCCGAACATCCAGAACAGGAAGAAGGTCTGGGTGGCGAGCACGGCGGCGGCGAGCTGGCGCGGGCCGAGCCAGCCGATCATCACGGTATCGGTGACGTTGATCGCCATTTGCGCCAGTTGCGCGCCGACCAGCGGCAGGCCGAGCGCCAGCGTCGCCCGGACATGGCCGAACCACGACATCTGGCTCTGGTGGCGAACGGAACTCACGGCGACCCTGTTGCGCAAACTTACGGCGAGAAGCGGCGCTTATAGCCACATCGCAACGCGCCGGCATCAGGGAAAATGCTTCAGCTCTCATCCGGAGCGGGATCGGCGGATCGTGTCCGCCGATGACGGCTGAAAGGCGCGTACCGCATCCTCCGCCGTCATGGGCCGGCTCGACCGGCCCATCCCGACCGGAAAGGTGCGGCGTATCCCTGGGCCCCGGATCAGGTCCGGGGCGAGACCGGTGTGCATTTCATCCGTCTTGTGCCGGGCTTGACCCGGCACAAGATGCGATTTCCAAACAGACGTCAGAACCGGTAGAGCTCCGCCGGATTGTCGACCAGGATGCGCCGGCGCGTCGCCTCGTTCGGCGCCCAGTCGAGCAGCAGGTCGAGCAGCATCGCGTCGTCCGGCAGGGCCGTGACCGAGACATGCGGCCAGTTCGAGGCCCAGACCATGCGTTCGGGGTACGCCGCCACCGCCGCCTTGGCGAGCGCGCCGACATCCTCGTAGAGCGGCGCGCCGGCCTTCGAGACCTCATAGGCCGCCGCGAGCTTCAGCCAGGTGCGGCCATTGTCGAGCAGGCGCAGCAGCGCGCGAAAGCCGGGATGATCGACCGTGACCGGCTCGAGGAACTTGCCGACATGGTCGATGACGAGCCGGCCCGGCAGGCGCGCGAGCAGCGCTTCGCGCTCGGCAAGCAGCCGTCCGTCCATCTGGAGCTGCACATGCCAGCCGAAATCCGCGATGCGCGCCGCGAGCGGCTCGAGCGCCTCCCACGGGATCGCGCCGCCTGGCAGCATCTGGAAGCGCGCGCCGGCGATGCCGGCCTGCGTCAGCCGCGCGAGTTCGGCATCGCTGACGCCCTGATCGACGACGGCGATGCCGCGCGTCTCGTCGCGGCCGAGCGCCGCGATCGCGGCCAGCGTGCAACTGTTGTCGGTGCCGTAGGCGGTCGGCTGCACCACGATGGCGCGGCTGGTGCCGAGCTGGCTCTGCACGGCACGATAGGCGGCGACATCGGCCCAGGCCGGCCCAGGCCCATTGGCGGTCGGCGCCAGCGGCATGGCGGCATCGTAAATATGGATATGGCAGTCGCACGCGCCGGCCGGAGCCCTGAGGCGGGGTTTTGCAGTGTGCATGATGGGCTCGCTCGTCAAATCCGCCGCGTCCAGCTTGCGGCGTTCACCGCGCCATGCGGCAGCTTGCCGGCCAGGATCTCCTGCACCTGCGATACCGTGTCGAGCGCCTGCGCCTCGATCGCCGGCGGCGTCAAGCCGCCGATATGCGGCGTGGCGATGACGTTGGGCAGCCGCGCGAGTTCGGGAGAGGGCATCTGGTCGAGCGCGCGGCCGACATCCATCGCGGCGCCGGCGATGCGGCCCTCGGTGAGGGCGGCGGCCAGCGCCGCCTCGTCGACGAGGTTGCCGCGCGACAGGTTGATGAAACAGGCGCTTGTCTTCATGCGCGCGAAGGCGGCGGCGTTCATCAGGTTCTCGGTCGCCTCCGTCGCCACCGCGAGGCAGACGACGTAATCGGCTTCAGCCAGCAGCGCCTCGAAGGAAACCTGCCGGAACCGCGCATCCTCGACCGTGGCGTAAGGGTCGGCGATCAGCACCGCCATGCCGAGCGCATGGGCAATGCCTGCGAAGTAACGGCCGATGGCGCCATAGCCGATAATGCCGATCGTGCTGCCGGCAAGCTGCCGCCCCATGCGAACCTCCGGCGCGCGGCCGGCATGATAGGCGTTGCTGGATTGCACGATATCGCGTGACAGCGCGATCAGGTAGCCGATGCCCATTTCGGTGACGGATTGCACGAAACCGGGCTTGGCATGGGTGACGAGCACGCCGGCGGCACTGGCCGCCGCGACATCGACATTGCGGATATCGACGGCGCAGCGCAGGAATGCCTTCAGCCTGGGCAACCCCGCGAAAATCTCGGCCGGCGCCGTGGTCAGGCGGTCCGAGACGATCAGGTCGGCATCCTTGGCGGCCGCGACCAGCGCCGCCGGCTGCAACGCCTCGGCGCCGTCATGCAGCGTGACCTCGGCCATGGCGCGCAAGCCGGCCAGCGCCTGCTCGCCATAATAGCGCGCGCGCATGTCCGGGTTGTGGGTCAACAGGATTTTCATCGAAGCTCCGTATCAAAATGCGGGAGGGGAAGCCGGCGGCCGCAGGTTCAGACCGCGCTTGCCGCCAGATAGATCGCGGCGATCGCCTCGATGCCGGCCTGATCCTCGGCATCGAACCGGCCGGGATGGGGGCTGTCGAGATCGATCACGCCGATCAGCCGGCCGTGCTTGACCAGCGGCACCACCAGTTCCGAGCGCGAGGCGGCATCGCAGGCGATATGGCCGTCGAAGGCGTTGACGTCCTCGACCAGCACCGGCTCGCGGCGCGCCGCCGCCGTGCCGCACACGCCCTGCCCGACCGGAATGCGGATGCAGGCCGGCTTGCCCTGGAACGGCCCGAGCACCAGTTCGTTGTTCTCGCGCAGGAAATAGAACCCGGCCCAGTTGAGGTCCGGCATCATCTGGAACATCAGCGCCGAGGCGTTGGCGGCATTGGCGATCGCATCCGCCTCGCCCGCGACCAGCGCCCGCACCTGCTGCGCCAGCTCGTCATAGAACGCGCTCTTATCCGCGACATCGATCGTATGAAGATGAAACATCGGCTTCTCCCGCCCTCCCTGCCCGAGATAAGCGCAAAACCGGCGCGTTGGAAGCGCCGATCTTGGCTTTCGGTGCCGGACGGCACGCCGATGCGCGTCAGCCGCTCCGGCCGGCTGCCGCCACCAGCACCGGCTCGGCACGGTAGCGCTGCGGGAACAGGCGCTTCAACGCCGCGATCTTCGGCAGGTCGTTGATGACGATATAGGGCTGGCTCGGGTGCCGGGCCAGGTAATCCTGATGATAGGCTTCCGCCGGATAGAAGCTCCGCCCGGGCTCGATCACCGTGGCGATCGGGCCGCCGAAAACCTTGGCCTGGTCGAGCTGCGCGATATAGGCGGCGGCGATGCGCGCCTGCTCATCGCTGACCGGGAACAGCGCGGAGCGGTATTGCGGGCCTTCGTCCGGCCCCTGCCGGTCACGCTCGGTCGGGTCATGCGCGACGCTGAAGAAGATTTGCAGGATGCCGCCATAGCTGATGCGGCGCGGGTCGAACGTGACCTGGACCGCTTCCGCATGGCCGGTCGCGCCGGTGCCGACGATCTGGTAATGCGCCGTGCTTTCCTCGCCGCCGGCATAGCCCGACACGGCGCTGGTCACGCCCTCGACATGCTGGAACACGCCCTGCACGCCCCAGAAGCAGCCGCCGGCCAGCACCGCGACCGCGCGTTCGGTGGCCGGCGTCTGTTCGTCGCGCAACGGCGCGGGAACAACCTGGGTCGGCGCGGCGCGGGCCCTCATGCGCGGCAGGCCAAGCGCCGCCAGCCCCGCCACGCCGCCGGCCAGTATCAAGCGTCTCGTGATCATCGTCGTCTCCGGGTGTTGCGGCATCGGTCTTGTGCCACGATATCCCTGTCCGGCGGCGGTTTCGCGCGCGAATGGCGCGCTTCACCCAGACGTGAAGCGGGCTCAGCTGCTGATCGCGATCTCGAGCGCCGCCTCGCGCAGCCGGGCGATGGCGCGCTCGCGCACCTGCGCCGTGACGCGGCGCTCCGGCGCCGACAGGCTGATGGCGGCGAGCGGATAGCCGCTCTCGTCCAGCACCGGCACGCCGAGGCACATCGTGCCTTCCTCGTTCTCGCCGATCTCGACGGCGACGCCGGCGGCGGCGATCTCGCGCAGCTGTTTGCGCAGCACCTTGACCTGCGTGATGGTGCGCAAGGTGCGCTCGGCCAGCGCGCTCGACAGGCAGGCGGCCTGCTCGCCCTCGCTGAGGAAGGCCAGCATCGCCTTGCCGAGCGCCGTCGAATGCAGCGGGTCGCGGCTGCCGATCCGGGCCTGGAAACGCAGGGCATGGGTCGATTCGAAGATGTCGATATAGACGACCCGGCCCTCGTTCATCACCGCCAGGTTGATGGTCTCGTTGAACTCGCGATTGAGCCGTTTCAGCACCGGGCCGGAGCATTCGCGCAGGCGGTGGATGCCGCGATCGACATGCGCCAGCGCCCGGAAATGCTTGCCGACGCTGTATTTGTCGGTGTCGAGATCGTAATCGGCGAAGCCCGCCGCGGCGAGCGTGCGCAGGTAGCGGAAGGCGCTCGTCTTGGGCAGGCGCAACTCGTTCGCCACCATGGTCAGCGATACGCCATGGCCCTTGGCGGCGATCAGTTCCAGCACCCGCAGCGCCTTCAGCACCGGCGCGACGACGTAGCGGTTGTCGGATGCGGCGATTTCGGCGGGCGAAGAGGTGGACGTCATGGCGTGGCTTTCGCATGGGGGGCGGTGGACGAAGGATTTTTCGCCAGGCGGAACAGACGCAGCTTTACCCGAAACGTCGATCGAGGCCACCCTTGCGCAACGAGCCGCGAGGAGTTTCACGAAATGGCGATGCAGGATGCGGCCGGTCACCGGCCGGCGCTTTCATTCGATAAATCGGTTGCGCGCATGAAGGAGAACGCCCGCTGGATGGCCGGCGGCGTCAGCAGCAATTTCCGCCTCAACATCCAGCCGACGCCGCTGGTGATCGAGAAGGGCGAGGGCCCGTATCTGACCGATGCCGACGGCAACCGGCTGATCGACTATTACCTCGGCATGGGGCCGATGATCCTCGGCCATAGCCCGCGCCCGCTCGTCGATGCCGTCAAGGCCCAGCTCGACAAGGGGCTCCTGTTCGCCGGCCAGACCGCCGTCGAGGCCGAGGCGGCGCGCCGCGTCTGCGAGATGGTGCCGTGCGCCGAGCGCCTGCGCTTCGCCTCGTCCGGCTCGGAGGCCGACCAGGCGGCGCTGCGCCTTGCCCGCGCCGCCACGGGGCGCGAGATCATCATCAAGTTCGAGGGCCATTATCATGGCTGGTTCGACAATATCCTGTGGTCGGCGGCGCCGGCGCTGAACGAGGCCGGGCCGCGCTCGGCGCCGGTGCCGGTCGGCGCCAGCCTCGGCCAGTTGCCGGATGCGGCCCATGGCATCGTCGTGCTGCCGTGGAACGATCTCGACCTGCTCAAGGAGCGGCTGGCGCAGGGCGATGTCGCCGGCGTGATCATGGAAGCCGCCATGTGCAATGCCGGCGCCATCAAGCCGGCGCCGGGCTTCCTCGAGGGCGCGCGCGAGGCGTGCACCAAGGCCGGCACCATCCTGATCTTCGACGAGGTCATCACCGGCTTCCGGCTCAGCCCCGGCGGCGCGCAGCAGATATTCGGCGTCACGCCCGATCTCGCCACCTTCGGCAAGGCGATCGCCAACGGCTTTCCCGTCGCGGCGGTGGCCGGGCGCGCCGATATTCTCGACCTCACCACCGCCGGCGTCGTGCATGGCGGCACCTATAACGCGCAGCCGGTCGCCATGGCCGCGACCGTGGCGACGCTGCAGCAACTGACGCCGGCGCTCTATGCGAACATCGCCGTGCAGGGCGAGGCGCTGATGAAGGGGCTCAGCGACATCTTCGCCGCGAACGGCATCAAGGCGGTCGTCACCGGCTTTCCGCAGATCTTCCATGTCGCGTTCGGGCTCGATGAGCCGGCGCGCGACTATCGCGACCTCGCGCGCTCCGACAAGCGCGCCTATGTCGCCTTCACCGGCGCGCTGCTGCGGCGCGGCGTGCGCGCGCTCGAGCGCGGCGCCTGGTTCATGTCGAGCGAGCACGATGCCGGCGTGATCAAGGAGACGCTGGCCGCCGCCGCCGATGCCGCCAGGGAGCTGAAGGCGCAAGGCATCCTCTAGCGCCGCGCCCCGCTTTTTCGCCTCGCGAAACACGCGGGCCTTGGCGCTGGCCGGCGCGTCAACTACCTTCAGGCGTTCAAAAGATCATGGCGGCTTGGGCAATGCGCCCGGGCCGCCGCCATAAATCAGAGGGAGGACCGGCATGGTTCGCAATTTTATCAAGATTGCCGCAGGCCTGGGCGCGCTCGCCTTCGCCATCGCGTCGGCTGCGCCGGCGAGTGCCGCGCAGGGCAAGCTGCAGGAGGTCCTGAGCCGCGGCAAGCTCATCGTCGGCACCGGCAGCACCAATCCGCCCTGGCATTTCCGCGACGAGAAGGGCCAGCTTGTCGGCTTCGACATCGAGATGGCCAAGATCGTCGCGCAAGGCCTGTTCGACGACCCCTCGAAGATCGAGTTCGTCAACCAGTCGGCCGATGCCCGCATCCCGAACATCGTCACCGGCAAGGTCGATATCTCGTGCCAGTTCGTCACCATCACGGCGTCGCGCGCGCAACAGGTCGCCTTCACCATTCCGTATTATCGCGAGGGCGTCAGCCTGATGCTGGTCGCCGGCGGCAAATATGCCGATTACGCCGCGCTCAAGGCGGCCGGCAGCGCCGTGACGGTATCGGTGCTGCAGAACGTCTTCGCCGAGAAGATGGTCAGGGACGCGCTGCCGGACGCCAAGATCGACCAGTTCGAGAGCGTCGACCTGATGTATCAGGCGCTCAATTCCGGACGCGCGCAGGCGGCGGCGACCGATTCCTCGTCGCTGCGCTACTACATGAAGCAGAACCCGAAGCGCTACGTCGATTCCGGCTATAGCTGGAACCCGCAAAGCTATGCCTGCATCGTCAAGCAGGGCGATCAGGACTGGCTCAACTTCGTCAACGTGGCGCTGCGCGAGGCGATGACCGGCACCATGTTCCCGACCTACAAGGCGGCCTTTGAGCGCTGGTTCGGCGAGACGCCGCCGGAGCCGAAGATCGGGTTCCCGTCCGAACTGCGCTGATCTGATCGGCCGCGCGTGGCCTATTCGCTGCATTTCGGTGCCGTCTGGGCGAGCTTCGACAAGCTTCTGGAGGGGCTCGCCCTCGGCCTTGGCCTCGCCGTCGCGGCGGTGGCGATCGGCACCGTGCTCGGCCTCGTGGCGGCCTTCGCCAGCGTCGGGCCGTCGCGTGTCGCGCGCGCGTTCGTCAGCGCCTATGTCTCGCTGTTCCGCAACCTGCCGCTGCTCGTGCTCGTGCTGCTGGTGTATTTCGCGCTGCCGGCGACCGGCATCATGCTCGACAAGTACCAGAGCTTCGTCGGCGCGCTCGCGCTCTATTCCGGCGCCTACCTGACGGAAATCTTCCGGGCCGGCCTGATCTCGGTGCCGGTCGGCCTGCGCGAGGCGGCGCGCTCCATCGGCCTGACGCGGCTGCAGACCAACCTCTCCGTCGTCGCCCCCGTCATGCTGCGCAACGCGCTGCCCTCGCTCGGCAATACCTTCATCGGCATGTTCAAGGACAGTTCGATCGCCGCGGCCATCGCCGTGCCCGAACTGACCTTCGAGGCGCGCAAGATCAACGTCGACACGTTCCGCGTCATCGAGACCTGGATGGTGGCGAGCGGGCTCTATATCGTCGCCTGCGCCATCATCGCCGCGCTGTTGCGCCGCCTCGAACGCCGCTTTCCCAAGTTCTGATCCGATGGAGCTGTTCGATTCCTTCCTGCAGCAGCTGTGGATCGCCCGCGAGGCGCTCTGGCACGGCTTCATGCTCACCGTCGGCATTTCGGTCGCCTCGATCGTGTTCGGCACGCTGCTCGGCTGCGTCGTCGCGCTGCAACTGACCTACGCGCCGCTGCTGCTGCGCCTGCCGTTCCGCATCTATGTCGACCTGATGCGCGGCACGCCGGTGCTGGTGCTGATCCTGGCCTCGTTCTACATTCCGGCCGTGATCGGCCTCAGCCTGAGCGCCACCGAGGCCGGCATCCTGGCGCTGAGCCTGTTTGCCGGCGCGCATATCGGCGAGTTGGGACGCGGCGCGCTGCAGGCGATCCCGCCCGGGCAGATCGAGGCCGGGCGCAGCATCGGCCTGACCTTCCCGAAGTTGCTCGCCTATGTGCTGGTGCCGCAGGCGTTGCGCGCCGCGCTGCCGCCATGGATCAATACCGGCGTCGAGCTGATCAAGGGCTCGAGCCTGCTGTCGATCATCGGTGTCGGGGAACTGCTGCTGAAAACCCAGGAAATCATCGGGCGGAATTTCATGACCATCGAGTTCTATGTCTTCGCGGGCGTTCTGTACCTGATCGTCAACATCGCGCTCGACCAGTTCGGCAAGAGCGTCGAACGCCGCATGAGTGCACGCTGATGGCCGCCGCGCCCCTGCTTTCGATTCGCGGCCTGACCAAGCAGTTCGACAAGCTCGAGGTGCTGAAGGGCGTCGATCTTGCACTCGCGCCGCGCGAGGTCGTGTCGATCATCGGCTCGAGCGGCTCGGGCAAGACCACGCTGCTGCGCTGCGTCAACCTGCTCGAGGAATTCCAGGGCGGCGAGATCGTGCTCGATGGCGAGGCGATCGGCTATCGTACGGTCGGCGGCAAGCGCCGCCGGCTCGGCGACCGCGAATTGTCGCGCCAGCGCGCCATGACCGGCATGGTGTTCCAGAGCTTCAACCTGTTTCCGCATCTGAGCGCGCTCGGCAACGTCATGCTCGGTCTGCGCAAGGTGCGCCGGCTCGGCCGCGACGAGGCGCGCGCCATTGCCGAGACATGGCTCGACCGCGTCGGCCTGGCCACGCGCGGCGATCACTATCCGAGCCAGCTCTCGGGCGGGCAGCAGCAGCGCGTCGCCATCGCGCGCGCCCTGGCGATGAACCCGAAGCTCGTGCTGCTCGACGAGGTCACCTCGGCGCTCGATCCCGAACTGGTGCAGGAGGTGCTGAACACCGTCAAGAGCATCGCCGACGATGGCGCGACGCTGCTCATCGTCACGCATGAGATGCGCTTTGCCCGCGACGTCTCGAGCCGCGTCGTGTTCATGGAGCAGGGCCAGATCGCCGAGGATGGCCCGCCGGCGGAGATTTTCGGCGCGCCGCGCAATCCGCGCCTCGCCGAGTTCCTGCGCAACACACGCACGTGACGGCCGCATGCACCGTGACGCCGCCCCGCCCGCGAAGACGCAAAATCTTCACATTAGAACCGCGTCTCGCAAAAACTAACGCTTCGTTAACGCTGCACTCACGCTCCCCAACCTGAACGTCGCGCATAAAGCCGCGACGGATGAAGAGGCGGGGCGATGGGGACAGCAACCGGCGAGGCTGAAAGGTCTGGCGAAAAACCCCTTGGCGGATCAGCGGACGGCGCGGCCGATCCGGGCTATTCGATGTCGAATGGCCTGGTGGCGCGGCTGAGGGCGCTCGATATCGCCCTGGCGGTGACCTCCTATCAGTCCGGCCTGCTCTATATGCTCGGCCGCAACCCCGAAACCGGCGGCCTCAACGTCCACCAGACGCCGGTCCTGAGGCCGATGGGCCTTGCGCCCGCGCCCGACGGTTCGTTCGTGCTCGCGGCCGGCTTCCACCTGATCCGCTTTGTCAATGCGTTGCAGCCCGACCAGCGCGCCAACGCGATCTTCGACGCCTGCTACATGCCGCGCATCGTGCACCTCACCGGCGAACTCGACGCGCATGACGTCGGCCTCGACGCGGCCGGGCGTGCGATTTTCGTCAACACCCGTTTCAACTGCCTCGCCACCCTGTCCGAGCGCTACAGCTTCGAGGAACTGTGGCGGCCGCCCTTCGTTTCGGCCCTGGTCGACGAGGATCGCTGCCACCTGAACGGGCTTGCCATGCAGGACGGCGCGCCGGCCTATGTCACGGCCGTCAGCCGTTCCGACACCATCGACGGCTGGCGCGACCGGCGTGCCGATGGCGGCGTGGTGATCGCCGTGAATACCGGCGAAGTGGTGTGCGAGAAGCTCTCCATGCCGCATTCGCCGCGCCTTCACAACGGTAGGCTCTGGCTGCTCAATGCGGGCACCGGCGAGTTCGGCACCGTCGTGTTGCCGACAGCCGGCGGCATGGGCCGTTTCGAGCCGCTCGCCTTCTGTCCGGGCTTTCTGCGCGGGCTTGCCTTCGCGGGGCGCTACGCTTTCGTCGGATTGTCCAGGCCGCGCTACAAGCGCTTCGAGGGGCTGGCGCTGGACGAGCGCCTCAAGGCCGCCGATTCGGAGCCGTGGTGCGGCGTGCAGGTGATCGACCTCGAGCGGGGAAGCTGCGTCGACTGGTTTCGCATCGATGGCGCGGTCGCCGAACTTTACGACCTGGCCGTGCTTCCCGGTGCCGTGTGCCCGATGGCGGTCAGCCCCGGCTCGTCCGACGCGGCGAGCGTCGTCAGCCATGCGCCTGGCGCCCGCCAGACGTCGAAGGCCGGGCCGGCCGGCCCGCGTCATCCAGCGAAACTGTTACCGAGGCTGCAGCGTCAGCCCCGGGTGCGGCGTGACCCATCAGGCACGACCGGGAGAAGCGACTGTCATGAATGACGAGGCAATCAGAAACCCAGGCCCGTCGAACGGACGAGGGCAAGGCCTCCGGCGCCGCCTGGTGCTCGGCACCGCCCTTGCGACCAGCGCCTTCCTCGGCGGTTATCGCGGCTATATCCGGCGCGCCCTGGCCGACTGCTCGCCCGCGGGCGGTATCTACACATGCAGCGGCGCGACGACGACAACACAGGTGCTCAGCGGCACCCCGCTCGTGGTGACGACCGCCCCCGGATTCAGCATTGACACGACCGGCAGCGGCGGCAACGCCTTCACCCCGACCGGCACGGGCGGACTGGCGTTCACCGAACTATACATTTCCAGCATCACCGGTGCCGCCTCCGGCATCTTCGCCCAAAACTACGGCAGCGGCGTGCTGTCCATCACGACCACCGGAGCGGTGAGGGGCGTCAGCAAGAATGGCATCTTCGCGAGAAACGCCGGCTCGGATCTCACGATTGACGCGACCGCTGTCAGCGGCGGAAGCTACGGCATCAACGCGCATAATGACGGCAGCGGCGCACTCTCCATCACCACGACAGGCTTGGTGACAGGGGTCTCTGACGGAATCTATGCAAACGGCTACGGCACGGACCTGACAATCAGCGTTGCCACGGTGACCAGCGGGGCCTACGGCATCAACGTCGTCAGCAATGGCAGCGGCGTACTGTCCATAGCTGCTGCCGGAACCGTGACGGGGGAATTGGACGGAATCTTCGCGACCAAGTACCACGGCACAGACCTGACAATCAGCGCGGCCAGTATCGTCGGCAAGAACAATGGCATCTTTGCCCAGAGCTACGGCAGCGGCGCGCTTTCCATCACGACCACCGGCACGGTGACCGGTGAGAATAGCGATGGCATCTACGCCATCAATGACGGCAATGGCGGCCTGACGATCAGCACCGCTGCCGTCAGCGGCGGCGCCTATGGCATCTACGTCGAGAACTACGGCAGCGGTGCGCTCTCCATCACCGCCACCGGAAAGGTGACCGGGGGGTACGATGATGGCATCTTCGCGAAAAGTCAGGGTACCGACCTGACGATCGATGCGGCCGATGTCAGCGGCGAGGCCGGCGGTATCAACGCGCAGAACGCCGGCAGCGGCGCGCTTTCGATCACCGCCACCGGAACGGTGACCGGTATGGGCGGCGATGGCATCTATGCACTCAACAACGGCAGCGGCGCGCTTGCCGTCACCGCCAGCGGGGCGGTGACCGGTACAGACGACGGCATATACGCGCGCAACAACCACGGCACCGACCTGATAATCAAGGCAGCCGCCGTCAGCGGCATAAACGACGGCATCTTCGCCCTAAACGATGGCGACGGCGCGCTTTCCATCACCACCACCGGGGCGGTGACCAGTACAGCCGGCTCGGGCAACCGGGTCGCGAGATCCGGCGTCTCGCCGATCACGACCTGATGCCAGCGATGGTCGCTTGCCGGCTTTTCGCTGACGATCACCAGTCCGGTGGCGATGCCGACGCTGGCCTGAACCTTCACGCCGAACGACGCTTCCAGCTTTCCGACAGCGTCGATGAGCGCGAGACCGGCGCACACGGCGCGCTCGGCATCATATTCATGCGCGGTGGGATAGCCAAAATACACCGCGACGGCATTGCCGTGATACCGCGACACGGACCCGTCAAATCGCGCCGCCAAACCGGTGGTTATATTGTGGAAGGCGGTGACGAGATCGACGATATCTTCGGGATCACGGTTCGCCGAAAAGCCCGTGGCGCCGACCAGGTTGCAGACCATGATCGTCAGTTGGCGTTGCTCGAGCACGTCAGCATGCGCGCCAGCGCGGGGAGCGGGATCATTGTCGGGCGCGACGGCGCTAGGGGTTTCGACGGGCCGTTCGGAGGCTTCGGGCGTGGCGCGGACGGGTTCGCCGGCCGCGCGCGGCGTGCCGGGCGGCGATGCCTCGCTGAGTTCGGCGACGATCGCCTGCGTTAACGGGTCCGGCTCGGTGTTCAGCTCACGCGCAAGCAGCGTCACGAGATCGCGATAGTATTTGAGCGCCTCGGCCTTGCGTCCCTGGGCGGCCAGCGCGTGGATCATCAACCGGTGCGCATCCTCGCGCAGGGCGTTCGTCCGGATAGCCTGGCCGGCCGATTTCAGCGCGGTGTCCGCGTCTCCCGCCTGCAACGCCTGATGGCCGTGGCTGACCATGGTGTTGAGGGCCAAGTCTTCCAGCTGCTTCCGTTCCAGGTCGCGCCAATCCGACCAGGCATCTTCGGCGATGTTCAGGTCGGTCAGCAGCGGGTGCTGGTAGAGATCGATGGCTGCGGCGATCGAACTGGGGCTCCCCTCACTGACGAGCGCCTTGAAGCGGGCCACGTCGCAATCGAACGCGCCGGGCGCCAGCTGCACGTCATGGTCGTCACTGAGGATGGCGTCGACACCGAGAACGCGGCGTAGCTGGAAAAGGGCATGGCGCAGGTTTTGCCGGGCCTGGATCTCGAAATGCGACCCCCACAGCAGGTTGGCCAATCTCTCGCGCGGCTGCGGCCGCGGCGCCGTATAGGCCAGGTAGGCCAGAAGTCCGGCAGGCTTGTTGCCCGGTAGCCGGACGGAACCATTCGTCGTTGCCAGATCGATGCGCCCGAGCAGCGTGAGCCGAAATCTCGGTATCTGTGGGCCAAGCGTCAAGCGTTTCCCCCCAGGGGCACCGTTTTCCGCTGTGAATCACGCCGAGGAAAACGAGGGCTCCATTAACGCTGTAATAACGTTCTCGAATCCGGCCGTCGAGCGTAAAGCCGTCGAGCATAAAGAGGCGCGAAGGCGCTGGATCATATCATTGGAGCATGTCCTCCGCAGAAAATCGGCGGCCACTTTGTCTCGCGAAATGCTCTCGTGCACGGAACACGATGCGCGATCGGGCCGGGCAAAAGCAAATTCGCCAGCATGCGACGGATCGTGCCGCATGGATCACGGGCTGTTGCGGCCGTTGCCTTGCGTGGCTGCTGCAATTGTGCTTTTTGCGGCGCCTTAACAGGAGAACATGTTCTGGTGCCGGGCATTGACGACGGCTTGAACGGAAGTTTCGGCAAGATCGCCGACGATGTCCCGCAAATTCTGTGGAGTGTCGACAGCGATGGCCGCCACGACTACGTCAATCGTCAGTTGCGGGAGTTTGTCGGCGAAAGAATCGATACGGTCGACGCCGAGAGCTGGACGTCGCTGGTGCATCCCGACGACCGGGAGCGCGTCGAGCGCAAGCGAAAAGAGATTCTGACCTCCACCGAGCCTTACGAACTGGAATACCGCCTTTGGCATCACAGCGGCGAGTATCGCTGGCTGCACCTCAAGGCGACACCGAAGCTGGACGAGAACGGCCGCGTGGTGCGCTGGTACGGCACGTCCCGCGATATCCATCTTGAAAAGCTGATCACCCTCGAGCGCGAGCTCGTTGCCCACGAGCTCGATCACCGCATCAAGAATATTTTCGCCCTGGTGAACGGGCTGGTCGGGCTTTCCGCCCGGGAATCGCCGGAGCTGCTGCCGGTCCTGAACATTTTAAGGACGCGCCTCGAAGCGCTGCACAATGCGCATCACTATCTGCGGATCAGCGGCACGCAGCCGGGCGCGGCGGCGAATGGCGGCCTGAAAGGATTGATCGAGGCGCTGCTTCGCCCCTATTGCGGCGGCGATGGCGCCATGGTCGCCAAGCTCGATGGAGCGGATGTCGCCATCGATACCGGTCAGGTCACCTCGTTTGCCCTGCTGATCCACGAACTGGCGACCAACTCGATTAAATACGGTGCACTGGCTGCAACCGACGGCCAGTTGTCGATCCATATTTCCCACCGGGCGCGGGTCCTGCGATTGCGCTGGGCGGAAGCCGCGGCGTCGATCCCGCCACTGCGCTCATCGCGCGGCTATGGCTCGACGCTTCTCAGGCTCACGGTGGAAAAGCAGCTTGCCGGCAGGATCTCCCGGCGCCAAGGCCAGGGATATCTGTGCTATGTCCTGACGCTCCCCGGCCTGGGCGCCGGAATCGAGGGGGCGTGCGCCGCTTGAGGCCGCCGCAGGAAGCGCCCCTTCGCGCCAGAAGCCGATAGCGCGGGATCGCCGCGACGGCCTCTGAGGTTCCGTGATCTCACGATGATCCTGCCCGCGCCGCCTTTCATCTGTCCGGTGCCTGATGCGGCAATTGACGCAGCTTGCCCCGAGTAATGCGCGAAGCCGGGATTTCGCGCCAGCCAGGCATTGACTCTGCCGGTTTCCTGCCTAGCTCTGGTCGCAAGCGTGTGCTGCGTGCGCTCGGGCCTGCCCGAATACGGAGAACGAGATCACCCGTTTTCCCAAGGAGCGCAGCCTTGTCGCCGAGCAATACCCTTCCGCCCCGCAGCCGCCGTCCGTTCTCGATGCTGCGAGAGTTCCTCGACAGTTCCGCCTCGGGTGGGCTGGTGCTGATGGCGGCGGCGGCGCTGGCGCTGGTCGTCGCCAATTCGCCGCTGGCGCCCGCCTATTTCGGCGCCCTGTCGCGCTATCTCGGCCCGCTCAGCGTGTCGCACTGGATCAACGATGCGCTGATGGCGCTGTTCTTCCTGCTCGTCGGGCTCGAGATCAAGCGCGAGATGCTGGATGGCCAACTCGCCACCTGGCACCGGCGCATCCTTCCGGGCGTCGCTGCCCTTGGCGGCATGGTCGTGCCGGCGCTGGTCTATCTGGCGTTCAATGCGGGCGATGCGGCCACCGTGCGCGGCTGGGCCATTCCGGCCGCCACCGACATCGCCTTCGCACTCGGCGTGCTGTCGCTTTTGGGCAATCGCGTTCCCACCTCGCTGAAGGTGTTTCTTGCCGCGCTGGCGATCATCGACGACCTTGGCGCCGTCATCATCATCGCGCTCTTCTATAGCGGCGCGCTCGATGTGCCGGCGCTCGCGGGCGCCGCGCTGGTGCTGGCAAGCCTCGCCATCTTGAACCGTACGGGCGTCACCCGGTTGTCGCCCTACCTCGTGCTGGGGGCGTTGCTTTGGGTCCTTGTGCTGATCTCCGGCGTCCACGCCACGGTCGCGGGCGTGCTGCTCGCGCTCACCATCCCGTTGCGCCCGTCCCCCGCGCGGCCTGACGATATCGCGCATTCGCCGCTCCACAGGCTGGAGCACGCCCTGCACGGCGCGGTGACGTTTCTGGTCATTCCGATCTTCGGATTTGCCAATGCCGGCGTGTCGTTCTCCGGCGTTTCGCCTGGCGCCCTGACCGATCATCTCACGCTCGGCGTGGCGCTCGGGCTGCTTGTCGGCAAGCTGGTCGGTGTCTTCGGCAGCGCCTATCTCGTCATTCGTGCCGGCTGGGCCGACATGCCGGCCGGCGCATCGACGTTTCAGTTGCTCGGCGTGGCGCTGCTATGCGGTATCGGCTTCACGATGAGCCTGTTTATCGGCCTGCTCGCCTTCGCCGAGCAGCCGCTGCTGCAAGAAGGGGTCAAGATCGGCATCCTCGGCGGCTCGCTCGCGGCAGGCCTGCTCGGATACACCGTCCTGCGCCTGGCGCCGCGTGAGACCCCGGCGGCGAACAGGCTTGCGAACTGATCTGAGCGTCGGCGCGCGGAGTTGATGGAGCCGGAACTGGCCATCTCCCCATTGATAGCTCTGGGTGCGATGCCAGTTGCCGAACGCCGCCGCTCGCGTGGCCACCATGTGGTCACCAAAGCGAAAATTGATGATACCCCCGCGGGGCGATAAAATTATCATCACATTTTCAGCAAGATAAATGGCGCGCCGGTGAGGATGAAACTGGGCACCGCTATGTCATTGTAGGCGCTCTATAATTCTTGTAGCAGTGACCAGCGTTTGGGGGCGAGACCGCCTGTTTCTGGTCCAGAGTCTCAGCGAAGCGGTCATTCATCAAAACGGCAGAGTTCAGTACGCTGCCACCGCAGGCTATCCCGGCGGTTCAGCATTCCCTCCGCTTGCAGGAATGCGATGGAAGTTGATTTCGATCCAATCGGCCAGAATCCGTACCTTCTCCGCGACTTCTTCGCCAAGGGGGGTCAATGAATATTCCACATGGGGCGGCACAACGGGATAGGCGCGGCGCAAGACGAACCCGTCCGCCTCCAGCAATTGCAGCGCCTGCGCCAGCATGCGCTCACTCACGCCGCCAATCTTGCGGCGCAGTTCAGAAAAGCGGTGCGTTCCTCCTTCCAGCACGATCAGCACCAGAACACCCCATTGACTGGTCACATGTTTGAGCACGTCGCGCGAAGGACAACCTGCCGACAGAAGCTCGCCATGCACCTTGTCGGAAAGCCCGATCGCCGTGCCGTCATCGTGAATGTTCATACTTACCTTCCTGTGCGTACTTACTTTGCGTTAGTATGAGCCTATATCATGGCTTTGGATCATCAAGACAAGGAGTCACTCGCCATGACCATCGCCGTAACCGGAGCCTCGGGCCAGTTGGGCCGCCTCATCGTCCAGAAGCTCAAGCAGAAGATTGAGCCCAGCCAGATCGTCGCGCTGGCGCGCAGCGTCGAGAAGGCGTCCGACCTCGGCGTCGAAGTGCGCGCAGCCGATTACGAGAAGCCCGAAACCCTCGACCGGGCGCTGCAAGGCGTCGAGACGCTGATGCTGGTTTCCTCCAGCGAGGTCGGCAAGCGGGCCGCGCAGCATCGGAATATCATCGACGCCGCCAAAAAGGCCGGCGTGAGGCGCATCGTCTATACGAGCCTGCTCCATGCCGATACGTCGTCACTGAGCCTTGCACCCGAGCATGTAGAAACCGAAAGCCTCCTGAAACAGTCGGGCATCGCCAACACTGTTCTGCGCAATGGCTGGTACACGGAAAACTACACGGTCTCGGTCCCCGGCGCGGTGAAGGCCGGCGCATTTGTCGGCAGCGCGGGCGAGGGCCGCATCTCGTCGGCAACGCGCGCCGATCTGGCCGAGGCCGCCGTCGTCGTGCTGACTGGCGAGGGCCATGACGGCAAGGTCTACGAGTTGGCTGGCGACGACGCCTATACGCTGGCTGATCTCGCGGCGGAGATCTCCAAACAGACTGGCAAGGACATCCCCTACAAGAACCTGCCGCAGGATGAATATGCCGCCGTGCTGAAGGGTGTGGGTATACCTGCAGATTTCGCCGGTGCTCTGGCCGCCTTCGACATCGACGCCTCCAATGGAGCGCTGTTCGACGACAAAGGCCAGCTTTCGGCGCTGATCGGGCGTCCGACTACCCGGCTGTCGGATGCGGTGGCTGCGGCCCTCAAATCATAGACGAACAGACCCTGACCGCTCATGCGCCGGACTGCCGTACGCGATGAGGCATGGCTGCCTCCGCAACGCGTCAAGAATGATCGCTTCCGGGTTGGGTGAGACCAGTCCGGAAGCGCACAAGGGGTCGATAGCCGACCTTCGTGCCCGGTTTTGTTCCGGAATGGTGGAGATTTGGCGCGCCGGAGAGGATGGAACTGGGCACTCGTATGTCATTGTAGGTATTCTATAATTTCGCTTACACCTGCCAACCATACTCAGAGATTCCGGCTGTCGTAAGCCCAATGGAGCAGCGCCTGGCGTTGGCGCGGTCGGCAACTCCAGTCGCCCGGCTCGCAGTTTCGTTTGACCTGTGAGACGTGGCGCTTCATCGCGTTCCAGCGTCCGATCTGGCGGGCATCCTCGTCCGGCATGCGACGCCCCCTATAGTAGCGGCAGTACCATTGGAACCACCCGCGCGGATCATCCGGGTGAATCCAGCCTTTCCGTTGCCATTCCGAAAGCGGCTGGCTCGCGTCCACGCCAAAATAGTTCAGGGAACAGTCGCGGCCGGAAGGCGAGAGCCTTGCGCCGGCAAACCAGCTTGCCGGGAATTCCTCGCGGCAATCGGTCATGTATTTTCCGCAGAATACGCCGAGAGCAAGCAAGTCCTTTGGGGTCAGGTCAGGCGAGAACTGCGGATCGAAATCACGGCCAGCCGGGGCTGTCAGGACGTAGCGATAGCCCTGTTGCATCTTGTCGTTGACGGTGATGGTGCGATTGCGCATCTAAAATCCGGTCAGTTCAGATGCCAGATGGAGGCATTGAGCGCGGCGGCGAAAGCCACCCAGGCCGCATAGGGTACGAAAAGCCATGCTGCAACGCGATCCTGCCGCCAGGACAGGGCGATGAATGCGAGGATGCTCGCCAGCAACAGCAGAATGATCACGAGCGCAGCGCCGATCTGATGAGCTGAAAAGAAGATCGGCGACCAGCCGAAATTGAAGCCCAGCTGTGCCCACCACAGGCGCATCGACCAGCCGTTGCGCCCGTCACCGGCTGCGCGCCAGCCTGCTACAGCGATCAGGACGTAAAGGACGGTCCATACCGGCGCGAAAATCCAGTTTGGTGGGTTGAAAGCGGGCTTTGCCAGCGCTGCGTACCACTCTCCGGGCGCGGTCACGATACCGATAGCAAGGCCGCCGCCGATGGTGAGGACGAGGAATCCAATGAGGGAGAGCCAACGGTTCACGGACGGTCCGCTCCGGTGTTGGAATAAATCACTTTGCCCGTTTCGGACTTCTTAGCACCGGGAGTGGGAGTTGCATGATCTGTATGGCCGATTCCCATGAGATGATCGACCGGGTAGCCGTTCAAAAGCAGGTAGTCCGTGATAATTCGGCGATGGCATCGCCACCAGACGGCCTCCGAGCACATCAGTGCCAGCCGCCGGTTCCTGCCTAGTTCGACCAGGTCATCGAACGCGGCGGCAAATTCATTGCTCAAGGCGTAATCGGCATAGTTATGGAAGCTCTGAACGCGCCACAGGGCATTGAGGCTCTCATCGATGTCTGGTTGCTTCCGCCGACGGCCGCCGAGAGCGGGGCAATGCCTGTAGCCGATCTGGACCTGCGCGAGGTCGTCCGGCAGGCTATCGTTGTTGAAAACGGGATTTGTGCGCGAGCGGGGGAACGAGCGCACGTCGATCAGTGTCTGGACCTGTGCGTCGCGCAGCATGGTAAGAAATTCGTCCAGGCTGCGGTTGGAATGGCCGATGGTGGTAAACTGCGCCACCGTCATTTGATCTTGGTGAGTGCGTCCGCCTTGTGGGCGGCAATGTGGTCTGTTTTATCGCTTTTGATCTCGTATTGCGGATCGTCTTTCGACGCCCGGTGCCGGTGGCCCTTGTAGTCGAAATCCTCGTGATGGACCTTGACGATCTTGCCTGTTACCCGCCCGGCTTCGGAATTCCAGCTGACGTGATCACCTATGGAAAGTTTCGACATCTCGCCTCCTTTAAAAACAATAACGCTCTTGCTTGGGCAATCGTTCCTGTGCGTTATCATAACGCCCGCCATAAGTTATTTATCACGTTGAAATAAGAAAAAAGATTATTGGCCTGCACTATATTTCTAATCGCCATCGCGCACTTTCCCGCGTCTGCCAACTATGGCCAGAACGCCTGATCTCCTTCAGTGAGACGGTAATACCACCGCGGGATCGGCTTTTTTTTCTTTGCGCGGGTCTGGAATGCGTTTTTCCTCTTCCCGTGTGGTATGGCCTCCCTCCCACTCCCATCGGGCAAGGGCGCGGTCATACACATCATCTCGTAATGAGCGATCAGATTTCTTGGTCACCTACCTGCCTCCTTATCGATAGCCGATGCCGACGACATAATCGCGCAGCAGCGACTCTTCATATTCCGTATCCTCAAGAAGGATGCGCACCATGTCCCTGGCATTCAACACCCCGACAGGTACGGAATTCTGGTCCACGACCGGAATATTCTTCAGCCCCCGTTGTTTGACCACAGACCAGACCTCATGCAGCCAGTCGCCGGGCTGGCAGGAGGTCACCGTGCGTGTCATCACGTCGGCCGCTGCCATGGTGCAACTACAACCCGTGCAGTGGCTGATGCGAGCGACAATGTCCGTCTTGGTGATGACACCGGAGATTTTTCCGCTCTCGTCGCAAACGACAACCAGGTTCATCTGCGGCCCGTTCAACAGCCGTGCCGCGTCAATCAGCAGGGCATCAGTCCTCACGGTAACCAGCCGCTCCCGCGCGGCAGGCAATATTCTTTCTACTTTCTTCTGCACTTCATATCGCTCCTTTTCGCAGTATGGCGATTGGTGAGCCTGGCTTCCAACGATCCTAGCCAAGGGACCAAACACCTACAGCAATACGCAGGGTTGCCACGATACCGGTCAATGCCAGGGCAAAGCAGGCATAGCGAGCCATCAGCAATGCCCAGACCTTCGCCCCGGAATGTATATAATCCTCGATGACCACTTGGAGGCCGAGTGCTGCATGCCAGAAAAGCGTGATCAGCAGCAGGACCATCATGACAACGGTGATCGGGGAGCCCATCCAGTTGATGAATGAATCGTAGCCGTTACCGCTATGGGCTATCAGCGCCGCGACGAACCACACGCTCAACGGAATGAGCGCAACAGCGGTTACGCGCTCCGTCCACCAATGGCCGAATCCCGCCTTGGCGGACCCAAGGCCTTTTGCGCGGGCTAGTGGAGAGTGCAGGCGGTACCGGTCCATCAGCCTTGCCCCGCGATGACCAGGCTGGCGACCCAGCTGGCCAGGGTCAGCACCACACTGGCGGCGATTAGAAGCCATCCCGAGGCGTATATCTGGCGCAACTCAAAGCCGCGCACCGTATCCCAGACCAGATGGCGGATACCGCCACAAAGATGCAGGAAAAACGCAAACGTGGCGGCCAAAAGTACAAGCTGGCCCGGCCACGATCCGATCAAAGCGTCAAACCGGGCATACGCCTGTGGGCCGCGCGCTGCCGCGACGAGCCAGAACACGAGGAAGACGGCGCACGCGCTGAGGAAAATACCGGTGATCCGGTTGGCTATCGAGAGCACCGAAGTCAGCTGGGGGCGATAAATCTGGATGTTGGGCGATAGCGGTCGCACGCGCTTGGCGGGAGGTTGGCTCATGGCTGACCCCTTCAGCTCTGCCGATCGGCGATCATTTTCTTGATCTCCGCGATGGCTTTGCCCGGATTGAGGCCCTTGGGGCAGGTCCGGGTGCAGTTGAGAATGGTGTGACAGCGATAGAGCCGGAACGGGTCTTCAAGCCCGTCGAGCCGCCGGCCGGTCGCTTCGTCACGGCTGTCGGTCAGCCATCGCCACGCCTGCAACAGCACGGCGGGGCCAAGGAAGCGATCTCCGTTCCACCAATGGCTCGGACAGCCGGAAGTGCAGCAGAAACAGAGGATGCACTCGTAGTAACCGTCTAGCTTCTCGCGGTCCTCGGGGGCCTGCAAGCGCTCTCGATCCGGCGCAGGGGTCGTCGTCTGGAGCCAGGGTTCGATCGTCTCGTACTGCGCGAGCACATGGGTGAGGTCAGGGACCAGGTCCTTGATGACGCGCATGTTCGCAAGCGGGTAGATTCTCGCAATATTTTCTGTTTCATCGATATATCGCGTGCAGGCCAGCCAATTCGTGCCATCCATGTTCATGGCGCAGGAACCGCAGATACCCTCACGACAGGACCGACGGAAAGTCAGGGTCGAATCGACGTTGTTTTTGATCCAGATCAGCGCGTCCAGCACCATGGGACCGCAACCGTCGAGATCGACTTCGAACTTGTCGAGGCGTGGATTCTTGCCGCTGTCCGGGTCGTAGCGGTAGATTTCAAACGTCTTGGTTCGGGTTGCGCCTTGCGGAGCGGGCCATGCCCGCCCGCGCTCGATGCGTGATTCCGGCGTCACCCCAAAATTACGGGGGATCGGGAAGCGTTTAAGTGCCGGGCGCTGTGGAACCTGGTCGGACGAGGTGATGATCATCTCATGGGTTTTTGTCATTCCGGTCCCTCACCAAAAATTGCGCGAGTACGCCTCGCGGCGTGCAATCTCGCGGTCCGCAACTGACCAAATAATTCGATACAGTGCGAACAAGGAGGGGCTTAGCGACGCGACGTCTGCCGTCGCACGCGGTCTCTGTCCGGCCAACTACCCCAGCGGGGCAGCAGTCGAGGCGGGAAAGCCCAGCATCCACCAGGCAGGATAGTATGAAGTCGAGTGGAGACTCAACGAATTTGCGCTTTACATAACTGCTTGGCTACGCACGGATCGCGGTCCGCCGCCGTCGGTCAGGGGTGCCCTACGCGCTCGTCGCCGGATTCTACCTGGTTCGTGTCGTATCTCTGCGTGGCGCTGCGCGCACGGTGGCGATGTCCTCTTGGTCAACTTCGATCACATAGTCGGTTATGGTTGGCTCATGGACCGCCGCCAGCACCGCCGCGCGGCTGCGCGGCGACGGCAGGGGCAGCCCGCCCGCCTTCATGCCGTCGATGTGCAGCGCCAGCGCATCCGGCAGACCCGCCTTGGCTTCCTCAATGGTTTTGCCGGTGGAGAAGCAGGCACCGAAGTCCGGCACGGTCGCCAGATAGGGCTTTCCCCGCTCCTTCAGAACAACGGCGACATAGCGCCGGATATCATTGCTCATGATCGTTCCTCCTTGTTGATCTTACCGTGTTCTGGCCCGTCCGCGATCCTGTGACGGGTTCTGTCCTTTCTTTCGCGCCTCGGACAGCAGGGCTTCCATCCGGGCGCGCCTTTCCTCCCGGCTGTCGCGCGTCAGCTCGCCGCCGCTATCGTGGATGTCCTGTTCGCGTTGCCGAACCTGGGCTTCGCGGATTAGATCCTCGGCACGCGCCGCGCCGACCAGATCGCGGATCAGACCGCGCCGCTCGCGGGCATCGATCAAATCGAGCGCCTCGGCCCGCCGGTCAATGGCCCGGTTTTCCCGCGCATGGCGGCGGTCCAGCGCCTCGTCCTCCAGCCGGTGGCGCTCGGCCGCGTTGATCGCCGGGTTCCGGCGCAACGGAAGAATGACGGAGCGCAAGGCCGGCACGCGGTCGAACAGGGCGAAGACCTTGCCGGCGATACGATTGAACAGCCTGTCCTGCTCCGCCTTGTGGGCGGCATGCAGGGACAGGCGCTCGGCACGGTGGATCACTTCCAGCGCCTGGCGTTTTGCGTCAATCGCCTTGCGGCGGCGGGCCTCCTGCTTCGCGGCGAGGTCGGCGGCGGATTTTGCGCCCCGGGCGCGGGCCTGTTCGCGCAGGCGTTCCATCAACGCCTTGTCGCGCGCAGCTTGCTGCGCCTGCGCCTGTTCGACGGTCGGCAGACTTTCGGTCGGCAGGGCTTCCAGCCGGGCCTTCACGTCGCGCGTCTTCACGCCGTCGATCTGCCGGGCAAGGGCATGAACATGACCCGCCCGATCGACTACGACATAGGCCCGGCGCTGCCCTTGTGCGAGCACGTAACCGGCCCGTTCCAGTCCGGCGCGGAAGGATTCCGCACTGTCGGACGATTGGTAGAGGGCGGTGATGGCGGAGCGCCGGGCCTCCGGCGTGATGCCGCTGACCTCCGCCAGGGCCTTTTCGGCGAAGCTGATCTCGCGGGTTTTCTCGAAGCGCGCGTCGCCCCTGTCCTCAGCGAGACCGGGGGGAAGGGAAAGGCCATAGGCGTGGGCCAGCTCGCGGGCACAGGTGCGCAGCTTCATGCGGTCATGGCTGATCGGGATAGCCTTCATGGTATCGATGTCGATACGCGACCAGACGACATGAGCGTGCTCGCGCCCGTCTTTCACATGAAAGACGACGGCGCGCGGCTGTCCCGTCAGGCCGAGCTTATCTTCGATATGGTCGATGGCCGCCATGTACTGCGCCCGCGAGAGCGGGTCGGACGGATTGATCGACAGGCTGTAGAGCGGCTTTTGCGCACGGGTGCCCGCCGCCACAGCCTCGTATTCGGCGAACGCGCCGTGGAGATCATCTGCCACCGTCCCGCGCACGGACGCAATCTCGATCCGCTCATTGTCGTATTCGTTCGACAGATGAGTGGCGAGGTCGCGTCCGCCTGTGCGCTGGCTGCCTTTGAGGATCATGGCTCACGCCCCATGGCCTCGAAGCAGACGGTGCGCATCTCGGCAATATCGCGGAGCGCGGCGGCAACGGTCGGCTCGGCCGGATCGAATTGCCCCGCCTGGGCGGCGGCGCGCAGCGTCTCCGCGATCCGCCCGAGATTGCCGAGAAGACGGGCAGCCGTTTCATGGCTGACCGTGGGCCGGCGCACGGCACGGACAGGGACACGGTTCAACGCTGCGGCACGCAGGAAGGAAGCCACGGGCAGACCCGCGCGATCGGCCATCTGTCGAATCGCCTCGGCTTCCTGTTCGTTGAACCGGGCCGTCAGCGTTGTCCGACGCTGACGGGTATCGCTGCCGCTTGCCACGCTCGGCCTCCTTTCGCGCATCCAGGGACGCGGGTTCCCTGGCCGGGTCCAGCAACGGTGTGCTGGTCCATGGGTGGTCCGGGAGGGAGAGGCGAAGTCACCCTCCCGGTCGATGGGTGTCCAGAGGGAGAGCGAAGTCTCCAACTGGTCCGGTGCAGCGGGATACGCTGCGATCGTCCGGCAAAGGCTCGATGCCAGATGCCGGGCGATACGCCGGGGGATGCAACGGGGGGCGGCTCAAGCCCCCCTTGCCAAGATGGCGCGGACTCTCCGCGCACATCTTGCAACCCGCCCTAAACGTAATTTCTATTGTCGGGGAGAAAAGATTAGGAGCTGCTTAAGACATGCGCCCGTGTTCAGGCTGCGCTCCATTTGCAGTGACTTTACAGCAATATAGGGCCGTTGGTCAAATTCTAGTCACTCTGCATCAAGGGCTTTGTCTTCGGCCTCGACGACATAATCGGACAGGTCTTCGTCTACCCTGCATTGAGCAGCGATAACACTGGGCCATCGCCCGCGCCCGTCAGGTTTGATTGTTGCGCCCCAGTCATCGATCAGCATGCGGACCAAGGCCAGGTTGTTGGTTCCGATGGCTATGTGCAGGGCGGTCAGGCCGGAATCGGGATCGGCATGTTCGATCTCCGCTCCGGCTTCCAGTGCGGCGATGGTGCTGTCGAGGTCGGCGGCATAGACGGCTTTCAGCAGGGCATGATCGAGCCGTGCGGCATCCGTGCTGTCCTTTGGCCTGGCAGTGGATCGGCGTTTCGGGACGGCGGTGCTCATGGCGTCTGTTCCTCCGGCGCGGGCAGGAAGATGACCTGCTCTGCCCGAAACAGGTCTGGCCCGACCTTCGGCGCATCATCGAGAGAACTAATGCTCTCATGGCCGTGCCCGGCGAACGGGAACGCCTCGCCTGATACTGGGCCCAACCAGTAGAGCCGGAGCGTGCCGGTCAGGACGTTTCGCATCAGGGCGCAGTAGGCTCCGTCCGGATGAAACAGCACGCCCTCATAGGATCGCCGCGCGGCCGACACGTCCGGGCCGCCCACTGCGCGCCGGTTCCAGTTGGTGACATTTTCGGCGACGGTCGCAAAGGTCCGGGAGGGCAAGGCGGTGACGGTCAGTTTCGAGAAAGACACCCACTGATCGAAGCCTCCGGCTGAGAAAGTAATGCCCGACTTGGCGGGTTCGGCCCGGCCCTCGAACGTACCGATCATGTCTGCGGGCAGCGGCCACCAGCTCGTGCCGTCTGCCGGCCCGCCCACAAAGGCCGCGACCGCTTCGCCGAACGAGGCGAGCGGGTCGTCGTCGGGCAGGCTCTCCGCGAAGCGGTGGCAGAAGCGGACCATAATATCGTTGGAACGGTGGGTGTCGCCGAGGAACCGCTGCAGCGTTTTGAGCGGCAGATTGTCGAGCGCCAGATCATTGGCCCCGGCAATCAGTTTTTGAAGCGTCGGCACGCCGATGCGGTTTTCTTCCATGTAACGCAGCAGGGCGCGGCGTATCCGTTCCCGGTCCGCTTGCTCGAACCGGGTCTGTTCTTTCCGCGCCGCTGTCTGCGCCTCCGCCATCTGACCAGCCTGTGCCCAATACGCCAGAGCGACGATCAAGCAGAGTCGTCCTCAAGCACTTGTCATATTGCACGAAAAGGCAGGCCGGTCACATGGCGAATCCGAACAAGAAGCGATCGAGCATTCCGGCGTTGCTTGTCAGCGCCGCGTTCTTCTGGGCAGCGGGCGCGTCACCGGACGGGCCGCCCCGCTGGTTCTTCGGGACGATCGGCGGGCTGGGGCTGCTGAGTGCGGCGGGGCGTTTTCGCCAGAACATCGAGGAAAATCGAAAGATCGCAGCGGCGAACACGCCGAGCGGTAATTTCGGCAACGCGCGCTTTGCCAGCGCCGCCGATGCCGAAGCCGCCGGCCTGCACGATCCGCGCGGGCTGTTCCTCGGCCTGCATGACGGCGAGATGATCTTCCACAACGGCAAAGCCCACCTTCTGACCGTTGCGCCCGCGCGGACAGGCAAGGGGATTTCTGTCGTCACCCCGAACCTGCTGCACTGGCAGGGCAGCGTGTTCGTCACCGATCCGAAGGGCGAGCTGGCCGGGATGACCGCCTGGCACCGGCAGGAGAATTTCGGTCAGAAGGTCTGTATCCTCAATCCGTGGGGGCTGCACGGCCTGCCACAGCACCGTTTCAATCCGCTGTCGGTGCTCGTCGATCTCTACAATGACGAAACGCTGCGCCGCAGCCTGACCGGCGAAGTGCGCGACCTGGCGCTACAACTGGTGCCGGAGCCGGAATCGGACTCCAAAAACCGCTTCTTCCGGGAAGGCTCGCGCAAGCTGCTGCGCGCCCTGATGCTCCATCTCACGACGCGCGGCAAGCCTGAGCGCTGCACGTTGCCCGAACTGTGGCGCATCCTGCAATCGACGGCGCGGATGGAAGACGCGCTGACGGACATGGCCGTGTCGGATGCCCTCGACGGTGTGGTTGCCGATCTTGCCGAGGACGTGGCGCGGCTGATGGCGAACAACCCCGAGCAATTCGGCGACTTCCGCGAAGGCGCGGTGCAGGCGGTCGATATCTTTGAGCCCGCCGGCTGGCTCGCCGACAGTGTCAGCGCGTCGGATTTCAGCTTTGGCGATCTCAAGAATGGCGCAACCAGCATCTATCTCGTGATCCCCCAGGACGAAATCCAGACGCACGGGGCCTGGCTCGGCCTGCTGGCGCGGCAGGCGATTGACGCCGTGGCGCGCCAGACCGGCAACAGTCAGGTGCTGTTCCTGCTCGACGAAGCCTCCAACATGGGGCGCATCCACAACCTGACCGAAAGCCTGACGGCCCTGCCGGGCCTCGGCGTGCGGGTGTGGATGATCGTGCAGGAGCTGGCGGAACTGCGCCGGGTCTATGGCCGCGATGCGACTGCGACGATCATGTCGCAGTCGGAAGTGGTGCAGTATTTCGCGGTGCAGAACCACGAGTTGGCGAAGGAAATCTCCGCCGCGCTCGGCAACCGGACGGTCATCACCCACAACATCAATCTCGGCCGCACGGTCGAGGACAATGCGGGCGAAAGCCGCAGCGAGACCGCGCGCCCGCTGCTCTCGCCCGATGAAATCCGGCAACTGCCGCGCGAGGCGCAAATCCTGTTCATCCAGAACAACCCGCCGATCATGGCGCTGCGCCTGCCCTTCTGGGAGGTCGCGCCCTGGCAAGACTGCGCGGCCCGCAATCCGGTCGAAGGCGATCATCCGCGCCGCCGTCCGCAATTCCACCTTGAATACCGGGAGCGATAAGATGAGCAAAAAATACGACGTGAAGGTGAAGAAGGCTGGCGGCGGTGGGCCGCAGCCCGATCCATTCTGGCCGCTGATCGCGGGACTGCTCAAAGCGATCCCGCCTAAGGGCTGGCTGGTGATCGCGCTCGTGATGGGCGTGCTGACGTTCGGAACGCCGCACCTGCTGATTTCCTATTCCTGCCACGGGCGCTGCAACAAGTTCAGCCAGCAATATGACTGCGCCTATCTCGGCGTGCAGGGGATGCGGCGAAACGTCCAGCCCAAGCACCAGGGAAAGTGCAGCCCGATCAAGTTCCTGCCGCTCGACCTCTAAATCAGACGCCGTGCTCGTCGGCGGCGCTCTCATAGGCTTCGATCAGGTCGATCTCATCGAGCGGGGTCTTCTCCGGCACGATCAGCACCCGCCCGGTAATGGAAATGCCGGGCGGGATGAACATGACCAGCCCACCCTTCACCGACGAAAGCGCCGTCCCGACCTTGTGCGGCTTGTTGCGGGCTTTGCCTTTATACGTAAAAGACTCGAATATGATTACATCATATTTCTTGGTGTCCAATGATTTAATGCGCATAATACAATTTCATAGTTGTTAATAAATCAAGAATTATAATGTATATTATGAGAGTATTCATATCTGTAATTTCAATTTTTGCTTTGTTGTTTCTTGCGCCACCGCGTATCGCGGTGGCGGATTGCATATCTCCGGTCGGGAGCGGCGGCGACGTGTGGTTCAACCATGACCACGCCGTCATGCAGTATTGCAACGGCACCGACTGGATCGGTTTTCCAAAGACCGTCGTGACGGGCAGTTCGTCGTATGACTGGTCAGCGCCGACGCCAGGGCCGTGGATCGACAATCCTGATCCCATCTGGTGGAATCCGATGGGGCGCGCTGTTGCCATATCCGGCACAAAAATTGTTGCAGGCGTCTGGGGCCAGGATGGGCCAAACAACAAGGGTATCGCCTATGTAATCGATGCGTCGACCGGCACCGTCGATCTGACGATCAACAATCCCTCGCCAAACAGCGATGACCTATTCGGGGGCAGCGTGGGGATCGACGGCAATATGATCGTGGTTGGGGCGGAAGGAGACGACGCGGGGGCCACAAATGCCGGGACGGCCTATGTCTTCGATGCCACCACCGGTGCACTGATTTCGACCCTGAACAATCCCAATCCGGTCGCCGAGGATCAATTCGGTTTCTCCGTCGCCTTGTCCGGCACAACGGCGGTCGTCGGTGCGCCGAATGCCAATCCCGGCGGCTTCAATGACGCCGGGATCGCTTATGTCTTCAATGCCACAACCGGCGCACTGATCTCGACGTTGAACAATCCCAATCCTGCCGCTGACGATCTGTTCGGGTTTTCCGTCGCCTTGTCCGGCACAACGGCGGTCGTCGGCGCACCGCAGGACAATCCCGGCGGCATCAATGACGCCGGTGCCGCTTATGTTTTCGATACGACAACAGGAACCCTTGGCGCGACCTTCAACGATCCGGCACCGACCGCCGGACTCAAATGGGGGTGGAATGTCGGCGCGGCGGACGACACTGCCGTCGTTTCCGGCGGCGGCTCGCACATGAGCGCCGCCTATGCCTTCGACACCACAACTGGCGATGTGATTTCGACGTTGATCAAACCCGGAGGCAACATAAACAAGGAGTACAATTTCATCGCCATAAGCGGCACGACGGCAGTGGCGGGCGCGCAACTGGAAGGTAGTGGCGGGACGGCCTATCTCTTCGATGTTCCCACCGGCACTGTTCTCGCCACGTTGAGCAATCCGAGTGCTGACCCGGACGGCGGCGACAATTTCGGCGGGGGAGTGGCTATCTCCGGCGGCGCAGTCGTCATCGGCGCGCCGGGCGACGATGGCCCGGACGCCGACGGCAATATCGGGCGGGCCTATGTGTTCAGCGCACAAGCCCGTTGCAGCGCCCCTGACGGACCCGCCGGAAGCATTGTTTTCAATGCCGATCATCGTGTGCTGCAATATTGCGACGGCACCGTGTGGCAAGGCGTGGGGCCGCCCGATCCAGGCGGGACCGTGACGGGTTGTATCAACCCGGCGGGGGCTGGCGGCAGTCTCGTCTTCAACGCTGACTATTGCGTCATGCAATACTGCGACGGGGCCGACTGGCGCGCGATTCCCGATAGACAGCCCGATCCGTGCGACTGCGGCGACCCTGGAACGATATGCGCGGACGGCACGATCTATGCCGGACTATCGCCGGATGGAAATGTGAAGATGTACACGACACCGACAGATTGGGGGACCGCTGCCTGGAACAACGGCAACATTACTGGCGCAGACGATACCGCTCTGGAAAATTGCTCGACCGGTACGGAACCGTCATGCTTTGCCGGAGCTGACAATACGACAACTCTGGCTTCCGCAGATTCCGACAACAGCGTAGGCGGGACGCAACCGCATTTGGCGGCAAGGGCCTGCAACGATCTTGTCGCTCTTGGTCGTAATGACTGGTACCTCCCATCCATTGCCGAATTGGACGTGCTTCATACGAACCGCGCCACCGGGGCGCTTTCCGGCACGTTTTCCGGCGCGGCGGATTATTGGTCTTCGTCTGAAATAGACATCACTCAGGCAGCATTGTTCGATTTTTCTCTCGGCGTTCCGAACAGTGGCAACAAAACCGCTGTCGATAATATTAGGTGCGTGCGAAAATCCGACGGTCAGTAGAATGGCAAACTTTTTATAAAGGCAGACTCTCAGGAAATGCTTTAATATAGGTCTTTTGTTTAAAATTAACTTTATATAAAACATCTTAAACACTTTTTTACCATAGCATAAGTAATATATAATGAAATATTTTAGGGAGGTTACGCATGGGGATACTTGGCAAACTCTTTAATGAATCTATGGAGGCTGGCGCTTCTGGCTACGACATGCTCGTTGAGGTTTCGCAGGCAGTAGAAGCCACCGCCGTGGCTGGAATGGATGCCGTTAGCGGTGCCGCCAGCAATCTGGTGGACGGGGCGGCAAGCTTGGCGGAGAAAATCTACCAGAAACACATGGACATAACGCAAGACGTGGTCGATGGCGTTGTGGACGGTGCGACGGCGACTGTAGCGGATATACTCAAGCGCCTGCCGCTGGAGAGCGCGGCCGACATGCCGCCGGAAGTTCAGAGTCTGATCGAGGTTCGGGGCGCAGACGAAAAGTTGATGTCGTGCTTTGCCGAGTTGCACGAACAGGGCGGCCTTGATGAGGTGATGCGTTACCTCGACAATCAGGCACGCATGGAAGAAGCGCAGACAAATCCGCAACCGAAGCCCGAACTTGAGCCAAACGACGGACCGGCAATGAGCTTTACACCGCCGAAGCTGGGTTGATACGGCAAGGGGGCGAGCGGTTCGAGCCAGTGCAGCCAACGGCTTATGCTCGGCAGAGCCGGATCGATCTAAGAACATAAATCTATGCAATGCTGCCCTTTGATGAGCCGCCCTATTTTGCCGACGGCCCAAGGCCGTGAGTGCCGACCTTGACCATCCGACAAGTGTCGGACGCAAATAGCCGGAGGCGCGGCTTTTGAGAGCGGACCACGACCGCAGTCCCATGCGGCCTGCTGCTGGCGGCGTCCTCAAAAGAGAGAGAACTGCCGGTCGGCGGGGTCTTTGATACCATAGACGAGACGCGCCATCGCAATCGTAGCCTTGCCCTCGAACGTGGGCTTAGTGGTGACGTGATTCTGGATTTCTCACGAAATCCAGATTTTCAGACCAGCACCCTAAAAGGTGAGCGAAAGCATATCAGATCCGCAAGAGCCGCCGAAGATTCCCAGCTCGTAGGCCAGCGCATCGGCCAGTTCAGCATCGCTCAAGCCGCGAACGGCGTGCTCCGCCCAGCGGGTTTTCGCACCAGAGAAACCACCGGTCGCGCGCAAGAAACCTTCGCGCTTGTCGGCATCGGTGAGAGGGCGGGTCATTGCGCTCCCTCATTCTCGTGCTGACAGACGGCCCATGCGATATGGTCGCAGCGGCTGAAATCAAGCCCGGTCGCGGTGCACCAGTGGCGGATATCGGCCAGCAGGTCGATGATCGCGTCTTCGCCGTAGGCCGGGGTTTGCCGCCGCGTCCAGGCGGCGCGTGCGAGTGCTGCGCGGGCGGCTTCAATACGGATGGTCTGTGTCATGGCATGGTCCTCCTTTGAAGGGGAAGGAGGGCGCTTACGCGCCCGCCTCCTGCTTGGGTCTCGGCTCGCGGAGGACCATGCGGCCGGTGAAGTTGACCGGGAGCATGTCGAGCTGGAGGGTCAGGCCCTTGGCATCGTCGTGATCCCAGGCGGCTCCGATGCGAGTCCAGATCGGGTCGTCGCCCTCGGCGACGTGATAGGCGATCAGGTTCGGGCCTTTGCGGTTCGATTTGTCGGTCATTTTCAGTTCCTTTCGTTCAAAGTTGCTTCGATGCGAAAGAAAGGGCGGGCGTCACCAGCCGCCGCCGTCAAGACCAACACGGGAGCGCAGCGAATGGAGCGGGCCGCGTCATTGACGGCAAGGCGACGGCCGCCAGAAGAAAGCATCAAGGGAGCAACGGGCGAAAGGACAAAAGGCGGCAAGGAGCACCGGTAGGCCTGTCCCGCCAGCCAATGATGTTGCGCGGTTAGCAAAGCGTGAGAGAATGCCGCTACGTGTTACAGGCACAGGCGCGGCGCGCGGACGAATAACTGCCAGCACAAGTGGTGCTGTAGTCCCGCCACCGTATGAAGCCGTCGAAAAAGCAGCCCATATTGCCGGGACCAGACGGCCAGACGCTGCCGCTGCCGAGCCCGAGAAAACTGAGGACCGTCGCGCAATTCGCATTCGTTCCCCCGGAACCAGCAAAATCCCGCGTTCCTTCGAGGTTGCAGCCGCCGAATGACGCACAGGCCGTATCGCAACTCTGACTATTAGCTCCAGCATGCCAGCAGAAACCGCCCAGAGATCCACCAACACAGGCCGTATTCAACGTGGTGACGGTCCATTCGGCAGCACTGGTGCCGATATTCAAAAGCGCGGATGATGTTTCGACGCTACCAGCAGCGCTTGTCAACCGGAGCTGAAGTGTCTGGCCGCTGCTTATAAATCCGCTCGTGGTCCAGCCGCCAGCGTCGATATTGATCTCAGGATTTCCATCGCCGGACGCTTGAACGTACACTGGAATGTCAACACCGGTAATCATCACGGTATTGGACATGATCAGCGTCGTCGTAGCAACATCAGTCTGGTTTGTGAATGAAAATGCGTTCGGGCTCGCATCTGGCGCAAATGTCGATGAGCATTTCCAAGACACGCCTGTCCAGACGGGTGTGTCGCCGACAGTGTTACAGTCTCTGAAACCGGCCGGTTGCCAAATGGTCCCATCACAAATCAATTTGACGGTTTTGCCGTCCTGATCTGCATCCGCCGTTAGACGGGCAGCGCCAGCGGGAAAGCCGGCGCAGGAGCTTCCCGGGGCGGAATCGGTGCCGGTCAATTGCGCGAATGCGGGGCATCCGAATGCCAACATGAAAAATATTATCATGCCGGAAAAAAGGCCTCTGGCCTCCGACATCTTCCTTAAGAATTGCAAGCACATGCGCGAACCGTCGATGAATAGGTTGCAGAGCATGTAACGGTGTAGTCCCGCCAGCGATTTGCGACTCCATCGAAAAAGCAGCCAAGTCCCCCAGGCCCGTTAAAAATCACACCGCCTGACCCTATCGAGAGCCCGTTCAAGATCGCGAGACAATTCGCATTGCTTGACTGGCCATAACTAAGGCCGCTGGGATTGCAGCCGCCGTGGCTGGCACAAATGGTATCACAGTCTCCTGAAGGAGCACTGGCATACCAGCAATATCCACCAAAGGACGGGCCGACGCAGCCAGTATCAACGGTCGTCACCGCCCATTGGTCCGCCATTGAACCAACCACCACCGTGACATTGAACGCGGTCAGCCCGTAAGCTCCAGTCGTGACCTGCAACTCCAGTGTCTGACCGTTATTGACCATCGCGCTTGTAACCCAACTCCCTGACTGGATACGAAATTTTGGATTGCCCTGGCCGGAGATCGTTACAACAGCCGGTGCATTGAGACCGGTGATCGTAACGACATTGGACTGTATGGTGGAATTGACCGCCACATTTGATTGATCGGTAAAGTCGAATGCATCCGGTGTTACATCCGGCGTGAATGCTGTCGAGCATTGCCATGCACTTCCATCCCAGACCAAGGTGTCACCTGTATTCGTGCAGGTTCCCAAATCCGTACCCGGGTCCTGGTCCGGCTCCCAGGTTGAGCCATTACAAATGAGCGTCACTGCCAGACCATCCTGATCAGCGTCGGCCGTGAGACGTGTGGCACCGGCCGGGAAACCGGCACAGGACGACCCTGGCGCGGTGTCGGCACCGATAAGCTGCGCATGGGCGGAGGGCGCAAAGAAGAAAAGGAGAAAAGCCAATATGAAGACGCGAGCTTTCAAGGGGCATTCTCTTTGCTATGACCGGCATCTCCACTGCCGGTATCGGCGAGAGAGCCGCCATATTCGATATTCCGCACAACATGCAGTCCGTCATCGTCGAGTCGGGCGACCTCGTTACCGTCAATCATAAAGCGGAACGTGGCGTGCTCCTGATCTTCGACGAGAGCGACGCGCGATGTCGCGCGATCCTGCGAAAATGCTCGGGAAGCGGCGGGGCAGAGAACAGCGAATAGCGAAGCAGCTACGAGTATTATTGGTATAGCCCTGGAATTATTTACTGAGTAATTATGCATGAAACCCTTCCATATTGAAATTATACTGTATAATATATTCTTTATTTGTTAAATGTCTAAAAAATGTTGTTTTCCAAACTGTTGCCCGCGCGCTCGAATATGCCGAACCTGACGTTCAAAACCGAACCCTTTTGAGTGCATCAAGCCACTTTGCGTGAGCGCATCCGTGAGTACTATGAAAATTGGCTATGCCCGCGTCTCCACAGATGAGCAGAACCTCGACCTGCAACTGAAGGCGCTGCGTGCCGCCGGATGTGTACGCATATACCGGGACAGCGGCGTATCCGGCGCGGCGGGAGCCCGACCCGGATTGCGCAAAGCATTCAAGGCGCTGCGCTCTGGCGACGCTCTGGTCGTCTGGCGGCTCGATCGACTGGGGCGTTCGGTCATTCATCTGCTGGAATCGATCCGTATATTACAGGAGCGGGAGATCGGCTTTCATTCGCTACAGGAACAGATCGATACGACCAGTGCGGCCGGGCGGTTTTATCTGCATATGCTGGCGGCGCTAGCGGAATTCGAGCGCGAGCTGATCCGCGACCGTACGCGGGCTGGCATGGCGGCGGCGCGTGAGCGCGGCATAGCGATCGGCCGGCCGCGCAAAATGTCGGAAGCACAGGTGGGTGAGGCGCGGGAGAGGCTGGCGAATGGTGAAAAAGCGGGCATCGTCGCCGCGACGTATCGGGTGAGTACGCTGACGCTGCGGCGGGCGCTTGCAGGTGGATGATTGGCGCGCGTGCTGCCGATCGCGGTGATAATAATCATTACGGAAAATCACCCTCAATTCTGCCAAGCGGATCAGTGATTTGACCAGCCCGTGACCAAGCCTCGGGCGCTGGCATTCGTCATAGCTTTCCTCGGATAGAGCCGAACGAAGGAGCGATCCGATGGAAAGAGTACAGAGTGACGACCGTCAGACGGTCACGGTCATGATCCCCGAAGCCCTCCAGATGCGCCTGCGCAACATCCATCAGCCATGGGAATGGCTGAACGATCCCGAATTCTGGGAAGGCGTGCTGGAAACCGGCGTCGCCGCGCGCGAGCGGGAACAGCAGGAACTGCTCGACATGCTCCTGCTGCTGGAGAGCTGCCATGAAAAGTAGAAAACGACGCAAGCTGGCAGTGTTGACCGTCACGATCCCCCAGCCGATCAGCGACCGAGTCGCGGGCGTCCACGGCAATGAGATCGTCAACGATCCGGCGTTCTGGCTGATGGCGCTAAGAACCGGGATCGAGGAACTGGAACGGCAGTATCGGAAGATCGAGGCCGAATATGAGGAAGAGGCGGAGGATGGCGGCTACACGGTAATCTTCGGCTCTCCTGTCCTCATCGATCCAGACGATGATGATCTGCCGTTCTGAATTCTCTCCACGATGTCCAACGGGCCGGGATGGCAAAAACCTCCCGGCCCGTTTCATTTTCGGGGCCGGCGCAGGTTGACCAGGCCGTGACCAAGAAAGGCGGATCGGCAAAGGTCATAACGGATGCAGCTCAAAACGAAGGAGTTGCGACATGACCAATATCACGATGAAGAACGGCGGCTGTGACTGCGAAGCCTGCGCGGCGCGCCGGGGAATGCGCCCGATCCCGTCCATGATGGCGGAGTTTGGGGTTCTGTATGAGCGCCTAATGGCGATGGCGCATGACTGCCCGCCGGAGCGGGCTCCCAGCCGGGAGATTACCATCACGGTTTCGGAAGTGAGCCTCGTCTTCATGGCGTGGCTCGACAGGATGATTGAGCATCGTGAGCGCGGCGGTCCGCGCCCGTTCGGTGTGCCGATCGACCTCGACGAACCGGCGGACTTCAGCCGGGCGGTTCGGTATCTGACGCAAATGCTGCCGTGGTCGCTCGACAACGATCTGACTGAGCTGGCTCACGGCCGGCATCCTCTGCTGTTCCCACCGGAGCAGGATGCCGAAGATCGGCTGCACTGAAGCAGGCTTATCCTGAAGCGGACGATCCGGGCCGGTGGCGACACCGGCCCGGACTTTTTTCGGGTCGCGATCACCACCATGATGTGTAGTAAACCGTCAGGCCATCAGCGATTGCCACGCGGGCCTTGGCGACGAACTGCAAATCATCTTCGATCTCGGACCCGTCGCTGGCACCGAAGAAGAAGCCTTGCGTATCGGGCAGCGCCTTCGCGCGGATCGCGGCTTCGAGCCGATCGAGGTCTTCGTTCGTAAGCTGAAGGTTGACGCAGTTGAAGCTCTCGTCATGGCCGCCCTTCTCGCGGTAGAGGCGTTCCATCCAGCCGTGCAGATTAGGATGCTTGCGCCAGTAGTGCAGCTCGCCGTAGTTCTCGACCTCGAAATCGACGGGCTTCGCCGGCGCATCGTGCAGGTAGTGAGCATACATATCGAGTCCCATTTTTTCTTTCCTTTCGTTCGTTTTTGACTGTCCCGAAGGACGCGGAACGAAAGGCCGGGCGGCAGTGGCTGCCGCCGTCATGGGCAACACGGCCCGTCAGGGGTGGTGCGGGCAGACCATTGACGGCAAAGCGCCGACCGGCAGGATCGCGAGGATTACAGAGGGATAGGCAATCGAAAGGAAGGCATGGGACCGCTATGCTCCGTGTCCGTCAGTGAGCCGGATCGACGCTTATGACGGAAGGATGCAGGTTTGCCACGAATGGCAGCGCCGCAGTGTGCTGGGTCGCACGCCGGGACCGCGACGGGCGGCCGATCGGGCTTCCGCTGCCAACTGGAAAGAACGGCCGCCGGAGCGGCGGCGCTATTTGAGCGTGAAAGGCCCTTCGCTCCACGCAGCGCCTGTGAAGGCGTTCAGCATGAGGCCGAGGCGACCGGGATCAGTGACAAGCAGATAGTGCCATTGGCCATGCGCGCCGAGCCGATTGACGGCGTCGGTCCATCGCGTGGCGGCTTTCGCTTTGATGTCCGCACCGTCCGTCACTTGGCCCTTAATCTCCACGATCACGTTCTGGTCGGTGTCAGTGACCGCGATGAAGTCAGGTATGTATTTCACCGGTAGGCCGCGATTGCGATACGGGACGAAGAAGCCTAGTCGATCATTCTTGACCCACTTCTTCACACCGGGATGACTGTCGAGAAGAAACGCAGCGCTCTGCTCCCATTTCTGCGTATCCGCGACCATTGCATTCAGGTGGCAGCGCGTGACGGGATAGATCGGCTTGGTCGTGTGAAAATCGACATAAAGGGTGCTGCCGCGCCCGGCCGCGCCCTGCGGGATTACGGCAACCTCCGCGTCGCTGGTCGCCGATCCCCGCTTGATCGCCTCAAGCAACGCACCGACCGCCGCCTGCATATATTCGCCGACAAGCAACACATCGCAGGGATGGCTATCACCCTTTCGGTCGAGCTTTTCGGCGAGGAACCGCTTTGCCGCGAAGGCGACCTTCGGGAATAGTTGCTGCGTGGGGACGGCTGCCGCGCCATTGTCAGCCTGCCAGCGAAGGCAGATTTCGCGCGCCAGCCGGAACGCAACCTGCTGATCGCGGAACATGGCGCGCCATTCTTTGAGCGAGAGAATCGGTTTCTCGCCCGGCCCGTAGGCCGCTACGCTGCCGTCGGGGGTCGTGAGCGGCGTCAGTTCGACGATCTGCGGAATCTTCATGGGGTCGATCGTGACCTTGGCGACCTGGTCCCAATCGACGAAGACCTCGAACTGGCCGGACTGATGGTAGCCGGTCACAACCGGAAAGGTGATCTCGAAATCCGCTTTTTCCGGCACCGAATATATGTGGTTTGGATCAGGTTGCGGCGGGGTGGGTCCAGCGGGCGCAACCTTGAACGGGATCAGCTCGAACGGCACGCCGAAAACCTTGGCAGTTTCCTCGGCGAACATCTGGGTGTCTTCGTTCAGCGCGTAGCTCTTGCGGCGCAGCGCCCGGCCCACGACCTGTTCGCACAGAAGCTGCGAACCGAAAGGACGCAGGCCGACGATATGCGTGACGGTGTTGGCATCCCACCCCTCGGCCAGCATGGCGACGGATACGATGCAGCGCACATCCCGCCCCGGCGGGATGCGCTCGTCGATCCATTTCAGGGAACCATCATTGTCATCGCTGGCGGCCTTGTCGTTGTGCTTGCGGACCAGCTCCGACCATTCTTCCGGCACTTTGCCGCCCGGCCATTCGGCCTTGCCGACCGTGTCGAGGATAAAGCGCAAACGACGAGTCTCGTCCTTGGTACCTCCTTCCTCGATGTCTTCAACTACCTTGGAGTCGATGCGGACCGTTACCTCCTGGCCGGGCGCATTGCGGAACCACGGCGGAGAAACGCCATAGCTGTCATTGCCGTTGGCAAGCCACGAATGGACTTCCTTCGCGACGGCCGTATCGCGACAGACGACAATGAAGACCGGGGGCACAGGGTGCCTCTGCTGCTGCTTGGAGAACTGCTCCCACTCCAGAAAGCGTTCGTGCCATTCGGATGCCAGCAGATTGATCGGCGCGCTGGCGTAGTTCATCACCAGCTCAGGAGTGAGGGTCGTGCCGTAACCATCCTCCTTGGCCTTCGCCTGCACCCATCGCCAGATGTTGAAATAGGCGGCTTCGTCGGCCCCGCTTACATCGCGAGCCGGGAGCTGCGGGATTTTGACAAGGCCGGATTCGATGGCGTCCAGAAGCCCGAAGTCGGAGACGACCCACGGGAACGGCTTGCCGACTTCGTTGCCAGAACCCTGAATGTAAAATGGCGTCGCCGACAGGTCGATGCAGAGATTAATCCCCCGCCGCCGGCTGCCGCCGGCAAGACGGTTGATGCGGTCCAGCCCTTCGATCCAGATGGTCGCCTCGCGCTCGTTCTTCTTCGCCAGGTCTTTGTCTTCGTCGAGCGATTGATCGTCGTTAGCGGCGTCGCCGCGCCGATAGGCATGATGCGCCTCGTCGTTGAAGATCAGCCAGTGCGGGCTGCGGCCCTTCCCGCTGCCCAGTTCGCGCCGGATGCGTTTGAACCAGGCCACGTCCGACTCGAAATATTTGACCTCAACGGCTTCATTTTCTTTGCCGGCGTTCTTCACAACTTCCACGGGTTCGCCGGTCTTCACGACCTTGGCGGAATCGCCGTTGACGGTGTTGGTCTCCTTTTTGGCGAGCCGGTGCCAGTTGGCGATCATCACTTCGCCGCGCCGCAGTTCCTCCATGCGATGCGGCGGCACAAGCTGCCGCGTGCGATAGAGGCTCAAGTCGCCAAGTGCTGGGTCCAGTTCCTGCAACCGTTCGCGGATAGTGACGTTCGGGCAGACGACCAGAACCGTGTCAGAGAAACGGTCATCGCGGGGGGATGCGACGCGATTGAGGATCGACCAGGCCGTCAGCATGCCCATGACAGTGGTCTTGCCGGAGCCGGTCGCCATCTTGCATGCGTAACGGATAAATGCGCGAATACCGGAGGCCTTCGCCTCCAGACCCGGCTCGTCTTTCGGTATCTCCGGCAGGCCCTTGTGGTAAATGTCGCTGGCCTCGATGAGGAAGATGATTGTTTCGACCGCCTCTACCTGTGCGAAGAACAGGCGCTGCATCCGGTCGGTGCTGCGCCACAGCTCCAGCAGTTCCTTGGTAACAGACGATGCGCCGTCATAAGCGATGCCGCCGGACCGGCTGCCGCCGCGCCATTCCTTCACTCGCTCACGGATAGCGTTGACGATCTCAAGCTCGACTTCCTCGCCCTTCTCGCTCTCGAACAGCTCCGCCTGCTTCTTGTTCTTCCGGCCGCGCCCTGCGTGCTCCGGGACGCGATAGAAGTAGCTGGCGCGCCGTCTTCCCTCGGCCTTTACTGGCGGTTTCCCGCGTTCAATCTGCCAATGACATTCCGGCTCGCGGAAGGGCGAGTTGATGATCGGGGAATCAACCTCAACAACGGTCAGCGGCGCTTCCTGCTTCTCCTGTGCGGCGGGCATCAGCGGGCTCCCTCGGCGCTCTTGACGACCATCAGCTCGTTGCCGCGCTCGTCGATGGCCTTGACCGCGATCCGCTTCTTATCGCCGAGAACGAACGGCTCGCTGGCCGTTCCCGCCAGATGCTCCCAAACGCTGTCGGCGAACTGACCCTTGAGGGATTTCTGCAAATTGTCCCATGCGCTCGTCTTAGGGAAAAACACCTGCGACGCGAGAAACGCCATGCCGTTATAGTTGGTGTCGAGCATCCAGCACGGCAGGTTTTCGGCTTTGATTTCGTCCGTCTCCATCGTATCCGGCCGGAAGATGTCCAGCCCCTTGATGACGACGCGGTGCAGCAGCGTGCCGTCATCACGCTTCCCAGCAGCCTCCACCGTTACATCCGGCAGGCCGGTGATCGAGAATATCTCGCTTGCCTTGCTGGTCTTGAGCAGGTCGGACATGACCACGTCTGGCGTCACGGTCACATAGACTGTCGGCAGCTTCAGCTTGTCGAGCATTTCCCGCGCCTTTGCCTGGATGGCAAAACCGAACAGGAAAAGCTGCTGGTATCCCTGTTGCAGCGCCTCGGTATGAGCGTTGAAGACGTATTCCGAGCCGATTGCGCCGTCTTCCGGGCCGAAGACGAACGCGATGCGCTTGTCTGAGCCGTTCCGCGCCACGCCTTCGGCATGGAGATATTCGCGGTCGGCAAGCGGGCTGACCGTCTCCAGCTCCAGAGTGACATTGCCGGGCAGGTTCAAGGTCTTGCTCTGCCGAAGAACTTCGATCATGCGGTCCAGGAAGGCGCGCGGGCTGCTCGATTGCGGCTGCGTCGCCTGCTGCACCGCGTCCTCTTCAAGACTCATCGCCGCCTGAATAGTCGCCTCGACCGTGAAAGGGCCACAGACGCGAGTGATCTTGTCGCTGACCTCGGCGCGATCAGGGATTGTTTCGAACTTCGGGTCATCATCGTTGGCGATAGATTTCAGCGTGATGCGCGGCACGAGGCCGCCAACTTCCTCGCCCCTGTTGTTGCGCTTGCGCTCGTAAATAAAGCCGCCCGACGGCCCCTTGGCTGGCTCTTTGAGCTTATACCAAGGGTAGGTGCTGGTCAGCAGCCGTTGCCGTGCAAGGGCAATCGGCACCCGAGAGGTATCGATCGTGATCCAACGACGGCCCCACTGTTCAGCAACGACGGCGGTCGTGCCAGAACCGCAGGTAATGTCCAGAACGAGATCGCCCGGCTCAGTCGTCATCAACATACAGCGTTGCACAACCGAAGGATTGGTCTGAACCGTATAAAGTTTCTTTGCCGCGAAGCCGCTGGTTCCGGTGTCCGTCCAGACGTTTGACACAGGAAACAAAGGGAAGTCGGACAGATACCGCTTGTATCGCAATGAGTTTCCCATCGCCAAAAGGCGATTACGTTCGGCGAGCTGCCGCATGCCGGCCGGAGTGGTTTTCCAATGACAGTTTGCGGGCACCCGAAAAATCTTGCCGTTCAAATCAAATGGCTCGGTGTTACCTGATGTTCCCTGCGCCGACATGTCACCGTGCGTAAGGATACGAAAATCGCCAGAAATTTTACTTGGGTCTGCCTGTTCCTCGCCAGTCATCGAACGAAACACCGAGCCATCCAGAGATTCGACGTAAGTGTATTGGGTCGCGCCTTCTTCGCCCAATTCCTTTTGCAGATATATCTGCTGATACTTTACGCGCTTGATGTCCTTCGCATACCAAAGCAGGTAATCCGCAACATTCGACAGAAGCTTAGGGCTAAACCCGCTCGTCTTATTAAATGCGATGATGGAGCAGAAATTACCCTCTCCAAAAACTTCGTCCAAAACTTCACGCACATGATGCAAGTTGTCATCGGAAATCTGAACAAAGACAGAGCCTGATTCCGTCAACATTTCTCGCGCCAGCGTGAGGCGGTCGCGCAAGTACGTAAGGTAAGAGTGAAGCCCCAGCTCCCATGTATCCCGATAGGCTTTCACCATCTCGGGTTCGCGGATCATCTCGGTATCAGGCCCGTGCTTCACTTCCCGTTTTCTCACGAAAGGCTGGAAGTTTGACCCGAATTTCACACCATAGGGTGGATCGAAATAGATCATCTGCACCTGATCGCCCATACCCTCATATTCGAGCAGGGAGTTCATGACCTGCAACGAGTCGCCGAGGACGAGGCGGTTGGTCCACGGTCCCTTGTGTTCGTAGGCGTCGAGCTTGTCGGCCACGTCGAGGTCGATATCGCCGAACAGGTCGAGATTAGTGCCGAGCGCCTTGTGCGATTTCAGGGTTTCGAGGATGGCCTGCGTCGAATGACGCTCATGCACGAATAGCGGCAGCGTCGGCACCGTCACCTGCTGGCGCTCGGCCTTGCCAGTCCAGTTGAGGAACGGCTTAGTCAGGCTGCGCAGCCGCGCCGCACATTGCGACAGCGACGTGAACCGTTCCTCCGTCCCTTTCCAGACCTGCGGCTCGGCAAAGACGGTAGCCTCGCCCTTCTCGGCCGCATCCGCAATCAGCGCCAGCAGCCATTCGGCAAAGGCCCGATCGGCGCTTTCATCCCATGATAATTCAGGTGCAAGGCTGGAATCGTACCGGTAGGTCTTGGGGGCTTTCTTGTTGGAGAACTGCGCTTCGACGCCGACATCCGGGCGCTGCACGGTTTCCTGACCGTGCTTATAAACGGATGTATTCATGTCGTTCTCTCGCGCCATGTCGGACTGCCCCCCTTAAGTTTTTGAAGTGATGGTTCCGCAAGTCATGCGGCACCATCCTGCTGGTCGTTCAGCCCCATTTCCGCAATGAAGCGCGAGGGTGCTTTTCGATAACCTTGATACTGATCTGCCCGTGTAAGAACGAGCTGCTTCTTCGTGCGGGTGATGCCGACGAAACAATTGCGGCGTTCTTCCTCAAGCTCGGCCGGCGGCGCGTCATACTTTAGGCTCTGCCAAGAAGGCAGCACGGATTCGGCCATGCCGATCAGCCATACCCGATCGAACTCCAGGCCCTTCGCCGCGTGAATCGTGAGAAGCCGGACTGCGGCCGGATCGGGCGGCGGCTCTTTTGGCCGCAGCTTAATGCCCTGCAGAAGCTCGTCGAGATCAGGCGGCGCGCCCTTCTCGGCCCGGATAGCCCTGTGCGCGGTTTCCCAGGCAGCCTTGTCCTCCGCAGCGTCGCTTACGACACCCTCGGGCGTCTCTGCTGTCGTCATCAGGAAGGTGATCGCTTCAGTGACGATCTGCTGCCAGGATGACCGGGACCGAACCAGTCGCAAGGCAATGGCGGACAGGTTTCCGGCGATCTCATTCTGGCTGGCTTCGGCAGCCAGCGCCCAATGCTCCAGTAAGCTTGTGCCTGTCGCGGCAGCTTCGGCAAGCAAGAGCGCCGTATCGAGCTGCACGCCGGCAATGCGATTTGCGGCGGCCGCGAGCGTCGTGAAAACCTGCCTGTCGCCGGGTCGAAGAGACAGGTCGAGGCAGCTCTGAAGCCAGAGGAATTGCGGCGAAATAAACCGGTCGCGCCGCGCTGCGATCGAGGCCGTCACACCGCGCGCCTTCAGCGCATCCAGCACCGGCTGAAGAACGGATCGCGTCCTGCCGAGGACGGCGACCTGGCCGCGCTCGGTGACGGCGACGGCCGCGATGTCGTCGGCAACACCATCCGCTTCCTCTGCGTCGGTTCCGAATGCGCGCAACTGTATGGCCGGACCTTGGCCGGGAACGGTTGCGACAAGGGGTTCCTTGCCGGGCGTCCTGTCGGCGTTGTGGCCGATGAGATTGTTTGCGGCCTGCACGATGGCGGGCGGGCAGCGCCGGTTCTCGACCAACTGGATCAGGTCCGGCGAAAAGTGCTCCCGGAACTGGGTGATCTGGCGATAGCTCGCCCCGGCCCATTGATAGATGATCTGGTCGTCGTCGGCGACGGCGAAGACGTTCTTGAAGCTGTCACCGGCAAAAAAGCGGACCAGCCTGTACTGGGCAGGCGTAGTGTCCTGGAACTCATCGATGAGCCAATAGGGGTAAGATTGCCTGGTCCGTGCGGCGACCGCAGGCACCTGGTGAGCGAGCCGGCAGGCATCCAGAATCATGCCGTTGAAGTCGAGCGAGTTGTTGGCACGCAGGGCGGCTTCGTAGATCGCATACACGCGGGCTGCGCGTTCGCCGGCGGCCGGATCGCGAAAATGTCGCGCAGCCTTCTCGGGGCTGACAAGGCTACTGCGCAGTTGGTCAATCGCCCGCAGCCAGCGAACATCGTCGAGCGTTACGTCCGCGCCTTCCTTCTCGGCGGCCTCCAGCGCTTCGCGCAGCAATTCCTTGCGGTCCTCATCCTGATCGTAAATGCCGAAGTCCGGCTTGATCCCGATATGCGACCCGTGCTGGCGCAATATTTGCGCGCAAAAACTATGGAAAGTGCCGATGAAGGTCCGGTCTGTAAGGCCGGGCACGAGGGCTTCGACGCGCTCACGCATCTCGTCGCCCGCCTTCGTCGTGAATGTGAGCGCGAGGATGCGGAAATTCTTATTCCGGCTGTCCTCCAGTATCCGCGCGATCCGGGTTGTGAGCACGGTGGTCTTTCCGACGCCCGGTCCAGCGAGCACCAGCGCCGCGCCGTCCTGCCAGTCTGCGGCCTTGCGTTGCGTCGGGCTAAGTCTTTCGAGGGCGGCTTGGAGTGCTTCTGTCATGCGGCACCACCCAATGACTTGATGAGGTCGACAAACGGCGCAGGCATCCTTGCGGCGAGGTCTTTGTCCGCCGCGATGCGCAGCGACAAAGCGCCCATATAGCCCGTCTTCCTGTTTTTCAGCCGCCCCTTGAACTCGTCAAACGGGCAGGTAATTGCGGGCTTCCCGCCGAGCGTACCCATGATCTCGCGCAGAAGCTGTTCATGGCCGTCGGCAAGCAACTGATCTTCAAGGTCATGATCCTGGGGCAGCGTCGAAAATTTGCCCGTGAGGTCGTTTTCCGTGAAGCCTCGATCCAGTATTTGCTGACGGAATTTGACAGCCTCTTGGTCGCCATCCGTAACCATGTGCCAAGGGACGCCGAACGCTTCGGCCAGCGCCGGATAAATCCCGGCGCTGCCACTCTGCTGAAAGTCGATGACAGCAATCCCGTGCGCATCGAGCGGTAGGTTGAGCGCCTTGCCGAGCGCATGGACCAGCAGGTACTCGGTCACGCCTTCGACCAGAATCCAGCGGCGCGCGAAAAATATCTCGCCACGCACGCGGCGTCCGTGAAAACCCAGCTCTTCCTCATCCTCGGCAGAGGGAATGACGCGGCAGGCATGCCTTAGCGCCGCAATCTCTGTCTGTCGCGCTGCCGGATCAGCGTCATTGCGATAGCAATGGGTCAGCGAGGCTTCCATGCCGGCATCGAACCATGAGCGGGCGGCGAGACGACCGGTCGTCGCATCACGCTCAAATACGCACCTGCCGCCTCCCTGCAAAAAGCCGTCTAGTGATGCGTTCCACGGCAGATCGGAAACCACGGTTCGCGGAAGCGCGCAAACTTCGGTCTGGCCGCCGCGAAGACGCACAAGCCGAAGGTCGCGCAGCGGAACGTGCTGCACAAAATAGGGCGAGTGCGTTGTCATGAGCTTTTGCCCTGACAGCGCCTGCGTCCGATCCCAAAGAGTCCGCGCTGCCTGCGGGTGAAGATGGGCTTCGGGTTCTTCGATCGCAAAGACGGCCTCAATGCCGGGCTGTTCCGCCTCGGCAAGCTGTTGCAGGACGGCTGCCTGAAACAGGAAGATGACCGCAAGGCTCTGGAGGCCCTGGCCGTGGTGACCAAGCGGAAGCCACGGGCGCAAATCCTCATTGCGCATCACAATGCCGGTGCGCTGGAGCATTTCCTCGATGGCGAGTGGCAGCGTGTTGAGGCGTGCCGAGCCGGGGCCTTCGCCGACGGCTACGCGGGTGGCCTCGCCGATCATGGTGGCGATATCGGTCAATCGCGGATCGGCCGCGATAATCTTGGCATCGAGGTCAGCCAAGGTTTTGAGCGCTTCTGCTTCCAGCTCCGCCGGTATGCGGACGCTACGAAGCAGCCGCCCCCAGTGGCCGGAGCGCGGCGTGAACTCGTCGGCGGCATCGCGCAATGCGCCCAGCCAGAAGAGCGGCATATAGCCGAAAAAGCCGGTCAGATTGATGGAGCGCCGCCGTTCCGGCAGTGGATCTCCAGCGGAATCCAGAAATTGCCACGCAGGGTCGAACGCTTCCTTGTCGGGGTCCCAGGCGCAGGTCACACGCAACGTCAAAACATTGCGGCGCCATCCGAATGAATCGTCATGATGTCTGAGAGGGCGGCGACCATGTCCGCGTCCCATTCATTGGGTGCGCTTTCCTCCATGGTAAGTGTGATGGTGACGGGAGGCTGCGTGCGCGGATCGCAGTCAGGGTCCGGGCGATGCACGTCGTTTTCGGTAAAGCCCGTTCCGCGCTGCCCCCACCGCCTTGTCAACACGATGCGCACAGCGTCGATGATCGCGGTTTTCCCGGCGTTGTTCTGCCCGATAAAGACGGTGGTTTCGCCAAGATCGATGGCGAGGTCTTTAATGCAGCGGAAATTCTGAATGTGGAGCCGGGTGATGCGCACGGGTCAGACCTTAGGCAACGTTCGGAGCGTCAGGCCCCGACGCTCCGGCCCGCACCGGCAGCCGCGCGATCTCCCGCCCCGCCTTTTCTTCGGCGACACGAATCTCGTAGGCGCTTTGCAGGTTGAGCCAGAACTGCGGATCGGTGCCGAACCAGTGCCCGAAGCGCAAAGCGGTGTCGCCGGTCACGGCGCGCTTACCGGCGATGATCTGGCTGACACGGTTCGGCGGCACGTCGATCTGGCGTGCAAACTCGGTCGGCGTCACGCCCAACTCTTCCAGCTCGTCCTTCAGGACTTCGCCGGGATGTACGGCTCTCATAAACATGGCCTGATCTCCTTTCCTCAGTGATAGTCCACGATTTCAACATTGCCCGGTCCTGGCTGACCGGGCGTCCAATCGAAACAGATGCGCCATTGCTGATTGATGCGAATGGAATACTGTCCGGCCCGATCCCCTTTCAGCGCTTCGAGCCGGTTTCCCGGCAGAGCGCGCAGCGTATCGAGCGAGAGCGCCGCGTTCAGAATCGACAGTCGCCGCGCGGCCTGATCCTCAAAACCCTGAAAGGCCTTGACGAACTCCCCCTTCGCGAACTGCTCCGTCTTTTTGTCTCGATAGCTCAGAATCATGCATCTCTACTCTAACGTGAATTGACGTTATACGTCAAGCGTCAATTCGATTCGCCGCTTGCCTGCAAGCGAAGCGGCGTCCGCCACTGGCGGACGCCGAAATTTTGCCGCCCCTCACAACCTCTAGCGATTTTGCGGCGGCAGGGCCGTCCGTGATAAAATATGAAAATATCCAAAATATACTTCGAAGGGGCCGCGACATGCTCTGCACATGTCGCGGCTTCGCTTCGCTTATGCCGCTGCGGCGGCCTCCTGCTCCTGTGGCGCGCCGTGCGCCGGGTCGGCGGTTTCCTGCATCCCGACCAGATAGTCGGCGGCGCGCTGCGCATGGGCGGCGGCGGTGAAGATCGCCCGCTTGTCGTCCTTCAGGGCCTTCAGCCATGAGGCGATATAGGAAGCGTGTTCGGCGCGCGGCTGGGGGGTCAGGTCGAGGTCGGCACAGACGAAAGCCGCGCCCAGCTCGGCAACAAGTTCCTCCATGGCGTAACCTTCATCGCCCCACCGCTTGCGGCCAAATTCGCGGCCAAGGCGTTGCGGGGCCTTCGTCCAGTGGCAAACCTCATGCGCCAGCGTGGCGTAGTAGGCTTCCGGCTCCTTGAACGCGACGAAGGGCGGCATCTGCACATGATCGCTTGCGGCGGTGTAATAGGCCCGGTCGCCGCCTTCCCTGATCTCCGCGCCGGTGGCGGCAAAGAACGCCTCCGCCTTTTCGATCCGCGCCACGGGATCAAGCGCGGGAGGCTGCACCGCGTAGAAATGCGCAGGCAGCCCGTCCACCTGCTCGGCGTTGAACACGGTATATCCCTTCATAAACGGAATCTGCCGCTCCAAGTCCTCGCCGGTCGCCTCGTCCTGCTCGGTTCTGGTGATGGTATTCGCGTAAACGACAAGGCTGCCCTTCTCGCCTTTCCGCACCTGCCCGCCCAGTTCCTGCGCCTGCTTATAGGTCAGCCACAACGGGGCGGCGAACCCCTTCTCCATCGCGGACGCCCACAACATCAGGACGTTGATGCCGCGATAAGGAATCCCGTTCGCCCGCAGCGGCCTTGTGATCCGCCCGGCGGCATGGTCGCCGTTCCACGGCTTGAACCATGGCCTTACGCCCTTCTCCAGCTCCGCGACGATCTGATCGGTTACACGCTGATAAATATCTGTAGTCATTGCCTTTCTTCCTTGTCTAACGGGTTGCGCATGCAACCCGACTAGCCACGCGGCAATGAGCGGGGAGACGGCTGTCAGGGCCGCCGCCGGGGTAAGGGGGATCACCCGGCCTGCACGACCAACGGAAGGAAGGCCGGGGAATGCCCCGGCGGCGTCCGCAGCGAAGCGCAGGATGAAAGCCTTGACGGCCTCGGGGCCGCAGGCCCCACTTGTTCGAAAGACGCGCGCCTTGCGCGCAGGGCCGCAGGCCCTTCTCAAATGAAAAGCACAGGCAACGCCCGCAATCGTGCGACCGGAAAGCGGGCCTCCGGCCCTCCGATGCCCTTCTCTTATGCGCGAGGGATAGTCACCGCATGGCCGAAACCCGCCGCTCGGGGTTCGGGGCGCTTTGCGCCTATAGCCCGGTCCGGCCTGCCGGACGCGCCCGCATTTTACGTCTTCATGGGGATTTCAAATTCTGACGACGGATCACCCGCTCGCCCCCCTTCTCCCTCATGTCCTCTCGACCGCCAGCCATGGCGATCCATTCCCGTGCCGATTGTGTGTCTGGGCAAGCACGGAATGGCTCTGATGACCGGGGCCTCGTGAACAAGGAGGAACGAAGATGAACAAACTGATGACCATCGCCGAACTGCAATCCCGCACCGAAGCCGAATTGCGCTCTCTTTTCCGGCAGGCGACCATGGCTCTGGCGCGCACCGCGCAGAACACGCCGGAGCGCCGGAACAATCTGGCCACGCTGGAGAATATCTCCCGCGCCATCGCAGCGGGACCGGGTCGGGGGTTTTAGCCCCCGCCTTTCCGGCTGTCGGGACCGACTTCCCGCTCCAGCAGCGCGACCGCATGCTCCAGCGTTTCGCCAAGACCCCAGTCCTGGCTGTCCGCGATGGCGCAGAACGCAGCGATGGTTTCAGGCCGGGCCTTCAGGTTGAGCTGCATATTGCGCCCGGTACGACGGCGGCGCGGCTGATCGGCGCGCGCCGTCTCCATGACCGGCTGCGGCTCGCGGCTGCGGAACCCGGCAGCGGCTGCGGCCTTCCTGGTTTCCGCTTTCGGCGGCTTGTCATTGGCGGTCACTGACGGTCGCGGCTGCCATTCGGCCGGATCGAACTCGTCCAACGTGTCGGCAAAGCCGAGATCGGTGCGCTGTCGTTCCATGTCACGCCACCCTGGCGGCGACGGGCGCGCGCTTGAGCTTTGCGATCACCTCGCCGGCGAAGGCGCGGGCGTTCTCGCGGGCCTTGTCGATATTGCTGACCTGCGTCGCCGACAGGTCCGACAACAGGCCGCCGAAGTCGAAGATGTCGCGGAAGGCGGCGCGCTCGACAATGGAAGTGGAGAGCACGTCGATACCGGCCTTGTCGAGCTGATCGCGCACGCTGCGCAAGGCGCGCGAAGCGATGGCGGCGCTGGTGCGCGTGAGCAGGATGCTGTGCGGGATCGACCGCCGGGCCATACGCTCCTGATTGCGGATCAGCTTGATGGTCTTGGCCGCGCCCTTCGCGTCCATCGACGCGCCCTGCGTGGGAATGAGGACGAGGTCGGACATGCCGATGGCGTTAGCGACCATGAGGCTCGCCGTGCCTTCAAGATCGACGATCACGAACTGCGCCTTCTTCGCGGCGCTCTCGATGTGATCGACGATCGTGTCCTCGCCTACGTCGGCGATGATGTCGATGTTTGCGGGCTTGCCGGGGAGCCGGCCCCATTGCGAAATCCATCGTTCGGGATCGGCGTCGATGATGATGACGTGCGCCCCCTTACCGGCCAGCTCGCCGGCAAGCAGCAATGCGGATGTAGTCTTTCCGGCTCCCCCTTTAGGATTGGCAAAAGAAATAACGGGCATGAACTCTCACTATGTAAATTATTGAAAAGCATAACCAATTAAGGATACCAGATAGCTATTAAATACCAAACGAGTATTTGGAAGCGACTGGATAGCTATTGGGTAGCTTTCCGCTAACAGTTTAGGCGCTACCGGGTAGCTATTCGATAGCTATCTACAGCCGTCATGGAGAGAGAAGTCGCATCAATTCGTCGATTCGTCTGGGCACTGACAATGATTGCGCTGCCTGGGACCGCCGAAAGCCGCATGAATCCTTGGCTCACAGAACAAACTTGCCATAGCGCCAACGATTAAGGACAATTTGCGGTGGCCGGTTCCGGTCACGCCTGTTTTAGCCAACGAATTTTGAGGAAATATTGCCGTAACAAAAAGAAAACCCGCCAGAGGCGGGCCGCATTGAAGCTTTGATATTTGTGATCTCGACAATCCAAATATCTCAAAACCTGCATACCAACGCAAGTAATTTCTGCGTTGCTTTCACGCGCCCTGATTTTCTGCGGATTTTCTCCGAACCAAAGGGGAGAAACCCATGACTATGCAAAACGCCTGCGCGCAATCCGCGTTTGTGGACGCGCACCGGAACCTGAAAAACCGAATCGTCGAAGACCGTGCGCCCGCGCGGATTCCGGCAAAACCTGTAAACGCGGAGCGCCGCGCCCGGTCGCTGCGAACCTGCCATCGCTACAGCGCGAAGGAACCGGAACGGCGACCCGTGCCGAAGGACAGCGGGGCTTATGTGCCGGAACTGGCGGCGCGGCTCGAAGACGATCCGCATCTCTGCGACGGCGCGCGGCGCTGCGCCCGCAAGCTTGCCGAGGAAACATATCGCCGGAACCGGGAAGGCCGGTCGCTGGCGGTGACAGTCACTTACCTCGCGCGGGCGCTCGGCCGTTGCCGGCGGACCGTGCAACGCTATCTCCGCCAGCTCGAACGGGAAGGCTATATCGCCGTCGATGTCATTGCCGGGACGCGCTCGCGCATGTGCATCGGAGTCGTGGTGCGGCTGTGCGATGCACTGATCGCCCGCCATCACCGGCAGAAATGGCCCGGCAGCGCCCGGAATCCAGGGGCGACAACGGAGTCACAGAAACATAGATTCAAAGGTTATATTCAGGGACGCTGCCCGCAGATGCCGGTCTGGCAATGGACCATGCGCTGCATGGACGGTGTGTTCCGCTCCTTTATGAAAACCGACCCTCTCGCGGGCCTGCCCGCAGTCGTCCCGGCCTGACAATTGGGTCGCTGCAACAGCGCCATTTCCGGTCCGGTAGCGGAGCGGAGAGGCCGGTATTGCCTTCAGGGGGTGGGTTCGGCCCGGTCAGTGCCAGAACGCACCCTGACGCAACCTCGGCCAAAGGCCGCGGCACTACGCCGCCAGCCTGTCGGACGCGATGCGGTGATAGGCCGGGTCCAACTCCATGCCGAGCCAGTGGCGGCCAGCCGCGCGCGCTGCCGCCAGCGTCGAGCCGGAGCCGCAGAACGGGTCGAGCACCAGCCCGTCCGCCGGACAGAACGCCGCGATCAGTGGCGTCAGGATCGCCACCGGCTTCTGCGTCGGGTGCAGGCGGTTGCCGGTATAGACCCAGTCGATGACATCCGCGGGTGGGCTATCCGGCAAGGCGGGACGGCCCTTCGCCAGCACATAGGCGGATTCGTGCGTGTAGCTCACGAAGCGCGCGTTCGACGCATAGCGCTTGCGGAAGACGATGTGCCCGACGATGCGGAAGCCCGCCGTGCGCCAGGCGCTGATGAAGCGGTCGGTCTGGGTCCAGCCGTAGAAGCTGACGCAGAGGCTGTTGTTCTTCAGCACGCGGTACATCTCCCGCGCCGCCGGTTCCAGCCAGTCGGCATTGTCGTCATTGGCGATGCTCCGGCCCGTGCGGTCCTTGTAGCGGACCAGATAAGGCGGATCGGTGAGAATGAAATCCACCGACCGGGCGGGCATTGAAGCCATGGCGGCGATGCAGTCGGCTTGCAGGATCGTGTTGCGGGAGGGGAAGGTCTGTTTCATGGCGAACTCCTGTCGTTGATGCGTTTTCGTGACGCTGACAGGGGCTGGCCGGAGCGGTCGCCGCCGCATGGTTCACACGGGAGATATCGAACGGAGCGGGCAGGCCATTGCGGCGGCGGCACGGACAGCCACAAGCGCCTTGAGAAAAAACGCGCCGGCAGGCGGACGCAGGGGAACGGCTCCCTCCCGAAAAATGGAGTGACCAGTCTGTGGGCAATCCTTCTGGACGCATGCCCGGCACGGTCGGATCATGCGCACCGACCACTACAGCCTGGGACCGATACCGCCGCCGGCAGAGCCGGGTCTGCGCGTCATCGATGACTTCCCGGCGAATGTGCCGGTGACGGATGCGGAGCTGGACGTGATCGAAGCGTTCCTCGGCGCACAGTTGCGCGCGATCCTGAGCGGCGCGTCGGAAGATGCCGAAAGCGAACCGTCCGACGCGAATACAGACTTAAACCTTTGCCATAATCACGCTAAACTGAAGCGTTCCGCACCAAGCCGCAAAAACCGAAAGTGAACGCGATGGCCCGTCCTGCCCCCGCAACCCCGCCGGATTCGCCGAACGCAGCGCCGCAGCGCGCCGCGCTCTACATGCGGGTGTCCACCGGGCGGCAGGCGGAAAGCGATCTGTCGATCCCGGACCAGCGGCGGCAGATGACGGCCTTCTGCGCGGCGCGGGGATGGGAGGTCGCGGCGGAATTCGTAGATGCGGGCCTGTCCGGCACCGACGACAACCGGCCACAGCTTCAACGGCTTCTCGACATCGCCACGGCGGGCGGCGCGCCGTTTGACGCGGTGGTGGTCCACAGTTTCAGCCGGTTCGCCCGCGATCATTTCGCGCTCGAATACCATGTGCGCAGCCTGCGCAAGCACGCCGTCCGGCTGGTCAGCATCACGCAAGACCTCGGCGACGACCCTATGAGCGTGATGGTCCGGCAGGTCTTCGCGTTGTTCGACGAATACCAGTCGAAGGAAAATGCCAAGCACGTCCTGCGCGCGATGCAGGAAAACGCGCGGCAGGGCTTCTGGAACGGCGCGGCGGCTCCTTATGGATACGCCATCGTCGCCGCCGAACAGCGCGGTGCGAAGACCAAAAAGAAGCTCGCTATCGATCCGGTCGAAGCCGAAATGGTCCGCTTGATCTTCAGGCTCATCAGGGAAGGGGACGGCACGTCCGGTCCGATGGGCGTGAAGGCGGCTGCAAGCTGGCTGAACGAGCGCGGCCACCGCACCCGCAAGGGCGCGCGATGGGGCATAGGGCCGCTCCACAAGCTCATCACCAGCACGACCTACAAGGGCGAACATCGCTTCAACCGCAAGGTCTGGAAGACCAAAGAGGAAAAGCCCGAATCCGAACAGGTTGTCGTGCCGGTCGATCCGATCATCGACCCGGCCACCTTCGATGCGGTGCAGGCGCAGCTCAAATCCCGCAACCCGAAATCAACGCCGCCGCGCGTCGTGACAGGGCCGATCCTGCTAACCGGTATCGCCACCTGCGCCTCCTGCGGCGGCGGCATGACGCTGCGCACTGGCAAGTCGGGGCGCTATCGCTACTATGCCTGCGCCACCTGCGCACAGAAGGGCAAGTCGGCCTGCAAGGGCCGGTCGATCCCGATGGACCGGCTCGACAACGCTGTGACCGAACGGCTCGCCGACCAACTGCTGACGCCGGACCATGTTGAGAATCTGCTGGCGGGCCTGATGGACCGGCAGACGGCGCGCGATGCGGATCACGGCCAGCGGCTCACGATGTTGCGGGGCAAGCTGACAGACGCTGAAGACCGGCTGAAGCGGCTCTATCAGGCGATCGAGAACGGCATCGCCGATCCCGCCGATCCGACGCTGAAAGACAGGGTCGCGGCGATCAGGACCGAACGCGATATTGCCCAGGTCGCCTTCGATCGGGCCGTTGCTGAGCTTCAGCCGGGGGCGCGGATCACGACGGAGAAGATCGCCGCTTGTGTCGATGTCATGCGCGCCAACGTCCTTGACGGACCAATCCCGTTCCGCCGCGCCTATCTGCGTGCCCTGATCGACAATGTCGAAGTGGACGACACGGAAATCCGTATTCACGGACGGCGGACGGTTCTGGAACGTCTGGTGATGGGCGGCGGGGCGGCTCCGGCCGGAGTGCCCAGTTTTGTTCGTAAGTGGCGCACCCGACACGATTCGAACGTGTGACCTTTGCCTTCGGAGCAATTTAACCTGCCCTTCGACCAACTGCGATGGGCTTCGCTCCAATGCGCTATGCTGCTGTAATCACTAAACAATTTGAATTTTCGGCTCGCCTGACGTACCCTCGAGCACGCTCCGATTTGCGTCCGCCTGCTTACGTGGTGCTTACGCGAGAATGGGAGTT
>ERZ778018.424-NODE-424-length-65597-cov-10.961399_pt1 | contig 65597 bp, 52 predicted proteins | sample MGYA00375748_ERZ778018 | MGnify/ENA primary metagenome ERZ778018 (study PRJEB29350, sample SAMN05509839) | bioreactor metagenome | biome: bioreactor; material: wastewater | place: South Africa: University of Cape Town | collected 2014-04-22 ... | reverse complement strand
CTCATCCGGCCCTTCGGGCCACCTTCCCCCGCGAGGGGGGAAGGCCGTTGTTTCGGCCGCGACGCCCTTATGGGACAGACTCTCAGTCCGGGCGACGGCCGGCGAGGGCCAGCGAGTCCTTCACGCCCAGGTTCTCGTAAATCCGGCGGGTCGCGTCGGAGCGGTTGAGGGTGTAGAAGTGCAGCCCGCGGACCTGGTTGTCCAGCAGGTCGCGGCATTGCTCGGTGGCCCAGTGGACGCCCACCTTGGCGACGGCGTCGTTGTCGGCGCAGCGGTCGACGGCGCGGAGGAGCTTGGCCGGGACGCGGGCGCCGAGGGCCAGCTCGAAGATCCGGATCATGGTCTCGCGCGAGGTGATCGGCATGATCCCGGCGATGATCGGGACCTTCACCCCGGCCAGGTCGCAGCGCTCGCGGAAGTCGTGGAAGTCGTCGTTGGAGAAGAAGAGCTGGGTGCAGACGTAGTCGGCGCCGGCGTCGATCTTGCGCTTGAGGTTGTCCATCTCCTCGCGGCGGTTGGGGGTGCCGGGGTGTCCCTCGGGGAAGCCGGCGACCCCCACGCCGAAGCCGCGGGGGTCGTTCGACGACCGCGAGCGCACGAACCGGACGAGTTGGTCGGCGTACTGGAAGGCGTCTCGGGAGCGGTCGTAGTTCGGTCGGTCGCGAGGGGGATCGCCGCCCAGGGCCAGGATGTTCTCGACGCCCGAGGCGGCGTAGCGGTCGAGGATCGCGGCCAGTTCGTCTTCCCGATGGCAGACGCAGGTCAGGTGCGAGACGGCCGTGAGGTTGGTCTCGCGCTGGATTCGGACGACCAGGTCGTGGGTGCGCTCGCGGGTGGAGCCGCCGGCGCCGTAGGTCACCGAGACGAACGACGGTTGCAACTCCCCGAGCCGGGCGACGTTCTCGAACAGCTCGGCCGACGCCTGATCGGTCCTCGGCGGGAAGAACTCGAAGCTGAAGGTGGTCGGGTTCGCGTCGAAGATGTCGAGTATGTGCATGATTTCGTTCGGTCCTCGCCCCTGCCGCGCCCTCGCCCCCAGCGTCGCGGGCAAATCCCAGGATAGCCGTCGTCGGCGCGCGACGGTAGGGGAAAAGAGGGGGGGAGGTCGGCGCGGCCGGCGAGCCGGCCTCGAACGCGCGGCGGGCTCACGCCGGCGGGGCGCCGAAACCGGTCAGCCGCTTGCACGCCCGCGCGAGCCGCTCGCGCGCCCGCGAAAGCCGAGGGCGTCGCGTCGTCCGGTCGTGGGGGGGACGGCTCGGCGGTTGCTGGACCGCGGATCGCCGGGCGCGGTGGGGGACGCAGTCGTCGCCGCTCGCCGGGGTCTTGAAGGGCCCCAGCAACTCCGGCTCCTCGCCGCGGACGTAGTAGAGGTTGATCCCGTCGAAGGCGGCGGAGAGGTAGCCGGCCTTCAAGAGCAGCGGCTCCCAACGCTCGGGGAAGGTCGCCTCGACCAGGACGACGCGGGGCCGCCAGCGCGACCAGTCGTTGCCGGAGACGACTTCGAACTCGTGGGCCTCGGCGTCGATCTTGAGGAAGTCGATCGTCCGCCCCTCCGCGTGCTCGTCGAGGATCGCGGCGAGCGGTCGGACGGGGACGGATCGGGCGACGAACTCCAGCCCGTCGTCCCGCCGCCAGATTTCGGCCATGGAGGGGGAGAACGTCGAGAGGCCGGAGTTGGAGACGCACTCCAGGAATTCGAGCGTGGCGTGGCGATCCGACGCCCCGACGTTCAGGTTGACGTCGTTGGGGCGGTCGTCGCGAAGCGCGCGGTGGAGCTCGGGATGGGGTTCGATGTTGATTCCCCGCCAGCCGCGCAACGAGAAGTGCTTGGTGACCGAGTCGTGGACCGGGTCGTTGGCCCCGACGTCGATGTAGAATCCCTCGTGGTCTTTCGGGAAGACGCGCTGGAGCAGGACGTCCTCACGGTTTTGCGCGTAAGTGATCATCATCCGCGGAGCCCCCGGCGTCATGGTCGCAACGGCGGTCAAGACCGACTCGCGCGGGAGCTTACCGGCTGTTCCGGAAGTCGTACAGGCGGATGTCGGGCGGTTCGGTTCAGGCCGAGGACGTCACGCCGACCCGCGGGCAGAAGTCGACCATGGGGCAGACGGAGCAGCGGGGCTTGCGCGCCACGCAGATCCGGCGGCCGTGGAGGATCACGCGGTGGCTCAGGTCGACCCATTCCTTGCGGGGGAAGATCGCGGCCAGGTCGCGCTCCACCCGTTCGGGATCCTGGCGGGTCGTCAGGCCGAGCCGATGGGAGACGCGCTTGACGTGGGTGTCGACGACCACGCCGCTCGCCAGGCCGAAGGCCGTCCCCAGCACGACGTTGGCGGTTTTGCGTCCCACGCCGGCGAGCGCGGTGAGCGCGTCGAGGTCTTGCGGGACCCGGCCGCCGTGGTCGGTTTGAAGCGCGGCGGCCATCGCCTGGACGTTTTTGGCCTTGGATCGGAAGAAGCCGGTGGATCGGATGACGTCCTCCACCTCGGCGGCGTCGGCCGCGGCGAGGGCGGCGGCGTCGGGGAAGCGGCGGAACAGTTCGGGGGTGACCATGTTCACCCGCGCGTCGGTGCATTGGGCCGAGAGGATCGTGGCGACGAGGAGTTGGAACGGGCCGTCGTGGACCAGGGCGCAGGTCGCCTCGGGGTAGGTCGCCTTGAGCGCCTTCAGGACCCGGCGCGCCTGGGCCTTCGGATCGATCTCCCCCCGGACTTTCGACTTCGCCATGCCGCTCCTCCGCGCGGCGCGTCGTCGCCGCGGCCGTTGAATGTGGCGTCGAGCGGCGAACCCTGTCAAGATCGAGACATGGACGACATGGACCTGAAAGAGTTCTCGGGACGGGCGCGGCTGTTTCCGCTGCCGGGGGTGACGCTGTTCCCGCGCGCGGTCGCGCCGTTGCACGTCTTCGAGCCCCGCTATCGTCGGATGACCGCGGACGCCCTGGCGGGCGACCGGCTGATCGCCATGGTGCGATTGCTGGACGACGGTTCGCCACGGCCGCCGATCGAGACCGTCGGTTGTCTGGGTCGCGTCATCCGGCATCAGCGGCTCGACGACGGTCGGTTCAACCTCCTGCTGCTGGGCTGCAAGCGGATCCGGCTGGTTCGCGAGGTCCCCGATCCCGAGCTTCCGTACCGGGTCGCCGAGGCCGTGGCGGTCGACGACGTGGTTCCGGACGGCCTCGACGAGGACGCGGCCCGAGCGGCCTTGATCGAGCGGTTCCGTCGGACGATCGGCGCCAGGGTCGATCTCGAGGACGAGTTCTTCCGGCTGTTGGAGGGGGCCGGGTCGCTGGGCGCGCTGGCCGACGTCCTGGCCCACGCGCTGCCGCTGGACGCCGAGGTCAAGCAGCGCCTCCTGGCCGAGCCCGACGTTGGGGCGCGGTTCCGTCGGCTCGACGCCTGGCTGGTCGACCTGACCCCCGCGTCTGCTTCCGGCCGCGACTTTCCGCCTCCCTTCAGCCTGAACTAGGCTGGCCGACCAGTCTTGATTTCGAGCCGGCCCGCGCCTAGAATCCCAGTTGGAAGTCGACTTAAGTCATGTGGTTTTAGAGGTTTGCATTCATCGGTCCCGCCCCTTCGACTTCCTCCCCCCAGGAAAGCCCGCCGCACATGTCCGAGCATGAAACGCCCGCCGACCATCCGATCGACCTTGACCGCATCCGGCGGGCCGTCCGGGAGATCCTCCTGGCGGTCGGCGAGGATCCCGAGCGCGAGGGCTTGCTGGAGACCCCCGCCCGCGTCGCCCGAATGTACGCCGAGATCTTTCGAGGGCTCCACCAGGAGCCTCGCGTCCATCTGAGGAAGTCGTTCACCCAGCGCTGCGACGAGATGGTCCTGATCCGCGACATCCGGCTGGTCAGTTTTTGCGAGCACCATCTGTTGCCGGTCATCGGCAAGGCCCACGTCGCGTACATTCCCAACGGGAAGGTGGTGGGGCTCTCGAAGATTCCCCGGGTCGTCGACGTCCTCTCCAAGCGGCCCCAGCTTCAGGAGCGCCTGACCCAGCAGATCGCCGATCTGTTGATGGACGAGTTGAAGGCGCGCGGGGTGGGAGTCGTGATCGAGGCCAGCCATAGCTGCATGACCATCCGAGGGGTCAAGAAGCCGGGCAGTTCGTTCGTCACAAGCGCCGTGCGCGGCGGCTTCAAGGACAACCCGGCGACCCGCGCCGAGTTCATGTCGCTGGTCTTCGGGGCGCGGCACTGAGCCTTTCCACGAGGCGGCCTCGTCACGATCGACCGAAGCCGGGGTAAGTCCATCAAACGGCGCGGCGTTCGCGTGCGTTCGGGGTTCGACCGTCTCGATCGACGGCGGCGAGCCTGCTCGTCGCGTCGGGGCGGGAAGACGGATCGACCCCGATGGCGGGCCCGGAGGCGAGGCCGGGGGTCGCACGGACCAAGAAAGCGGTGGCGCGCGATGGAATTGACGTTCGAATGTCCTGGGTGCCGGATGATCGACCACACGGCCGAGGTCGAGTCGGCCGAGCGCGCGGTCTGCCGGCATTGCGGGGCGGCGCGCGAACTCAAGGCGGAGGCGTTCGACGCGGAGGGAAGCCCGCGCGCGTGTCCGCTCTGCGTGGGGGGGGACCTGTACGTCCGCAAGGACTTTTCGACGGCGGTGGGGCTGGCGATCGTGATTACGGGGTTCGCCGTCGCGGCGGCGTTCTGGTATTATGGGCGATCGTCGTGGGCGTACTCGGCGCTGGCCGCGTCGGTCCTGTTGGACGCGGCGCTTCATCGCCTGGTTCCGGACGTCGTGGTCTGCTATCGTTGCGCCGGCCAGTTGAGGGGGCCCGGGGTCAACTCCGGGAGGCGGTTCCGCGCGTTCGACCTTGGGACGGGCGAGCGTATCCGCCGGGAGCGATCCGGGGCCTCGGGGTTCCCGGCCCTCGGGGCGTCTCCCGCGGCCGTCGAACCCGACGCGACGGCCGACGCGAGCGCGGCGTGAGCCCTGGCCCCGCCCTCCCCGTCCCCCCATGAGGTCTGATCCCCGACGTGGACGAACGCCGAGCCCGCATCTACGACGACCTTCGCGGGATCGTGGCGGGGGATCTCTACTTCGAGCCCCTGGACCGGGCGGTCTACGCGCTGGGGGCCGGGCCCCATGAGATCGACCCGCTGGGGGCGGTGGCCCCCCGGACGGTCGAGGACGTCGCGGCCCTGGCCCGCTACGCCTCGGAGAACAATCTGACGCTCCACTGTCGCGGCGCGGCGACCGACCACGGGGGCGGCGCGCTGGGCGAGGGCCTGGTGGTGGACTTCAGCCGTCATCTGCGGCGGATCGTCGCCATCGACGAGGACCGGGTGGAGGTCGAGCCCGGCGTGGTGGTCGACGCGCTCAACGCCCGGCTGGCGCTTCGGGGCCGGCGTCTGGAGCCGACGCCGACGACCTCCGAGGCCGCCACGATCGGCGGCGCGATCGGCGTCGACGCCCTGGGGACGCGATCCTGCCGGTTCGGCTCGATCGCCGACCGGGTCGAGCGTCTCGCCGTGGTCTTCGCTCGGGGGGAGACGGCCGATCTCGGCTTCGAGCCCTGGCCGACCTTCGAGGACGAGCCGGCCGACTACAAGGGCCTGGTCGTCCGCAAGCTCCAGCGGATCCACAAACGCCGGCGCGAGCCGCCCGTCGGCGCGCTGCACGCGCGCGCCGGCTACGCGACGGCGGCTTTGAGCGACCGGGGGGTCGACATGGCCCGCCTGGTTTGCGGGTCCGAGGGGACGTTGGCGATGATCGTGGGGGCGACGCTGCGGACGCTCCCGCTGCCGGCGGCGGTCGTCGCGGTCGTCCTGCCGTTTTCGAGGCTGGTCGAGGCCGCCGCCTGGACGCCGACGCTGCTCGGAGCCGTGGCGGCCCCCTCGGCCTGCGACCTGTACGATTGGCGGGCCGTCAGCCTGGCGCGGGACGTCGAGCCGCTGGTGCGCGGTTGCGTCGGCGAGTCGGTCGAATCGCTGATGGTGGTCGAGTTCGAGGCGGACTCGCCGGCGGAGGCCGACGCCTGGGCGCGGCTGGCGGTCGAGCGCGCCAGGCGTTCCGGGTTGCTCTCGGCCGAGCCCGCGACGTTTTCGCGACGGGCCGATTGCGAGCGGCTGGCGGGTCTTCGGCGTCGGATCGAGCCGTCGTTCCTCCGCGGCCGGGGGCGGTCGGCGCCGTCGCCGATCGTGGACGACGTGGCGGTCCCCGTCGACCGCCTGGCGGTGACGATCCGCGCGCTTCGGGACGTGGCGCGGCGTCGCGACCTGTCCTGGACCTTGGACGTCTTCGCGGCCGAGGGACGGATCCGGACGCGGCCGTTTTTGGACCCGGGCGAGACCGACCCGAGGCTTCTCGCCCGGCTCGACGACATGGCGGCGGAGTTCTTCGACGTGGTGCTGCGGGCCGGCGGGACGGTCGCCGCCTCCCGCGGCGCGGGCTGGTCGCGGACGCCTCTTTTGTCCCGTCAACTCGGCGAGGCCGCCCGCGCGTTCCGCGACGTCAAGGACGCCTTCGATCCCGCCCGCCTGCTCAACCCGGGGATCGTCGTGGAGGATTCCCACGTCGGTCGGCCGGCCGTCAAGGCGTTTCCCGAGCCCGCGACCGCGCCGTCGGACGTTCCCGCCTCGCCGCCGCGGCCGATCATGCCGGTCCTGCGCTGGCCGGGGGACGACATGCTGACGGTGGCCTCGGCCTGCAACGGCTGCGGAAGCTGTCGAAGCCGCGAGCCGACCACCCGGATGTGCCCCAGCTTCCGCGCCTACGGCGAGGAGGGGGTCACGCCCAGGGCCCAGGCGAATCTCGTCCGTCAGCTCGCCGCCGGGCTGCTCGATCCCAAGTCGTGGGGGGCGGCGGAGTACCGCGCCAAGGTCGGGTTCTGCATCCACTGCAAGATGTGTCAGCCGGAATGCCCCGCGGGCGTGGACGTCTCCACCCTGGTCATGGAGGCCAAGGCCGCGTTCGTGGATCTTCACGGCCTGCCGCCGGGCGATTGGGTCTTCTCAAGGCTGGAGATGTGGGCCCGGATGGCCAGCCGGTTCCCGCTCGCCTCCAACTTCCTGATGTCCCGTCGTTGGGCGCGCTGGGGCCTGGAGAAGACCCTCGGCGTCTCGCGGCGGCGGGTTCTGCCGCCGGTGAGGCGCGTCCCGTTCACCCGGCGCGCGGCGAGGTTGGGGCTGCATCGGCCCAGGCCGTCGCGGTCGGGTCCGCGGGTCGTCTACTTCGTGGACGTCTACGCCAACTACTACGACCAGGAACTGGCCGAATCGGTGGTGGGCGTGCTTCAACTGGCGGGCGTGAACGTCTACGTCCCGACCGCCCAGCGCGGCTCGGGGATGGCGTCGCTGGTCGTCGGCGACGTCGACCACGCCCGCGAACTGGCCCTGCGGAACCTCCGCGTGTTGGGCGACGCCGTCCGCGACGGCTACACGGTCGTCTGCTCCGAGCCGACCGCCGCCCTGATGCTGCGCCAGGAGTACGTCAAGCTCACCGACGATTTGGACGCCGAGCTGGTCGCCCGAAGCACGATGGACCTGGGCCAGTATCTTCAAGGGCTCGACGCGCGCGGCCAGTTCCCGGCGCCGAGCGAGCCGATCCGGGCCCGGGTCGGCTACCATCAGCCCTGCCATCTGCGGGCGCTGGACGTCGGCCTGCCGAGCTACGACCTGCTGCGGAAGATTCCCGAGTTGGAGGTGGAGTTCATCGACCGGGGATGCTCGGGGATGGGGGGGACGTTCGGTCTGCGTCGCGGCCAGTTCCGCGCCAGCCTGCGCGCCGGCCGGGGCCTTCACCGGCGGTTGATGGACGACGACATCGAGGTCGGGTCGACCGAATGCGGGGCGTGCCGCATCCAGATGGAACAGGGAGTGGTCAAGCGGACGCTCCACCCGATCAAGCTGCTGGCCCTCGCGCACGGCCTGAATCCGCCGCTTCGGCGTCAGTTCAAGGCCCCCAAGCCCCGGCACGCGATGTCGTAAGCGGCCGGCGCGCGGTTTCGTCCGATCCGGGATTGCGGCCCCGGGGGAACTTGAGTAAAAAGCCCTCGCCTGTCACGTCCACGTCGCGCGGGCTTTCACGAACGCCGGGTCGGTCGCGTCCAGGATGGACGCCGGAGCCGACTCGCGCGGCCTCGATAAGAGGCCGGGCCGCGCCGCATCGCTTGAGCAAATGTTCGAATGGGACGAGGGGGTGGTCGTCGCGCCCTCGACTTCGGCCGGGATGATCGACCGGGTCGCCGCCGCCGCCCCACGGGCGTCGCGGCGCGGGAGCCGGGGCGATCGCTCATGACGTATCAAGTAGCCAGACGCCTTCCGGCGCCAGGGACGGATCCGGTGGAGCGAAATCTCATCGAAGCCGACGTCACACATCCGAAGCGGCCCCGGCGGACGCTCGCCGCCGCCGTCGTCGTCGCTCTCGCGGCCTTCCTCGGCCCGGCCTCGGTTCGGGCCCAGGCGGTCCCCAAGGGGACCGTCGTCGAGGTCCGCATCGAGGGGAATTCGAGCATCTCCGCGGAGAAGATCCGCGGCAAGCTGCTCAGCAAGGCCGACGCGCCCTACGACCAGCAGAAGGTCGACGCCGATCTGCGGTCGCTGGTCCGAACCAAGTGGTTCTCCGACGTCCAGCCGTTCTACGAGGAGCAGCCCCTGGGATCCGGCAAGATCGTCCTGATCTTCCGGGTCAAGGAGATGCCCGTCCTGCGGAAGGTCGAGTTCCGCGGCCGGCGGAAAATCTCCCAGAAGGAGATCGAGGAGAACACCGGGCTGAAGGTCGGCAACCGCGCCGACCCCACCCGCAACCGCCTGGCCGTCCAGCAGATCGAGCGGCTCTACATCGAGAAGGGCTACGAGCTGGCCCAGGTCACGCTCGTCAAGGGAGGGGAACCGGGCGACACCGAGGTGGTCATCCAGATCTTCGAGGGGGACTGCTTCAAGCTGGCCTCCATCGACTTCAAGGGGAACGTCTTCGCGACCGACGCCCAGCTGCGGACCAAGATCACCAGCCGAAAGCCGATCATCGCCGGCTTCTTCGGCAAGTACCACCGCGACATGCTTGAGGAAGACGCCCGCAAGCTGATGGACTACTATCAGTCGCAAGGCTTCTTCGAGGTGAAGGTCACGCCCGTCACCCGGCCGGGGGACAACCTGGGCGACATCAACCTGACGTTCGTCGTCTCCGAGGGGGTCCGCTACCACGTCCGCGACCTGGTCTTCGAGGGGAACGAGCGGCTCAAGGAGGACCAACTCCGCGCCGGGCTCGAACTCCACTCCGGCAAGCCGTTCTTGGACGCCGTGCGCGACGCCGACCGCAAGGCCATCTTGAACCGCTACTACGAGCTGGGCTGCATCAAGACCCAGGTGCTCGCCGAGCCTCGGTTCACCAACGAGGCGGGCGTCGTCGACCTGGTCTACAAGATCGAGGAGAGCCAGCCGTTCACCCTGGGCGAGATCAAGATCCGCGGCAACTCCCGAACCAAGAGCGAGGTCATCCTCCGCGAGTTCTGGCAGGCCGGCCTGCTGCCGGGCGAGATCCTCGACCAGAACCGCCTGGCCAACGCGCAGCAACGGCTGGGGAACCTCGGGTACTTCAACACCAACCCCGAGATGGGCCGGATGATCGACGTGAAGATCGTCAATGAGCGCCCCCACGACAAGCCCTACAGCGATCTGATGCCCAGCCTCCTCAGCGAGATGACCGGGGCCCGGATGCAGGGGGACGACGACGCGCCCCGCGCCGGCGGCGCGACGCCCTCCCCCGCGACCGATCCGCCCGTTCGGACGACGGCCCCGGTCAAGACGACGGCGGCCTCGCCCGCGTCCGAGGCGCCGACGATCCGGATGCAGGACGATTCGGACCTGGTCCCCGCGCCGGAGGGGTCGAACCTGGGGGCCGACGACGGTCCCTCGCTTCTGCGGCCGTTCGGTTCCGGCGGCAGCTTCTTCGGCTCGCCGGCGGACACGGTCCCCCCGGCCGTCGCGCCCGCGCCGGCGGGCTCGCCGCTGGTCCCCTCGTCCCCGCCTTTGGATCGCGGCCGCAACCAGCCGCCGGTCGGCTCGGGCGAGCCCGCCGGGTCGTTCCCGAGCATCCCCGGCCTGAACATGACCGACGTCGGCCCCGACCGCAACGACCCGTTTCCGAACCGCTCCTACGCCGACATCGTCACCACGCTTGAAGAGGCCCCCACCGGCCGGTTCATGGTCGGCGTGGCGGCCAGCAGCTTCCAGGGCCTCTTCGGCAACGTCACGATCTACGAGAAGAACTTCGACCTCTTCAACGTCCCGCGCTCGTTCAACGACATCTTCAACGGCACCGCGTTTCGCGGCGGAGGTCAGGAGTTCCGCCTGGACCTTCAGCCGGGCACCGTGATCAACCGCTTCCAGGTCAGCTTGCGCGATCCGTACCTTTTCGGCCTGCCGATCGGCGGGGCCGCGGCCGGCTACCTCTTCAACCGCATGTATCCCAACTGGACCGAGGCCCGCAAGGGGGGCCGGTTCTCGCTCGGCCGCCAGTTCGGCACCGCCACCTACGCCGACGTCGCCGTGCGAACCGAGGACGTCAACTTCTTCGGCTACCGCGATCCGGCCCCGGCGCAATACCTGGCTGCCAGCGGCCACTCGTTCCTGGCCTCGATCCGGCCCAGCCTCCGGTTCGACAACCGCAACAGCCCGTTCATGCCGACGAAGGGCCAGTACGCCGAGTTCTCCTTCGAGCAAGGCTGGGGGACCTACACCTGGTCCAAGTTCGACGCCGAGGGCCGGATGCACTACACCACCGGCAGCCGTCCCGACGGCAGCGGCAAGCGGTTCGTAACCCTCCGCGGCCACTTCGGCATCGCCACCCACTCGCTGCCGGTCTACGAGCGGTTCTTCGCCGGCAACTTCGGCAGCCTCCGCGGCTTCCAGTATCGCACGGTCAGCCCGAAGGCCCTGGGCGTCCCGGTCGGCGGCGTGATGATGGCCCTGGGCTCGTTGGAGTACCAGTTCCCCTGGACGGCCTCCGACACGCTCCACCAGGTCGTCTTCACCGACTTCGGCACCGTCGAGAACGACTACTACTTCACCAAGATCCGCGCCTCCATCGGAACGGGCATCCGGGTGATGATTCCGGCCATGGGTCCCATGCCCTTGGGCTTCGACCTCGCGTTCCCCGTCTCGCACGCCACGGGCGACGCCTTCCGATACTTCAACTTCAGCATGTCCGCCAGCTACTGAGGCCTTGAAATCCGCCGGGGGGACGCGCATACCTGGCATGGACGGTCGATACTCGCTCCTCTCCCCGGCTCGGGTCTTGGAATGGTCGATACGGATCGGATCGCCCGGGACGCGCCCTCGCCGCCGCCGCGGCGTCGCGGGCGCGGCGGGAAGTCGGTCGAGGTTTGGGCCTGGGTCGTCGGGGTCTGCCTGGCGACGGGGACGGCGTCGTACTTCATGTTCGTCGAACCCCCCCCGCCCCGCCGGATCGTGATCGCCGGCGGCGGGCGCGAAGGGGCGTACTTCGCCTTCGCCAACGAGTACGCCCGCGAGTTGAGCAAGGACGGCTTGGCGGTCGAGGTCCGGGAGACCGCCGGATCTCTGGAAAACCTCCGACTGTTGCGCGACGACGACTCCGGGGTGTCGGTCGCCATCGTCCAGAGCGGCACGGCCGGGCCCGACGACGCGGACGAGCTCCGCGCCCTTGGGAGCTTGTATCGCGAGCCGTTGTGGGTCTTCCATCGCGCCGACCGCGAGGTCGCGACCCTTCGCGGGTTGGCCGGGATGCGGATCGGGATCGGAGCGGAAGGGAGCGGCACGCGACCGGTGGCTCGGAGGATGCTCGCCGCCAACGGACTGGCGGACGCGGGCGGTTCGGCGAAGGACTCGCCGACGCGATTCGTCGCCCGGGAGGCGGGCGCGGCGGCCGAGGCGCTGCGGCACGGGGAGTTGGACGCCGCGTTCTTCGTGGCCGCCTTCGAGGCCGAATACGTCCAGGATCTGTTGAACGATCCTCGGACGAAGCTCCTGGACTTCAAGCAACAGGAAGCCTACCGCCGTCGCTTCCGATTCCTCGCCCCGGTGACGCTGCCCAGGGGGATCGTCGACCTGGGCGAGGACCTTCCGCCACGCGACGTCGCGCTCTTGGCCCCCGCGGCGATGCTGGTGGTCCGCGGCGACTTCCACCCGGCGCTGCAATCGGCGCTGCTGGCCGCGGCCTATCGGATTCACGGCGGCGGCGACGTCCTGAACGAGCCTCGCGAGTTCCCGTCGGAGCGCTACTGCGACATCCCGGTGAGCGAGGACGCGCGGCGCTTCCACCGCTCGGGTCGGCCGTGGTTGCAGCGGATCCTGCCGTTCTGGCTCGCCTCCCTGGCCGACCGCGCCAAGTTGATGCTCATCCCCGTCGTGATGTTGATGATGCCCCTGTTCCGCGCCGCCCCGCCGTTGATCCGCTGGCGGACCCGCCGGAAGATCTATCGGTGGTACGGCGCCTTGCGCGACGTCGACCAAAAGCTGGCCGCGGGGCCGTCCGGCCCCGAACTCGACCGCGCGACGGCCCGCTTGAGGTCCATCGAACACAAGGTCGTCTGGGTGGACGTTCCATTAAGCTATATGGAGGAGTTCTATCAATTGCGCATGCATTTGGCGATGATGATGCGGCGCCTCGACGAATTTCGCGGAGACGGGGGGCGGGGCGAGTCGGAGGCCGCGGAGTCCTGACCGCGGCCGACTCCGCCTCGGCCGGTCGCGCGAGGGGCCGCTATTCTCTTCCGGAGTTCGAAATCGAAACCGGCCCCGCCGCCGCGTCTCGTCGAGACGCGGCGGCGGGGCCGGGGGGAGGAATCGGATCGGATGGTTGAGCCGGACGGCTCCGGCGCGGACTCGTCTCGGAGAAGCCGCCGCGGCGCTTCATCATTCGCGGACGAAGACGTATTCCATCGGGTCGACGAAGTCGGGCCGCACCGAGAATCGGAACTCGACCGGCCGTCCGACCGCGTCGATCCGGAACGGGATCGGGCTGGTTCTGAAGAACGGGTCCGCCCAGGTCGCCTCGAACAGGTCGCCGGTCTTGGAGGCGAGATCGGCGTGGAGCCCGGCGTTGCGCTCGACCTTCAATCGCAACTTACCGTCCTCGACCGCGACGCGAGCCTCTCCCAGCGCGGCGTTGCGGTACGCGCCGGCGTATCGGTCAAGATCGAGTGGAGGCCGCGACCGCGAGGCGTCGGCGGCGGGACGCGCCGCCTTCGACCGGGCTTCCTTCTCCCGGCGCGCCTGGAGGAACTCGGCGCTCCAGTCGCGGGGTTCCGCCTTCAGGAAGGCGTCGATCACCCGATAGGGGATCGCCTGATAGAGTTCCTGTTCGTCGAAGTTCGTGAGCACGACGACCCCCAACTTCTCCTCGGGGACGAGCACGGTCAGGGAGAGCATCCCGTCCATGCCCCCGCTGTGAGAGACCATCATCCGGCCGCGATAATCCTGCAGGAACCAGCCCAAGCCGTAAGCGAAGAAGTGCGACGACGGGAAGAGGGCCTTCAGACGCGCGGAGGTCGGTCGGACCAGGTTCTGGGGCGACTGGGCTTCACGGATCACCGCGGAGGGGACGACGCGGACGTCGCCGAGCATGCCGTCGTTCAACTGGATTCTCATCCACTGGCACCAGTCAACGACGCACGAGTTGATGCCTCCCGCCGGCCCGCAGTTGTCGAGGTTGCGATAGGGGACGGCGGCGATCTTTCCGTCGATGAGCGTGTGGGGCCTCGCGACGTCCTCGACGCCCTCGAGCGCCCGGATCGAGGTGCTGCTGCGGGTCATCGCCAGCGGCTGGAAGAACCTTCGCTCGACGAAGGCCCCCCAGGGCTCGCCGGAGACCGTCGCGAGCAATTCCCCGGCGGCGATGAAGGACAGGTTGCAATAGGCGTATCGGTCGCGGAACCCGAAGTAGGGAGTCAGGGTCCGCACTCGCTCCAGGACCTCGGGAGTCGATCGGTCCGAGCCGTACCAGATCAGGTCGCCCTGCCAGGTGCCGAGTCCGACCCGATGGCACAGGAGGTCGCGGACGGTGAGGGCCCGCGTCGCCGCCGGGTCGTGGAGCTGGAAGGACGGCAGCTTTTCGCACACGGCCTCGTCCCATCCGAGCTTCCCCTCCTCGACCAGGAGTCCGACGGCCGCGGCGGTGAAGGCCTTGGAGTTCGAGGCCATCGCGAATCGAGTCTCGGGCGTCACGAGTCCCGGCTTGCCTGATTCGCGAACGCCGAAACCGCGCGCGTAGACCACGGCGTCGTCCTTGACCACGGCGATCGCCAGGCCCGGCGTCCGCCATTCGCGCATGGCCGCCTCTATGTAGACGTCCAGACCCGCGAGCGCTTCCGGAAGGGCCTGCTGAGCCGAGACCGCCGTCGCCGTCGAGAGGACGACGAACGCCGCGCCCACCGTCCGAATCCATCTCCGTCCCGTCATGGGATCGATCCCCCGCTTTTGCAAGTTCCGGCCGCCGCACGATCCCAGCCATCATCCCGGATGGATCGGCTCGTGGCCAGAACGCTCCGCGGGGATTCGTCGGATCGACGGCTCAGGCCGATTTTCGAGAGACGGGCCGCCGGCGATCAAGCGGCAAGATCCGCTCGGGTCCTTCGCCGTCTTCTTTCGGATCGAGGAGTTCGTGGAGTTTGGAGAGCGCGGAGCGCTCGATCGCTCGGATCTGGTGGATTGGCATGCCGATCTCGTCCGAGAGTTGCCGGAACGACCTTCGACGGTTGGACGCCGAGGGGGACGAGGCGGGCGCGTTTTCGCGGCGAGGGGGCTTTCCACGGCCCGTCCCCTTTTTTCCGGCGAAGGACTCGTCAAACCGGTGACGTCGCCTGAGCACCCAGGATTCGATCAACGTAAGCTTGCGCATCGCGGCGTGGAGTCGGCCCATCGATTCCGCGAGTTCGAGCGGTTCTTGGGGAGGGGACGTCCGCGCAAGGGCGGCGTCGTGGGACGGATCGCTGATGGAGACCGTGGGACGGGATTGGAGTTCGCGGCGGACGCCGCGAAGGACTTTGAGTCGTTCGCCCGCGGCGCCCATGCTTTCGACCACGTCGTCGAAGTCCGGCTCGATCGACTCGCCCGCGGCGGCGGTCGCTCCGCGATCCGCGATCATCCGCTCGCGCGCCTTCTCGAACCGACGTCGCAGCAGGACGAGGTAGTAGGGGTATCGGATGGTGGTCGTCTGCTCGGCGAGGACCCTGCGGATTTTATACCGTATCCAGCACGCGGCGTAGTTCGCGAACCGTGCGCCGTGCGTCTCGGGGTCGAAGTCGCTCGCGGCCCTTAGGAGGCCCAGGTTTCCTTCCTGGATCAGGTCGTCGAGGCTGACGATCCGGTCGTGGCCTCGGAACGCCGAGGCGATGCTTCGGACCAGCGGCAGGTTGGCGAGGATCAATTCCTCGCGCGCCGCGGGATCGCCCGCTTTGATTCGAGCGGCGAGTTGACGCTCTCGCTCGGCCGAGAGCGAAGGGGTCGCGTCGGCCGACGCCTGGAGCTTCGGCGAGGCCGAGTCGGGAGGCGCGATTTCCGGGGAAGGCTCGATCGTCATGGCCGGCGCTCCGATGCGTGCGGGATGCGTGGGGTCGTCCTGGTTTCAGTTCGCGGCGTCCGGGGGGTTCCAGATCACGCGGAGACGGGGGGCGTGGCGAGTCCCGACGACGGCCCGATCCTCGGCGCGAGTGACGAGGCGGAGCCGCCACGCGCCGCGCTCGACGGCCTCGACGGCCTCCTTCGCGGTCGAGAAGGCCAGGCTGCTGGGCGCTCCGCCCACGTTCGTCAACGGTCGGACGTACCAACGTCCCGCGCGGTGGCCCGCCTCGAACTGAGTGCGAAACGTCGGCGTGTAGACGAGCACGTCCTCGCCGCTGGGGCGGTCGTGAAGCCTGAACGACCCGCTCGTCTGGCGACGGCCGACGTGCGCCCGCGGGAGCGAAGCGGAGTCGATCGGGGCGATCCGCAGCATCGCCAGGTCGCGCGAGGAGGACGCGATCGTCGATCGTCGTCGAGTGGCGAGAGGATTGGCGGACGGCATCGGGAAGCTCCTGAGGTGGTGGCCGAGGTCGGGGCGCGAATACGAGCGTATCGAGAGGCGGCCGATCCGTTGGTCCATTAAAAGCGCGAGTGGCGGGGAGTCTTCCGGGAGTGGACCGCCCTGGTCCAGTAGAAGCCGGACGCCGGCTCGTCGGGAGCGTCGTCGGCCTGGGACCCGGCGGCCTGGAGCGAGTCCGCCGAGAGCCTGCGCAGGACCTCGGGAACGCCGTCTCCGGGTTGTACGGCGCGGCCGATCACTGAGGCGACCCAGCCGATGAGGGCGGAGCGGCGGGTCACCGTCTCCAACCACGCGTAGGGCCGCTCGTCAGGCGCGAACGCGAGTTCCGTGACGAGACGGTGGGCGCCCTCGCGGTTTCCGGCGTCGCGTCGGAGTAGTTCGAGGACGAACGCGCTCCAGCGCCAGTCGAGCCGGGCGCCTTCGAGTCGGGCCCCGGTCGCGCGGGCGCCGCGAAGATCGGCTCCCGCGAAATCCGCCCCGCGGAGATCGCTTCCGCGGAAGTCGGCGTCGCGAGCGTTCGCGCGGCGGAGGTCGGCGCGTCGCAGCGAGGCGCCCCGGAGGTCGGCGGCGGTCAGCAGGGCCGTGCGGAGGTCGGCCCGATCCAGGGCCGCGCGTGAAAGATTCGCCGCTTCAAGGTCGGCCCCGCGCAGGTCGGCGTCCGGCAGGCGCCGGCGCGGAGCGTCGAGCCCCTTCAGATCGGCGTAGGCGAGCGAGAGGCCGGCCGCGGCGATCCGTTCTACCGCGTGCGCGGGGCTTTCGGCCTCCACCGCGGCCAACTCTCCGGTTCGCCAGCGACGATGTAGCAGATACACGCCCATTGAAGGTGAATCCGTGGTTGGGGAGTGGAGACGTCACGGGTTTCTCTCGAACGAGGTCGAGAAACACGGCGAGGGCGCCCCGCGGCGAGCGAGGCGCCCAAGGGGCGAGGCGCGGCCCTCCGGACTCAGCCGGGGCCGATGGGGCCGCCGATCGGAGGAGGAGGGAAGACGGGAGGAGGCGGGAACCCCGGGAAGTCGCCCGGATCCGGCTCGGGATCGGGAGTGGGATACTCGGGCTGAATCGGCTCGGGGTCGGGGACCACGGGCGGTTTCTCTTCGCTCTTGATCGGAGGGCCGACGGTCGCGGTTCGGATCAGCCCGCTGAGGCTGAGCCTCTGCTCCAGACCTTCGAGGCCGCTCGCGATCGAGAATTCAAAAGATCTCCGGATGCTCATTTGACTTTGTTCCGTGAAGGCGAGTGAGGTGGAGGGGTCGGATCGGGAGGTTCGTCCGGGCCGCCTGGCTCGTCCGTCCTCGCATGCTCACTGGGATGATCCATGTGGCGCGGGTCGACGTTTCAGGATTCCAGGCGAAAAAGCCGGACGTTTCGTCGGTCCCGACGTCGGGGATCCGCGACGCTGGGGGATGCGGTCCTAAGTCGAGCGTCTTCAGAGAGACGGCGGCGCGAGGTCCGAGGAGAGGATGCGGACGGCTCGCTCGCACGTGGCGATCCGCAGCCGGTCGATGGCGAACTGGACGCGAGGGTTGACGTGGGGATCGTCGGGGAGGCATTGGAGGATCGGGATGAGCGCTCGGAGCCAGAGGCGGTCGTTGAGGCCGACCGAGCCGAGTGGGTCGTCCGCGGCGCCCAAGGCCGAGTCGCCTTGATCGTCCAGGGGCGAGGCGGGCTCATCGGAAGTCATGACGACGGTCTCCTGTTTCGCTTTGATCGGGCTCAAGATCAAGCGTCCGGGCCATGCAGGCGAAGCAGTCCCGCAGACTGACGAGGCCGCCGTTCCCTCGCCCGAGCCCGCATTCGGCCCCCCCCGCGCATCCGCAAGCCGGTCGTTCGGAACGGTGAGGGCACGATCGCGCGGCCTTCAGCAGGCGGAGCGATTCGCCGAGAGAACGGAGCGAAGTGGGCGACGCCAGTCCCGCGTCGAGCGTCAAAGCCGCGACGTAAGACGGATCGAACGAGGCGTGCCCCGGATCGACGAGTTGGCAAAGCCTGGGCACGTCGACGCCGGCGCAGCGCGAACCGGCTGGGAGCGGGCATCCGGAGCATCGTCCGGATCCGAATCCAGGTTCTATCATGATGATGTTTGTATTGAATGTCCTGTCGCTTCAGGGCCGGTCGCTCTCGCGGCGCGCGGAGTCCCGCGGTTTGGACGCGCGGTCGCGGACGATGTAGGTGGGGCGTCCCTTGACCTCCAGGAATATCAGGCGGATGTACTCGCCGATGATCCCGAGGCTCAGCAACTGGACCGACCCCATGAAGAGGACGATGACGGCGGTGCTGGCCCATCCGGGGGGGGACTTCCCATAAGCGAAGGCGTCGTGGAAGATCCAGGCTGACAGCCCGGTCGCGACGCCGACCGCGGCCAGGCCCAGGTAGGTCGCCAGGCGGAGGGGACGGCCGCTGAAGCTGATCAGCCCGTCGACCGCCAGGGCGAACAGGCGGCGGAACGTGTATTTCGGCGAACCCGCCTCGCGCGCGGGGCGATCGTATTCAAGGCCGATCTGTCGGAACCCCACGAAGGACCTAAGCCCCCGGACGAACCGCATGCGTTCCGGAAGGTGGTTGAGGACGTCGACGACCTTGCGGTCCATCAAGCAGAAGTCGCCGCTATCGAGCGGAATCTCGATGTCGCTGACCGCGTTCAGGAGCCGATAGAAGGCGAAGTAACCGAGACGTTTCGGCCAGGTCTCCTCGCGACGGCGGCGCACCGCGTAGACGACCTCGAAGCCCCGCCGCCATTGGTCGACCATGCTCGGGATCAGTTCCGGAGGGTCTTGCAGGTCGCCGTCGATGACCACGACGACTTCGCCCCGCGCGTGGTCGAGGCCCGCGGACACCGCCGGCTGATGGCCGAAGTTGCGGCTGAGGTGCAGCGCGACGACTTGACGATCGCGATCCGCCAACTCGTCGATCAACGAGGGGGTCCCGTCGTCGGAGCCGTCGTCGACGAAGACGATCTCGTAGGCTCGCCCCATTGCCGCGAGGGACGCGGTGAGTCGCCCGTACAATTCGTCGAGGCTTTCTTCCTCGTTGTAGAGTGGGACGATCGCGCTGATCATGGCGATGAGGTCGCGGCGAGGGGTCGGCGGCGTGTCGTTCATGAGGCTCGTGGGAGGAAGGGCCGGCCGAACCCCTGTGGTGCGAGCCTCCAGGAAGCGACGCCAAGACTACAAGGCCCGATCGGCCGCGGACAAGCCCAATCGCCGCTTACCGCGTGATGGTGAACCGCGTGTATCCAAGCGATGAAATGGCTGGACAGGAGGTCGGGGCGAACTGAAGCAGGAAGGGGTCGCACGACTGAATCGTCAACGTCATCCCGGGCGAGGGCGATCCCGAACTGGAGCAGGTCGTCGGCTGGCCGGTCGGGCAAGATCCGTCGGCGTACTGGTCGGCCGAGAACGTCGTCGCGTCCGCTCGGCAGGACAGCCGGAAAACGATCTGGTTGATACACCCCGTCTTCCATTCGTCGAGGCCGTTGAACGTCATCGGAGACGATTGGACCCCCTGGATGCCGTTCGTCCAGGTCAGGGTGAGGTTCTGACGAGGCGCCTCGCATCCGCCGCACGCCACGGTCTTCGGCGGGCCGCCGATCTCCGACACCCATCGACCGCCGGATGCGTGGACGATGATCAGATCGCCCGCCTTGGGGGCTCGGGAGCCCACCACGACGACGGGAATCGACCGCGACTCGTCGGTCGAGAGGTCCGCGCCGGATCCCTCGGCGTCGATCCCGTCGAATCTTACCGGGCTCGCGAGGAATACTCGCTCGCCGGCGGGAGGAATCGCCCCCTCGTCTCGAACGCGGCCGATGAAGCCTGGAGCGCCGGGGGACGGGGGCGCGTCCGGGTCGAGACGAGGGATACGGCCGTGCCGAGGGTTGGGCCCCAGAAGGTCGTCCCACCTCAGACGCAGCAGGCGGAGAGGGTCTTTCGGCATCGGACACCCAACGGTAGGGAGGAGAAGTTCCTTGGCGCGGGAGGCTCAACCGTCGTAGCGGAACGTCCAACGACCGCCGCTGGAATGGATGATCAACTTCGTGCCGACCGGCGGGACCTTGGAGCCGACGTTCAACGCCATGATCGTGCGTGAGAGGTCCTCGGTGAACGTCACCGCCGCGCCCTCGGTCTCGGGACCGTCGATTCGCAAGGGGCCGCAGGCGTAGAAGGCGGAGGCGACCGCGGGGTAGGTCCCGCGGACCTTGGTCCGCGCCACCATCGCCTCCGAGCCGTTTTGGCTGGAGGGAGACAGTCGCTGGATCGCGGAGGCCGCGGTTTCCTGCCGCTCGCGCATGATTCGTGCGTCGGACATGAGGGGTCCCCGGGCGAGGAGTCAGGCGCCGCGTTCGACGTCGGCGTCGGTGAGTTCGATGACGGTCGACTGGCGGTCCTCGGAAAAGTCCCATGAGACGGCCGAGATCGTGGGGTAGACCGGGGCTTCGCCCTGGCCCTCGCCGACGTTGGTCTGGAGCGCCACGTCGCGACCGTCGATCCGGGCGACTCGGTCGCCGACCCTGTACGCGGTGACGAGGCCGGGGAGCGTCGCCGAACCGACCGTCGGCGGCATTTCGTGGGCCGCGCGGAGTTGGCGCGCCCAGGCGACGGCCCGGTCGGTGTCGTCCCTCGCGGTCTGAGACTCGGATCCGGGATTGTGCAGCGACCGCGCCGCGACCGTCTCCAGGGCGAAATGGTCGCGGGCGTCCACTCTTCGTCGGCGGGTGAACGAAGTCGGCGACGCCGGTCTCGACTCGACCGAAGCCGGGATCATGAGATCGTCCTCGATCACGGTCGTCAGGCGCAGGACGAAGCGTGCGTTCGGCTCTGACGGATTCGCCTGGCTGGTTACTCCTCGGAGGGTCTTGCTGGGCTCTTGCGGATGGTCGCCGGTGTAGTCGCCGATCGCCCATGCCTCGGGATCTTCGGCCACGACGTGAATGCCGAGCCGATCTTCCAGGAGTCGCCAGCCGCCATCGATCGGCTGCCAGTGGCCCGTCCCGTCCCACAAGCCCGGCGTCGGCCCCGCGTAGTCGCGGGACAGAGCGAGTTGAGCCCGCAGCGGGCGGCCCTCCGCGTCCCGGGTCGCCAGAAGGGTCGAGCCGGGCCGCAGTCTCCTGACGTAAGTGGGGTTGCCTTCCTCGTCGTCCGGGAACAGGGCTCCAAGGTCCAGGGCGGACTCCGACCAGGAGGCCGTCTCTGCGTCCCAATGGCCGTCGCCCGCCTCGTCGGCGACGTAGTATCGATATTTCCGATCGTCTTCCCCGGCGGCCGCGGCGAGGTTGGATCGAAGGAATCGGACCCGTTGGCCGGCCGACTCGTCGCCCGCGGAAGGAGTGAAGCCGGGGGCCAGCACGAACGACGCCTCGACGCGACGCTGGGCCGTTTCGACCGTCACCGCGTTCACGATCGAGCGGAAGTCTCGACGGAGATGCAGAGACGCGACGTTGCAGCGCGCGGGATTGAGGCCGGACCCGGCTTTTGACAGGAGCAAGTCGCGGAGCGGGCCGCCGGCGTCCGCGTCCTTTCGGTAGACCTCCAGGTCGGTGCGCGGCGAGCCGTCGTCGTCCTCGGCCGTGACGAACCGCATTCCGAACCCCGTGAGTTCCAGTTGCTCGGCGAGGGCCTCGGGCCATGGCTTGTTCGTCGCGTCGTAGTCGCGGACGACCACGTCGGCGGCCGTGCCCCGCCCGAGAGGGTTCGCGCCCGGCGCCGGTCCCTTGGACTGGAGGAGGGCGTCCAGGAGATCGAAGTCCGGGTTCTTCACGACGGCCTGATCGTTGTGTACCGCGAGGACGTAGCGGACGAACTTCCCCAGGGTCCAGTAGGTCCTGGGGTCGGGGTCGCGATCAAGGTCCGGATCCAGGAACGCGGGGTGGCGTGCCGAGGCGTCGGATCGTTCGACGTCGGCTCCGTCCGGAGTGCAGTTCGGCCTTCCGTCGGGGTTGAAACGGGCTGGGAGTTGGACTAGGACCGCGTCGCCGTCCTCCGTGGCGTCGGCGTGGCGCTGGAGACGTCCGCCGATCGGTTCGTCCCAGCACCGGATCGCGACTCCCACCGCGAGGAAGGAGACTCGCTGGGAATGAGGTTCCAGATCGATCTGGGACGTCTGTGCGAACCCGTCGAACAGGACGTGGGATTCGCCGTGGGCGCCGCGGACCAGGACGACGAGACGGTCGTCGTTTCTGACGACGTAAGGGCCCGCGGCGCTCTGGGGCCATAACCGACCGAAGTCGAACGGAGCGGGATCGGAGGGGGCGGCGTCGTCGAGGACGTAGCGGAACCAGGCCGTCGGCGGCTCGGGGCCTTCCGCGTGGCGGATCCGCTCGCAGATCACGTTCGGGAGCGCCGCGAACGCGGCCCCGACTTCGACCTCCGGATCGTACCGGCAGACTTGGACCGTCGCGGCCGGACTTGACAATGGGACTTCGTACGGATCGAAATCGAAGCTCGGGGGCATGCCGTGCGTCCTCTCGCGGCGGTCAGCCGATCAGCCCCATCGCCTTCAGGTCGTTGACGAGGGCGTTGAGGAGTTGGGTCGCGTTCTCGGAAAACAGCCTCAGGTTTTCATACGACGTCCTGAGAGTGTTGAGATCGGAGACTTGGGCGTAAGGGGATCCCGTCTGGCCCGGGCCCACGCCCGCGAACGGAGCCGACGCGGGCGCCGGGGTATAGGCCGCCAGGCTTCGAGAGGAGGCGGCGTACCCCTGGGAATAGGTTCCCGGCCGGGCGACGGGGGCGGCGTTCCAGAACCCAAGCTTCTGGGAGGCCGATGTGCCGATCTTGAGGCCGGAGGACGACCCGGCGGCGAAGGCCGCTCCGTCGCTCATCGCGCCGCCGGCGGCGGTCAGGAAGGGTCTGGAATCGTTGCCGACCGTCCCGCACACGACCCGGACGTCCGCGACGCCCGTGACGGCCGAGGCGCCCGTGGTCGCGATGGCGAGCGGCACGTGGGACGTGGCCGGGAATCCGGCGGACGAGGCGGTCAGGTCGCCGGAGTCGGTCAAGTAGACGTATGAATTCGAATCAGCCAGGAGCGCGAACGAGGTCGATCCGTCGAACGTCCCGACCGTGCCGTCTCGACGTTGAAACCGCCCGGCGGCGATCTGGATCCGAAGGGTCGCGCTGGGGGATTCGGCCGGCGAGACGCAGAGGCCTCCGATCGGGGACAGAGCGTCGAGGGCGTCTGAGTTGGCGTTGAGCGGGACGTTCCACTCGCGATCGGCCGGGCCCGGCTTGGCTAGCTTCGCCCGCGGAGTGTATGTGGTCGCCATGAACGGACGGTTTCCTGTATCAGGCGGGGCTGGGGTTCCAGGAGAGCGTCGCCTGGCGCGTCTCCGGGTTGTACGTGCATCGAAGTCGAGTGCCGTCCGAGTCGGCCGCCGGGGGGCGGGGAGGAGCGACGACGGTCGTCGTCATGGTCGTCCCCGGCCCCTGGTTTCCAACCGCGTCGAACGGGACGACCGCGAAGGTCCACGTCCCGGATCCGAGCGCGGCGCTCGTCCAGCGGTAAGTCGACGCGGCCCGGCCGAATCCCCCTTGACCGAAGCCGCCGATTCCGAATCCGTCGATCGGCGACCCGCCGGGATAGGCTGGAATCTCGGCCAGAGGCTCGGTGTAGTCGACGTCCCAGCCGGCGCGCCTGGAACCGAAGACGTGAAAGCCCTGGACGTCGTCGCCGCCCTCCGGGTCCAGGTACGAACCGCCGAGCCAAGTAAGCGTCACGCGGTCTCCGGGGGCCGGCGGAAGCGTCGACGAGAAGTCGACCGTCGCCTCGCCGGGGCCGACCGCGCCGACGTCGATCCGGACTCGGGAGTCCGGCATCGTCAGGGCGACCCAACGGTTCGTCCCGTACCAGGCCAGGCGGCGGCCGACGTAGACCTGGAAGGTCGTTCCGGCGGGCGCGGTCGAGACCCACGACAATTGCAGCGCCGCGCCGTCCCATCTAGGTGGTTTCATTTCGACGATCGATGCTTGGTCGAATGGCATGGAATGGGACTCGCGCGGGGGACGAGGCGGTTCATGTCAGGCCGTGAAACACGGCGCGGTACGGGAGGGCCCAACCGGATCCCGCGGGGACCGCGCCTCGCGGGTCCGGAACGAACTCGCCCCTGAAGACGACGTTCGACCACGCGCGACCGCGGTTGTCGACGAGGACGCGGGCGGTTCCGTCGGCGTAGTCGTGGAACCTGGCCTCCATCGCGTTGAGGCCCTCGAGCGTCGGGGCGGTGAGCACCCCGCGGATGAAGAAGGCCCGCCCCCGGCCGCCGCCGTCCAGGACTTGAGTCCCGCTGACGCCGAAGAAGGCGACGACCTGTTGGGCCCTGGGACGCGCGACGTGCTGGAGCCGCACGGCCGACCCGAATATGTTCTCGCCGTTGAATGTGACCATCGCATCTCTCGTTCGGGGTCAGCCGTCGATCCGGCCGCGGAACGGCCGGGGCCGCGCGCCGAGCGGGGTCGACGGGGGGGCGAATCGCTCCACGGTTCGTTCCAGACGATCCACGATCCGTGACAGTCGCTCTCCGAGCCCGTCGAGGTCGTTCTCGAAATCGGGGCCGTCGACCGGGCCGTCCAGGGGCTTCCCGAAGTCCGTCGGCGCCGAGAAGCCGTCGTCCCAACGAGCGATGGAAGCCATGGAACGGGAGGGAGAGGCCTCCGTCCGACGCCCTGGAATGGTCGAGATGGAGTTCGCCGGTGCGATCGCGCCCCAGTCGACCCGAGTCAAGGGCGACGTCGAGACGAATTCGTCATCGATCCGGCCGACGTCCCCGCTGGAGGGAGGAGGAGCGGAATCCCAGGCCGTCGCGAGGAACTCCCATGACTTTCCCGAGGTCTCGAGGGCCGGGGGGGACGGTCGCGCGTCGCGGGGCTTCGGATCGCCAAGGCGGATCGACTCCGGCCCGGCGGGTTTGACCGTTCCCACGCGCTCCTCGTCCGTGGAAGGCGCGGCGACGATCACGTCCGCCAACGAGGGGGCCGACTCCGAGGCGCGGCTTGGCATCGCGGCCTCGCGTCCGTCGTTCGTGGGCGGCGACTCGATCAGAGCGGTTTTCAAAGGAGCGGCGATCCCCGACCCCGCCGGCTCTTCCGGGGCGTCGAGTCCCATGGGCGGCGCCAGGAGGACTTCGTCAAGATCGCCGAGCGGCCCTGGGTCCGTCGCCGGTGAGGACTCTTGAGGGATGAGAAACTCGTCGAGGCCCATGATTGGAATCTCGCTGTCGGTCAGGTCAGAAGAGGGCTTCGAGGGCGGCTTCCCGGGCCCTGGCTTGCTGGCCGTCCACCCATCGCGAGGGAGGGACGGCTCGACCCAGGGCCACCAGCATTTCCGAGACGCCGATGGCGTCCTCCCAGGGCAGGTCCTGGGCGACCCCGTTCGCGATCAGGGTGCAGCGGAGCCATCGGCTAAACGTTTTGGGGCGCGGCCCGTCATGACCCGGTTGATTTCCCGCCAGCGCTCGCGGCACTCGGGATCCTCGGCGTCGATGACGAGTAGTTCACGGAGGTCGCGATCGGCAAGGTCGTAGTTGCGCGTCAGCAGCATGGCCGCCATCCGGAACTGAATGGTCAAACGACCGGTCGCGTCCTCGGGGTCGCAATCGGCCAGATCGTCCATCAGCGCCTCATATTCGGCGCCGAAGCTGGGGCCGCCGCCGACCGTGATTCGGCCGTCCTCGCCCCTGAGGGGGAACAGGCGCAGGCTCGGCGTCGGGAGCGACCATTTCCCTCCGTCCCCGAGGGTCACCTCCGGCCCCGGGGAGAACTTCGTTCGGCGGAGCGCCCGCTCGTCAAGCATCGCGAGCCTCCTCGACCAGGGATCCGCGTTCCGAGCCGTCGGGGGCCGCGGTCCAGGTGTAGCGGGGACGACCCTCGCGCGGGTGTCCGATCGGAAAGGAGATCGTGTCGCGGGGGTCCGTCGTGATGAAGAGGCGGCCTCCCGGTTGGCGGCGGATGTAGGCCCTTTGCCCGCGCGAGCGGTCCACCCCCAGCAGGGGTTCCGCCACGCGGAGGATCGAGTCGATCCGGTCCAGTTGCGTGCCGCCGCTCTTCCACGACTCGGGAACGATCAACGCGTCGATTGGCATGGCTTCCATATGGGGGCGGGAACTCGTCGCGTAGCCAGGTGGTCGGGGTCCCAGGGCGGCGAGCGATCAAGCCCTGGTGAAGCTGAGCGGGTTGGTGGTTCCGTCGGAGGAGTAGGCCATGAGGGTGAGGGTCGCGGTCCCGAACTCGCCGTGGGCCCCCGAGGTCTCGGAGTTTTCGGCCACCGCGTTGGCCAGGACGTAGAGGATGTCTCCGCCGGCCTCCCCCTTGGCGTCCTTGTGGGTCGCGCTGAAGGTCCCAGAGACCCCGGGCGCGATCGCCATGAGGGCCGCGACGTCGCCGCTGGCGACGGTCGCCTTGGGCTTGCTCATCGTATTGACGATGACCGTGGGGAAATGGTCGCCGTCGGCCGCGTAGGTCGTAAGGGTCCCCCCCTGGGTGAAGCTCACTTGCGTCACCCGAGAGATCGGGGCCGAGTTGAAAGAAACAGCCGTCCAGTTCGACTGGAGCTTGGTCGCGGCCATGAATGGCCTCCTGGTTCGAGTAGAGTGTGTCCGGGGCTTTGCGCGCGATTCATTCCGAGATGTCGAAGTCGTTCCAGCCTTCCAGCAAGTACTGGAACTCCAGGATCGCCTCGATGCGGCGCTCGGGCGGAGTGGCTTTGCGCCACGTCCACGAGCGGAGCCGCGTCGACCCCGGCAGCGTGATTCCGCCCAGGGAACGACCGTTCAAGGCCGCGGCCGCGGTGTTCAAGAGCGTCTCGGCCGCGGCGTCGCGGACGGTGGGATCGTCGTCGCGGGCGAGTAGGACGAGCGTGACGGTGGCGGTCGCTTTCAACGCGCCGCCGACGTCGTCGCCTTGCCCCGCCACGACGGTCCCATTCGGTTCGATCGAGGCGGATCGCCGAGCTCCGGACGATTCGCCGCCGGCGTCGGGCGGGGCGCCGGAATGGATCCGATCAAACGCGCGGGTCGAATCCAAGAGTTCCTGGATCGCGTCGCGGACGTCGCGCTCGCGGTGGGTGGGCGTCATCGTTCGTCCTCACTGCCAGGTTTGAGAGCCGAGGGACGTCCGCCCCAGCTCGATATCGGAAAGGATTCACCTGAATCCGCGTCGAGATCCGCGGAGCGGGACGAAAGGGCGGGGCTTGGCGCGAATCGGCGGGCCGTTCGAGCCCGAACCCGGACCTGGATCCGGCTCCGGGTCGGAACCGCCAGGGTCGGTTGGATCGGGGTCTAGGACGCTCTCTCCCCGCCAGGCGGCCTGGTAGTCCTGCCACGCTTGGAAGCGGACCGACTCGCGGTAGGCGTCTCCGCCGCCCCGAACCCTGTCCGTGAGCCCGGCATAGGCGTAGGACTTGTTGACGACGCCGCCGTCCCGCCCGTCGCCTCGGCCCGGCTTCATCGTCGGACCCCACAGCATCGCCCAGTAGAAAGTGGAGTTGGGCGCGTAGTCCGACAGCACCTGGGACATCACGAACACCATGAACAGGTCGGCCTCCATGGCGCGCTGGACCATCGCGTAGTGGGCCGCCTCGGTGAAGTAGAAGTTCGGGTTGAAGATGATGTCTCGCGTCCGCCGGCGCTCGGGGTCGGGGTCGTTCGGCGTGCCGGCCGCGATGATCGCCTCCAGACCGCCCTCGTAGAGGTACGTCTTGGGTCGCGCGCCCGTCGCCGCCAGGTGCTTCGTCCGGGCCGTCCGAAGCGCATCGCCTATGTAGCGCAGACTTCCGGACTGCGTCTGGTGCATGTACATGAACGCGAGCAGGTCGCATACGGCGTCGTCATCGACGGCGGCGAACGTGGCCACGTAGTCGTCCGCGACCGTCCCCGTTTTCGGTCCGGAGAAGTACGGGGCGCAGCCGATGGCGTCGGGCTCGACGCCCAGGTCCCGGCAACGGGCCAGGACGTCGTCCGTCGTCTGCCAGCAGATCGCCAACTCGAGTTCGCCCTCGCGGCCGACCTCGGCGAAGCAGCGCTTGGCGACGTCGAACGCCGTCTTCGACCGCAGCACGAACGGGTCGCGCGTGTCCGCCGCCCCGCACGTCGTGGCGATCCCCGCGTTGGTCTGCGTCGACGTGAAAAGCGAGACGTTGTTCCAGAGCTCGTTGCTCAACTCGAAAATGACCTTGCGGCCGGGCTCGAGATTGTCGCGCACGGCCTTGGCGATCTCGTAAACGGCCGCGTCGCAGGCCCGGAACGGGATGTTCAGCCAGTGCCAGGTCCCCGGGCTGTCGTTCGTCTCCTTGGCCATGTGCGCGAACGGCCGCTCGAAGCCCGGATATTGCGCCGTGTTGCTCGTGGCGTCGACGTCCTGGTCGAACGGCGGCGAGGCCGACTGGACGAGGTACGAGTTGGATTCGGAGTCGTCGACGATGATGATCGCCCGCTTGGCCCCGATCGGGAACAGGCGCGCGTTGAACGAGGACAGGGCGTTGTACGCGCGCTTCGCGCCGTCCGCGCTTTGCAGCAGGATCCGGGACGACGACGACGTCACGGCGGTCCCGGACGCGTGGGCGGCGGCGCCCGTCGGCCGCGATTTGACCGTGACCTTGCCGGCGCCGACGTCGACGGAGAGCACCGTCAGCGTCTCGCCCTCGACGGTCAGGGTCAGGCCCCGCGCGACGACGTCCCAATCCTCCGGATCGGCGGCGGTCAGGAAGACGTCCAGGGACGTCGCGTCCAGGGCCGCGGCCAGCGTGAACGTCCGCTGGGCCGTGCGGTTCTCGGGGACCACCTTCGACCAGACGCCGTTCATGTTGCGGCCGAACGAGATCGGCGCCGACTGCTCCTCGTCGAAGACCACCTCGTAACAGTGGAGCGCCCGCTTGGAGGAGGCCGCCACGTACGTCGCGGGATCCGCGGTCGGAATCCGGTAGCCGACGGCGATCGCGCCCGCCGGGTGCGTCGCCGGCGTCGTGCCGACCGACCCCCGCTCGACCTGGTGGTCGTCGCCAGAGACCGGCAAGCCGACCACCCGCATGACCTCGTCGCCCGCGAACAGGGATTGCCCGAGCAGGATCGGCGCCGCCGGGTCGCTCGCGATCGTCACCGTCTCGACGGTCCCGGCGGCGGGGGCGGTCGTGATCGGCGCGGACAGGGTCGCCGGGTACGTCTCCGCGGTCGTGAGCCACGACGTCGCCGAATAGAAGTAGGGCATGTCCTCCCAGGCGATCGGCTTGACCCCCTTGATGACGTACCGCTCGGTGATCCGCGGCGTGCCGTAGTGGACCTGGTCCGGCGCCGCGATTTGCTCCGGGTACTCGAAATCGCCGGGCCAGGGGTAGAGCGGCGTATCCGTCATGTACCGCAGCGCGCCCACGCCCTTGGCGAAGTAAGCCTGGAGGTCCGGGGCGACGTCCATGGGGTCGGGCGGCGGCACGACGAGCGGCGTCGGCGTCTCCGGAATGTCGTAAAACCCCGGCGGGTAGATGGCCAGATTGGAATACCGCATGTTGGCGGCGTTCGGGCTGCCGAACGCCACGTGGACCTCGCCATACTTCGCCGGGTACTGCGCGATCCCGGACGCGGCGGCGGCGTGCGCCGCCGCCGTCGTGCCGTTCCAGCCGCGCGTGCAGCCGGTGAACGCCTTCGCCGCGACGTCGTAAGCCCCGATGAGGATCCGCTCGTCGCCGATCGTCAGGTAGCAGGAGTTCCCGCTTACCAACTGCCAGTCGGCCTTCTCCAGGAACGGGATCGTGGTCGCCGTGGCGTCCACGGCCGCCGCCAGGGTGAACGGCCACTTCCTGCCGAGGTCCAGCTCCCAGACCTTGACCTTTCCCCGCCCCTGGTCGTCGCCGGGGTTGGCGTACCCGGGTATCTCCCGCCACCCGTACTTCGAGTACGACATGGGGGTGATGGACACGGGGTTCGCGGGATCGTAGTCGTCCCAGCGGAAGACCCAACGCCCCGCGCGGCCGGGGATGCCGGGCAAGTCCAGCTTGTTGGACGCCCCCGTTGTCAGGAGCAGCACGGTCTGGTTGCCCTTGACCGTGCCGTCCTCCCAACGGTCCCTCGCGTTCCGTCCGAGTAACATGGCCAGGTTCCGGACGGAGCACAACGCCGCCCAGTAGTCCTGGGTGCTCTCGTGGTTGACGCCGAGCCGCATCGTCTTGGGGTCGGGCCAGAGCTGGTCGGTGACGCTTTTCCCCGCGTAGTTGGCGACGACGACCCCGGACTGCGCCTGCGCGACGCCGAAGTCGTCGGGAAACCAACCCTCCGGAACGTCCATGGAGACGGTTTGTCCGGGGGACACGTACGTCCCGGTCGGCAGCGCCAGGTACACGGCGTCCATGGTCCCGCCCGTGAAGCACCCGGCTTGCGGGGCCGTTCCCAGCGTGATCGGGGCCCCGCCGTCGATGCGGATCGTCGGGGCCGCGTTCAGCCGCGAGGTCGACGGGAAGCGCGGGGCTCCGCCGGCCTTGCTCGCGACGGCGACGGTGACGGTCTTGCCGGACGATCCGACGTACGCTCGAACGATCTCGTCGCGCCAGTCATAGACCATCGGCTCGGCGTAGGCGACGTCGGCGGCGTGGTCGGCGCCCCAGCGGGCGACGACGAGGCCGTAGCCGGGGCCGCCTCCGATCGTCGGCAGCAGGCCGGGGTCGCCGGCCTGGGGGACGGTCCCGGCTTCGCCGGCGAGCGAGTAGTACGACGCCGTCACGCCTGGGACGGACGCGAGGGACGTCACGAAGTCGGCCGCCCCGGCCGAGCCGCCGGCGAGGGCCTTGACCTCCTCGTCGCTCGCGGCGTGGCCGTCGACGACCACGGCGTCCTGAAACGTGACCCCGAGACCGTCGGCGTTGCCGATGCCGACGGGGTCGCCGACGTCGATGAACGCGCACGACGACAGGGCCGCGGCGTGGACCGGCGTCGCGACCTTGACTCCGTTGACGGCGAGGAACTGCCGGTTCGGGTCGTCCTTGTCGTAGACCAACGTGATCTGGTATGCCTCGCCGATCGCGCCGCCCGCCTTCGACGTCTCGTAGGTGGTCGCGTCGCCGACGAACCGTTCCGACGCCTGCAACGTGACCGACGGGCGACTTCCGTACGGCTGATACGAGCGAATCGACGCGTACGAACCGAACGCGAGCAAGTTCTGCCAGCGCGAGAAGCGCCAGCCGTTCGTCCGCGCGCAAATCGCCAACGTGACGCGTTCGCCGCCGCCGGCCATTGCCCGGTTGACCGACTTGAGCCCGCAATAACCAGTGAGCGTGATGGCCATACGGCCCTCCGAAGAACCTTGCGCGAATGGGTTGGGTCGCGTCAGGCGACGGACGCGGCGAGGTCGTCGACCCGCGACGGCGGGAAGAGATCGACGGTGAATCGAACGGCGGCGACGTTGTCGTCCTCGCCGAACTCGTTCGCCGCGCGGACGATCACGGCGAAGGATCGGCCCGTCGGCAGGTCGCGAAGTTCTGTCGCGACGACGCCTCCGCGCGACGCCGGCGCCGGGACGACGATCGGCGAGGAAAAGTCCGTGACGACGTCTCGGCCGAGATATGCGTTGAAGTGGGTCGCGGCCGCCTCGAATCTGGACGGGCCGACCGTCGTCCATTCGAGGCGGACGCGACCGCCGCCTTGATCGAGGGCGCGGAGGCCGACGGGCGGGCGGGGTACGCCGGTCGCGTCTCGTCCTCGCGCGTCGACGACCAGCGCGACCGACGCGTCGAGGTTCTCGTCTTGACAATCATCGACGGGTGAATACGTTCTTACCCCGAAACGGAATGACGACCCGGGCGGCAGCGGCTCGCTCGTCCATTCCAGTCCCGACGTTTCGGCGATAGGCGACCCGTAATCGATCGCGCCGCCCAGTCCGCCGTTGGAATAAATCCTGTAGACGAGGGCGAGACGATCGATATGACCGCCGCCGACGGCGAGGCTCCCGCCCGCAGCGGGCTCGCACGTGGCGATCGCGTCGGCGCCTCCGCCGAAGGCCCGGCCGTCGCCCCCGAACCAACCGAGGCCGTGCTCGACGTCCACTCGGGCGGCCGCCCCGAACCGAGTCGTCGACGAGGGCTCGACTTCGATGGCGACGCGCGGGGAGGCGGCCGAATACGTCCCGACGACTGAGATCGCGTCAAAGTCCGCGCCCCGTTCGATCCTCGACGCCCCGCCCGGCCGCGCCACGCCACCCGAACCGGCGACGTGGTCCTGTCGCCCGGCTCCGCCCGCGCCTCCCAGTTCGGCCACCGCGACGCCGGCGCCGCCGCGGTCGATCCAAATCGCTGCGCCGGCGCCGACGCGAAGGCCCGCGCCCGTCGAATCAACACCGTCGACTCTTCCTATCCGACCCGACGAGGGAGCTCCGAACCAACCTCGGTAACCGTGCGCGAAGCCTCCCTCGCGAGGGCCGGCGTCGACGACAGCCTCGCCGCGTCGCCAATACTTGAACGATCGACCGGGCGGACTCGCGGCGTTCGGGCCGACGCCGCCCATCGCCGATCCTCCCGATCCCGAACAGTCGAAACCATGGGCGGCGATCGCTCCCGGGTGGACCGAGACCCCCCCCGAGAAGCCTTCGGCGGCCTCCGCCGCGGCTCGCCATCGCCCCCCCGTCGACCAACCGCCCCCCGGCGCCGGATCCGAAGCAAGCCGTGCGTCGGCTGCGGCCGCGAATCCGGCCCCCCCCGCGCAAGCGGGGCCGTCGACGCGGACGTCCGCGCTCGTGTGGGCCGTTCCGCCCACCGTCACCCTCGTGGGCGCGGCAGCGGAGACGCAAGCCTCGAACTCGCCTCCGCCGCCCGCCCGAAGGCCGCCGACCGCCGCGGCGACCTGGCCGAATCCCCCCCGGATCACGGGCGCGACAAGCGCGCCCCGAATCCCCCACGGCGCCGAGGTCGAGGTACGGGCGGCCGCTTCGACCGATACGCCGCGATACCAGTGTTCAAAGGGTCGTGGGGGCATGACGGTCCATCAAGAAAGGGTGATCGAATCGAAATACGCGACGCCGTTCCCAGCCGCCGACCGCGACTCCAGCCGGAGCATCAAGGCGCCGGCCTTCGTCGGCGTCACCGGCGCGAACGTCAGCGCCTCGTAGGCGTTGGGCGTCGATCCCGAACCGCCGGACGTCGCCGGCTCGACGGATTGGTCGCTCGCGATCCCGATCTCCGGGTTCGCCAGCAGGACCGCCCTCGGCTTGTTCGCGTCGCCGTGGTTCCCGTCCCAACGGACCTTGACGCCGATCGTCGTCGCGGTCGCGTCGACCAGGATCGGCCGTTCCAACGAACTCGGACCCGTCAAAGCCAGACACGCGCTCGAGCCCGCGTCGGCGTATTGCGCGTTCGCTTCGCCGGTGTCGTGCCGTTCCAACGCGCCAGCGGCGGGACGAGCCGCGCCCGATCCCTCCGGGCGGGCCCGCCCCGTCAGGTCGGTCGGCGGGAACGCGCCGCTCCCCACGAACCCCCCCAGGAGCGACCCGGCGGTGGGCGTCCCCATCGGACGCAGGGGCGTCCCGACCAGCAGCCCGTCGTCGAAATCGAAAACCGCGCGTCGGGCGCGGATGGAGTTGGGACCGGCGGGCACGTTGGCGGGATTTCCGCCCACCAGCACGTTCCAATCCTCGGTGACGTGCGTCGCGTTCCCGGCGGTCATGGTGATGGCGGCACGGAAAAAGCAACCGCGAATCGACACGGGCGTCGTCAACGTCGGCGTCGCGACGCCTTCGTAGATCATGGCTCCGCGATACCCGGCGAAACTCGTGCAGTGCTCGACCGTCACCCCCGTCCCGAGCGCGCCAAGTCCGGTCGAAACGTGAGTCATCCGAAAACCGTAGCCGCCCACGAAGCGGCAGTCGCGGATCACGGAGTCCAACGAATACTCGGCGGCCGCCTCGGCGGCGACGACGAGTACGCCCGCCACGGCGGCGTCCGCCAGAAACGAACAGCGTTCGACGAGCAAACCGAGACCGGCGGTGGCGCCTCCCGACGCCGACGCCCCAAACGTGACGAGCGCGGAGGGAACGGAATGACTGCAAATGAACGCCGAGTCGACGATCGACCAGGACTTCCCGGTCGTGACTTGCACGCACCCCGGATTGGCGATGCCGCCGTACATCTTGAGTCGCCGAAGCGCGACGTGGGATCCGGAGCCGCCCGAGAGGCAGGGGTCGGTTCGCGGGGTCGCGTCGTCGACCCATGCGGACCACTCCACGACGCCGACGGTCGGCGTCGTCCGCCCGCCGGCCAGGAAACCCGCGCCGTCGCAGTCGCCCACGATCGCGAGCGGCGCGACGTCCGACGGGTTCAGGGCGAGCGTCACGGATTCGTAGTAGGCGCCGGGCTCTATATAAACCGTCGCGCCGTCGGTCCCGAGCGAGACGCCCGGCGACGGTCCGATCGCCTTGCCGATCGTCTTCCACGGCGTCGCGGGCGAGAGCCCGTCGTTGGAGTCGCTCCCGCGGTCGACGGAAACATAGTATTTATTCACGTTGATACCCTCGGGCCGTTGAGAAGACGCGGAGGCGGTCGATGGATGGGGCCGCCGCGCCGGCCCGCATGGCGGCCGACGGCTCGCCGAGGCGCTTCACGGTCGTGAAATCGTCAGGCGACCTCGAAGACCGGCGTGATGGACAGCGTGTCGCCCGAGTGCAGCGTCCGCGGATCCGCGAACTGCTCGGCCAGGATGAGCGCGCCGCTCACGGCGCCGACGATGAAATAGCCGTAAACCGTGTCGCCGGTCGCGCCGACCGTCCAGCTCGTCGGGGCCGAACCGTATTGCGAGTGGGCGACCTGTCCGCGGGAGGACCAGGGCGGGGATCCGGAGGGGGCCTGCAACACCGGCGCGTTCCAGGTCGAGTCCGACACCGAACGAGTCAGCGTCTTGCGCGCGTAGCCGGCGAAAGCAGCCTCGTGCGCGGCGTAGGTGGCGGCCGTGTCGGTCTCGGAAGGCGTGACGGCCGAGTTGTACAGGCCGAGCTGCCAGTCCTCGGGCGCGGCGCCGCCGAGGAGTTCGGTCAAGAGGCGCGCGTCGCCCTCGCGGGAAACCAGGAAAGACATGGTGAAATCACCTCACGATTCGTGTGGAGAAGATCGAGGACGACGACCGGTCGACGGCCGACCCCCAGCGCACTTCCAGGCGCGCCAGGACCTCGGCCAACTCGGCTTCGGCCTGTCGGAGTTTTTGCGCGAAGTCTCCGTCGGAGCCGCGCGACTCGGCCGCATAGCGGCGGACGAGCACGCCGAGGACGCAGGCGCGGCGGAGTTCCCGAACGTCGTGGAGATCCGAGGGCGTTCGACCAGGCGCGAGTGGATCGATGGCGAACAGACGGTTCAGATCGAAGCTCGCCTCCTCGATCTGCGGCGACAGGGTGGCGATGACGAACTCCACGCCGGAGAGGCCCGAGGCCGGCGCGGGCGGAGCCCCGGCGCCCGCGGGCATGCCGACGCGGCGGATCGTCAGCGAGCCCCCGACGGCCCCCTCGACGGCGAAGAGTTCGCCCGCGCCTTTGAAGACCGACGTGGGTTTTCGCAATTGGATCACATGGCCCGGTCGGGCCCCGGCCGCCTCGAAGTCCGACGTCGCCGACGCAAGGGTCCAGCTAGGGCCGGACCCGAAAACGCCGTCGGAGCCCTGGGCGATCTTCTGCCAGGCCGGCGCCAGCACCGCGAAGTCGCCTGGGGCGTGGACCGCGACGTCCTCGTCGTCGGCGTAGAGGATCGTGAGCCGGTCTGACTGACTCATGGAATGGCTCGCAGGCTGAAGGGTGTTTATTCGTTTTGGGAGTCGCGCCGCCGTCGCGCCGCGAGGCCGCGACGCGGTTGCGACTCCGCCGGCTCGGAGGCGCCGCACGCGGGATCCCGAGACTCGCCGCCGCCCAGGCCCTGGACCGTCTCCAGCACGGCCAGGTCGATCCCGTCGAGCGTCGCGGCGAGCGAGTCCCGCACCGCCGCGACGTGGGCCAACGACTCGCGCCGATCGCTCGCGGCGAGGCCGGGGAGTTGGCCCAGCGCGTCCTGGACCTGCTTGTAATGCCACAGCTCACGCCCGCGGCCCAGGAACGGAAGGCGCCGCCCCTCGGCCGCGCGTTCGATATAAGGCCACAAGCCGGGGAACGTGAAGGAACGAGTTGTGCTCATGTCGACTCGCGTCGTGGAAATGACCGCCCCGCGTCGCGCGCGGGGCGGCTCCGGCGGGTTCTTGACCGAGGCTCAGGCGGCGCTGAAGGCCGAGATCCCGGAGACCCAGGCGTGATGCGCCTCGTTGTCGATCTCGACGGCGCCCTCCATGATGATGTCGCCCTCGAAGGCGTCGCCGCGGCTGCCGCGCGGCTTGTCGATCATCGACCGCTTCAACCGCACCCGTGCCTCGCTGGCCGAGAGGCAGACCGCCGTGCCCGGGCGCAGCAGCGGCGCCGGCACGATGGAGATGCCGGAAAGGAACGGGGCCTCGAACAGATCGATCGGCACGCCGAAGACGTTGCTCCCGGCGTTGACCCGCATCGCGGCGTGACCCCAGACGGCGAAGGCCGACAGGAAGTCCGTGCTGACCAAAAGCAGGCTGGGGTTGCCGCCGCCGTTGAAGCACGCCTGGATGGTGTCGCGGATCAGGTCGCTCGGCTTGTACGCCGCCGCGTTCGTCGGCGAAGTGACGTTGTTGGTCGACAGGAGCGACTGAATCCCCTTCATCAGCGGCCGGCTCGACGGGCTGGACAGGCCGACCCCCTTGCCGTAATACACCGCCGACTCGAAGTCGTCCATGACGTGCTGCATCGCCAGCATCCGGTCGCGGTCGAGCGGAGTCGCGTAGGCCGAGCCGTAGTTGGCGTCGGCCTGCAGCGCCCCGCCGACCTGGTAGGCGTGCTGCACCGTCTGGCAATACTGAGTGGTCGCCTGGGGGATCCGGCTGAGGCCGGAGACGTTCGTCTCGGCGCCGGTCCGCGTGTTGCTCACCAGGAAGATGGGCTGGGCGTTGGCGTGCGCGGCCGCCGTCGTGCCCGCGTAGCCTCGGGCCACCGTCACGGTGTTCGTCGATGGATCCACGGCCGTCACCAGCAGGTACTCCTGCTCGACCTGGATGACGTCTCCCGAGTCGAACACCGAGGCGTCCGCGGCGGTCAGCGACGTCGCGGCGGCCGTCAGGGCTGCGTTCAACGCCACCGAGCGAGGTCGATAGTTGTCGTTGACGATCAGGAAGTGGGGCGATCCGACCGGCAGCTTCGGCAGCCGCGACGTCAGCGGGGTCCGGTTGACGAACCAGTTGATCGCCACGCCGAAGACGTCGTTGGGCAGGACGCCGGCGCTGAAGGCGTTGAACTGGGTCAGCGGGCTGTTCTCATACGAGGGCATCTACATTGACTCCGAATCGATTTCGACTGGGCGGCCGGCCACGAGGACGTCCGCCGACGACGGGGGGGTCACACCAGCGGGTGCAGCCCGAACGACTGGTACTGGTTTTGCCGGTCTCTCCACTGGTCGACGATCGCCTCGAGCGATCCCGGCTGGGCCCCTCTCGGGGCGGCGTACGGTCGCGAGGCGTCGCCGCCCGCCCCCCCACGCGACGTCGCCGCGAAGAAGATCGCGAACTGCGGCGAGTCGAGGCGCTCGCGGAGGGCCTCTCCGGCCGGACGACCGCTGGACCGCTCGCGGACCACGAGCGCGCCCGACGCCTCTCGAACCGTCTCGAACTCGTCCTGGAGAAGTCGACGGACCATCGCCGCGGCGGCCGAACGCTGCTCCGACGTTTCGCCGACGAACGCCCGACCCTGGAGGGCGTCGGCGATCGCGGCCGATTTTCTCTCGCCGAAGACCTGCTGTTCCAAAAGCGTGTATCGGGAGACCGCCTCGGCGTGCTTCCGCTCCCAGGTCCGGCGCTGCTGCTCAAGCGCCTCCTCGATCTGACCCTTCTCGGCCAGGGCCCGCAGACGCTCCTGATCCTTCATCTCCAACGCCGCGTCCTGCTGGCGTCGGACGTCCGACAGTTGGGCCTCCAGGGCCCGCAACCGCTGACGCTCCTCGCCCCGCGACGGGCCGGACTGATCGGCCGCGTCCGGAGCGACGTCGACGCTCGCTTGATCGTTCACGTATGAACCTCGCTCGAAATCAGAGAGCGGCCGCGTCGCGACCGCGACCGCCGAAATCCCCTTGGCACGTTCAAGCCCGAGTCTCCGCGTCGAGACCGAGGTACGTCTCGATCTCGACGTCGAATTCGCCGTAGTCCGAGTCGTCCAGCCCCGGGAGCATCACTCGGACGAGTTTGCCGAGCATCTCCCGCTCCGTCTTGGGGGCGTGGCCCGCGGCGCCCAGCACGGTCTGGAATTGACCGACCGCGCGAGCCAACTCTTCCCCGGTGTATAGGTCGAAGGACGACGGATACTGCACGCGGATCGCCTCGCGATCCTCGGCCGTCGGATCGGCCCCCATGACGGCCAGCGCCAAATCGGCCAGACGGCGCTCTATCCCGCCCAGCGTCGCGGCGATCTTGCTCAAGAGGTCGTTGCCCGCCGCCTGGTCGATCCGCTTCGAGATCCCGCTCTGGGCCACGGTCGACCCGCTCGTCCCCGCCGATCCGGCGGGCTTCAACAAGAGCGCGGCGCGGTCGGCGGCGTCCCTCAGATCGGCCTTGTTCATCCGCAGGGAGTCCGCCCCTTCCTTGGGGAACCGGATGACGTCGAACCCCTCGTAGGTCGTCGCCCCCCCTTGGGCGTTCTTCTTCTTGGGGAGCAGCCAGTTGGGCCCGATCGGCACGGCCCCGTCGGCCTTCACGTAGTCCTCGGGACCCTGCAGCAGCGGGTGCGCCTGCGTCGTGTCGCTGAGGATCAGCTCGCTGTCGCGGTTGTAAAACTCGCGCTGGATCTCAGCGATGCTTTCATACCTGGGAAGTCCGATGTTCCGGCAGCGCGGCCGTCGACGATCGAAGACTCGGATGATCGGGACGCGGCCGTATCCGTGTTCGAAGGGCCCGCGGACCTTCTCGCCGCGGTCATCGAACAACGTCCAGATATTCTCGTTCCAGTGACGCCAGGAGACGCCGCCTCGGTCGTCGACCTCTCGAACGAGGCATTCGAGATACCGTCCGGCGCGGTCCAGGCGCCACCAGACCATGTTTTCCGGGAGAACGTAGGAGGCCGCGCAGGCGTCGAGCCCCAGCCGGATCTCGTCGGCGCGGGTCCGCACCGGTTCGCCGTCGGGGGCGGCCGGACGATCGACGATCAGATCGAGCTGGCCCAGCACCAGGAGGAGCGGGGCGACCGAACTCGACATGAAATCGTCGATCGAAGCCCCCCGACCGTCGACGTCGCGCCACCACGAGGTCAACGACTCGGGGCCGGCGCGGCGCACCTCGCGGCTGTAGATGCGGGCGAGATGGGCCTCGACCGCTTCCGAGACGAAGGTCGGGACCGGCGTCCTGGCCCGTCGCAGTTCGTAGTCGTCGTCCGTCGCCTGATAGGCGGGATCGGTGCCGAACGGCCTCCCGCCCAAGGGATAAGCGCCGGCGTCGGTGGACGACGGGTACTCCCGTTTATGACGGACCAGGTTCCGCACGGGCATCCCGTGCATGTCGTACCCGTAGACGGCGGTGCGGTAGGCCTCGCCGCCCTCCCACGAGTCGAGCAGCCATCGCCAGCGGAGATGGTGCGCCAGCCATTCGGGATGAGGGCGGTCCAACCGCCGACCGTCCGGCAGGGCTATCCGAGGCATCGCCGCCCCTGACGTCGGATGGACCGACGCGCCGATCGTATTCGAGTTCAGCATGACGTTGTGGGATTCCGCTGAAGTGGGATGTCGCGGCGGCGAAGCCGTTTAAAACACGCGGTCGGCGCGGGCGCGTCGGAGCGGGCGGGCCGCGGGGGTCGTCCCCTCGGGCAGCGCGACGCCCAGCCCGCCCCGCAGCGCGTCGACGAGGTCTTCCCAGGGGTGTTGCGGGTCCGCGGGGTAGTCCATCCACTGGCCCGCGCGGCGGGCCCTCGCGTAGCTCTTGAGCGACGCGGAGAGTTGGGCGCAACGGGGGTGGATGAGCAGCCGGGGGCGGCCGTCGGCCGTCCGGACCAGGCTTTCAATCAAGTTCAGCCCCTCGATCACGCATCCGGGATATCGGGGCCAGGTTTGCAAACCCGTGTCGCCGACGAGTCCGCATCTCTGAAACTCCGAGATCACCGTCGGGCCGACGGGATTCCTGGCCCCTCCGGCCGAGTCGGTGGACACGAACCGCTTCGCGGAGCCGCAGAGCCGATCGAGAAACTCCCGGATTTCGAGGGCGCACGTCTCGGCCGAGCGGCCCTCCGCCAGATAGTCGGCGAAGACGTGGACTCGTGACGGCTCCGGTGGGTCGGCCCACTCCCAGCCTTGGTGGACCTGGAACGCCACGGCTCCCGTGAAGACTCCCGAGTCGATCGCGACGTGGACCGGCAGCGACGGATCGAACTCCGCCTCCTCGGAGACGTTCCGGGACTCGTCGAACTCCTTGAACCAGACGCCGTCGACCTTCGGCCCGCGGCACAGGTAGTCGCTGGCGAAGACCCGCGGCGAGACGCCCCGGACCTTCTGAATCAGGGAGTCGATCGAATAATGTCCATTGCTTCGCTTGGCCTTGGGGCGGCCCAGAGGGTCGTCGTCGCGGCCCTCGTGGCACCAGGCCATGAGCGGGCAGTCCGGACACTTCTCCAGGTTCGGGCCGCTCCGCTCGGTCGGGCAGCGCTCCAGGACCTCGAAGGCGCAAAAGGTGTGGATCGGGAAGGCCCCCCCGCACGCCTGGTCGACGAGATCCGCCATCGGGCCGGCCGGGCGATGCCAGGTCGAGGTCATCAGGACGCTCGACCGGACTCCTCGGCGGTCCATCGCCATGCCGATCGCCGACTCGCGGATGTCCGGGTCGATCTCGTCGACCTCGTCCAGTTTCAGCGAGGCGACGTGGGGGCCGCGGACGCTCGTGGGGCTCGCCGACAGGATCGCCACCCGCGATCCGTTGCCGTAGGACGCCTCCGTCTTCAGAAGCCGTCGGATCGAGTCGCGGTCGCTTCCGAGCGGCCCCGCTCCCTCGAGAACCAGATCCTTGAGGGCGCGGTAGATCTGCTCCGACTGCGCCCGCGACCCGCCCAGGACGTGGGTTTCGTGGCGCGGGTTGAAGCGGCTCGCCAGGTGGGTGTCGAGCGCCGAGAGAAACGATTTGCCGCTCCCTCTCGGGCCGTGCCAAAGCGCCAGAGACGGTCGATCCAGCACCTGGGAGGCGAACATCTCCAGCGGGGAGGAGTGGCCGGGACAGACGGCCCGCGCCGGGATCCGGACGCCGACGAAGGCCTCGATCCAGGCCTGGAGTTCGTCCAACGTCCGGGGCCGCCGATCGCGCACGGACCTAATCAAGCGATTGATCGTCGACTCGTCCAAGGGCGGCCTCCAGGATTCTGCGGGCGGTCTCGTCGTCGATGGCCGTCCCGGCCGCCTCGGACGCGGCGCCAGCGCCGGCGCGGCGGAAGAGGACTCCCCACGAGCGGGCGTCGCCCCTGGCCGCGGCGGCGACGATCGCCTCCGCGACCCTGTCTCCCCAAGTCCGAGACGGGTCGTCGCTCGGGAGGCCGAGGAGTTCGCGGAGGCGGTCGTCGAGACCGATCCGTTCGACGTCGATCCCCGTCGAGGCCGTCGTCGTCACCGTCCTGGTCGCGGCTCCGTCGCCAATCATGTCGTTGTTCCGGATACCTAGTTGGACCTGGAGGCGGAATCCTCGGGACACCCGGGGACGCGGGCGAGGAGTTCCTCCAGCTTCGTCGAGACCTCGACTCTCCAGCGATCCTCGGCGGATCGCCGTTCGACCTCGCCTTCCTCGGCTCGAACGACGTCGGCGATCGAGGTCGAACGACGGAATGAGTGAGCGTGACGTCCCAAGGTCTTCGACAAGGTCAGGAGGGCCGCCCCCGTGAGACAGACGGCCGCGACGAACCCTGGAAGGCCGCCGGGACGCTTCCTCGCCCACGCCCCGAACGCGAGGCGGATGCTTTTATTCGTCATCGGGTTTCTCTCGGAGGTGAACGATGTCGGGGACCGGGGGAAGAGACGCATCGACGGATCGCGCGGCCTTCATCCACGCCAACAGGGCCTCCACCATCTCCTCGATCCGCTCGCTCCTCGCCTGGATCCGAAGCGCCGCCAGCTCGTGGTCGCGTTGCTTCTGACGATCCATCCAGAAGTCCTTCATGAAAGCCGAGATCGCCGCGATCAGGCCGGCGCCCCCCAGCAGGAACGACCCCGCGCCGACCGCGGGGTCCGTGGAGACGGCCTCGGCGATCAGCGCGGTGGTCGTCGCCGCGAGCCCTCCCAGGTACGCGAGGTTTTGCGAGACGTCCGGGACGTAGTTCATGGCGTGAACCTGTTTTCCAGCGATTCGGCGTCTTGGGCGACTTTGCGGAGCCGGCGGCGGCGGCGCGTCGAGTCGACGACGGCCGCGCGGGCCTGGGGTCGCGACGGGTGTCACGGACGCCCCCGTGTCGGGCTCCCCGACTCGGCGACCACTTCGACGGCGTTAAAACTCGGGCATGAGCGCCCATAGAGATTCCGATGCGAGCATCAGAACGGCCGCCACGATCAGGACGATCAGGAGCGCCCGGTCCTCCCCCCCGATCGTTTCGACGCGAGCTTGAAACGGAGAGGGATGGGGCGGATCGATCCGTACGCGAGGCCGACGCGATGGAGGGTCGTGTTGCCAGATGTCGGCTCCAATGCTCCGAGAGCGTTCTCGCCGCGAACCGGGGCCCGGTCGGCGCATGCGACCCCATTCGCGCGGGCGCGCCTCCGCCAACGGCCTCGACGGCTTGAATGCCATGATTCGCATCGCTGAGATGGCATGACCGGGGTCGTCGCATGCGGGATGGGGTGCGTGTGATATCCCGAATACGGCAAGGTTGATCGCCGTTCCTGGATTAATGGGAATTTTGATCGGTCACGTTTGCGTCCGCGGCCGGCGATCCTGATCCGAAGACTCGGGAACGCCGCTTGCGGCGGGTCTCGGGCTTCGACTCGGCCTCGCCGGCTTCCTCGGGCCTCGTCGCGCTCGATCGTCGCGAACGTCGGGGTTTCGGCTCGGGGCGCGGGTCAGTCGCCGGGTTTCGAGCCAGGGCGGGATGACCGTCCACCCCAGAGGCCGAGCAGACCATGCAGCAGAGGAGCGAGCCCTCGGGGATTGGCCCGCGATGCGGACATTCCGACGCCGGGGTGAAAGGTCCGACTGGGAACAGAGGGACCAACTCCAGCCACGCTGGCGCTCGGATCGCGCCGGACTCCGACTCCAAGGCGTCGCCGCCCAGGGCCAAGGACGATGAGGCGTCGCCCCCGTCCCTGATCCGGGATTCTCGTGCCTTGCGTGCCTGGGACAGCGACCTTTTGACGTGCCGGACGCTCATCCCCGCCTCCTCGGCGAGTTCGACGATCGACTTACCCTCCTCCTCGTGGAGTCGGAGCCATTCATCGTCGCGGAAAGCCCGGATCACGTCGCCGACTCGATTGCTCTTCGTGGTTCCCATCGCATCGCCTCCTGAGCCGCCCGGCCCCGGTCGACGCCGACACCAAGAAGTGCCATACAAAACATGGTTTGAGAACGGCGACGGTTTTTTTGTCTCGGCGAGTCGCTGTAAACAATGACGGGAAAAGGGATAGCGACTTTTGAAAAAAAGCGGAGGGGGGCCATGGCGCGCACGGATCGATTGCGAGGCGCACTGTCTAAGTGGAAGCGGCGGGGGAGCGCTGAGGCGTTGGTCCCGCGGCGTGGAGGCGACGACGAAGACGAGTCAATCAAGCCCGCCCGGCCCTCGCTCGACGTCCGAGCCTACGAGAAGAAGCCGAAATGATCAGAGGTCCGCGGCCGTTTTAAGCCGAGCCGAGTTGCCCGTGCGGCTCAGGGAGCGAACCGAGCGGACCAGGAAGTCGTCGAAGGCGGGTGTCTTGAAATCGTCCAGGGAGTGGCCGGTGATGATCACTTCCTGGCGGCCGCCCGCCGTGGCGATCTTGAGCCGAGGGGTGTCCGAGAGGACGGGCGCGGGGCCCTCGTGAAAGGGAGGCAGGTTGAGCTTCGCGGCCAGCGTCTTGCTCTGGAACGTGTTGCGAGGGACTCGGAACCGCAGCGTTACGATCCATTCGCTAATGGTCGTGGCCTGGAAGAACGCGACCTCGGGGCCGTCTCCGGAGGCGACGGGGAAGATCCGGACCGTTCCGCGCTCGTTCCAGATCGTGGGCTTGAGAAGGCCGTCGCCGTTCGACAACTCTTCGACGCGGGCCACGATCCGCGCCAGGATCCGGCCGTCCCATCGGACGGGCTTGCCGCTTCGCGAGGTCCGTTCCTCCAGGTGCCACTTCCTGCCGTCCCGTTCCCAGGGAGCGAGGCCGTCGACCGGCGCGACCGGGACCGCCTCTGTCTTGGAGCGGGACGTGGATGATTTGTTAAGCTGCTTCGTGGCGGGGCGGCCGGCCGCGGCTTCCGCCTCGGCCTTGGCGGCGAGTCGGACGGCTCTGGCCTCGGCGGCGGCCTTCTTGGCGGCTTCCTTGGGATCGAAGCGGGGGCGTTCGGCGAAGGGGCCGGCGGCCAGGAGCGGGGCGAGGAAGCGCGCGGTGTGGCCTCGTCCCAGGGCGACCACGGCCTCGGGAGGTCCCTCGGCCACGATTTCGCCGCCGCCGCGGCCGGCCTCCGGGCCCAGGTCGATGACCCAGTCGGCCGTCTTGATCACGTCGAGGTTGTGTTCGATGACGACGACGGAGTTGCCGAGGTCCGACAGCCTGTGGATCACGTCGAGCAGCTTACGGACGTCATCGACGTGCAGGCCGGTGGTGGGTTCGTCGAGGACGTAGAGCGTCCGACCGGTGTCCGGCCGCGACAGTTCGGACGCCAGCTTCACGCGCTGGGCCTCGCCGCCGGAGAGCGTCGGCGCCGACTGACCCAGGGGCAGGTAGCCCAGGCCGACGTCGCTCAGGGTCCGGAGGACCTTCTTGATCCTCGGGACCTTCTCGAACAGTTCCAGGGCCTCGTCCACGGTCATGTCGAGCACGTCGGAGATCGTCTTGCCGCGGAAGGTCACGGCGAGGACCTCGGGGGTGAAGCGGCGGCCCTGGCAGGAGTCGCACGTCACCCAGACGTCGGGGAGGAAGTGCATCTCGATCCGTTTTTGGCCCGCCCCCTCGCAGGCCTCGCAGCGGCCGCCGGGCATGTTGAAGCTGAACCTGCGGGCGGTGTAGCCGCGGACCTTGGCCTCGGGGAGCTTGGCGAACAGCTCGCGGATCAGGTCGAAGGCGCCGGCGTAGGTCGCGGCCGTCGAGTTCGGCGTCCCCCCCAGCGGCGACTGATCGACGCGGATCACCTTGTCGATCCGTTCCAGCCCGACGACCGCCTCGACCGCGCCGGGCGTCGCCTGGGCGCGGTGCAGCGCGCGGGCGGCCGTCTTCCACAGGACGTCCTCGACGAGCGTGCTCTTGCCCGAACCCGAAACCCCCGTCACCGCGACCACCACCCCCAGGGGGATCCGAACGTCCAGGTCGTTGAGGTTGTGGTGGCGCGCCCCCTTGATCCAAAGCTCCGCGACGCCCGAATCCGGCCCAGCCGGGCGTCGGTTCGTCGGCACCGGGATCGCCCTTGAGCCGTTTAAATAAGCGCCGGTGAGCGATCCGGGATTTTTGGCGACCCTGGCCGGCGGGCCGTTGGCGACGACCTCGCCGCCGAAGCGTCCGGCGCCGGGGCCGAAGTCGACGAGTTCGTCGGCGGCCTCGATGACTTCGCGGTCGTGTTCCACCATGACGACGGTGTTGCCGAGGTCGCGGAGCCGCTTAAGCGCTCCCAGCAGTCGGCCGTTGTCGCGGGGATGGAGGCCGATCGTCGGTTCGTCGAGGACGTAGAGCACGCCCGTCAGGCCGCCGCCGATCTGGCTGGCCAGTCGGATTCGTTGGCTTTCGCCGCCGGAGAGGGTCGGCGTGCTTCGCCCCAGCGAGAGGTAGTCGAGACCCACCTCCACCAGGAACGACAGGCGCTCGCGGATCTCGCGGATCAGGTCGCCGGCGACGTGCCGCCGCTCCTCGGTCATTTCGAGCCCGTCGAAGAAGGCGAGGGCCTGGCCCAGCGGCATGCGGTTGATCTGGTCGAGCGCGTGGCCCTCAAAGCGGACGGCCGCGGCGTCGTCGCGGATCCGGGCCCCCATGCAGGAGGCGCAGGGGACGTCGTCGACGAGCCCCTGGAGCTTCCATCGGTACTGGAACGAGATCCTGCCCGCCTCCTCGATCGCGGGGAAGAGGCCCTTGTACTGGAAGGCGAAGGCGGGTTCGTCGCCGGCGGCGGGGGCTTCGTACCAGACGTCGGGGCGGCCGTGGAGGATCGCGCGGCGGTGACGGGCCTCCAGGTCCTCGAACGGGGCGTCGAGGTCGATCCCCTCGGCCTTCGCCACCGCCTCGATCAGGCGGGCGAACGTCTTGTTCTCCGCGAACCGCGGCCACGCCGTCACGGCCCCGGCGCGGAGCGACCGGGACGGGTTCGGGATCAGGACCGCGGGGTTGGCCCCTTGCTGGACGCCCAGTCCTTCGCAGGAGGGGCACCATCCCAGGGGACTGTTGAAGGAGAAGTGGTGGGGCGAGAGTTCCTCGAAGCCGCGGCCGCAGCCGTCACAGGATCGGTGCTGGCTGTAGCGGTCGACGGGCCAATTCGACTCCTCGACGTCGTCGTCGGACCGTGCGGTCAGCATCACGCCGCGGCCCAGGTCGAGGGCCGCCTCCACCGCGTCGGCCAGGCGGGAGCGGGCGGACCCGCGGACGATCACGCGGTCGACGACGACCTGGACCTCGCGCTTGCTCCGTCGGCTCAGCTTGGGAGGCGCGTCGAGGTCGATCGTCCGGCCGTCGACGCGGGCGCGGGCGAACCCGGACGCCTTGAGGTTCGCCCAAAGGTCGTCGTAAGTCTCGTCGTCCCGGCGGTCGACCGGGGCCATGACGTGGATCCGCGCGCCTTCCGGGAGTCGGAGGATCTTCTCGATGATCTCGTCGGCGGTTTGCGAGCCGATCGGGACGTTGCAAGAGGGGCAGTATGGGCGGCCCAGGCGGGCGAACAGGACGCGCAGGTAGTCGTGGATTTCGGTGACGGTGCCGACCGTGGATCGGGGGCTTTTGCTGGTCGTCTTCTGTTCGATGCTCACCGCCGGCGAGAGGCCCGTGATCTTCTCGGCGCGGGGCTTGGGGAGCGGGGCCAGGAACTGGCGGGCGTAGCTGGAGAGGCTCTCGACGTACCGCCTTTGGCCCTCGGCGTAGAGCGTGTCGATGGCCATCGAGCTTTTGCCCGAACCGCTCGGGCCGCTGCAGACCGTCAGCTTGTTCCGCGGGACGTCGAGGTCCACCCCCTTGAGGTTGTGTTGCCGCGCGCCGCGGACGGAGATGAACTCGAACCCGGATTCGGACGACTTCCCCTTCCCCGCCCTCCCCTTCGCGACGGCCTTGCCGCGGCCGGCGCGACGCTTGGCCTTGGGGGCGAGCGCGCGGGCGAGGGCTTGTCCGGTGTGGCTCTCCGCGACCTTCGCCACGGCCTCGGGGGGCCCTTGGGCGACGATCCGGCCGCCGTCGGCGCCCCCCTCGGGGCCCATGTCGATGATCCAGTCGGCCGTCTTGACGACGTCCAGGTTGTGTTCGACCACCACGACCGTGTTGCCGCGGTCGGTGAAGCCGCGGAGGACGTTCAGGAGCTTGCGGACGTCCTCGAAGTGCAGCCCGGTGGTGGGTTCGTCGAGGATGTAGAGGGTCTTGCCCGTTCCCTTGCGCACCAGCTCTCGGGCCAGCTTGACGCGCTGGGCCTCGCCGCCGGAGAGCGTCGGCGAGGGCTGGCCCAGCTTCAGGTAGTCGAGCCCGACGTCGTGCAGGGTTTGGAGCATCGCGGCGATCTTGGGGACGTTGGCGAAGTGCTCGAGCGCCTCCTGGACGTCCATGTCCAGGACGTCGCTGATGCTCTTGCCCTTGAACCGCACGTGGAGCGTCTCGCGGGTGAAGCGTTTGCCCTCGCAGACCGGGCAGACGACCCAGACGTCGGCCAGGAAGTCCATCTCCAGCTTGTTCGACCCGTTCCCCTCGCACGCCTCGCAGCGGCCGCCGGGGACGTTGAAGCTGAACCGTCCCGGCTTGTAGCCGCGGGTCTTCGCGTCGGGGAGCTTGGTGTACAGGTCGCGGATCAGGTCCCACAGCTTGACGTAGGTCGCCGGGTTGGACCGCGGCGTGCGGCCGATCGGCGACTGATCGATGTCGATCACCTTGTCGAGTTGGTCCGCCCCCTCGATCCGATCGTGCGCTCCGGGGACGGACTTCGCGCCGTTGAGGTCGCGCGCCAGGGCGTCGCGGAGGATGTCGGAGACGAGCGAGCTTTTGCCCGATCCGGAGACCCCCGTGACGCAGACGAACAGGCCGAGGGGGAACGCGACGTCGATCCCCTTCAAATTGTTCTGGCGCGCCGCTCGAACCACCAGTTCGCGGCCGTCCGGCTCCTTGCGCTCCTTGGGCACCTCGATCCGCGCCCTGCCGGCGAGGTAGGCGCCGGTCAGGCTTTCCTCGGCGTTCTCAAGGGCCTTGAGGCTTCCCTCCGCGACGATCCGACCCCCCTTGACGCCGGGGCCGGGGCCGAAGTCGACCAGCCAGTCGGAGGCGCGCATGGTGTCCTCGTCGTGCTCGACGACCACGACGGTGTTGCCGACGTCCCGAAGCCGCTGCAAGGCGGCGATGAGGCGGTCGTTGTCGCGGGCGTGCAGGCCGATGGAGGGCTCGTCGAGAATGTACAGCACTCCCACCAGCCCCGCGCCCACCTGGCTCGCCAGCCGGATCCGCTGGGCCTCGCCGCCGGAGAGGGTCGGGGCCGAGCGGTCGAGCGTCAGGTAGTGCAGGCCCACGTCCATGAGGAAGCCGAGCCGGCCGCGGATCTCCTTGAGCAGCTCCTCGGCGATCGTTCGCGAGATCGCGTCCAGGGGCGTCGGCTCAAGGTCGGCGGGGACGGCCGCGGCGGGGTCCGCGAGGGCGTCGAAGAACGCCTTCGCCTCGACGATCGGCCGCGCCGAGAGTTCCGGCAGGGCCTTGCCGCCGACCCGGACGGCCCGCGCCCGCGCGTTGAGTCGGGCCCCCTGGCACTCCGGGCAGGTCATGCTCCGCATGTACGGCTCAAGCGCCGCCCTCGTGGGCGCGCCGCCGGAGACCTTGTAGCGGTCGAGCAGGTCGACCGCCACCCCCGCCCATTTCTCCGGATGGGTCCAGACCTTCCCCTTGCCCCTCCAGTGGCAGACGATCGTCCGATCGCCCGCGCCTTGCAACCAGACCTTCCGCCAGCGCTCGTCGAGTTTGGACCACGGACCCTTGAGCATCGTCCCGGCCCTGGGGCCGTCGGGGTCGGCCTCGAAGTTCCGGGCCACCGCCTCGAAAACGTGCTTGCGCCACTTGCCGAGATTCTTGACCGGGCCCAATGGCGCGATCGCCCCCTCCCACACGGAAAGCGACGGGTCGGGGATCAGAAGCTCGGGGTCGAAGTCGTGCCGGATCCCCAGGCCGTCGCAGGCCGGGCACATCCCCTGCGGGTTGTTGAAGCTGAAAAGCTGCGGGCTGGGCGGGTCGAACCCGATCCCGCACGACGCGCAGGCGTGGTGGGACGACAGCACCAGATCGGGTTGGTCCTCGATCGCGACGATCAAGGTCCCGTCGCCCAGCCGCAGGGCTTGCTCGACCGCCTCCGCCAGCCGCCCTCGCGCGGTTTCGGCGGTCGTGGCCTTCAGGCGGTCGATCACCACCTCGATGTCGTGCTTGATCTGGCGATTCAACCGCGGGTCGTCGGACAGGGAATGGATCTGGCCGTCGACCCGGGCGCGGACGTAGCCGGCCTTGGAGAGCTCGACGAACAGGTCCTTGTACTCCCCCTTCTGGCCGCGGGCGACCGGGGCCAGCACGCTGAAGGGGGTGCCGGCGGGAAGGTCGAGGATGCGGCCGACGATCTGCTCGCGGGTCTGGGCGGCCACGGGCCGGTCGCAACGCGGGCAGTGCCCCTGGCCGACGCGGGCGAAGAGGACGCGCAGGTAGTCGTTGATTTCGGTGATGGTCCCGACGGTCGAGCGCGGGTTGCGGCCGCCGGTCTTCTGCTGGATCGAGATCGACGGCGAGAGGCCGTCGATCCGGTCCACGTCGGGCTTGGGGAGTTGGCCGAGGAACTGGCGGGCGTAGCTGGAGAGGCTTTCGACGTACCGTCTTTGGCCCTCGGCGTACAGCGTGTCGAACGCGAGCGAGCTTTTGCCCGATCCCGACAGCCCCGTCAGGCAGATCAGCCGGCCTCGGGGCAAGGTCAGCGACACGTCCTGGAGGTTGTGCTCCCGCGCCCCCCGGATCACCACGTCCGATGCCGCCATCCCTGAAACGCCTCCCCTTCCCTCCCGACCGTCGTCTCTTTCTCCAGGCCGGTTACTATACGCGCGTCCGCCTGAAATTGTCCAGGGGCCGCCGGGGGATTTCGCGAGGGGCGTCGGACGGATACAGTGGCGACGTCTTCCAGGCGATCCGAACGATATGGGGAGAATCGACATGCGCGGTTTCGTCGCCCTGGTCCTGGCGTCCTTCGTCGCGATTTCCGCTTCGGCCTCCGCCGCCGACCGGCCGCCGAACGTGGTCTTGATCATCTCGGACGATCACGCCTGGACCGATTTTTCGTTCATGGGTCATCCGCACGTGAAGACTCCGCGGATCGACCGACTCGCGGCCGAGGGGCTGACCTTCCGTCGCGGGTACGTGCCGACCAGCCTGTGCTCGCCGAGCCTGGCGTCGATCATCACGGGGCAATACGCCCACCAACACAAGGTGACGGGCAACGACCCGCCGGGGACGGCCAGCCGCTTCGGCAAGCTGCTCGACGACCCGGCCTTGCTTGAAGGGCGGCGACGGATGGAGGGCTTCCTCAAGGCCGCTCCGACCATCCCCAGGCTGCTGGGAGAACACGGCTACGCCACGTTCCAGGCGGGCAAGTGGTGGGGCGGGAACTTCGACGTGGGAGGCTTCGCCGAGGGCATGACCCACGGCGACCTGGCGCGCGGCGGTCGTCACGGCGACGTCGGCCTTGAGATCGGTCGCAAGACGATGCGGCCGGTGCTGGACTTCATCGACCGCTCGGTGGACGCCGACCGGCCGTTCTTCGTCTGGTACGCGCCGATGATGCCTCATCAACCCCATACGCCGCCGGAGCGTCTGCTGGCGAAGTACCTGGACGTCGCCCCCAGCCCCCTCGTCGCGAAGTACTGGGCGATGATCGAGTGGTTCGACGAGACCTGCGGCGAGTTGCTCGACCACCTCGACGCGCGGAACGTCGCGGACGACACGCTGGTCGTCTTCCTGGCCGATAACGGCTGGATCCAGGATCCGGAGCGGCCCCGGTACGCGCCGAGGTCCAAGCTGTCGTCCCAGGACGGCGGCCTGCGGACGCCGATCATCGCGCGATGGCCGGGCCACGTGAAGCCGAGGGAGGTGAGTCGGCCCGTCAGTTCGATCGACGTGGCTCCGACGATCCTGGCCGCCGCGGGGGTGACGCCGGCGGCCGAGATGAGCGGCGTGAACCTGCTGGATGAGAAAGCGGTGGCGGATCGTCCCGCGGTCTTCGGGGAGATCTACAAGCACGACGTCGCCGACCTCGACCGACCGGCGGCGGGTCTTCGCTATCGCTGGGCGGTCGCGGGGGACTGGAAGCTGGTCCTGCCCGACCCCGTCAACATGCCGGGCGATCCCCCAAGGCTTTACAACGTGGCCGCCGACCCCGACGAGACCCTTGATCTAGCCGTCTCGGAGCCCGGCAGGGTCGCGGAGTTGACGCGGCTGATCGACGAGTGGTGGCGGCCTGGGGATTGATCGATCGGTCAGGCGGCCTTGCGGGATCGGAGCCGAAGGCCCAGGACCGACGCCGCGGCGAAGACCAGCCAGGTCGAGGGCTCCGGGACGGGGGCGGCCTGGGGCGCCGCGGCGGACGACTCGTCGGCGGGCGGCATCCGCAGACCTCCCAGGTCGATCACCTGGGCCGCGATCACGGGCTTGGGGGCGGGCGCGGCGAACGTCTTCTTAAGGGTGTCGAGGATCGAGGTGTTGAGCTTCTTGACCGCGTCGGTCCCGGAGTCGAACCAGCCTTTCATGGTGTCGCCGACCGAGTTGCCTCCATCCTGGTTCGCGATGGCGGCGCGCCAGTACTGGGCCGCGGCCGTCGCGTCGGCCAGGGACGAGTCGGTCGCCTTCTCGACGAGGAACGCCTGACGAGGCGCTATCACGGCGGCCTGACTCGATTTGGCCAGGTCGGCGTTGAGCGTCTGAATCGCCAGCGCGTCCAGGCGGAGCGGCCCGACGGCTCCCCTTCCCGCCGCCGCGGCGACGGTCGGCGTCCCCTCGGGGACGCCGGATCGGCCCGGCAGGCGGTGGGCGAGATACGTCGGCGTCGCCCCCGACGGCGGCGACGCGCCCGCGCGGGGAAGGGCGATCCGGCGACCGGTTTGATCGAGCAGCAACGCCCGACCGGCGGCGGTCGCGACTGTGTGGGGTCGTAGCGGCGCGGCCGCGGCCGTCGTCGCCGAGAGGCAGGCCCCGACGACCCCCAGACCCGTCGCGACGACGATCCGTCGCTTCCATGCGTCGATCATGTGTTGCGTCCTTCCCCCCGATCCTCGGGGTGGGGATTCCATGGCTGGGGCGCGCCGGCGACGGCCTGGAGAACGGCCGCGGCTGATCGATGGGAGCGGGGACGTGAAGCGCCGGCGCCCGCGTTGAAGCGGGCGGCTTTCTATCACGATTTCCTCAAGTTCCGCAATCCGAAATCCGACGACCTCGGCGACAAGTCTTGAAGGACCGTCGCGGAACCCGAACAATGGTCGCGTGGCGTGGGCTCGATTCGCCCGGCGATTTTTCCGGATGTCGCGCGAGGAGGTGGGTGGTGGCCGAGACGAACGGGGATTCCCCCAGGGTCCTGAACGTGGGGCAGTGTGGTTACGACCATCCCCGGATCAGCCGCTTCCTCTCCAAACACTTCGGCGCCCACGTCGACCGCGCCCACAAGCTCGACGACGCGCTCGGCCTGATGGAGAAGGCCCGCTACGACCTGGTCCTCGTCAATCGCCTTCTGGACGTCGACCAGACGTCCGGCCTCGACGTGATCCGCGCCCTGAAGGGCGAGGCCGCCTTCGCCGACGTCCCCATGATGCTCGTGAGCAACTATCCCGAAGCCCAGGACGAGGCCGTCGAGATCGGCGCCGTCCGCGGCTTCGGCAAGGCCCAGTTCGGTCGCGAGGAAACCTTGAAACACCTGGAGGCGGTCCTGGGCGCGCCGCTCTCCCCGTCCTCAAGCGTCGATCCGGACCTGGCGACGCCGACGCTCCCTCGGAAGCCCCGGTCGTAGGACGTTCACCCGCGACGCCGGGGCCGGGGCCGGAACGGCGACCTGGAAGAGGAACGCGACGTGCGCCGCGGTCCCGGCCAGCACGAACAGGTGGAAGACCTCGTGGGCGGCCAGGCCCGTCGCGAACTCGGCGTGGGTCAGATTGACGACGGCCCCCAGGCTGTACAGGGCGCCGCCGATCGGTAGGAACCGCAGCGTCCGCCGGTCGTGGTTGCGGCGCATCTCCAGGTAACAGAGCGCCCCTCCCCAGCCCAACGCCAGGTAGATGCTCGTCGCCAGCCAGGTCGGGAACGGGAGGCCGACGGCCATGGCCGCGCCGCAGACGCTTGAGACGCCCCACGCGACGACCATCACCCCTCGCCGCGGCCACGGCCGCATCAGTACCCAGGCCACGGGCGTGAACGTGCCGGCGATCAGCAGGAAGATGCCCAACATGTCGAGCCGCCGCAGCAGGTCGACCGTCCGCTCGTCCCCCGGAATCGCATGGTACGCCACGCTCCCAGCGTAGCAGGCGGCCATGCCGATCCCGAAGGCGGCCAGACTGGCGATCTTGGCGTTCTGGAAGCCCCTGGCGGCCGGATCGGTGGTCGGTCGCTTCATGGCGGCGCGGATCAGGAGCCAGGTCGTCGGCAAGGCCGCGGCCAGCCCCAGGGCGTGCGTCAAGGCGCTGACGGGCTCTCGCAAGTTGAACGGCGGCATCCACGCCTCCCAGGGTCGAAGTCGAGGGCCGCGAACCGCGAGGGGTCGCGTCTCGCTAGTTTCGACCGGCCGGACCATGCGACTTGACCCGATCCGGCCGAGCGGTTCGCGGACTTGGGGCCCCGTCAGGACAGAGTAACGGACAAGGGGCGGCCCGGCTCGACGACGACCTCGGCCGGCAGGACGACGTCGATCATCCCCGGCGTGGCGGCCGGTTTGGCGACCGCCCCCGCGATCGACTCGCCGCCGAGGCTCGCCTTGACCCGGACGGCCCCAGCGTCGCGGGCGTCGGCCAGTCCGAGGGTCCGCAGCGCGAGCCTCCCCTTTTTCACGTCGAGGGCCGCGGTCAGCTTGCCTCGCTCGCCACGCTGGCTGAACGTCCCCCAACCCTCGGCGGCGGTGAACGGGGCGCGGAAGTCCTCCGGCCGCAACCGCGGGGCGAAGGCGATCCGACGCTCGGGCCCGTGATACTCGTAGCCGCAGGCCGCCAGGAAGACGCCGTAAGCGGCCATCGACCGCGCGTAGTGGTCGCCGCACTCGACCTCGTTCCACGGGTTGCGCCGCGAGGCGTCGTAGCGGTCCTCGAGCGACCGAGTGATCGCCAACCCCTCCTTGAGCATCCCCTCCCAGACCATGTGGCCGGCGACCTGATACTCGAAGCCGTTCATGCACTCGTTGAAGTACATCGTCGACCAGACGTTCCCCGGATCGTCGATCTCCGGCCGGGGCGACTTGGGGAACGTGGCCATCAAGAGTCCCGCCTCGCCCGGCATGGCGTACCAACGGCCGGGCTTGTACGCCTCGCGGTAGGGGCCGACGTCCGGCGTGAAGTTATACCGCCAGAGCGCGGCCAGGGCGCGCTTCACCTTCGCCTCGTCGAGCAGGCGGCCCAGGCCCACCTGGAAGGCCCAGTGCTGGCCGAAGACCTGGTCGATCTCGCAGCCGTCGTAGGTCCCCACCGCCTTGGCGTGGGCGGGGTCGCGGCGCTGGACGAAGTAACCGTACTCCTCGTCCCACAACTGATCGACCAGGGCGTCGGCGCCTTTCTCGGCGACGTCGCGGCAGCGGTCGGCGAAGGCCGCGTCGCCGACGGCGCGGGCCATGGCCTCGCCCGCCTTGAGCGCCGCCAGGTAGAGCGACGAGAGCCAGGGGATTCGGCCGTACCACTTGGCGTCGAGCGTGTTGTGCTGGCCGCCCTCGAGGATGCCGTCGCCGTCGTGGTCGTAGGTCGCCAGGAATTCGAGCGACTTCTTGACCTTCGGCCAGAGCCGCTCGAGGAACGCGTCGTCGGTGGAGGTTTGGTGCTCGCGATAGGTCCGCAGCACGACGCCGGCCTGGCCGTCGACGGCCGGGTTGCGGTCTCCCTCGGCGCGGAAGCCGATCGCGCCGGTGTCGGGGTGGAAGCCGACTCCGTCGGCGTAGTCGACCCGCTCGCGGAGGTTCCGCTCCAGTTCCGGGAACAGTCGGCCGACGGCCTGCGCGTAGTGCCAGACGTGGGTGCAGGTCCCCTCGCAGCAGCCGACCCCCTCCCAGCCGTAGAACCGGCCGTTTTTGAAGCGATGGCACGTCGAGGTCGCCAGGGTCGCCACGCTGGCGAAGGTCCGGTCGAGGAACCAGTAGGGGAGCGTGGAGTCGTACCAGACGTCGCGCCACAGCCGGGTCTCGCGGTCCAGCCGCGGCCACTCCTCGGCCAGATGGCGCGCGGCGGCCAGGGCGTCCGGGAAACGGGTCGCGTAGAACCGGCCCGGCGTTCCGGAGATGCGGGCGTTGGGGGGGAGCGACATGTTCGGGAAGTGCCAGGCGATGACGAACGTGGCCGAGCCCTTCTCGCCCGGCTTGAGCGTCATCGGCCGGACGACCGCCCCGACCAGCCTGGAGCCGAACGGGGCCCTGGGATCGGCCTCGCCGCCGAAGAGGCCGGCGATCGGGAACCCCGAGGGCGCGGCGGGGCGGACCTCGTCGCGGTCGTCGGGGTCGATCAGCCCCAGGGCCATCGTGCCGAAGTCGCGACGCTCCGCGATCGGGCCGAGGCTGCCTCGGGGGCGGTCCTCCTGGACGAACTGGTCGGCGTTGACGTGCCCCCAGGGGCCGGCTTTGGCGTCGACGAGCTCGATCACCGCCGACCTGCCCGCGTGCCTGCGGACGTCGAACGACCGCCACGTCAGCGCCTCGGCCTTCTCGCCGACGGCCGAGTCGACGACGCGACCGTCGATCTTCAGGTTGACGCAGGTCTGGCCCTTGAAGTCGCCGCCGCCGATCAGGAAGTTGAGATGACGCCGCTCGATCTTGAACGGAGGCGAGGTCAGCCGGCCGGTCGGATCGTCGGAGCCGGCCCAGGAGTTGACCAGGCCCTTGCCCAGAAAGCCGCCGACGTGCTGCTGGCCGGGCCTGGTCCCGGTGCTGGGTTTGTCTCCGAACGCCTCTCCCTCGGTCTTCCAGCCGCCGTAGTCCGGCCCCTCGAAGTCGGCGACGACGATCGCGGGACGCTCCGGCTCGGCCCCCTCGGCCGCGGGCGCGGTCTGGGCGCGCGAGACGACCGCCAGCAGCCTCGCCCCGCGCGCGACCTCGTTGACCAGCGTCCCCTCCTCCGGCCTCCCCGTCGCGTGGCAGACGGCGTTCTGGAGCCAGGCGCCCAGGTCGACCTCCACGGTCTCGGCCGTCGCGTTCTCGACCGTGTAGGTCAACGTCGTGGCCGGGATGCTGGAGGAGTCGACGTCGAGCGGGACGAACGGCGAGAAGGCTTCGAGCGTCACCTTCACGGGGACGCTCGGATCTTCATACGTCACCACGCCGATCGGGTATTCGCCGCGGAAGCGGACGTTTGAGAAGCCGTCGCGGTCGAGGGTCCGGACCTCGCCCCCGTCGCCCTTCTTGACCCGGATCGCCGCTCCCTGCTCGACCGGAGACGCCGGCCGCATGGGGTTGGCGTAGTGAGCCTCGTTGGTGCCGATCCGGGCGTTGAAGACGTCCCAGTGCCAGAGCCTGCCGTCGCCGCCGAGGTACAACTGCCCCGCGCAGATCCCGCCCACCGGCATGCCGATCAGGTCCAGGTCGGCCCCTTCGTGGACCTTCGGCCGGCCGCGTTCGAAGAGGGCCTTGACCCACTCGGGGTCGAGCTTCTTGTCGGCGGGGACGAGGCGGTCGAATTCCGAGGAATCGAACGGGCCGGCCATCGCGCCCCTGGGTCGGACGCCCGCGAGCACGGCGCCGGCGGCGATCCCCACCTGAAGAAACTCGCGACGGCTCGGCGCCGGGCCGCAACATCCCGAACCCGGTCGACACCCGCCGTCGCTCCGCCCCGCCTTCTCGCTCGCCATCGCTCGGCCTCCTTTCGCGACCCCCCGCGCGGGAGACGTCGCCAAGCTGTCGAGCTTACCCCCGCCGCCGTCGCCTCGCCAGCGGGCGGCGGCCGCGGGTCACTCGGCGTCGGCGCCGATGACTTCCCCTCCCTGGCGCGAGAGGAAGGCCGAGAAGGCCTTCAGGTCCATCGACTCCTTGAGGAATCGGACGGAGCCGTCGACCATCAGGAAGTTGGCGCCGCCGGGGTGGTACGAATGGAACTCTTGGCCGAAGTCGCAGCCGAGCTGTCCAGGCTTCCGCGTCGGGTCGCCCGGTAGGATCAGGCAGGAGCCGAACGTCCCGGCCGGAGATGTGCCGTAGCGGGCGTTGAGCGGGGCGCTTTGGTCGAAGAAGTTCTTGTGGCCCATCCAGATGCCGTGGAGGGCGTTGGGCCCCTCGCCCAAGGCGACGGTGTAAGTCGTGCCGTCGGTGATCGCCGCGAGCGTGACGCTCGGCTCGGTCGGGAACAGGAACGTGCCCCGGCCTCCGCCGCCCGTCCCGTAGTCGTTGGGACAACCCGTGCCGGGATAACAGCGCAGGGCACGCTCGCCGTAGTTGCCGCCGTAGTCGCTGCGGGCGTAGAGGACCGTGGAGGTCGGCGTGTCGCCGTTGGGCTTGCCGACGTCTCCCGCGGGGTTGCTGGGGCAGAGGAACGCGGCCAGCCGCGTCTGGCTTACGGTCTGGTTCTCGGGTTCGACGTACCACTTCGTCTGGTTGATGGCGTTGTAGACCGGCGATTGCTCCAGCAAAGGCGCGATCGCCGCGCCCCAGCTTTGGATCCGCGTCTTTTGCAAGGCCGGCTGGGCGATGGTCGCGGGCGTGACGCTCCCACCGAAGCCTCCCTTGGGGAGCATGTCGTGGATGCCGATGTAATTGTGCAAGGCCAGGCCCAGTTGCTTCAGGTTGTTGACGCACTGGATCCGACGGGCGGCCTCGCGCGCGGCTTGCACCGCGGGGAGCAAAAGCGCGATCAGCACGGCGATGATCGCGATGACCACGAGCAGTTCGATCAGGGTGAACGCCGGCCGCGCGGTTCGCGGGGCGAGGGGGGCGGGCATGGTCGGGCCTTTCGGTCGGGTCGAGCCGGGTCGGGCTGATAAGTCGGCGACCCGGCGGAGGCCGGCAGGCTCGACGAGGGCGCGACGCCCCCTCGAAGCATGCGCGGACGCTCGCGGCCGGGGCGTCTCGACGTCGCTTCGACGGGCAGGTCTTCTGGCTCTCGGCTCCTGGCGGCCCTCGGACGACCTTCCCGCCTGCAAGCGAGGCAGTGGTCGCTACGTCCGAGGTCCTGGCCGATCACAGCGGCGGCCCCGCGCCGGATTCGCACCGGCTTCCCTATTCTCCCCTCCTCGGCGGCGGGCCGAGGGGGGCACCCGTCGATCCGTCGATGCTAGCGACCGCCGACCGGGCCGACAAGGCCGACCGCGCGGGCCTTACGTCGCATAAACGTTCATGTCGAACAGGGAATAGTTCCTGGCGGCGCCGTACTTCGTCATGGCGACGCGGACGTAACGGCCGCGGGCCTTCAGCCCGATCAACTCCACGACGCCCCCCGTCGTCGCGCCTTCGACCGATCGAACCGTCGTCCAGTTCAGGCCGTCGTCGCTGGTCTGGATCGCGTAGTCCACGGCGAACGCCGCCTCCCACGACAGCCGGACGCGGTCGAAGTCGTACTCGGCGCCCAGGTCGACCGCGATCCAGGCCGACTGATCCTCCAACGTCCACTGCCCGCTGGACCACCGCGACGCGGCGCCGCCGTCGAAGGCCGCCGCGGGCGCGTACCCCGGCCCCTCGACGCTGGACGCCGAGGCGGGCCTTCCCAGGGCCAGGTCGACCGCGGGGGCGGGGGGCTCGACCTCGTCGGTTCGGCCGGCGGGGGGCTCAAGGCTCGGGATCGGCGCCAGGCGGAGGAAGCGGAAGATCGCGGCTTGCGCGAGGGGGATCGCCAGCGCGATCGAACCGACCGGCGCGAGGAAGTCGCCGGGCCGGACGTCCAGGGCGGTCCAGGTCGTCCCGCCGTCGGAGCCTTCCAGGGTCCAGCCCCCGGCGTCGACGCCGGTGAAGACCGTCACGAGCACGGGAATCCCGCCGGACGCCTGGAACTGGACCCAACTCGCGCCGGAGACGCCTTGCCCGACCGTCGATCCGTCGTCCTCGGGCGCCGAGGGCGTCACGCCCGGCGACGCGACGGGGACCGCCCACGCCAGGTCGTCCGCGGGCCGGCCGTTGATGACGGCCGAGTAGACCCGGATCGTCGCGGCCTCCGGCGTCGCGCCGTCGGCGACGTTCCCGACCGCTTCCAGCAGGATCTCCCCAGGCGTGAGCCAGGGATGATTCGCGACGGTGTACGCCGGATCGCCGGGGGAGCCGACGACGACCGCCGGCCGGGACGGGTCGCCCCACTCGATCGCGTTGTTCGAGAAGCTCCCCGTCAGGTACGTCCTCCCCGCGCTCGACTTGTTCGCCACGCGGTCGTGCGCCACGCTCAGGCCGACGGACGCATTTACGAACCTGTTGCCGTCGATCACGATGTCGAGGACCGGCAGCCGCGACCATCCCCAGGGCGCGGGGTATCGGCCCTCGAACGCCCCCTCGCTCGATCCGGCGACGATCCGAAGGGCCTGGCCGCCGATGAACGAGTTCCCCTCGATCCGCTGGCCCCAGTGGTTGCCGCTGATGACGACCGCGACGTTGTTCGCGACCATGCCCCGCAGGTCGATCACGTTGTCCAGGTACGCTTGGTCGACGTACCCGCGTCCGATCGCGATCGCGAAGCTCCCCGCGGGCAACGGTTCGTCCAGCAGGTAGCGAGTCGGGCTTAGCGCCTGGGCGATCATCCGCCACTCGCCGGCGTGGGGCCCGGTCAGGATCGAGACCACGTCTCCGGTCCGCGCCGCCGGTCCTCGCAGGTACGGGACCTGGACGACGAAGCCGTCGGGCGAGACGGCCGACGGCGTCCCCTCGAATCTCGGTTGATATGTTTCCGTCAGGATGATTTCGGGGTTGTTGGTCCAGCCGGCCGGGACGTCCGAGGTCGGCGTGCCGATGCCGCCGTCGATCACGTTGCCCGCGATCGTGTTGCCGATCCCCTGCCCCGAGTCGGCGTTGCCCATGACGATGAATCGCTGGGCGATCCCTCGGGGGTCGACCTGATGGGCGTGATTGCCGACGATCGAGAGGTCGAAGCTTCGGCGGACGGCGAGGAAGCTCGGCGTGATCGTGTCGGCGACCGCGCCGCGGTAGTCGTTCCCCGCCACCAGCCAGGGCGCCGCGCCGAGTTGGATCCAGCCGCCGGTCAGCGCGTTGTTCGCGATGACGCCGGTGTCGCCGTCGTCGAAGTTCATGAGCGCCACGGCCGTCTCCCAGACGCCGGGCGTCGCCGCGGCGGGGGCGACGACGTCCAGGTTCGTGAACGAAAGATCGACGTCGACCGTCCCCAGCCCCGCCTGCGCGACGTAACGGGACGAGGAGTTCCAGTCCGCCGCGGTCCCCGTGAACCGAATCGCGAAGCCGTCCAGCGCGACGTGGCTCGATCGGACGTGGATCGCGCCGGTCGCCCCGTTCCACGGCGAGCCGGCCGCCGCCGACAGCACGAAGTTCAGCGTGGCGCCGGGGTCGGCCGTGATCCGGACGGGGGCGGCGAGCGTCAGGGGGCGGTCGAGTGCGTACGTCCCCGCCGCCAGTCGGATCGAAGGCGCGCCGGCGGCCAACGCGGCGACCAGGCCGGCGGCGTCGCTCACGTTCGCGGTCGCCGCGCCGACGCGGGGGTCGACGGCCAGCCGGCCGAGGTCGGCGTAAGCCCCGGCGAATCGGGCGACGGCTTGCGAGCCGTCGTCGAAGGTCAACAACAGGGTGAGCGTCGCGTCGGCCTCGCTTCGAACCGGCGGGAAGTCGAGGACGCCGGCGGAGGGGGAGAACGCCATCCGCGTCGGCCCGCCGAACCCGGTGTACGGAACGGCCGCGCCGGGTTTGAGATAGAGCCAGGCCGCGCCGCTTTGATTGGAGAGGACGGCCGACCGGATCGTCGCGAACGATTGCGGCGTCGCCAGGGCGGCCAGGCTGGCGGCGTCGAGCGCGACGTGGGAGAGTCCGGGGAACGCGGCGTCCTGCGGAAGACTCCGGGCCGCGAACCCGGCGAGGTCGGGCTCGACGACCGTCGGCATGGCGAGCGTCGGGACGGTCGCGGAGGCGACCACGACGGTCGAGTCGGTCTTGCCGCTGCGGTTGGTGTATGAGCGGTAGTCCGGGTTCCAGTGGTCGTAGAAGACCTGGATCGTCAGCGGGACGCCCGCGAGGTTCACGTCGGAGGAGAAGAAGACGTCGGCCGCGGTCCCCAGGGTGGCGTTGGCGCCGGGGCGGTTGAGCAGTTCGGCGTTGAGGCGGCCGTCCGGGTTGACCCCGGTCTCCCACGAGATCGGCGGCGTCGTGTCGGCCGTGATCCGAACGCGGGCCGAAGCGCCGGCGGAGAGGTGGGAAAGCGCCAGGTGGACGTCCTGGAAGCCGTCGGGCCCCACGGCGATCGTCGCGCCGGTCCAGTCCTGGCCGTCCTGGCCCAGGAACGTCGCCTGGACCTCGGTCCCGGGCGTTCTCAGGTTGGGGTCGAGGGCCGAGAGCGAGCGGAGGCTGGTCTGCTCGACGGTGGCGTCGGCGTAGGTGACGCGGATCGCCTGGTAGAGCGTGCCGGCGGGGTCGGCGAAGTAGGGCTCGAAATAGAGGTCGCCGACGGACGGGACGGACGGGTCGGGCAGGAACATCGCGTTCTTGCCTCCCGTCGGGCTCCAGGACCAGCCGCCGCCGCCGTAGCGCTCGACGTCGACGCGCGCCACGGCCTTGCCGGTCGCCAGCCCGGTCAGTCGGAAATGGACGTCCTGGTAGTCGTTGGGAGCCTGCTGAATCAAAGTCCCCTCGGTGCCGACGTAATCCGAACCGTCCTGGCCGAGCCAGAGGGCCGAGAGGGCGAGGAGGCGCCGCGGCTCCAGCGCCGCCACTTCGGGGGCGAAACGACGGCGACGGGCTGGTTTCGGCATGACGGACGACCTCGGACTCCGTGGCGCGGGGAGACCGCGCGGGGCGTCCATGCCGGGCTCGGACCGTTCGCGGTCGTCGCCGTCCCCCCACGAGGAGCCTAGGTCGCGAGGACGCCGGCGGCGAATCCTCCGACGTCGACGGGCGCGGCGGGTGGGACGTGGCATCGAAGCCCGCGGTATGGCAAAGTGTTGGAGGCTCTGGGGGGCGCGAGTCGGGGGCGGGGCGACGGGGCCCAGGGGACGGGGAGGCTGGCGGGATGGCGGACTGGATCGATCGCGAGGTGGACGTGCTCGTCGTGGGGGCGGGGCCCTCGGGGCTGAGCCTGGCGGTCGAGTTGCGGCGTCTGGGGGCGTCCTGCGTCGTCATCGACGAAAAGGACGAACCGACCCCCGAGCGGGAGTCGCGCGCCCTGGCGGTCCACGCGGGGACCCTGGAGGCCTTCCACCGGATGGGGATCGCCGCGCGGATGCGTGACGAGGGCCGCGTCGTCCACGGCTTCGGCGTCTACCGCGGAACGTCGCGGATCCTCGACGTCCGGCTGACCCTCGCCCCCGACGAGACCCGCTTCCCGTTCATCCTGGTCCTCCCCCAGGGGCGCACCGAACGGATCCTCCTGGAACGCCTCGACGATCTGGGCGGCGAGGTCGAATGGGGCAGACGGCTGGTCTCGTTCAAGACCGACCTCGACGGCGCCACGGTCGAGCTCAAAGACGACGAGGGGCGGACGACCTGCGTCCGGACGAAGTGGCTGATCGGTTGCGACGGCGCCCGGAGCGTCGTCCGCCACGGCCTGGGGCTGGAGTTTCGGGGCCGGGAATACCCCGAGCGGTTCCTGCTGGCCGACGCCGAGGTCGCCTGGGGGCCGTCGGTCGACGAGGCGGCGATCGTCCTGACGTCCGAGGGAGCGCTGGTCGCGATCCCGCTGGTCGACGACGACCGCTGGCGGCTGATCGACGCGAGCGGCCGTTGCGACGCCGCGACCCCCGAGGCCGTCCTGGCGCGCTTGCAACGGTTGGCCGGGCCGGCCTCCGGCATGGGGGGGCGCATCGGCGAGGCGTCGTGGATCTCGTCGTTCGTGATTCACCGCCGCGTGGTCGACCGCTATCGCGCCGGCCGCGCCTTCGTCGTCGGCGACGCGGCCCACCTGCACAGCCCGGCCGGGGGCCAGGGGATGAACGTCGGCGTCCAGGACGCCGTGAACCTGGCGTGGAAACTGGCCCTGGTCCTCCGGGGCGAGGCGCTCGAATCGATCCTGGACTCCTACGACGCCGAGCGCCGGCCGGTCGCCCTGCGGGTGCTCAAGTCCACCGACGCGATCATGCGCCTGATCGCCCCGCGCAACTCCCTGGTCCGGGGCGTCCGCGACGCGGTCATGGCCGGGCTGGGAAGGCTCGAGGTCGTCCGCCGGCTGATCTCGCGGGAGATGGCCGAGCTGTCGGTCGCCTACCGCCGAAGCCCGATCACGGCCGAGAGCCGTCCGGGGTGGTTCCGCGCCACGGCCGTGGAGGGGGCGACCGGCTTCAACGCCGCCGAGTCGTTCCGCCGCGGCCCCAGGCCCGGCGACCGCCTCCCCGACGTCCTGCTCACCCAGCCCGATCCCGCGACCGGCCTGCCCATGCGGCTCTCCGACGTCGTCTTCCGCCCGCGATCCGACGTCGACGACGCCCCCGGATCGCGACACGTCCTCCTGGTCTTCCAGGGGATGCGACCGGAGTCGGGCGCCTTCGAGGTGGAGTTCCGAGCCCGGGAGTTCATCCCTCCCCACCTCGACGGCCGGATCCGGCCGATCCTCGTGGAACCCCAGGCCCCGATCGAGGAATCTCCCGCCTGGAGCGGCGAGCGCCTGCCCGATCCGACCAACGCGCTGCACCGCCGGTTCGGCGCCGAGGGGGCGTGTCTGTTTCTGATCCGCCCCGACGGTTTCATCGGCTTCCGCGCCCGACCCCTGGACCCTCTGACCTTCCGCGATTATACCAAGCGTATCTTCCTCTAAAACATCGGGGAGGAATCCACTGGGTCCATGGAGGCGATCATGTCAGGCATCGGTCGGTTCAAGCTCAGCGACGCACTCGGCAAGGACGCCGCCGCCTCGAAGGCCGGCAAGGGCCGGGAGAAGGAGAAGGGGGCGGCCAAGATCACGGCCGAGGAGGCGTCGCTCCGCGGCCATGTGGCCGAGAGCGGCCGCGGCGTCCAGCCGACGGGCCACCTCAAGACGGGAGGCGGTCGAGGGAAGTGATCCGCCGTCCCTCCCGATCGCGGCGCCGAGGCGGATGCGGGTCGGGGGCGGGGGCGGCTCCGTCCGGGGCGTCGGTTTCCCGCCGCGACGGGCGCGGTCGAGTCCGGTGGGAAGCGGGTCGGATCTCCTGATCCGGCCCCTTCGTTCCAATACGCCCCGGCGGACGCCGCCGCCCGTCCCCTCGTCTCGGTGTTCGTCGCGCCGGTCCCCCTTGGACGTCCCGGGAACCGTCACGGTTCCCGATCGTTTTCAAGAGCCGCCTCGACCCGTCGCCCAAGCGCCTGGAGGAAGGGATGAAGGCCTGGCAAACCCAGGCGGTCGATCTCGCGCTCCAGGGACTCGATCTCGCGCCGGAGGTCGCGCCAGACCCGCGGGTCGCGGTCGGCGCGCTTGATCGCGTCGCGCGCCTGGAAGGTCGTCCGCCTCAGGGACTCGGCGAACCGCGCGACCGGCGAGTCGTCGACGCGCGGCTCGCCGGCCGCGGCCTTTCGCGCCGCGGTCGTCGCGGCGTCGCCGCGGGGCCTGCGTCTGGTGGGGACCGGAATGGACATGGAATCGCCCTTGTGAATCAAAACCAGGCGACTCGCGTCGCCGACCTCTTCCGTCGGGATCAGTCGTGGCGAACCGCGTCTGGGCGACGCCGAAGCGGCCCCGCGTCGCGGAACGTCGTCGCCGTCGCGCCTGGTACTCGACGCGACGCTGGAACTTGCGGCGGGAAACCCGCGCCGCCCGCCCGGAACTCTCTCGTCATGGCTCATGGACGCGACTCGCGGGGTTGACGTTCAGGGGAGAATTCGTCGGCCCGCCCGAATCCTTACCTCGATTCCCGCGAATTCGGACGGAATCGTCTCTAAGAGTCTGTCCCATAAGGGTGTCGCGGCCGCCATAACGTCCTTCCCCCCTCGCGGGGGAAGGTGGCCCGAAGGGC
>ERZ778018.418-NODE-418-length-66355-cov-11.803409_pt1 | contig 66355 bp, 60 predicted proteins | sample MGYA00375748_ERZ778018 | MGnify/ENA primary metagenome ERZ778018 (study PRJEB29350, sample SAMN05509839) | bioreactor metagenome | biome: bioreactor; material: wastewater | place: South Africa: University of Cape Town | collected 2014-04-22 ... | reverse complement strand
TCGAGCGCGAAGTCGATCATCATGATGGCGTTCTTCTTGACGATGCCCATCAGCAGGATGATGCCGATCAGCGCCACCACCGACAGGTCCTGCCCGGTGAGTTGCAGCGCCAGCAGCGCGCCGACGCCGGCCGAGGGCAGCGTGGTGAGAATGGTGAACGGGTGGGCGAAGCTCTCATACAGGATGCCGAGCACGAGATAGATCGCCACCACGGCCGCCAGGATCAGCCAGGGCTGGCTGGCGAGCGCCTTGTTGAATTCGGCCGCATCCGCCGTGAACGAGCCGGTGACGGAGGGCGGCAGGCCGATCTCGGCCTCGGCGCCCGCGATCGCCTTGAGCGCCTCACCGAGCGAGACGCCGTCGGCGAGGTCGAAGCTCAGCGTATAGGCCGGGAACTGCTCGAGATGGGCGATGGCCAGCGGCGCGGTGGTGCGCTCGACCGTGGTGAAGGCCGAGAGCGGCACCGGCGTGCCGCCGCTCGCCGAGACATAAAGCTGCGACAGCGCCGCCGGATCGCCCTGGTAGCGCGGATCGGCCTCGAGGATGACGCGATACTGGTTGGCCTGGCCGTAAATCGTCGAAATCTGGCGCTGGCCGAAAGCGTCGTAGAGCGTGTCGTCGATCGCCTGCATGGTGACGCCGAGCCGGCCGGCGAGATCGCGGTCGATATGCAGGAAGCTCTGCAAGCCGCCATCCTGCGTCTCGGCGGCGACGTTGCGGAACGACCGGCCGCGCTTGAGCCGCTCCTCGAGCCGGCCGGCCCAGAGCGACAGTTCGGCGGCATCGGCGCCGGTCAGCGTGTACTGATATTGCGAGCGGCTGGTGGTGGTGGAAATCTGCACATCCTGCACCGGCTGGATGAAGGCGGTGACGCCGGGCACCTGCTGCACCGCCGCGCGCAGGCGCCGGGCGATGGTGGCGGCGTCGGCGACGCGCGCATCGCGCGGCTTCAGCGTGATGGTGAACTGGCCGGTATTCGGCGTCGGGTTGACGGCGCCGACGCCGAGCACCGAGACGACGCCGGTGACGTCTTCATCCTCGCGCACCACGCGCGCGGCCTGATCCTGCAACCGCGTCATCTCCTTGAACGACACGTCGGGGGCCGCCTCCATCACCATGGTCAAGAGGCTGGTATCCTGCAGCGGCAGGAAACCCTTCGGCATCACGACATACATCCACAGCGTGAGCACGAAGGTTCCAAACGTCACCAGCAGCACCAGCACCGGCCGGGCGAGCGCCCAGAGCAGCGTCACGTCGTAGAGCCTGGCCATGGCGGCGAGCGGCGCGTCGAACAGGCGTTGCAGGCGGGTTTCCTTGTCCTGCGGCCGATGCCTGAGCAGGTAGGCGCACATCATCGGCGTCAGCGTCAGCGAGACGATGGCCGAGGTCACGACCGCGATCGACAGCGTGAGGGCGAATTCGCGGAACATGCGGCCGACGAGGCCCGGCATGAACAGCAGCGGGATGAACACCGCGATCAGCGAGAAGGTCAGCGAGATCACGGTGAAGCCGATCTCGCGCGCGCCGTCGAGCGCCGCCTGCAACGGTTTCTTGCCGCCCTCGATATTGCGCACGACGTTCTCGATCATGACGATCGCATCGTCGACGACGAAGCCGGTGCCGATGGTCAGCGCCATCAGCGACAGGTTGTCGAGGCTGAAGCCGCAGAAATACATCACGCCGAAGGTCGCCACCAGCGACAGCGGCAGCGCCACGCCGGCGATGATGGTGGCGCGCACCGTGCGCAGGAAGACCAGCACCACCAGCACGACGAGCACGCAGGCGAGCAAGAGCGTGAACTGCACGTCGGCGATCGAGGCGCGGATCGTCTCGGTGCGGTCGTTGACGATCTTCAGGCTGGCGCCGGCCGGCATGGTGCGCTCGAGGCGGGGCATGGCGCGTTTCAGCAGGTCGACGGTCTGCACGATATTGGCGCCGGGCTGGCGGCGCACGTCGACGATCACCGCCGGATGGCCCTGATACCAGCCGCCGACGCGGGAATTCTCGAGCCCGTCGCGCACGGTGGCGACATCGCGCAGCAGCACCGGCGCGCCGTCGCGATAGGCGACGACGACGGCGTTATAGCCCGACACGCTGTCGATCTGGTCGTTGGCGGCGATGGTGTAGGATTGCTGCGCGCCGTCGAGCGCGCCCTTCGAGCCGGCGACATTGGCGCCAACGATCGCGCTGCGCAGGTCCTCCAGCCCAAGCTTGTAGGAGGCAAGCCGCGAAAGATCGGCCTGGATGCGCAGCGCCGGCTTGATGCCGCCGGCGACCGAGACGCGGCCGACGCCGGACACTTCCGCGAGGCGCGGCGCGATCAGCGTGTCGGCGAGGTCGCTGAGATCGCGCAGCGCGATGGTGTCGGAGGACAAAGCCAGCGTGACGATCGGCGCGTCGGCCGGATTGACCTTCGCATAGGTCGGCGGATAGGGCAGGTTGCGCGGCAGGGTCGAATTGGCGGCATTGATCGCCGACTGCACGTCCTGCGCGGCGGAATCGATGTCGCGGTCGAGATCGAATTGCAGCGTGACCTGGCTCAGGCCGAAGGAGGATTGCGACGCCATCGTCGTCAAGGCGGGGATCTGGCCGAACTGGCGCTCGAGCGGCGCGGTGACGATGGAGGCAACCGTCTCCGGATTGGCGCCGGGCAGTTGCGTGGTGATCTGGATGGTCGGGAAATCGACCTGCGGCAGGGCCGAGACCGGCAGCCTGAGATAGCCGAGCACGCCGCCGATCAGCACCGCCACCGCCAGCAGCGACGTCGCGACCGGCCGCAGGATGAAAGGCGACGAGACGCTCATGACAGGACGCTCATGGCCTGATGCTCACGGCTTTGGCGGGGCGGCGCCATCGCGGCCGCGGCCGCGCCGCCGTTCGGCCGGCGGCGGATCGACGGCCGGGGCCGCCCCGGGCTGGCTGACGCTGACGGCGGACCCGTCCGAGAGGCGCGAGAAGCCGGTCGTCACCACCTCGGCCGCGTCGGCGAGCCCGTTGTCGATCACCGTGAGCATCTCGTTCTGCAAGCCGAGCGTCACCGGCGTCATCTTCACCTTGGCGCCCTCGCCGACGACATAGACGAAGGGGCCGTCCGGCCCGCGCTGCACGGCGGCGGTCGGCACGACGAGCGCCTGGCGCAACGTATCGGTGGTGACGCGCACATTGACGAACTGGCCCGGCCAGAGTTGCAGGCCGGCATTGGGGAAGGTCGCCTTGACCTTGACGGTGCCGGTGGTCTGGTCGACCTGGTTGTCGACGACCTCGATCGTGCCCTTGTCAAGCACGGTGCGGCCGTCGCCGCCGAGCGCCGCGACCGGCACCGGCCCGCGCGCCAGCGCCGCGGTGAGGGCGCGCAACTGCTGCTGCGGCAGGTTGAAGATCAGCGCGATCGGCTTGACCTGCGTGATGGTGACGAGGCCGGTCGCGTCGGAGGCATGCACGATATTGCCCTCGTCGACCTGGCGCAGCCCGGTGCGGCCGTCGATCGGCGCGCGCACTGTGGCGTAGTCGAGCGTCGCCTTGGCGCTCTCGATCGCCGCCTGGTCGAGCTGGACCTGGGCCACGAGCTGCGCGACGGTGGCACGTTGCGTGTCGGCCTGCTGCTTCGAACCGTAATCGCCCTTGGCGAGTGCCGCGTAGCGTTCGAGATCGTGCCTGGCATTGGCAAGCTGCGCCTCGTCCTGCGCCTTCTTGGCGAGCGCCTGATCGTAGAGCGCCTGATAGGTCGTCGGGTCGATACGGGCGATCACGTCGCCCTTCTTGACGTCCTGGCCTTCCTTGAAAGCGATCGCCATCAGCTTGCCGTCGACCTGGCTGCGCACCACGACGGTGTTGAGCGCCTGCGCGGTGCCGACGGCATCGGCGGTCACCGGCACGTCCTCCTGATGCGCTTTCGCCGTCAGGACCGGGATCGGTCCCGATTCAGGCGCCCTGCGGCCACGCCGGCCGCCACGGGCCGCCACCGGCTGGGCATGATCGGCCGTGCCGGCGCCGAACGGGGCCGGCAGGCTGATCCAGCCGCGCTGGTCGAAATATTTCGCCGCCGCCGCAAGCGCCGCCAGCACGATGACGAAAAGCAGGAAGCGCTTCATGGCGCAGCCTCCGCGCCGGCGACCTCAAGCGGCGGCAGCGCCCGCGTCCAGCCGCCGCCGAGCGCCTGATACAGCGCCACCGCCGCCTGGAGATGCTGGAGGCGGGCCTGGGCGAGCTGGTCCTGGGCCTGGAACAGGGTCTGCTGCGTGTTGAGCAGCGTGACGATATCGATGGTGCCCTCCTTCAGGCGCTGCTTGGTGATATCGGAGGCGCGCCTGGCCGAGGCGACGACCACGGCTTGCGAACGTTCCTGCGCCGCTGTCTGGCGCAGCGCCTCAAGCGCGTTCTCGACATCGGCGAGCGCCTGGATGATCGCCTTGCGATAATCCTCGAGCAATTCCTTCTGGCGGCCGGTGGCTGCGCCAAGCTGACCCTCGAGCTGGCCGCCGGAGAAGATCGGCTGGGTCAGGGCGGCGGCGGCCGAGGCCGCGAAGGCATCCGGCCTGAGCAGGTTCTTCAGCATCATGCTGGCGAGCCCGCCCTGCGCCGTGAGCTGGAAATCCGGCAGGAAGGCGGCGCGCGCCGCCTTGACGCTGGCGCTGGAAGAGGCCAGCGCCGCCTCGGCGGCAGCGATATCGGGCCGGCGCGCCAGCAATTGCGACGGAAGCCCTGCCCGGATGCGCGGCACGGTGAGCCGGCGCAGGCTGCCGCCCTTGACGGTGACGCTTTCCGGCGTGCGCCCGAGCAGCACGGCGAGAAGATTGCGGTTCTGCGCCAGTTGCAGGGTCAGGCCCGGCACGGCGGCGCGCTGCTGGGCGAGCAGGCTTTCCTGCTGCGCGACATCGAGCGCGGTGGCGGTGCCGACGGCAAGGCGCGCCTGTTCGGCCTTGAGGATTTCGCTCGCCGAGGCGATGTTCTCGCGCGCGATTGCCAACCGGTCCTGCGCCGCCAGCAGCGCCAGATAGCTGTTGGCGACCGCGGCGGTGGTCGAGAGCACCACCGTATCGCGATCGTAGCGGCTAGCCTCGGCCAAAAGCCTGCCGGCCTGCGCGGTGGCGCGGTACTTGCCCCAGAAATCGAGCGCATAGCTGGCGCTGAGCCCGAGCGCGTAGCTTTGGCTCAAGCTGGCGTGGAACGGTGGATGCGAACTGCGCGTCGTGCCGGGCGTGCGGGCATAGGAGGCGTCGCCCGTGCCGCTGATCTGCGGCAACAGCCCGGCAGCGGCGATCCTCGCCTGCGCCTCGGCCTGCTCGATGCGCGCGGCGGCGGCGGCGATATCGAGGTTGTCGCGGGCCGCCTGCGCCACGAGCCGCGCCAATTCGGGCGAGCCGAACGCCTTCGCCCACAGCGCATCGACCGGGGCGGCGGGCTTGTCGGAGCCGGCGCGGAACTGCGCCGGCACGGCCGGCGTCGCCAGGTCGAGCCCCCCCTTGTCCGGCGCGCAGGCGCCGAGCAGCGGCACGAGCGCAATCGCGGCCCAGCGCCGTCGGGAGCGGAAGAGAACGCCTTGAGGTGACAGCACGTTAGAGGACCCGTCGCGGTGTTCTCACGGTGGATGCGGCGAAAAGGAATCGATCGTGTGCCCTGCTTAGCGTTATTCGCCGCCGCCGGCAAAACGCCAGGGCGACACGACGCGCCACTTGCCGGCGATCCGGCATGGCAATAAGCCAAGCGCCGGGCGTGACAAGTTAAAACGGGGTAAGAATCCGTGTCACGATTGCCACGCGCGGCGCCCGCGTTCATGGTTCCACCCCAACATCTCGAGGAAACAGCCCGTGCCGGAGTTCTACGATCTCGCCATCATCGGCGGTGGCGTCAACGGGTGCGGCATCGCGCGCGATGCGGCCGGGCGCGGGCTCGACGTTTTCCTGTGCGAGCAGGACGATCTGGCGAGCGCCACCTCCTCGGCCTCGACCAAGCTGATCCATGGCGGCCTGCGCTATCTGGAATATTACGAATTCCGGCTGGTGCGCGAGGCGTTGATGGAGCGCGAGGTGCTGTGGCGGATGGCGCCGCACATCATCCGGCCGCTGCGCTTCGTGCTGCCGCATCACAAGGGGCTGAGGCCGGCCTGGCTGCTGCGGCTCGGCCTGTTCCTCTACGATCATCTCGGCGGCCGGAAACTGCTGCCGCCGACGCGCGCGCTCGATCTGCGCAAGGACGAGGCTGGCGCCGCGCTCAAGCCCGGCTACGGCAAGGCGTTCGAATATTCCGACTGCGCCGTCGATGACGCCCGGCTCGTCGTGCTCAACGCCATGGATGCGCGCGACCGTGGCGCCACCATCCGCACGCGCACGCGCTGCATCAAGGCTGAGCGGCGGGACGGGCTCTGGCATCTGGTGACGCGCGACCTCGCCAGCGGCGCCGAGACCGAGATCGTCGCCCGCATCCTGATCAACGCCGCCGGGCCATGGGCGAGCGCGGTGCTCGAGACGGTGATCGGCCGCAAGACCCCGGCCCATGTGCGCATGGTGCAGGGCTCGCATATCGTGGTGCCGCAGCTCTACGCGCATGAGCGCTGCTACATTTTCCAGAATGGCGACGGCCGCATCGTGTTCGCCATTCCCTATGAGAGCGCGTTCACGCTGATCGGCACCACCGACCGCGACTATCACGAAGACCCGGCCAAGGTCGCGGCGTCGGAGGAAGAGATCGGCTATCTGTGCCAGGCGGCGAGCGAATATTTCGCCACCCCGGTCAGCCGCGACGCCGTGATATGGAGCTATTCCGGCGTGCGCCCGCTCTATGATGACGGCGCCTCCGACGCCAAGGCGGCGACGCGCGACTACGTGCTCGACCTCGATGCGCCCGAGGGGCAGCCGGCGCTGCTCAGCGTGTTCGGCGGCAAGATCACCACCTATCGCCGGCTCGCCGAGGCCGCGCTCGCCAAGCTCGGGGCCCACATGCCGGAGCGCATCAGCGCCGTCGCCGGCTGGACCGGGCGCACGGCGCTGCCCGGCGGCGATTTCCCGGCCGAGGGTTTTGCCGGCGAGGTGGCGGCGCTGCGTGCCGATTACCCGTTCCTGAGCGAACGCCATGCCGCGCGCCTGACACACGCCTATGGCCGGCGCGCGCGCCAGCTTCTCGGTTCGGCGAAAGCGGACGCCGATCTCGGGCGCGCGTTCGGCGCCACGCTGACCGAAGCGGAAATCCGCTACCTGCAACGGGCCGAATGGGCGTTGAGCGCCGAAGATATCCTGTGGCGGCGCTCCAAGCTCGGCCTGCATATGAGCCAGGACGAGATCGCCGGCGTGAAGGCGTTTCTCGGCGAGGGCGCCTGACGCGGCCACCGCCCGGGCGGCGCTTTGCCATTGCGGCGCGCCATGCCATGCTGCCGGCATTCTCCGCGCAACGCGGACAACAAGGGGATGCACATGGGCTGGGCCGTACTCGCCGTCGTCGTCGCGCTGCTGCTGTGGCTGTTTTCATCCTATAACGGGCTGGTTTCGATGCGCCAGCGCGTCAACCAGGCCTTTGCCGATATCGACGTGCAGCTCAAGCAGCGCCACGACCTGATCCCCAACCTGGTCGAGACCGTGAAGGGCTATGCGGCGCATGAGAAGGACACGCTCGACGCCGTGGTCAAGGCGCGCGCCGCCGCGACCTCGGCCGCGCCCGGCACCCCCGCGCAGGCGCAGGCCGAGCAGGCGCTGAGCGGCGCGCTCGGCCGGCTGATCGCCATCTCGGAAGCCTATCCCGACCTCAAGGCCAACCAGAACTTCCTGCAATTGCAGGGCGACCTGAAGGATGTCGAGAACAAGCTGTCCGCCGCGCGGCGCTTCTTCAACAACGCGGTCAGCGAGTATAATGCCGCGATCCAGGCGATCCCCGGCGTGTTCTTCGCCGCCTCGATGGGCTTCCAGCCCCGTGAGTTCTTCGATCTCGGCGAGAGCGACCGCAAGACGCTCGATGTCGCGCCGCAGGTGAAGTTCTAGGGGGGCGCACGGAAAGCCGCTGCTCGGGAGCCGCCATGCAGGGGGTGTACGGACTTTACAGCCATATCCGCTCGAACCGCCGCCGCTCGATGGCGATGATCGGCGGCCTGTTCGTGCTCGTCTACCTGATGACCTTCGGGCTCGCGCTCGCCTTCGAGGCGCTTGACGGCCGGGGCACGCTGGACATGTTCCTCGCCCGCGCCTGGCACGACATGCTCGCCGGCATGCCGGCGGCGACGATCGGCGTCGCGCTGTGGCTCGGCTTGTCCTACCGCTTCCACCAGAAGCTGATCGACCTCGTCACAGACAGCCATGCCGTGTCGCGCGGCGACGATCCGCGCCTCTACAACCTGCTCGAGAACCTGTGCATCTCGCGCGGCATCACCATGCCGCAGCTCAAGATCATCGAAAGCGACCAGCTCAACGCCTTCGCCAGCGGCATGAACGACAAACAATATGCCGTCTCGGTGACGCGCGGCCTGCTGGCGACGCTCGACGACCGCGAGCTGGAAGCGGTGCTGGCGCATGAGCTGACCCATATCCGCAACGGCGACGTCAAGCTGATGGTGGTCGCCACCATCATGGCCGGCGTGATCTCCTTCGTCGGCGAGATGCTGTTTCGCTATCTCAGCTATGGCGGGCGCATCGACATGGGCTCGCGCAGCGATTCGGACCGGCGCGACAGCAAGCCGAACCAGGCGATGGCGGCCCTGCTGATCGCCTTCGCCATCATCGCCATCGCCTGGGCGTTGTCGCTGGTGCTGAAATTCGGCCTGTCGCGCGCGCGCGAATTTTTGGCCGATGCCGGCGCGGTCGAACTCACCAAGGACCCGGACGCGATGATCTCGGCGCTGCTGAAGATCGACGGCCGCGCCGAATTGCCGGGCGTGCCGTCCGGCATCATGGAAATGTGCATCGAGAACGAGAAGCGCGGGCTGGCCGACCTGTTCGCGACCCACCCCTCGATCGAGGCGCGGGTCCGGGCGCTCGAACAGACGGCCGGCGGCCGGCGTCCGCCGCCAAGCGTGCCGTTCCTGCCGCCGGAGGCAGAGACGCCGGCCGCGCCCGTCGCCCAGCCCTGGGGGCCGCAGCCGCACGGGCCGTGGGGCTGAGCAGGCGCGACGCATCTCCCTCGGTGTCATTCCCGACGCGCGTCAGCGTGATCGGGAATCCAGGAGTCGACGGCCCATCGGTTTCTGGATTCCCGCCTGCGCCGGAATGACAATGCGTAGTTGCCGCGCCTCAGGCCGGCATCGCCGTCTCGGCCAGCTTGGCCCAGTACGAGGCGCCGAGCGGCGCGGCTTCGTCGTCGAAATTATAGGACGGGTGGTGGCAGCCGGCGGTATCGCCATTGCCGACGAAAATATAGGCACCCGGCCGCTCGAGCAGCATGTAGGAGAAATCCTCGGCGCCCATTTGCGGCATGACATTGTCGTTGACCTGGGCCGCGCCGGCGACCGTGCGCGCCACCTCGGCCGCGAAGGCGGCCTGTTCGGCATGGTTGAAGGTGACGGGATAGCCGCGCCGGTAGTCGATCTTGCAGGTGGCGCCGAGCGTGGCGACGATGCCGGAGACGATCTCGCGAAAGCGCTTCTCGAGCAGGTCGCGCGTCTCTTCCTTGAGCGTGCGCACCGTGCCGATCAGGCGGGCATGCTGCGGAATGACGTTGAAGGCATCGCCCGCCTTGATCGCCGTCACCGAGCACACCGCCGATTCGAGCGGATCGACATTGCGCGACACGATGGTCTGGAGCGCGTTGACGACCTGGGTCGCAACCAGCAGCGTATCGACGCCGAGATGCGGGTTGGCGCCGTGGCCGCCACGGCCTTCGATGAGAACCTCGAACTGGTCGGCCGCCGCCATGATGCCGCCGGCGCGGATGGCGAAATGGCCGACCGGCACGCCCGGCATGTTGTGCATGCCATAGACTTCCTGCACGCCGAACCGCGTCATCAGCCCGTCCTCGCACATCACGCGCGCGCCGCCGCCGCCCTCCTCGGCCGGCTGGAAGATGACGATGGCCGTGCCGTCGAAATTGCGCGTCTCAGTGAGATATTTGGCGGCGCCGAGCAGCATGGCGGTATGGCCGTCATGGCCGCAGGCATGCATCTTGCCGGAAACCCGCGACTTGTAGGGCAGGTCGCTTTCCTCCTCGATCGGCAGCGCATCCATGTCGGCGCGCAGGCCGATGACCTTGCCGCTGCCGGTCTTGCGGCCCTTGATGACGCCGACGACGCCGGTTCGCCCCAAGCCCGTCACCACCTCGTCGCAGCCGAAGGCCTTCAGGCGCTCCTCGACCAGGCCGGCAGTGCGCTGCACGTCGAACATCAATTCGGGATTGGCGTGGAAATCCTGGCGCCAGGCCGTCATTTCATCGGCAAGCGCGGCGATACGGTTGATGATCGGCATGACGGGTGGCCTCGGGTGTTCGCTGGAAAATCCCATGCTGGGATATGCCCAGCAAATCCGCTCGGGCGCGCGCCGTCAACCTCCGGCCGGCAGGTCACGCAGGCAGATCACGGCCTGGCGCCGGGCCGGAAGCGAAGGGCCGCAGATTGCCGCCGCCAAACAGCGTGGCGCGCGGCCGCTCGGAGCGGTACTGGCCGTTCTGCACGCCCGCGAAAGCGACCGCCGCCAGGCAAAGCGTCGTCATCCACCAGGTCTGCACCGTGCCGGCGCCGAGGCAGCCGAGGATGAAGGCGCAGGTGATGGCGCCAAGCGCCGAAGCTGCCACCGGCAGCGCCAGCCTTCCCGCCGCCAGCACGCCCATGCCGAGGAAGCTCGCCAGCGCCAGCGCGCCGAGCAGGCCGAGCTCGTACCAGACCTCGAACAGCATGCTGCGCGGGCCATCGAGGCCGATATTGCCGGCGAGCCGGTCGAAGGCGGCGCTCTCCATGCCGTGCCCGGTCAACATGCGCAGCGGGTCCTGCACCGTCACCCGCGCCCAGATGTCGAGCGCGCGCAGGCTGTCGCCATCGAAGAAGCTCAGATCGGCGCGGCGCGCATGCAGCGCCAGCACGGCAAGCGGCGCGAGCAGCGCCACCAGCGCGACCACAGCCGCAAGCACGCGCGGCACGAGCCGGGGCCTGAAGGCGACCGCCACGGCGACGAGCAGGCCGCAACCGATCGCCAGCACGCTGTCCTCGGCGTCGCACAGCACGGTGCCGAGCACGACGAGCGCCACCAGGGCGGCGGTGGCGAACGGGCGCTGCCTGGTCATCAGCCAGCCGAGCCCGGCGAAAAGCTGCAACGAGATCGCCGCCGCCGCCCGGTCGAGCGTCGGCTGGTCGGCATCGAAGGCGCGGAAGGGCAGCAGGCCGTAGACCGCGGCGGCGATGATCAGCGTGCCGGCGAGCGCGACGCCGATCGGGATCAGATAGAGATTGCTGGCGCGCATGCGCGGCGGCAGCGAGACGCAGGCGAACACCGCCAGCAGCAAGGTGGCTGCGATCTTCACCAGCCGGTCGAAACCGAGTTGCTGCGACGAGGTCCAGATCAGCGACAGCGCCGCCCAGACCAGGAAGAAGATCGCGGCAATGCCGGCCGGGCTGGCGAGGAAGCGCAGCGCGCTGCGCACGGTGCGCCGGCCGCGCCCCTCGAGCAGCGCCGCCAGGAACACGATGCTGATGCCGAGCGGCGCCAGCACGAGGAAGGCGCGCCGCGAGCCGACGCTGGTCATCGGCGCCAGGATGAGCAGCAGGCCGAGGCCGACGCGCAGCAGCAGCGCCGAAGCCTGGGCTGCGGGTGTCGGGCGGGTTCGGAGGCTCGGCGGTACGCGCATGCTTAAGCTCGATCGGCCCGGTTGCGGATGGCGGCGCCACCCTAGCGCGGAAGCGTGCGCGTTTGTGTTGAAACCCCGACACAGTCGTGAGCTTTATGCAACGCTCGCGCTGCGCTGACGGCGGCGGCCTTTCATGCTATGGCCCGGGCAAAGCCCTCTCAACCCGGATATTCATCATGACACACCCCATCACGGCGGCGATGACGGCGCGCCGCTCGGCGAGCGCGCGCCTGCTTGGTGCGCCCGCGCCCGACATGCAGCAGATCGCGGCGATCGTCACCGCGGCGGCGGCGGCGCCCGATCACGGCCATCTCGTGCCGTTCCGTTTCCTCGATATCGGCCCCAGGGCGCGCGAGCGGCTGGCCGAGGCCTTTATCGGCCGCGTGCGGGCGCGCAGCGCGGAGCCCGCCGAAACCGACCTCGCCAAGGCGCGCAACAAGGCGACGCTCGGCCCGGTCAATCTCGGCGTGGTGGCCCGTGTCGATCGCGCCCATCCGAAGATCATCGCCTCGGACCAGTGGCTCTCGATCGGCGCCGCGCTGCAGAACATGGTGCTGGCGGCGGAAGCGCTCGGCTTTGCCGTCGCCATCCGCTCCGGGCCGGATTTCTCGACGCCGGAAGCCTCAGCCGCGCTCGGCCTCGCGGCGGGCGAGGAACTGGTGGCGATCGTCGCCATCGGCTCGGCGGCCGAGAAGCTCGGGCCGCGCGCCAGGCCGGCGCTGGAGCGGGTGTTCCGCCGGCTGGACTAACGGCGCGACATGAAGCCCGCTTCCACCGCTTACGGAAGAGTTTTGCAGGACGTTGAGCTTGAAGAAAATCCTTCTCCCTCGCGGGAGAAGGTCCCGGCAGGGGGATGAGGGGGGAGCCGCGTTCCGCCACCCCTCATCCGTCTGCTTCGATCTCCGGCTTGCCGGAGATCGACATTATCATGCTCAAGTCGGGCAAGCCCGACTTGAGCGCAAACACCTTCTCCCGCAAGGGGAGAAGGGAATGTTCACACCCGCATCGGCATCAGCACGTAGAGCGTCGAGGCGCCGTCGCGATCCTGGATCAGGGTCGGCGAACCGGGATCGGCGAACCTGAACAGCGCCGTGTCGCCCTCGAGCTGGCCGGCAATGTCGAGCAGGTAGCGCGCGTTGAAGCCGATATCGAGCGGCTCGGCATCGTAATCGACATCGATCTCCTCGACGGCGTTGCCGGCATCGGGATTGTTGACCGACAGCGTCAGGCGGTTGTCGGAAAGCGACAGTTTCACGGCGCGGCCGCGCTCGGAGGAAATCGTCGAGACGCGGTCGACGCAGCGCGCGAAATCGCCGCGCTCGACGGTGAGGCGCTTGTCATTGGCGACCGGGATGACGCGGTTGTAATCCGGGAAGGTGCCGTCGATCAGTTTCGAGGTCAGCACCACGGTGCCGAGCGTGAAGCGGATTTTCGCCGCCGACAGCGCGATGGCGACCTCGTCCTCCGGCTTGTCGGAGACGAGCTTGAGGATTTCGCTGACCGTCTTGCGCGGCACGATGATGCCGGGCATGCCGACCGCGCCGGCAGGCGCCGGAATTTCCGCGCGCGCCAGCCGGTGGCCGTCGGTCGCCACGGCACGCAGCATGGTGACGCCGTCGGTCTCGACGGTGTGGATATAGATGCCGTTCAGGTAGTAGCGCGTCTCCTCGGTCGAGATCGCGAATTGCGTCTTCTCGATCAGGCGCTGCACGTCGGTGCCGCTCAGCGTGAAACGGTGCGGCTGCTCGCCGGCGGCGAGATCGGGAAAATCGCTCTCCGGCAGGGCCTGCAGGGTGAAGCGCGAGCGCCCCGAACGGATGACGAGCTGCGATGCGTCGGCGCCGCTTTCGAGCGAGACCTGCGCGCCATCCGACAGTTTGCGGATGATGTCGTAGAACGTATAGGCCGGCACGGTGGTGGCGCCGTCCTGGCTGGAATCGGCCGGCAGCGTCTCGTTGACCTCGATATCGAGATCGGTCGCCTTCAGGCCGAGACGGCCGCCCTCGGCGCGCAGCAGCACGTTGGACAGGATCGGGATCGTCGTGCGGCGTTCGACCACGCGGTGCACGTGACCGAGCGACTTGAGAAGCTGCGACTGTTCAACACTGACCTTCATGGAAATCGACCTGTCCCCCGGCGCCGGCAAGGAAGGGGTCGCCGGCGGGCTGGCACAGTGCCGAAAACTCGCCGACGCCGCAAGAGGGCGGCGCGGTTCCTTCGGCGTTTCGCCCGGTTATTCGCCGCGCCGGCGCGACGCCGCGCCCGACTATTCCTGCAACATGCGGCGCAGATGCTCGATCTCGCCGGCCAGCGTCGAGTCATGGCCGGACAATTCGTCGATCTTGCGCACGGCATGCAGCACGGTGGTGTGGTCGCGCCCGCCGAAACGGCGGCCGATCTCGGGCAGCGAGCGCAGCGTCAGCATCTTGGACAGATACATGGCGATCTGGCGCGGCCGGACCACGGTGGCGGTGCGGCGCGAGGACAGGATGTCGGAGCGGCTGACGTTGAAATGGTTGGCGACGAGGCGCTGGATGTCCTCGATCTTGACGCGTTTGGGCTCGCGCGTGCGGATCATGTCGCGCACCGCGTTCTCGGCCGTGGTCAGGTCGAGGCGCTGGCCGGTCAGCGTCGCCTGCGCCAGCAGGCGGTTGACGGCGCCTTCGAGGTCGCGGCCGTTGGCGACGAGCTGCCGCGCCAGATGCGAGACGATGTCCGGCCCGATCTCGAATTCCGGCAGATGCGCCTTGGCGGCCTCGATGCGGCATTCCAGAATCCGCGTGCGGATCTGCTCGTCGAGCAGGCCCATCTCGACGACGAGACCGCCGCCGAGCCGCGAGCGCACGCGCTCGTCGAGGCTTTCGAGTTCCTGCGGCGCGCGGTCGGCCGCGACCACGACCTGGCGCCCGGCATCGATCAGCGCGTTCAGCGTATGGCCGAACTCGCTCTGGATCGACTTGCCCTGCAGGAACTGGGCATCGTCGATCACCAAAAGGTCAATGCCGCGCAGCGTCTCCTTGAAGGCGATCGCGGTCTGCGATTTCAGCGCGGTGACGAAACTGTACATGAAGCGCTCGGCGGTCAGGTACAGCACGCGGCGGCCATTGGCTTCCGCGGCATGGGCGGCGGCCTGCAACAGATGCGTCTTGCCGAGGCCGACGGCGGCATGGATGTAGAGCGGGTTATAGACCGGCCCCTCGCCGGCGCGGCCATTGCCGATCTGCAGGGCGGCGGCATGGGCAAGCGCATTGGAGCGCCCGACGACGAAACTGGCAAAGGTCATGCGCCGGTCGAGCGGCGAGCCGCCGAAGGCCTCCGTCTCGCGCTGCACGGCGGCCGCGGCCTCGCCATGCTGCCGGGCGATCGGCAGGGCGACGACATCGATGGGAGCGCCGGCCTCGGTGGCATCGGTCGGGCGGGGCTTGCGCAGCGGCGGGCGCGGCGCGAAGGAGCGCACCGAGACATGGATCTGCTCGACCGTATCGCGCTCGGCGCGAAACAGGGCGAGCACGCGGTCAAGGTAATGCGCCTGGATCCAGCTCTTCAGGAAGCGCGTCGGCACGGTGAGATGCACGTTGCCATGCTCGACGCCCTCGAGGTCGAGGCGGGCGAACCAGCTCATGAAGACGTTCTCGCCGAACTCGGCCCGAAGCCTCGTGCGCACCCGCTCCCAGGCCTCGCGTTCCTCGCCGAGTAGCCCCTCCGCAACCGGCTGAAACTCCTCCCGCTCCGCCCCCGATACCTTCAGCATGTCTGTTTTCCGCCTTCTGTTTGCCCGCCGATGAAATTCAAGGTGCCCGCCTCCCGCGCCTGAAGCGCGCGCACCGTCTATGCCTGCAACCTCCTCACGTCCTCAAGGCACCGGGCGCCGGCCCAACCGGTTGCCCGCCGCCGCCACGCATGCCGCGCGATGGCCCGATCCGTGCTGCAAGGACATAAGCTCCCCACCTCGCGCAAGCGAGGTCCCCACTCCACAGTCTTGATGAAAAGCCGTGCCGCGAAGGCAGTGCCGAGAGGAACTTAGCCACCGGCAAAATGGACCGCAACAACACTTCCTTAACCCTTTGGCCGCCGCGCGCCGAAACGCAGCCGCGCGGCACGGGCCGGCGCCAAAAACGGATTCTGGAAGTCGCTGTTCATGCTGCCGAATTGCTGCGTCAAAATGGCTTTTGATAGAGCGTTCCGGGGCCGGAATAGTTGCGCAAGCCGGCTAAACGGGCCGCCGATAAGCGCGCCGGGAAAGCAGCGGCCGCGATGGCTTAGGCTGCAAGCTATTGATATAGAAGGATATATTTTGAGAGGCTTGCAGCGCCTCGCGCGGGCTCCGCCAAAAACCGTGTCAAGCCCGGCACGGGCGAATAATGGCAACGGCACGGCAAAAAATCGCTTGCGTTGCATAGGGGGATCGCGCCAGGGCCGGCCGGCCGCGGACGAATCATTCCGGCAACGACAAAAACCCGGCCACACGGGCCGGGTTGGTCATGACACCGAAGACAGTGAGATCAGGCGCCGAGCTGCTTCACGCGCGCGGCAAGGCGGGAGACCTTGCGCGAGGCAGTGTTGGCATGGAGCACGCCCTTCTGCGCCGCGCGCATCAGGATCGGCTGCGCCACGGAGAAGGCAGCGGCCGCCGCCGCCTTGTCGCCGGCGGAAATCGCCTCTTCGACCTTGCGCAGGAAGGTGCGCATGCGGCTGCGGCGCGCGCGATTGACTGCGGTGCGCCGCGCAATGACGCGCGTGGCTTTCTTGGCGGACTTGGTATTGGCCATGAACCCTATGATCCCAGAGGTGACGCTTGCCGCCCATCCGATGCAGCCCGCGAACCGGCTTGCCATCAGGCGGGACGGAAATAAAGAACGGGCGCCCAGCGCCCGAATGGGTTGGCTATAATCGCAACCGCCAGATACGTCAACAATTCTCGGCACGTCAACATTTCTTGCCGCGCCGGCATTCGGCGGCGATCAGAGCCCGAGCGCCTGGCGCAGCGGGTTGGCGCCATCCGAGAGCAGTTTCAGCGCCATGGCGATGCACACCACGACCAGCACCGGCCGGATCAGCCGCGCGCCATTGGCGATCGCGGCGCGCGAACCGCAATAGGAGCCGGCATATTGCGCCACCCCCATGGCGAGGCCGATCGGCCAGATGACCTTGCCGGCAGCGATGAAGAACAGCAGGCTGCCGGTGCCGCTGGCGAGATTGAGCGCCCTGGCGAGGCCGACGCCCTTGACCGCCGCCATGCCGAGCAGCGCGACCGCGCCGAGCAGGAAGAGCGAGCCGGCGCCGGGGCCAAAAAATCCGTCATAGGCGCCAACCGGCAGCACGAGCGCCACGGCGAAGACGCCGGCGCGCATGCGTGGCGGGCGCGCGACATCGCTCAGCGCCGGGCGCAGCATGACATAAAGCGCGGTGACGATGAGCAGCACCGGCACGAGCCCGGCGAGCCAGGCGGCCGGCAGGCTGACCGCCAGCGCGGCCCCGGCGATCGAGCCGACAAACGAGGTCGCGCACAGATTGCGCGCGGCGCGCCAGTCGATCAGGCCGCGCCGGGCAAAGGCGAGCGTCGCCGAAACCGCCCCGAAGGTGGCGCTGAGCTTGTTGGTGGCGACGGCTGCCACCGGATCGAGCCCGGCGAGCAGCAGGGCCGGCACGCTGACGAGGCCGCCGCCGCCGGCAATGGCATCGATGAAGCCGGCGAGGAAGGCCGCGCCGGCCAGCAGCGCCATCGTCTCGGGTGAGAGCAGCAAGATCGGATCAGCGGTTCTTGAAGGCGGGTTTGCGCTTCTCGACGAAGGCCTGCATGCCTTCCTTCTGGTCGGCAAGGCCGAACATGGCGCTGAACAGGCGGCGCTCGAAACGCAGGCCCTCGGCGAGCGGCACCTCGAAGGCGCGGTTCAGCGTCTCCTTGGTCATCATGGCGATCGGCAGCGACTTGGCCGCGATGGCGTCGGCCGCCTTCATCGCCTCGGGCATCAGATCGGCGAGCGGCACGATGCGCGAGACGAGGCCGGCGCGCTCGGCCTCGGCCGCATCCATCAGGCGGCCGGTCAGGCACAGGTCCATCGCCTTGGCCTTGCCGATCGCCCGGGTCAGGCGCTGCGTGCCGCCGGCGCCCGGCATGACGCCGAGATTGATCTCGGGCTGGCCGAACCTGGCATTGTCGGCGGCAATGATGAAGTCGCACATCATGGCGAGTTCGCAGCCGCCGCCGAGGGCGAAGCCCGCCACCGCCGCGATCAGCGGCTTGCGGCGCTGGCCGATGCGGTCCCAGGCGCCGAAGCGATCGTCGAGATAGGTCTGGGGATAGCGCCGGCTCTGCATCTCCTTGATGTCGGCGCCGGCGGCGAAGGCCTTCTCCGAGCCGGTCAGCACGATGCAGCCGACGCCCCTGTCCTTCTCGAACCCGTCGAGCGCCTTGTTGATCTCGGCGATGATGCCGCTATTGAGCGCATTCAGCGCCTGCGGCCGGTCGAGGGTGATGAGGCCGACGGCCCCGCGCGTCTCCACCTTGATCATCGTATAAGCCATGGTCCGCATTCCCCTGTCAGACGTTCCCGATGGCCTAGCCGAGAGCGGACGGCGGCGCAATCCTCCTTGGATCGCCACCTATTGCTGGCACACATCACAGAAATAGCTGCTGCGCCCGCCCTGCACCAGGCGCCTGATGGTGCCGCCGCAGCCCTCGCGCCGGCACGGTTCGCCTTCCCGGTTATAGACGCGGAAACGATGCTGGAAGTAGCCGAGCGAGCCGTCGGTATGGGCGAAATCGCGCAGGGTCGAGCCGCCGACGGCGATCGCCTCCTCGAGCACGGCGCGGATCGCCTCGGCGAGCGCCTCCAGCGCCGGCGTCGTGCCGCCATCGGCTCCGACCAGGCTGCCGGTCATGCGCGCCGGGTGGATGCCGGCGCGGTGCAGCGCCTCGCAGACATAGATATTGCCGAGCCCGGCGATCAGGCGCTGATCGAGCAGCGCCGCCTTGACCGGCGTGCGCCGGCCGGAAAACAGCGCCGCCAGAAGCGCGCCGGAGAGTTCGTTGCCGAGCGGCTCGATTCCGAGCCCCTTGAAATGGCGCGTGGCGAGGTCGGCACGCGGCACAAGGTCCATGAAGCCGAAGCGGCGGGCATCGTTATAGGTGATGCGCGCGCCGCTCGACAGCGTGAACACGACATGGTCGTGCTGGAGGTGGCGGCCGCCGCCGAGATAAAAATCGCCCGGCTCGTGCAGGCCGGTGGTATCCTCGACGATGAAGCGCCCGGTCATGCCGAGATGCATCAGCAGCACATTGCCATCGTCGAGATCGGCGACGAGATATTTGGCGCGCCGTCCAAGCGTGGTGATGCGGCGGCCGGTCAGGCGCTCGGCAAAATTCTCCGGCAGCGGAAAGCGCAAACTCGCGCGCCGTTGTTCGAGCGCCAGGATGGTGGCGCCGGCCATGGCGGGCTCGAGGCCGCGCCGCACGGTTTCGACTTCAGGCAGTTCCGGCATGGCACCAGGCTGGATCGCAGGGTGAGATCGTTGGCGTTGCGCATAGCGCTTCCGCGCGGCATTGGCTATGGTCGCGCCGTTCGCCGGCTAGGCTGGCCTTATCTGAGGGCGGCCCGACGCCGGATCGGCACCCATTGGCGGAGAAGACGACGATGACGCAGAGCGCGTCGAACGAGCAGGACACCCATTTCGGCTATCAGCAGGTGCCGCTGGCCGAGAAGCAGGGCCGTGTCAACGCCGTGTTCCATCAGGTCGCGGCGCGCTACGACGTGATGAACGACGTCATGTCGGCCGGACTGCACCGGTTGTGGAAGGATGCGCTCGTCGCCATGCTGCGCCCGCCGGCGCGCCGCAACTTCCGCCATCTCGACGTCGCGGGCGGCACCGGCGACGTCGCCTTCCGCATCCTGGAGGCGGGCGGGCCACGCACCCATGTCACGGTGCTCGACATCAATGGCGACATGCTGACCGTGGGGCGCGAGCGCGCCGCCAAACGCCGGTTCGACGGCGAGATCGCTTTCGTCGAGGCCAATGCCGAGGCGCTGCCCTATCCCGCCAACACGTTCGATGCCTATACGATCGCCTTCGGCATCCGCAACGTACCGCGCATCGACGTGGCGTTGGCGGAGGCCTATCGCGTGCTCAAGCGCGGCGGCCGGCTGCTGGTGCTCGAATTCGCACCCGTCGAGATGCCAGTGCTCGAGCGCGTCTACGATGCCTATTCCTTCGCGGTGATCCCGCGCCTCGGCCGGATGATCACCGGCGATGGCGAACCCTATCAATATCTGGTCGAATCGATCCGGCGCTTTCCGGCACCCGCCGCCTTCGAGCGCATGATCGCTGAGGCCGGTTTCGGCCGCGTCATGCATCGCGCCTTCACCGGCGGCGTGGCGAATATCCATTCCGGCTGGAAACTGTAAGGCGACGGCGCCCGGTGCTCTCCGCGTTCTTCCATGTGCTGCAACTGATGCGCGCCGCCTTCGTGCTGGCGCGCGAGGGTGTGTTCTCCGGCATCGATCCGCTGATCGTGCCGCCGGGCATGCGGCCGGCGCTGGCCTTTGCCCGGCTGATCGGGCGGCGCGGCACCCGCGACACGGCCGAGCGCGTCGCGCGCGCGCTGGAACGGCTCGGCCCGTCCTATGTCAAGTTCGGCCAGTTCCTCGCGACGCGGCCCGATCTCGTCGGCACCAGCCTGGCGCGCGACCTCGAGACCTTGCAGGACCGCATGCCCCCCTTTCCGCGCGCCGTCGCGGTGCGCATCGTCGAGGCGACGCTGGAGCGGCCGCTCGCTGCGGTTTTCACGCAGTTCAGCGAGCCGGTCGCCGCCGCCTCGATCGCGCAGGTGCACAAGGCGGTGCTGGCATCGGGCGAGGATGCCGGGCGCGAGGTGGCGGTCAAGGTCCTGCGCCCCCATGTGCAGCGCCGCTTCCGGCGCGACCTGAGGTTGTTCTATTTCGCGGCGCGCCAGGCGGCGCGCTTCCTGCCCGCCGCCAAGCGCCTGAAGCCGATCGAAATCGTCGACGTTCTCGCGCGCTCCGTGGCGCTGGAGATGGACCTACGCCTCGAGGCGGCGGCGCTGTCCGAGATGGCCGAGAATACGCGTGACGATCCGGGCTTCCGGTTGCCGGCGCCCTATTGGGACCTGACCGGGCGCGACATGCTGACCATGGCGTGGATCGACGGAATCCCGCTCTCCGATCTCGAGCGGCTCAGCGCCGCCCGCATCGACCTGCCGGCGCTCGGCCGCACCGTGATCCAGACCTTCCTGCGCCATGCGCTGCGCGACGGCTTCTTCCATGCCGACATGCACCAGGGCAACCTGTTCGCCTCGCCCGAGGGCGAGCTGATCGCGGTCGATTTCGGCATCATGGGCCGGATCGGCCTCAACGAGCGCCGCTTCCTCGCCGAAATCCTGTTCGGCTTCATCACGCGCGACTATCATCGCGTGGCGGAAGTGCATTTCGAAGCCGGCTATGTACCGGCCAATCACTCGGTCGAGGATTTCGCGCAGGCGATCCGCGCCATCGGCGAACCGATCCACCAGAAGACCGCCGACCAGATTTCGATGGCGCGCCTTTTGACGCTGCTGTTCGAGATCACCGAACTGTTCGACATGAAGACGCGCACCGAACTGGTGATGCTGCAGAAGACCATGGTGGTGGTCGAGGGCGTGGCGCGCACGCTCGACCCGCATCTCGACATGTGGTCGACGGCCGAACCGGTGGTGCGCGGCTGGATCGAGCGCAATCTCGGGCCGCTCGGCCGGCTGCACGAGGCAGGAAGCGACCTGCTCGGGCTCGGGCGCCAGGCGCTGAAGATGGCGAACCTGGCGCAGCGCGGCGAGCGGCTGCTGCAGGATGTCGAACAGGCCGGGCTCGACGGGCTGCGGCTCTCGGCCGAGAGCATCGAGGCGATCGGGCGTGCGCAAGCGCGCCATGCCCGCTTCGGCCATCTGGCATTATGGGCCATCGCCGCGCTGCTCGCGGTCATCGTCATCGAGGTCCTGTAGCGGAGGCGGCCATGCAGTCGAAGCGCATTCTCCTGATCATCGGCGGCGGCATCGCCGCCTATAAGGCGCTGCTGCTGATCCGGCTGCTGGCGAAGCGCGGCCACAAGGTGCGCGCCGTGCTGACGCCGGCGGCGAGCCAGTTCGTCACCGCGCTTTCGGTCGGCAGCCTGACCGGAGACAAGGTCTATCAGGACTTGTTCTCGCTGACCGACGAGGCGGAAATGGGCCATATCGAGTTGTCGCGCGATGCCGATCTCGTGGTGGTGGCGCCGGCAACCTCCGACCTGATCGCCAAGATGGCGCACGGGCTCGCCAACGATCTCGCCTCGACGCTGCTGCTCGCCACCGACAAGCGCGTGCTGCTCGCGCCGGCCATGAACGTGCGCATGTGGCACCACCCGGCGACGCAGCGCAATCTGGCGCAGCTCAAGAGCGACGGCGTGGCGTTTGTCGGGCCTGAAAAGGGCGACATGGCATGCGGCGAATACGGGCTCGGCCGGCTGGCGGAGCCTGAAAGCATCCTCGCCCGCATCGAGAAGCTGTTCGCGGGCGACACCTCGATCCCGCTGCCCGGCCGCCGCGACGGCGCGCTCAGCGGCCGCCATGTGCTGGTGACCTCCGGCCCGACGCGTGAGCCGATCGACCCCGTGCGCTACATCGCCAACCGCTCCTCCGGCAAGCAGGGCCATGCGATCGCCGCCGCCGCCGCCGCCGCCGGGGCGACCGTCACGCTGGTCTCCGGCCCGGTGGCGCTCGCCGATCCGCCCGGCGTCAGCGTGCGCCATGTCGAGACGGCGCGCGAGATGGCGGCCGCCGTCGAGCAGGCGCTGCCGGCCGACGTGTTCATCGCCGCCGCCGCCGTCGCCGACTGGCGCGCAGCCAGCGAGCAACCTGAAAAGATCAAGAAGGACGCCAGCGCGGCCGGTGCGCTCACGCTGGTCGAGAACCCCGACATCCTTGCCGGCGTCAGCCGCCATGCCAGCAAGCGCCCGGCGCTGGTGGTCGGCTTCGCGGCCGAGACCAACGACGTCATCGCCCATGCGCAGGCCAAGCTCGCCCGCAAGGGCTGCGACCTGATCGTCGCCAACGATGTCAGCGCCGCCGGCGGCGCGATGGGCGGCGACAGCAATACCGTGCATCTCGTCTCGGCCGGCGGCGTCGTCGACTGGCCGACGATGAGCAAGGACAAGGTCGCAGCCAAACTGGTCGCGGCCATCACCAGCCTGCTCGCCCGCGCGGAGCGGTCGGCATGAGCGCTGCGATCCCGGTCCGGCTGGTGCGCCTGCCCCATGCGCAAGGACTTGATTTGCCGGCTTATGAAACCGCCGGCGCCGCCGGGCTCGATCTCAGCGCCGCCGTGCCGGACGGGGCGCCGGTCACGCTTTCACCCGGCGCGCGCGCGCTGGTGCCGACCGGCCTCGTCATCGAGCTGCCGCCGGGATTCGAGGCGCAGATCAGGCCACGCTCCGGCCTTGCCCTCAAGCACGGTGTCACCGTCCTGAACGCGCCCGGCACGGTCGACGCCGATTATCGCGGCGAGATCAAGGTTCTGGTGATCAATCTCGGCCAGGAGCCGTTCGCGATCACGCGCGGCCTGCGCATCGCGCAAATGGTCGTGGCGCCAGTGACCAGGGTCGATTTGCGCGAGACGGCGGCGCTTTCCGCCAGCGCGCGCGGCGCAGGCGGCTTCGGCTCGACGGGGACCGGGGGGAAATTGCCATGATGCTTCTTTCGCGCCGCAGCGTGCTCGGCATTGCCGCCGTGGTGGATATCGCGGTGCATTGCAAGCTCGCGCCCGTGGCGGCGAAACACCTCGCGGAGCGCAACAAGCTGCCACCGCGCCATCTCGAAACCCTCCTGCAGGCGCTGGTGCGCGACGGCATCCTCAAGGGCATTCGCGGCCCGCGCGGCGGCTACGAACTCGGCCGCGACCGGCGCCACATCAGCGCCGGCCAGATCGCGCGCGCGGCCATGGCGGCGGGCGACGAGGATTTTCCGGCCGGCGCGCCCGAATCGCCGCTCGTCGCCCATGTCGTCGGCCCGGCGATCCTGTCCGCCAGCACGGCGTTTCTCGCCATGCTCGACGAGCTGACGGTCGATACCTTGTGCCGCAACGCCGAGAGCAGCGGCATTTTCGGCCGCGACGACGACACCACCGTCGATTTCACAATATAGATCGGTTTATCTTTCCAAAATCGACACATTGCTGGAAATAAATTGGCCAGGGACTATTTCCAGGCGCTATTTGCAGGGGTTCCTTGCAAGGGTTATTTTGAGGAGATCGCCATGACAGTGCCCACTCCCGCTGCCCATCGCCCCGGCCGGGGCCGGATCTACAATTCGATCACCGAGACGATCGGCGATACGCCGCTGGTGCGGCTCGACCGGCTCGCCAGGCTGAAGGGCGTCAAGGCCAACCTGCTCGCCAAGCTCGAGTTCTTCAACCCGATCGCCAGCGTCAAGGATCGCATTGGCGTCGCCATGATCGAGGCGCTGGAGCGCGATGGCGCCATCACGCCGGGAAAATCCGTGCTGATCGAACCGACCTCGGGCAATACCGGCATCGCGCTCGCCTTCGCCGCCGCCGCCAAGGGCTACCGGCTCATCCTGACCATGCCGGAGAGCATGTCGATCGAACGGCGCAAGATGGTGGCGTTCCTCGGCGCCGAACTGGTGCTGACCGAGCCGGCCAAGGGCATGAAGGGCGCCATCGCCAAGGCGGAGGAGTTGCGCCGCGACATTCCCGGCGCGGTGATCCCGCAGCAGTTCCAGAACCCGGCCAACCCGGATATCCATCGCCGCACCACGGCCGAGGAAATCTGGAACGACACCGAGGGCAAGATCGACGTGTTCGTCGCCGGCGTCGGCACCGGCGGCACCATCACCGGCGTCGGCCAGGTGCTGAAGCCGCGCAAACCCGACCTGCGCATCGTCGCCGTCGAACCCGAGGACAGCGCGGTACTGTCCGGCGGCCCGCCCGGCCCGCACAAGATCCAGGGGCTCGGCGCCGGCTTCATCCCCGATATTCTCGACCGCTCGGTGATCGACGAGGTGGTGACGGTCGGCAACCAGAGCGCCTTCGAGATGGCGCGCCTGCTCGCGCGCACCGAAGGCGTGCCGGGTGGCATCTCGTCGGGCGCGGCCGTCGCCGCCGCGATCGAGATCGGGCTGCGCCCGGAGATGGCGGGCAAGACCATCGTGCTGATCGTGCCCTCCTTCGCCGAGCGCTACATTTCGAGCGCCCTGTTCGACGGGGTCTGACAGTTTTTTGAAACGGCGGCCGGCGCGAGCGCGACGGCCCCAGCCATTGGGGGGAAAATTCATGCCGGCCATCGCCGCTGTCGAAACAGGCTTTTATCGGATTCCGCTGCCGGTCGTGCTGAGCGACAGCACGCATGGCGACATGAGCGCCTTCGAACTGGTGACGGTGCGCATCCGCGACGCGGAAGGCGCCGAGGGCGTCGGCTATACCTATACGGTCGGGCGCAATGGCGGCGCGGTCGCCAATATCCTCTCCCGCGAGATCCCCGACATCGTCATCGGCTGTGAGGCGGAAAATATCGAGAGCATCTGGCAGAAAGTGTGGTGGGCGCTGCATTATGGCGGCCGCGGCGGCCCGGCCGTGCTGGCGCAATCGGCGCTCGACATCGCCTTGTGGGACCTGAAGGCGCGCCGCGCCGGCCAGCCGCTGTGGCAGGCGCTCGGCGGCTATGACGCGCGCGTGCCGTGCTATGCCGGCGGCATCGATCTCGACCTGCCGCTCGACGCGCTGCTCAGGCAGACCGACGACAACCTCGCCAAGGGTTTTCGCGCCATCAAGATGAAGGTCGGCCGGGCCAGGCTCTCCGAGGACGTGGCGCGCGTCAAGGCGATGCGCGCCCATCTCGGCGAGGGTTTCCCGCTGATGGCCGATGCCAACATGAAATGGACGGTCGAGGGCGCGATCCGCGCGGCGCGCGCCCTGCAGCCCCACGACCTGACCTGGCTCGAGGAGCCGACGATCCCCGACGATCCGGCCGGCCATGCCCGCATCCTGGCCCAGGGCGGCGTGCCGATCGCGGCCGGCGAGAACCTGCGTACGCTGTGGGACTTCAAGCTCTACATCGCCGCCGGCGCCGTGTCCTATCCCGAACCCGACGTGACCAATTGCGGCGGCGTGACGCCGTTCATGAAGATCGCGCATCTGGCGGAAGCCTTCAACCTGCCGCTGACCAGCCACGGCGCGCATGACATCACCGTGCACCTGCTGGCGGCCTGCCCGAACCGCGCCTATCTCGAGGCGCATGGTTTCGGCCTCGAGCGCTATATCGCGCATCCGCTGGCGATCGAGGACGGCATGGCGATCGCGCCATCGCGCCCCGGCCACGGCATCGGCTTCGACTGGGCGGGGCTCGGCAAGCTCGCGGCCGGATAATCCCCGGCACCGCCGATCGGGCAGGCGCCGCGATCGCATATCATCGCGGCGCCGCAAAATCCGCCGCCCCGCTCCAGCGACGATGCCCGCCACGCCAGTTGCCGTGGCCCGCGCGATCAGCTATTGAAAGCGCCGGTTAGCACCCGTAGCTCAGCTGGATAGAGCGTTGCCCTCCGAAGGCTGATGTCAAGTGTGTCTGTGTTGGATAGAGGTGGAAGAAGGCAACGAGTTTCAATGAGTTGAGAGCCTGTAGACGAGCTGCCGTTTCTTGAAGATGTTTCGCGTAAGCACGGCGTAAGCAGCTTTCGGAGAACGGCAGCGGAAAAGCGCGTAGCGTAGGATGCACCAGCACATCACGACATGCGTTTGGATCGAAAGGCTCGATTGAAGGTGTCCAAATCCGTTGACCTCCAGAGGTTGGTCGGACTAGGCAATGAGAGATGCGCCCGTAGCTCAGCTGGATAGAGCGCCACCCTCCGAAGGTGGAGGCCACACGTTCGAATCGTGTCGGGCGCGCCACTCACGAACAAAACTGGGCACTCCAGCCGGTGCCGCCCCTCCCCCCATAACCAGACGTTCGAGCACGGTCCTGCGACCGTGAATACGGATTTCCGTGTCGTCCACCTCGACCTTGTCGATGACCGAGCGCAGCCAGGCGCGGCGGAAGGCGGTATCGCCCGACAGCACGTTGTCGCGCATGGTGGCGACGAACGATGCGATTTTATCTTCGGTAATCCGGGCCTCCGGGCGCATTTCGGTAACGGCGCGATCGAAGGCCCCCTGCGCAATGTCGCGCTCGGTTTTGACCGCTGCGACACGATCCTTCAGCGTCACGTCGTTTGGATCGGCGATGCCGTTCTCGATGGCCTGATACAGACGGCCAAGACGACCCTCGGCCTCGGTGAGCTTGCCGCGCAATGCCGTAAGGCGGCCGGCAAGATCGTCGTCGCGTTTGGCCTGGCGGTTCATCAGGCCGCGCAAAAGGTCTGCGACGCGCTCCGGCGTTAGCAATTGCGTGCCGACGCGCTCGGTCACGGCCTCGTCGAGCCGGTCCATCGGCAGCGAGCGGCCTGGACAGGCATCCTTGCCCTTTTGCGCCGTCGCCGCGCAGACATAGTAGCGATAGCGCCCCGACTTGCCGGTGCGGATCGTCATGCCACCGCCGCAGGTTGCGCAGGTGGCAAGGCCGGTCAGCAGGATCGGCCCGGTCACGACGCGCGGCGGCGCGACCTTGGGATTGCGCGCCTTGAGCTGCGCCTGCACCGCATCGAAGATGGCCGGGTCGATGATCGGATCGACCGGCACGATGACGTGCTCGGCGGCAGGCTTGGATTTCCGGGTTTTGGAATCGGTGCGATTGAAGTGCGCTTCGCCCTTGTACACCGGATTGGTCAGGAGCTTATGCAGCGGGCCGATGCCCCACCGCGCTGCGCGCCGGGTGCGATAGCCGTGGCCATTGAGCCAGACGACGACTGCCTTGACTCCCATCGGCCCCGTTGCGCCGTCGCCTTCGCGAACGAGGCGGAAGATCAGGCGCACGGTTTCGGCTTCGACCGGATCGATGGCGAGCTTCTTTTTGGTTTTCGCGCCGCGCTGTTCGGCGGCGACGACCTGATAGCCGAACGGCGCTGCCGAGCCGTTCCAGAACCCCTGCCGCGCATTTTCCTGCATCGCGCGCAGGACGTGCTTCGCATTTTCCTTGGATTGATATTCATCGAACAGCGCAAAGACCTGCCGCACCATGACGCTCATCGGATCGTCGCCGAGGTCTTGCGTCATCGACACCAGCCGCACGCCGGCCTTGCGCAGCCGGCGGACATGATATTCGAGCGCGAAGTGATCGCGGGCAAAGCGGCTGAAGGAGTGAACGACAACCACGTCGAACGGCGCGCCGCCCGAGGTGGCCATATCGAGCAGCCGCTGCAATTCAGGGCGCTTGTCGTCGGTGCCGGACAAGCCGGCATCGACAAACTCGGCGGCAACCTCCCAGCCCCTCGCCTTGCAGAAGGCCGCCCCCTGCCGCCGCTGATCGGGAATCGACAGGTCGCTTTCGGCCTGGCGGCCGGTGGAGACGCGCAGGTAAAGCGCGGCGCGTGATGCGGGCTGTTTGGCAGTCGTGACGGCGGTATTCATCGCCTTGCTCTCGAACCTCGTGGGATTGCGGCGATTTCAGCATGGGTTTGCGGCGGTTCCGAGTCCTCATTGAACAAGTCGCGCAGCGCACCCGACAAAAAAGCCTCGATCACATCGAGTTCGGCCTCCGCCACCGGCAGGCCGGCGAGATCGTCCACGACCGCGAGGGTGAGCAACTCGCGGGGCGCGGATCGAACGGATTTGCGACCGACAGTTCCCATGCTGCCGTAATCGCACCGGACGCGCCTTCAGTAATGGCCAGAGACTGGTCAGTGGATCATTAGCTTGTCAAAGCACAACCTCGCTGCTGTGCGGTTGGTTTATCTGCCGACATCTGGCGGACCGCGCCACACGCGCAACGGTCGGTCCGCTCCTTCGCTTCGCTCCCGTGTTGACCGTTCCCCTTGCGGTGCGCCCTTGGCTCCTCCGGTCCGCCTCCTCTCGCGGCATCAACCGCAACAGGCAGGAGGACGCCATGACATTCACCACTGACCAGCTTCGCAATTCAATTCAGCGCGGCGATTGCATCGAGGTGATGCAACGCATCTCGCCGAGATCGGTCGATTTCATCCTGACCGACCCACCGTACCTCGTTCGCTACAAGGACCGTTCGGGCCGCTCGATCGTCAATGACGATAACGGCGACTGGCTGGAGCCAGCCGCGCATGAGATGTTTCGGGTTTTGAAGCGCGACAGTCTCTGCGTCAGCTTCTACGGCTGGACACAGACCGACCGCTTTATCGCCGCTTGGCGTTCCGCAGGATTTCGGATCGTCGGACATATCGTCTTCCGCAAGCGCTACGCCTCGGCTTCACGGTTCGTCAGCTACACGCACGAATCGGCCTACGTGCTGGCGAAGGGCCGCCCGATGCTGCCCGAACATCCGCCAGCCGATGTGATCGACTTCCCCTATAGCGGCAATCGCCTGCATCCGACGCAGAAGCCAGTCGCGGCGCTCGCCCCGCTGATTAGCGCGTTCTGTCCGGAAGGCGGATTGGTGCTGGACCCCTTCTGCGGCTCGGGCTCGACCCTGGTCGCGGCCCGGCAAGCCGGCTGCGACTATCTCGGTATCGAACTCGATCGCTCCTATCATCGGGTTGCCACTCGAAGGCTTGCGGCGTGAACCCTTGCCTCGCCTTTGCCCGCAGGCGCGCAAGGAACGGCTTCTGGTTTCGAGGCCGCAAAAAACACCCCTGAAGGCAAGACCGCACCCACCGCCCCGCAATCGGGCCGGAATCGGTAACGGCAATGGCCGCAATTTTCTTACGTGATACGGAGCTGCGGCAGACCGGAGAGTGGATTGGTTTGCATAAGCGCGCGAAACACCCCGTTCATGCAGCGCATCGCCCAGTGTTCGACACTGACCCGGCGACCTTCGCCTTGAAAATAACCTTTGTGACTCTGATTCAGTGACTCCGGTGTCGCCCCTGGATTCGCGCGGCGTTCCGGCCAGCATTGTCGATGATGCATGGCAAAGAGCGGCGATAGTAGCCGAACAACAAGGCCGACACACATGCGCGAGCGGGAAGATGCCACGACATCGACCGCGACATAGCCCTCACCCTCAAGCTGACGGAGATAGCGTTGTACGGTTCGCCGGCAACGGCCGAGCGCCCGCGCGAGGTATGTGACTGTCACCGGCAGCGATCTTGAATCGCGATGCGACCGATAGGTCAGCTCGGCGAGCTTGCGCGCACAACGCCGCGCACCGTCAGTCAGGTTCGGATCATTATCGAGCCGCGCCGAAAGCTCCGGCACATAGGCATTGGTCTCGCGCGGCGCGGGATGACGCGGAAGCTCGGCTGCCGCATAGCGATGACAGGTTTGCAGCGAGCGTCTGCGCCGCATGGGATCGACGACGCGAGTGTCGCGAGGCCCCTGCTCGACGATTCGATTCTTCAATTCACGATGCGCCGCGAGGAACGCGGCTTGTGGGTCGTTTGTCATAGTCATTGGCTTCCTTCCCTTTCGATGGAAGAAAACCCGCAGAAAATCAGGGCGCACAAAGATATCGCAAAAATTACTTGCGTTGTTTTAGAGGGTCTGAGATATTTGGATTGTCGAGATCACAAATATCTAAGTTTCAATGCGACCCGCCTCTGGCGGGTTTTTCTTTTGTTACTCTATAAAAATCTTTCATTTTTGAGTGAATAGCGCGGCCCGAAGCGGGTCAGCGTCAATTGTCCGCAATGTGCGGAAGCCGTGCAAGTCAGTTCTGGAATCTGAGGCGCTTCGCGGCTTTCCGCGCGAGAGAGCGCACACAACCGCGTGCAGCAGCAGGCCGCTATCACGAATCGACGCGCGTGTTTTCATTTTGGAAAATTCCTCCCGCGCGACTGGAACGCGGCAATATTCGCCGGCGAGTTGGATAGCCACCAGATAGCTACCCGGTAGCTATCTGGTGGCTATCGGAAAGCTATCTGGACCTGGCCGCCACATCGTGGCGGCGCATGGATACCGGATAGCAACTGGATAGCTATCCGATAGCTTTCGAATATCCGTAGGGTAGCGCAATGCTATCTGGTATCCTTGATTCGATATGTTTTTCAATAATTTACATAGTGAGTTTCCATGCCCGTTATTTCTTTTGCCAATCCCAAAGGGGGAGCCGGAAAAACTACATCCGCATTGCTTCTTGCCGGCGAACTCGCCGTCAAAGGTGCGCGCGTCGCTATCATCGATGCCGATCCGGAACGGTGGATCTCGCAATGGGGGCGGCTGCCCGGTAAACCGGCGACGATCGATATCATCGCCGACGTAACCGAGGACACGATCGTCGATCACATCGAGAGCGCGGCAAAGAAGGCGCAGTTCGTGATCGTCGATCTTGAAGGCACCGCAAGTCTTATGGTCGCGAACGCGGTCGGCATGTCGGATCTTGTGATCATTCCCGCGCAGGGCGCATCAATGGACGCAAAGGGTGCCGCCAAGACTATCAAGCTCATTCGTAATCAAGAACGCATGACGAGGCGCTCAATCCTGCACAGCATCCTGCTAACGCGCACCAGCGCCGCCATCGCATCGCGCGCCTTACGCAATGTTCGCGACCAGCTCGACAAGGCAGGTATCGATATTTTCTCGACTTCGATTGTCGAACGCGCGGCCTACCGCGATATATTCGACTTCGGAGGAACGCTCGCCGATCTGTCGGCGGCACAGGTCAGCAATATCGACAAGGCGCGCGAGAATGCACGCGACTTCGCCGGCGAGGTGCTTGCAAAACTTAAGGGCGCTGCCAGCGCGAAGGTGGCGTGACATGGAGCGCCAGCGCACCGATCTCGGCTTTGCCGACACGCTTGACGAATTTGATCCAGCCGAATGGCAGCCAAATTCGGCAACTACAGCGAACGACAAGCCGCCGAAAGCAGAAACGAAGAAAGCGGCAGCCGCAGCGGGATTCCGCAGTCGTGAGCCACAGCCGACGATCGAGGCGCCGCAAGCAGAATTGCCGCGTCGCCGCCGTACAGGGCGCAACATGCAGCTCAATCTGAAAGCCCGGCCGGAAACCATTGCCGCCTTCTGCGCCATTGCCGACAGCCAGGGCTGGGGTCTTGGCGAGACTCTGGAGCATGCCGTCGCGCTGCTGGAGCGGGAGTCCCACTCCAGCAGCCGGAGAGGGCGGAGCTAAAAGCCCGGCCCCGCCGCCAGCGACAGCGCGAGCGCCTGCGAGATGTTCTCCAAGCTCGCCAGCGCGATGCGACGCTCCGGTGAGCCGGTGCGGCTGCGGGCGAGGGCCTGTGACGCCTGCCGGAACAGGACGTGCAGTTCCGTTTGGGTGCGACGTTGCAATTCGAAGGCGGTCAATAAGCGATTCATGAGTTTCCTCCCGTTGTTCGCGGCCGGCTTGATTGCCAGCCTTGTGAATGCCGACGCGACGGGATGGACGAGGCGCATGCGAAAAACCGAGGGGCATCACCCGGCCTGCACGCAGGAAGGTTGGGGAGACGGAGTTTTTCGCTTGCGCTGTGGAAGGACAGACTGGTGCAAATTCACATCAGGTTTGGCAGGCATGGTGGTTGTGAACAGCTTGCCAGGGAGGACTCGTGAAGCGATTGCCGATTGCCGTAGAATAAAACGAAGCAAACAATGAGGAACGGGCGCGTCCACTGTTCGCGGACCAGGCTCTTCAGGCTTCGCCCGGAGCCAGCAGCCGTCTCCGCCGGAGGGTTTCGATCCTTCGCGCAAAGAGAACATTGAAGCCGGCGTTGCCGGCGCTTTGATCGCGTGAGCTTCGCCGCTCTTTATCAGCGCTGCGCGCGGATTTCTCTTGAATTGACGGAGACGAGAGAAGGCCGTTTGGCCTCGCGCGCGTTGCGCGCCTTTATCTCAAGAAGAGAAGAGGGGGCCTGCGGCCCCAGGGCCGTCAAGACCAAGCCCTTCGCTTGAAGCTGCGGGTACCGCCCGGGCGTTCCCCACCTTTCGTCCGCTGCGCTTCCTGCCAAGGCGGGAGATACCCCTTTCCCCGGCGGCGGTCCTGACCGCCCGACCCCCGCTCATCGCCGCGAGGCTAGTCGGGTTGCATGCGCAACCCCCTAACCAAGGACAAAGGCAATGAGTGAAGCAACAAAGGACATCTATCAGCGCGTGACCGATCAGATCGTGGCGGAGTTGGAGAAGGGCGTTCGTCCTTGGCTGAAACCTTGGAATGCGGAGCACGCGGCAGGCCGCATCACCCGGCCTCTGCGCGCCAACGGCATCGCGTATCGCGGCATCAATGTGTTGATGCTTTGGGCTGCTGCAACCGAGCGCGGCTATTCGGCCCCGCTGTGGCTGACCTATAAGCAGGCGCAGGAGCTTGGCGGACAGGTGCGGAAAGGCGAGAAGGGGAGTCTTGTCGTTTATGCCAACACCATCACCAAGACCGAAACCGACCAGGCGACCGGCGAGGATTTGGAGCGGGAAATTCCCTTCATGAAGGGTTACACCGTATTCAACGCCGGGCAGGTGGACGGATTGCCCGCGCATTTTTACGCCATGCAGAATCCGGCGCTTGATACCGTTGCCCGCGTCGAGAAAGCAGAGGCATTCTTTGCCGCCACCGGCGCGGAAATTCAGGAGGGCGGCAATCGGGCTTGCTACAACGTGACCACGGACCGCGTGCAGATGCCGCCTTTCGTGTCGTTCATCGAGGCAGAAGCCTATTACGCGACCCTTGCGCATGAAATTTGCCATTGGACTCGCCATCCCAAACGCCTCAACCGTGATTTTGGCCGCAAGCGGTTTGCCGATGAAGGCTATGCTATGGAAGAGCTGGTCGCCGAGCTTGGCGCGGCGTTCGTCTCAGCCGATCTTGCCCTGACTCCCGCGCCACGCGAGGAACATGCCGCCTATATTGGCTGTTGGCTGAAAGTCATGAAAGACGACAAGCGCGCGATCTTTTCTGCCGCCGCACATGCGCAGCGCGCAGCGGATTATCTTGCTGGCTTGCAGCTCGTAGAAAAGGGAGAGGAAAGGGAGGCCGCATAGCGGTCGCCGCTAGGGCCGGAAATATCGCACCGCCGGGCCACGGTCCGGCGGCGGACTGCCGCAGGCGCAGCTACCGCAGCAGTTTTGCGGCGGTGTCGATAGGGAGATAAAGGCTGGAAGGCCGCTTCGCGAACGGCTGGAAGCCGTGACGGCGATAAAAGGCGGAGGCCGTGTCGTCCTTGGCATCGACGATCACCGTCAACACTGCCGGCTCGGCGCGCAGCGCGCGCAGGATAGCATCGAACAGAAGCGCCGCCCCCAGTTGCCTGCCCCTGAAACCCTGATCGACCGCAAGCCGGCCAATCAGCGCCGCCGGCAGCACCGGATAGCGCGGCAGGCGGCGGGTGTCGTTATCAGGCAGGTCATGGACGGGAATGCTGGCGGCGGCCAGCGTGTAATAGCCCGCCACCGTCGCCGCGCCGTCCGGCAGCGCGACAAAGCAGTTGGACACGCGCCTCCGCATATCCTGACTGGCCTGGCTTTTGAGATAGCGGTCGAGCGGCTCTACGCCGGATGAGAATCCGGCGCGGTCCTGGCCTGCTAGCAGCTCGATACGGAAGCCGCCCGGCATTACGAGGAAATAACGAGCCGGCGATGCGCGGCGGCGGCGCGGCGCAGCGCCTCATTCGGCTCCGGCGGGCTCAGGATAGCGGCGGCGAGCGCCTGCTGGTCCTGGGCCGCGAGCCGCAGAACCTGTACTTCCTCGATCGTCCGCTGTGCAGCCTCCTGCGCCGCCGAGACGACGAAATCGCTCACGCTGCGCCCTTGAATTTCTGCCGCGCGCTTGACGATCGCCAGTGCCTCCGGCGAAAGGCGGGCTTCGACGCGCGCCGTCCGGGTCGATGATTGCGGCATGGTGTGTACCTCACTTTCCTATCCTTATTGTACGGGATTATACCGGACATTGCAAGGTTTGCACAAGCGAAGACAGTCACGCGCGCTTATGTCAACCGTCAATTGACGTTTGACGATGAAAACCGCCGCCTGTTACGCTGGCCCAGGAATCAGCATGGAGGCTCCCGCCTGTGGCTCCCGAAAATAAGACCAGACTGGCTGTCCCGGTTCATCCCGGCAGCTTTGTCCGGGCCGAAGTCATCGAGGCTTACGGCCTTTCGGTGACGGACGCGGCGAAAGCCCTGGGCATCACAAGGGCTGCGCTATCCGCCTTCATCAACGAGCACACCACCTTGTCCCCAGACATGGCGCTGCGCATCGAGAAAGCGTTTGGCGTGTCGATGGACACGCTCATGCGCATGCAGAACAGCTACGACATCGCGCAGGCCCGCAAGCGTGAACATGAAATCAAAGTGCCGCCGTTTCGTGGGCGGCCGGTAAACGAGGGGGTGTAACCGCGTGTGTAACTTTCTGGGGGCAGGAACAGCATGAACGCCGTCGAGATCGAGGAGGCCATATCGACGCTGGCCGAGCAGCCGTTCGACGGCGGCGAGTTTCCGTTCGCGTTCCTGCAAGCGTTCGGCAACAAGGACACGACGATCAAGCGATTGCGCGCGGGCGCGACGAACAAGTCGGACCTTGGCGGCGTCTTGCAGACCAACCACATCCACATTGCCGTCGCCGATCCCGGCGAGGTGACGAAGACTCTTGGCCGCCTGAAAAGCCCGACCACCACCAAGGCGAAAGCGCGATTTATCCTCGCCACCGACGGCACTGACTTCGAAGCCGAAGACCTCTACAGCGGCGAGACGGTCGCCTGCGCCTTTAGGGACTTCCCGGATCATTTCGGCTTCTTCCTGCCGCTTGCCGGCATCACCACCGTCAAGCAGATCAGCGATAACGCTTTCGACATCCGCGCCACCAGCCGCCTCAACCGGCTTTATGTTGAACTGCGCAAGGATAATCCGGAATGGGGAACGGACGCGCGCCGTCACGACATGAATCATTTCATGGCACGGCTGATCTTCTGCTTCTTCGCCGAGGATATCAACCGCGCGAAGCTGGAGAACGTCATCCATCGCGTGTTCGAACCCGCGCGCCTCAACATCGAAATCAAGGATCGTTTCGGAAAGCCGGTCGTTCCGCGCGAATGGTTTCTCGTGCCGCTGTTTATCTTCAACGAGGCGGTCGATCGCATCAAGGACGGAACGATCACCGGCTACACTTACGACCCGAAAGCTGCCGCTCTGGTGCGCGTCAGCAGGTCATGATCGTGGCAACGGTGCGTCGAATTCGGGGGAGTTTACGAAACGCTCCGTGATCATGTGCGTCCAAGTGTTTGATCTGCCGTGCAGATACGGACTTGATTTTCCGTAAGATACATTATCACACGCGGCCACCGGCTAGGCGGTGGCCGCGCAGGAACATCTCTCGATGTACACTCAGTGCAGCGTTCTTCCCTCTGGTCGCGCAACTTCGTCTTCGACGAGTTCGGCATGCCAGAGCGCATCGACCACGTCCTGCCAGGATTGCTCGAACGCCGAGCCTTTCGCCGCTTCCGCGTAAAGGCTCGCGGTAGCCGCCGCGATCAAGACGTTGCCGGTCGCGCGCAGAAGCTCCGCCGCGACAACAACCGGTTCGTACCCATTGAGGCTCAAAACATCCAAATCCTTTATCAGCCCGATAACGCTCCGGCTCGCATCCGACAGCGGAATCCCGTGAACTTCATGCATAAAGCGCAACAGCAGCGCCGCGTTCTCGGGGCCGTGCGTGCGCGTCGGTATGTACTCGTCGCCGTATTCCGCCCGATGCGCCGAAGCAGCCGCGCGCTCCTCCGCCGTTGAATCGTCAACGTCGTCGGCCAGCACCCGATATTGGCGAATGGCTTCGATATGTTTGCCGAGATTCATGGTCGTGCTCCTTTTCGATGAAAGGAGGTTTGAGCCCTCGCGCGAGCGCTGGATTGGTCAGATGTTAGCCAGATATGCTTCGCCTTTGCCACCGCCCTGAACTGGCGCGCATGCCTGTCAGTGAAACCGGATTTTCTCGCGCTGACCGGTCGAGCACGATTTCAGTAGAGCAGCAGCCTTTCGTTCGCAGCTTTCTTGCGGCGCGTTTGCCGATGCCGCGCGCCACCTTCTCCTTTTTGTCAGGGATTGGCTCATCCTGAACGCCACTGTGACCGGGTGCAGCCTTCATGCAACGGGCTGCCCGATCCATTCGCGGGGCGCTCCCGTGTTGCGCGTTTCCCCTTCGGTTTCTCCTGCGGGTGCATGACGGCTTTTCTCACCCGGTCTTCTTGTGGGCGTTCGAGCCAACCCAAACAAAGGAGACAGACAATGGCACGTAACGCAAACTACAGCCGCAAGGAAGCAAAACGCGAAACGAAAGCTCCCGGCTTCATCGCTTACGCCGTAACCGAAAAGGGCGAGGATAAATCCTTCTGGACCCGCATCGGCGCAGCCTGGGATCACGAGGACGGCAAGGGCCTCACCTTGCAGCTCGACCTGGTTCCGGTGAACGGTGGACGCATCGTCCTCCGCACTCCATCCGAAACCGAGGAGAAAGGCGCGTAAGCGCCTTTCTTTCTCTCAGGAGGGAGCATCATGCACAGCATCCAACATTATCAATCGTACCGTCTCGATTGGCGCGGTCTTGAAATCGAAATCCGCTATTGTCCGGACTGGACGACCAGCACGCACATCGCGCACATCGAAGTGGAATCGGTGTGCCGATCGCCGCTGCCGATCACGGAAACAGGCTATCGGTCGCTCTTCACCAACGCGGATTTGGTCGAGAAGCTTGGCGGAGTCGTCAGCTTCGTTGAACATTGGCTCAACGAAGAAGCCGAGGACGCCGGTTGGAAAAGCGGCGAGGATCGGCGAAGACAATTCTCGCTGTTATAGGACGCGTCCTCACGCTGTAGCGCTGCGAAAGCGCGAGGACCGGGCTCCAGCTCCGTGCTGGAGTCCGAGCCTTCTTTCGAAGTCTGGGCCATCCGGTCACGACCCCTCGCGCGAGCAGGAACAGCCCGGTCTGCGGGAAAGCCGATGCGACCTTGAATGCTAATCCGCTCCAGCAATCGCCCGGCGCAGCGTTCCGACATGCACGCCGAGCCGCGCGGCGACACGCTCGCGCGTCTGCCTGCCTGAATCGATCAGGGTTTTTGCGCGCCGGATTTGCGTCTGCGAAAGCTTGCGCGGTCTGCCGATGGCTGCGCCGCGCGCTCTGGCTGCGCGCATTCCTGCAATCGTGCGCTCGCGGATCAGCTCGCGCTCGAACTCCGCCAGCACGGCGAGCATGCTGAAGATCATGCGGCCTTCGGGGCGGGTCGTGTCGATCATCGCGCCGTGACCGGCGAGAACCTTGAGGCCCACGCCGCGACCGTTCAAGCCTTCGATGAGTCCGATGAGATCGAGGAGGCTGCGTCCGAGGCGGTCGAGTTTCCACACGACCAGCACGTCGCCCGCGCCGCATGATGCGATTGCCTCGGCAAGACCCTTGCGGCGGGCGGTCGCGCCGGACGCCTTGTCCCGGAATATCTTTCCGCAGCCCGCTTCGCGCAGGGCGGCCAGTTGCAGATCGAGATTTTGTTCTTCGGTGGAAACGCGCGCGTAGCCGACGTTTGCTGTCATGACGGCTACTCATCCTTACGCATGAAAAACGTCATCCGCAGCAGCCCACGCTGTGCGAAATGGTTCCTTTTCGTTTAGTCTATAGTAATCTTATTTTATATTCAGTTAAAGTGTGAATATCCTTTGTATTTACTTGTTTATACTATGAAAATTACTTGACCTCAGCTTGCACCAGCTTCCCGCTCGATCCTCTCCAAAAAGGAAGGTTTTTGTGCGGTCGATATTATGTTTATTCGCGACATTTGTTTTTTTCCAATTGGCTTCTCCTGCTTTCGCAGCCACTGACACCGCGCCCGCCACAAACAAAAAAGCGGCAGACCGCGTTCAGTTCGAGACGGATCAAAAGGCGGGCGTTGTCCGCATCGTCATCGACGGCAAGGAGGTCGCGCGCATCGACGCGACCGGCTTCTATGTCCATGGTGACGTCGCATACACCGGCACCATCACCGACGGGTTGCCGCTCCATGTGAGCCAAGATGGCGGCAATGCAAGATAGAATGAAACTGCTGCATGCCTCTGTATTCCTGGCAATTCAGCTTGCTTTAATTGCGCCGGCCTCCGCGCAGGAAGCGCAGCCAGGCGATGCCTGTCCCGTGGTGGGCAGATACACCTTATCGGGTGGCCCCGAACTTTCCGGGATCACACACCAGATGGTTTGTAACGCGAGCAATGTCTGGAGCAGCATCCTTGACAACGACACGGCAGGAAATGCGGCGCTAGCGCATGCCGTCTCTCTCACAGGCGATATTTCCCCGGCACAGATCACAGCGAACCAGAATGATTATAACCCGGCAGGTCTTTCGACCGCTGCCGTGCTCCGGGTGAACAGCGACGCTTCGCGCAACGTCACCAGCCTTGCAGGCGGTGCGGACGGGCGCATCGTCACCATCATGAATATCGGCAGTTTTCCGATCGTCCTGAAGAACGACGACGGCGCGACCGGCACGGCGACGAACCGCTTCGCGCTGACCGGCGATCTCACGCTCGCGGCGAAGCAATCGGCGATGCTAATGTATGACTCCACCGCCTCGCGCTGGCGGCAGGTCGCCAACGGCACTGCGAGCGGCGCGGCCGCTGCGGCAGGTGGTGCCAATACTCAGGTGCAGTTCAACGGCGGCGGAACTCTCGCCGGCTCCGCCAACATGATCTGGGATGGCACGACTTTCAGCGTATCTCATTCCGCAGCGAGCGCCACAACGGCCATCACTGGCACGACCACCAGCACGACTACGGGCGCAAAAGCGGTTTACGCCTATGCCTCTGGAACCACGGGCGCCACCTACGGCGTTTATGGAAGAAATGACAGTGCGACTACCGGGGCGGTGGGCGTCTATGGCCGGTCAACGGGCACGAGCGGTACCGTTTACGGTGTCTTCGGGGATACAGACAGCGCGACCGGCTTCGGCGTTTATGGTTCAAGCAGCGCCTCGGGCGGCACAGGCATCAAGGGCGTCGCCAACACCGGCGCCGGTGTCGGCGTAATGGGCGCGACCTCCAGCGCAACGGGCTATGCAGGCTATTTCAACAACACCGCCGGCGGCTATAGCCTGTTCGCGACCGGCGGCCGAAATGTTCTGAATGGCACACTGGAAACGTCAGCTGATATCTCGCCGGCGCAAATCACCGCCGACCAGAACGACTACAACCCCGCAGGCCTTTCGACGGCCTCAGTGCTGCGGCTGAACAGCGACGCTTCGCGTAACGTCACCAGCCTTGCAGGCGGCGCGGACGGGCGCATCTTTACGGTCATGAACGTCGGCAGCAATCCCATCGTGCTGAAGAACGACGACGGCGCGACCGGTACGGCGGCGAACCGCTTCGCGCTGACTGGCGATTTGACGCTCGCGGCGAAGGAAACCGCCACACTGATGTACGACTCAACCGCCTCGCGCTGGCGGCAGATCGCGAAGGGAAGCGCGACCGGCGCTGGCGGTGGTGGAACGCCGGCCGGCGCGGATAAACAGGTCCAGTTCAACAATGCCGGCGCGTTCGGCGCTGACAGCAATCTGGCCTGGGATAACACAAACAAGCGCCTTGGCATTGGCACGGCGACGCCCGCCGACTTCCTGCACATCCATAATTCATCCGCTACGAACAGCGCTGGCCTGACGATTTCCACGCCCGGCACCGGAACCGACCAGCAATCCACAGTCAGCCTTGTCACCAAAGGCACCGCCAGCGCGGCCCTGGGCGCGGTCGGGCCGCAGGGCTGGCAAATCTGGGCCAATTCCGACTCCCACACCTATCTCCCCGCCGGCGGAGCCAACGCCTTCGCTATCGCATACCAGGACGGCACCGGCCTTAGCGGATGGCACGGCAACGCGATCACCATTACGTCCTCCAATTTGCTCGGTATCTGGAACTACGCCCCTCAAACCGATTTTGATGTTGGCAGCGCCTTCGCCTTGTCCGGCGTCCTGAGCCCGGCGCAGCTCACCGCGAACCAGAACAACTACAACCCGGCCGGTCTTGCCTCGGAGTCCGTGATGCGGCTGACCAGCAACGCATCACGCACCATCACCGGCATTGTCGGCGGCACACCCGGCCGCCTTCTCACTGTCATGAATGTCGGCAGCAATCCCATTGTCCTGAAAAACGACGATGGAGCCAGCAGTACGGCGGCGAACCGCTTTGCATTAACCGGCGACCTTACGCTCGCGGCGAAAGAAACCGCCACACTGATGTATGACACAACCGCCTCGCGCTGGCGGCAGATCGCCAAGGGAAGCGCGACCGGCGCGGCGGCTGCGGCGGCGGGATCGGACCGCGAAATCCAGTTCAACAACGCGGGCGTACTCGGAGGCGTTCCGAATTTTGAATTCAATACCGACGGCCACCTGGATTACTGGGAGAACCTGACGACGACGGCGGGCGGCTCCTACGCCCACGCGAAGTTCCATGCCGATGTCGCGCCCACGGCGGCGCAGACTTCGGGCCGCACGACCAGAGGATTGCAGGGCGCGATCTGGGTTTCTGCGGGCAATACCAATCAGGTGCGCAAGGTCATCGGCAGCGATGGATACGCGCAGAACCTCGGCACCGGCGCGATTGAAAGCACCGTGGGCGTGCAGGGTTATAATTACAATGCCGGCAACGCCGCCATTACGAATATGTTCGGCAACTATACGGGTACAGAATCCACCACCGGAACGATCACCAATATGTTCGGCACGGACATTGACACCCTGGTCAGCGGCGGCACGGTCAACACTGTTTATGGCCTGCTGGTGAACAATCAGATAACCGGCGGCACGGTCACAAACCGCTACGGCGTCTACATGAACACGCCCACAGGTTCTGCCACCAACGACTGGGGGATTTATCAGAGCGGCACCCAGAAGAACCGCTTCAATGGCAACATCGGTGTCGGCATCAATCCCACCGCAGGCGTGCATGTATGGACCGCAAGCGGCAGGGGTGGTCAGTTCGAGACAGGAGGCTCAACGCAAATCGGGGTGTTCGGTTATGCCAGCAACACGACCGGCGCGAATTTCGGCCTGGTGGGGGAATCGGCGAGCAGCGTCGGTACGGGCGTTCAGGGCGTGGCAAGCGCAACCAGCGGGATGAATTACGGGGTGGCAGGCAGTACGGCGAGCACGACGGGGCGCGGCGTTTACGGCTATGCGTCTGCGACGACAGGTGCCAACTACGGCGTGTTAGGCGACACTGCAAGCCCGAACGGCACTGGCGTTTACGGCTATAACGAAGCGACAACCGGTTCGGCCATCGGCGTATCCGGCGCAACCAACAGTGCAAGCGGCTATGGCATCTACGCCTATCACGGCGCGACAAGCGGTTCGGGCGCGGGTATCCTTGGCGAGAGTGCCAGCGCGAACGGCTATGGCGTTTACGGCTATGTCGACTCGACAAACACGGGGGGCGCCGCCGTGCAGGGAGAAACCCCAAGCACGACCGGCTATGCCGTCTACGGCCTCTCCACCGCGACAAGCGGCGTCGCCACCGGCGTGGCGGGCGAGAGCGACAGCACGACCGGCAGGGGCGTTCGAGGTCTTGCCGCCGCGACAACCGGCGCGAACTACGGCGTGTATGGCGATAGCAGCAGCACAGCCGGTTATGGCGTTTTCGGCTACGCCGTCGCGGCAACCGGCACGAATTACGGCGTATACGGCAGGAGCGACAGCACGAGCGGCTATGGCGTCTATTGCAATTCTGTGCGCACCGCCGGGTGCGGCGGCAACAGGGCGTGGACGAACACATCCGACGCACGGCTGAAAGATCATATCGAAGATTTGGGCGCAGCGTCCGGCCTCGACGCTATTATGCGCCTGCGGCCCGTCCGCTATCACTGGAAGGATGCGGCGAGCGCGAAAAAACCAGAACTCGGCTTTCTCGCGCAGGATGTCGAAAAGGTCTATCCCGAGCTGGTTAGCGTCGGGTCGGATCAGGAAATCACCACGGCCGACGGCAAGAAGCAGGTGATCGACCATGCGCTGACGATGAGCTACAGCCAGATGGTGGTACCGCTGGTCAAGGCCGTGCAGGAGCTGAAGGCGGAAAACGACACTCTGCGGGCGCGGCTTGAGAAGCTCGAAGCAGAGGCCGGGCAGAACGCGCAGAGCCGCGATGCACCGAGCAAACCGCAACCGGCAACGGCGGAGACCGGGCTGAAAGCGCAGGACCGTAACGGACTGAGCAAGCCGCTGCCAGCAGCGGAGGCCGGCAGGGCAACACCTCGTCGACCGCCTCACCGCCCGACAGCGCGAAACTCGCGGATGCGTTGAACACAATTCTACCTAGTGAACGTACGCGAGGCTGGAGTCCGCCTCGTCTAGAGAGCCGTTCGAGCCGGGCACCGTTTCTGCGCTGGCCAGAGAGGTTGCGTTCGACCTTGCCATAGTCGTGAACTGGTCCGACTGAGAGTCAAACGACATCGGATTTCATCGCGTGAGCCGGTCCGGGCGCAATCGCAATTCGCGCTAACTTTCGTTCGCACCTCCTTCGCAGCAAGTTTGCCGGTGCCGCGCGCCGCTGTCTCCTTTCTGTCCGGGATTGGCTCATCCTGAACGCCAACATGACCGGGTGCAGCCTTCACGCAACGGGCTGCCCGATCCATTCGCAGGGCGCTCCCGTGTTGCCCGTTTCCCCTTCGGTTTCTCCTGCGGGTGCATGAGGGCTTTTCTCACCCGGTCTTCTTGTGGGCGTTCGAGCCAACCCAAACAAAGGAGACAGACAATGGCACGTAACGCAAACTACAGCCGCAAGGAAGCAAAACGCGAAACGAAAGCTCCCGGCTTCATCGCTTACGCCGTAACCGAAAAGGGCGAGGATAAATCCTTCTGGACCCGCATCGGCGCAGCCTGGGATCACGAGGACGGCAAGGGCCTCACCTTGCAGCTCGACCTGGTTCCGGTGAACGGTGGACGCATCGTCCTCCGCACTCCATCCGAAACCGAGGAGAAAGGCGCGTAAGCGCCTTTCTTTCTCTCAGGGAGGAAGCATCATGCACAGCATCCAACATTATCAATCGTACCGTCTCGACTGGCGCGGTCTTGAAATCGAAATCCGCTACTGCCCGGACTGGACGAGCAGCATACACATCGCGCACATCGAAGTTGAATCTTTGTGCCGGTCGCCGCTACCGATCACGGAGACAGGCTATCGGTCGCTCTTCACGAATGCGGATTTGGTCGAAAAGCTTGGCGGAGCCATCAGCTTTGTTGAACATTGGCTCAATGAAGAAGCCGAGGACGCCGGCTGGAAAAGCAGCGAGGATCGGCGAAGACAATTCTCGCTGTTATAGGGCGCGTCCTCGCACTTCGCAGCGCTACAGCGCACGGGCCGGGCTTCATGTTGGAGTCCGGTCCTTCTCTCGAAGGCTCGGTTATGCAGATGGCGCTGTTCTGACGGGCGCATCGCTTCGCCCATTGGCGGAGCGACCAGGCTCTGCGCCTTGCGGCCCCGAACCTCAGGGCGAAGTTCGGCCATGCGGTGACGCATCCCTCGTGCAATCCGATTTCCTGCGCGATCAATGACTTGCAGCGGCATTTTTGAAAGGAAGGGATTGATTGTGTACAATGGTGTATCCGCGCGATCTTGCGCTTAACAAGGGAGAGACAGGCTTTAACGGGAGGACTGATGGCAGCAAAAAACGATAAGCGAGGAAAATTCGCCGCAATCAACGAGAAATTCCTAAAGGCCGCCCGCGACAGCGATCTTGCAGCCCTGATCGAGGCGCAGCTTGACGGCGCAAATATCAATTGCCGGGAAAAGAACACGGGCCGCACCGCGCTTCACATTGCGGTTTCTGAAGATAATCTTCTTATGGCGCGCTACCTCGCCGAGCAATGCAACGCCGTATTCTGCGCGGACGCCAAAGGCGAGTGGCCGTCCATCGTCAATACAAACTCGACAAAATCAGGCGTGAAAATGGCCGACTACATCGTCGAGGCCGAAGCGGAGTATCTGCGGCGCATCGGCGATCCCAACATTGCCCCGGCATGAATTGGGTCAAGCTGTGAATTTACTTTATCCGTTGTTCAAAATCGCGTCGTCAGTTCCAATCGGTGACCCACATGCCGGCTATGAAGGCGAACTCGTTGCCTGCGGCGCGAAGCCGATTGCCGTGATCGACGAACCGCTGGCCGAGGGGCCGGGCTGGCAGCTCATTCCAAGCAAAATGGATATTCGTGATGCGGAGCAAAGAGCCATCGCCAATCAGGCCGTCGCTCAAGGTAAGATACTGAAATATACGCTAACGGTCGAGCCTCCCGAACTCTGCTCGCTCTGGGAGAGGACACAAACCCTCCATTTTTACTGCCAGCCGCAATTCAAGGACGACATGATGGAGCTGGTCGGAGCCTACCGGCATCATCTGATGCATGGGGAATTCGGAAAGCTGTCCAGAGAATCGGGATACTTTTTTGGCTGCACGGATACCGACTTCAAGCACCCCTTTGAAGGGCCAGCCTATAAAGCCCTCACGCTTATTTCGCCGGTCACGCGCTACTGCCGGGCGCAGGCGCTCAAACACGAGGCGAAGACCGGCACCATCCAGCTTAGAACGAAGCCCGATCCGTTATAGCCTGCTAGCGGGTGAACCGCCGCTTCCGCTTAATAATAGCCCTTGCCGCTGCACATGTAGCAGATGACCTTTTCTTCCTTCTCGATGCGTCCGCTGCCGTAACATTTGTAGCAAGTGAATCTCGGATCGTGGTTGCAGATTTCGACCTTCTTCTGCATCCGATAGCCTGTTTGATTGCATGTAAAGCAGGGCTGCTTGCCTGGGGGGATATTCGCCATCGCCGATCTCCCAAAACCTGATCAGGGCGGGATTATTTCATCATACATGGCGCGGACTGCCAAGGGTTTGAAATTGCGCTAAATCACGATTCAGACGCCGTGTTCGTCGGCGGCGGCCTTGTAGGGATAGATCGTGATTTCGTTCTTTGCGTTGATGCGGACCTGGGTGCCGTTCTCATCGATGATGCGGAGGTATATGTCGGCCGTCTTGATCCGGTAGTCCGGTTCGTATTGCGCGAGCTGACGCGCCGCCTCGAACAGCGCATCGCGCCATTCCGGAATCGAAAGAGGCGCGTTGTCGCGCCCCCTCACCTTGATCCTGAGTGCGTCGGTTTTGGTGGCTGCCGTTTTGCCCTTATCCCCTCGCGGGGCGCGAGTGTCCATGGTTCATGATACCACGAGTGGGTGGTCATTCGCTATTTTCCGGTCAGCCTCGGCAGATCGGGCCTCGGCAGGCTCGTCCGGCTCGCATTCGGCAACGCGGAGGCCCCGCGTCCTTTCATCTCGGCGGGCGCGCCGCTCGCGGCGGATGCCGCGATTTCGGTCATCGGCACGATGTCGCCGACCGCGCCGCAGCCCGGTTCGCATTTGTAGAGCGTGCCGCCGGTCTGCTTGAATCGATAGTGGCAGTTGTTCCTTCCGCAGTGACAGTGGATCCAGCTCGACGCGGTACACCACGGGCAATGCCAGCCGCTGGTGTTGAATTGCTTCATATCGAAGCGCTTTTCCTGCGGCGCGGCAGAGCCGCCGCCGCCCGCGCGTTCGGCGAGCTTGTTGACGGCGCTGACCGTGAAACGATCGGTTTCGCAGGCGCGCTCGAATACAACCTCGAACGGCCGTCCGTGGCGGGAGCAATGGCATACCATCGTATATCGCTCCCGGAAGCCATGCGCCTTCTTGAAGGCGGCGAGCTTCGCATCGAAATCCTGCTTCGCCGGCAGCGCCGTCGTCTTGACCGCCGGCAGCTTGCTGTAAGGTTTGAGCCAGTTCGTCATCGTTTCCATCCTTTGCGGGCATTGATGAGATCGCGCGCCTCGTTGAGCTTTGTCGCCAGGGCCGCATCGCCGGAGAGGTCCGGATGGGCCTCCTTCATGCGCGCGCGATACGCGGCCTTGAATGCGGCATTGGTGAAAGAGCCGTCGGCGGCAAGACCGAACAGCGCGGCGGCGGCAGCGAAGGCGTCGGCCGGCGCGGTTTCGGTTTGCGTATCCTGCCACGCCTCGTCTTGCGTGTTCGCGTTTGCACGGTCGTCGCCATTAAACGCGCGCAGGAACTCGTCGAAGGTAGCGTATTGATCTTTCACGTCGGCATAGAGGCGGCGCAGCTCCGCCGTCTGGCGGCGGCTCTCCAGCCACGGCGCGATCACGGCCGCCTGGAATTTTCGCCAGGGCCACAGTACCGGCACCAGTGCGAGCCTTGCGGAGGCAAGCAATAGCCGGATCGCTCCGTGCGCCAGCACCGTGCCGAGCCGCTCGGCGAAGCTGAAGACGATCTCAAGGCCCGCGAGCAGTATCAGGCCGATCGTTCGCACGAACCCATAAAGGACCAGGGCGATCAGATGCAGGGCGGCGCAGCCGACCGCGCCAAAGAACAGCATTTGAAGGAATCGCAGGCTGGGAGAGTCCGACCGAGGCAAATGGATGCCAACGAACTCGAAAGCGCCAAGGCCAAGGCACAGGCCGACCATGGCATAGAGGGTCCAGCCGATGAAGCTGAAGGTATCTCTGCCGGTCTCAGATTTGAGGGATGCCATCGGTGTCTCCTGCGATCAGAGTTCGGTGAAGATGAAGCGTGGGCATGGTGTTTGCGCCGAGCGCACGTAGCCGCGCTTGATGCCGTCGGTCTGGAGATACAGACATGCGGGATTGGCTCCTTCCGTCCCTCGCCCGAGCGAGATTCCGAAGTTCGACCAGGTCGCGAGCGTGAACAGGATGAGCGCGACGACGGTCGGCGACGGCCCGGCGAGCCAGGCGGCAAGGCGCAGGAACGCGCCGCACACCGCGTCGAAGGGCGTGCGGAACGGAAGCCCCGGCGTGCCGTTCTGGTACGGATTGCGATGGAAGGCGCGGCGCAGCGACGGTCGGTTCCAGTACGGCGTCTTGCGCAGCAGCAGCGGCTTCAGATTATCGACGAAGACGATCTGCTGGCCGCCATTGGCGTGCATCACCTCTTCGATCGTCACCAGCCGCCGCACGGCCGGCGAGACCGATTCTCCGCCCGGCGTCTTAGTCGTCACCGCGATGGTGGCATCGCCGCAAAGCTCGGAGATGTATTGCGCCGTCTCAAGATCGCCCGCGCCCATGAACATCTTCAGGCCGGCGTTGGAGACAAACGTCTGCCAATTGGCGCGATACAGCTCCTTGAGCTGGCCGATGTTCTGGATGATAGGCCACAGCCAGACGCGGTATTTGCGCAAGGTGGCGAGGCCGCCCGCGATCCGGTCCATGCGCTTGAGCGCCGGAAACTCATCCATCAGGAACAGGACACGCTCGCGGGCGAGCGGCGCGCGCTGCATCGTCCACAATGCGCAGCCGACCACGAGGCGGGCATAGGCCGCGTGGGTGTCGATATATTCCAGCGGAATGACGACCGACAGCACTGCGCCCGGTAGCTTTTCGGTGCCGCGCTTACCCTTCAGCAAGGCGAGATCGACCGTCGATTGCGACAGTGCCGCCTGCATGATCGGATCTTCGATGAAGTTGGTATCCTGCTTCATCGTGGATAGCACCGCCGAGAACTCGCCGCCGGCATTGGCCTCGCGCCGCTCCATCTGCTCCGCTTCGCGGGCGATGACGCCGTTCGCAACCTTGTTCGCTTTCATGGACGCCATCAGCGCATCCCAGCCGTCCGTGCCGGCGGCGATGTATTCGCGCAAGGTCGTCAGCGTGCGCCGCTCTTCCGGTTCGGTGGTGACGATATGCATCAGGAAAGCGCGGATGCCGCTCTGCGCCTCGTCCTTGAAGAAGGCGGACGAGCCGGATTCGCCGCCGGTGCGGGTTATGATCATGTCGGCGAGCAGATCGGCGTCGCTGGCGAAAGTCTCGCTTTCGGCATCGAGGATGCCGAGCGGATTGATGCTGTGGGATGGCAGCGACCATGGCTGCGCCGTATGCATCCGCCATGGATTGAGGCAGGAGAAAGCGTAGCCCTTTCTGCGCCAGGCTTTGGCGGCAATCGCGGTGTTCTCGCCGCCTGGATCGATCAGGAAGATGAAAGGGTGGCGCAACAGGTTCGGCACGATCGCCGAGGTGCCCTTGCCCGATCCGGTTGGCGCGACGGTCAGCGCGTGGCCGGAGCCGCGATAATGGACCGGCGAGAGGCCGATCCAGTCGCCGAGCACAAGGCCCCCCTTACGAAACATCCCCTTACGGCTTGCCACCCATGGCTGGAGCCATTCGGCGGAGCCGAAGGTGGTCTCGGACTTTTGCGAGCGCCAACTGACGAGCGCAAAGGTAGAGACGCCGAGGCCAAGATATGCGAGAGTTTCGATGTCCATGATCGCACAATGCGACCGTGGCCCCCTATGGTCGCTGCCAAATGTTGGACACCGTATGACGGACGACGCGCAGATCGACAAAAAGCCGAAGCGGCAGATCGCATTCGACGCAGCAGAGCGCGAACGGATTCGCCGCGCCCTTCTCGCCTATGGCAAAGAAAACCGTATCGGCGCGCCCACTCTGCAACTGCATATCGCCGAGAAAACCGGCCGCACCGTCGATCAGCTCGGAGCGCTTAGAACCCTCCAGCGTTTCCTGCTGGGCGAAGGCCGCGTCAACGACGGCTTCGTTGCCGCCTGCGCCGTGTTTGTCGAGCGCGCGGGAGTGATGACGCCGCACGATGACTTGGCGCGCGATCTCGGCGCGTTCTTCGCACGCGACATTGCGGATCAGCCGGCCGACGAGGCTCCTTCCCGCCTTGCGGGCGATTACGCGATCTGGGCCGGGGAAACCACGTTCGCCAATCTCAAGGTCCAGATCAAGGGCGAGGACGTGAACCCGGACGTACCCTATGGCCGCTGCCGCATCTCCGGCAGCGGGCGCGGCCTTAAGGTCCATGAGACGGAAGCGACACCGGGATCGGATGGCGCTGACGGGGCGTTCCGGCCGCCGGCGAACGACGGCATGATGCTATATTTTGATCCTCTCATATTCCTGCTGCTGAAGAACCGACTGACCCGCCTGCCGCGCGTCTACTGGCTGCGGGAACGGCAGGACGGAGGGCTTGCCGGACATGCCATGCACGGCGACCCGGTTGAGTCCGGTAACGAGTATCCGCCTTATTCGAAGCTGCGCAATTACGAGCTGCGTCCAGTTGCGAAAGGCGCGGCATGAGCAAGCGACCGCAGAAAAGCCAAAGCGGATCAGCGAGCGCGGGCAGCCCGCGCCTCGACTGGCAGCTTCTCCAGTCAGCCTTCTCCGGCGATCTTGCCAAAGTCCGCGATGCGCTCGCGGCTGGCGCAAACGTCAACACCGTGCATGAGCAGACCGGACTGTCAGCGCTGCACATCGCTGTCGGCAGCAACAACCTTGCGATGACGCGATACCTCATCGAGGAAGCGAACGCGGAGATCGGGCCGGATCGATCAGGTCGCTGGCCGACCATCATCGCGGCCGAATGTGAAGTCGATGCGATTCTCTCCGACTACATTCTCGAAGCGGAAGCGAATATATCGCGCGTCTAAATTAGCTGGCCAAAGTTTGACCAACGGTACAAAACACTGCTAATATCAGGCACATCTGATGCATTTGAACACGCGGGTATGTTTCACCGCTCTTAATGCGTCTTTCAATTTTCTCCCGCTACAATCATAGAAGACGTCGTTAGTGATGAGGGCAAGATGTGCGCGGATGATCCGCGCCTATCTTGACAAGGGGGCCTCTTATGGCCGGCCCCCGTTGTATCCCCCGCACGTTCGGCAGCTTCAGGCGTTGAGCCTTCTGACTGCCGAGTGCAGCGTTTCGTCGCTGCATCACGACCAATGAAGCGCGTCATTGGATGCGCGGAGAGAGGCGGTCATGTCGCGGAGCGGGTCGGACAAGCGTCATCGCGAGACGATGCTTGCCGCGCGTTTCAACACCCAGGAGGCCGAGGCGGTGCGGCAGCTTGCCGACCGCGCCGGCACCAGCGTGGCCTCCGTGATCCGCCACGCGGTGTTGAAAGCGCCCGTGACCCGCGCGACACGACGCCCGACGGTCAACCACCAGATGGCTGCCCGTCTGCTCGGCGAGCTGGGGCGCATCGCGGAAACCTTCCGCGCAGCGCACGCGGCCGGCCGGATCGACCCGAACGACCCGTTCGTGGCCGCCGCCTTCCGCGACCTCGCCGAGATGCGCACGGTCTGCTTTCTGGCCATGGGGCGCGACCCATGATCCTGAAAGGCAACCAGCGCGCAGGCGGCACCGATCTCGCGACCCACCTGATGAACGCGTTCGACAACGAGCGCGTTGAGGTGGCGCAGATCAGGGGAACTGTCGCCGATCATCTGCACGGAGCGTTTGCCGAGTATGAGGCCCTTGCTGCGGGAACGCGGTGCAAGGAGCCGCTTTACAGCCTCTCGGTCAACCCGTCCGCGCCGCTATCGCGCGAACAGTATTATGCCGCCATCGACCGCATCGAGCAGCGCCTCGGGCTCTCGGGCCAGGCTCGTGCGGTGGTGTTCCATGTCAAGCACGGCCGCGAACACGCCCATGTCGTGTGGTGCCGGATCGACCCCGCGAAAATGCGCGCGGTGCAATTGTCGCACGACCGGCAGAAGCTGCGCGGGCTCGCCCGTGAGCTTGCCATGGAATTCGGCCTCGAATTACCGGAGGGTCTGGCTGAAGACAAGCGCGCGGACCGTGCGCGCAAGAAGGAGCAGACCCTTGCTGAGAAGGCGCAGGCCGAGGCCACCGGGATCACCCCGGAGCAGCGCCGGGCCGAGATCACGCAAGCCTACCGCCGGTCGGACAGTGCGGAGGCGTTCCGTGCGGCGCTGAAGGAGAAAGGCTACGTCCTCGCGGCCGGCGACAAGCGCGTCTATGTCGTGGTCGATCGTTTCGGCAAGGTCCATAGCCTTGCCCGTCAGATCGACGGCGTGCGCACCCGCGAGATCAGGCAGAAGCTCGCGGCGATCGAGGCGCAGGTCGAAGGCGTCGATGCGGCGAAGGCCGCTATCGCGCAGCGCGAGGCATCCGCGCGGGCGCGGATCGACCAGCGCGTCAGGCACGCCATGGCGGAGCGCGCCGCGAAGCTTTCCACCTTGCAGGCGGCGCGGAGGCAGAAACTCGGCGGCAAGGCGCAGATGTTCGCCACCACCCATGCGGCCGAGCGCATGGCGCTGCATGCCGCGCACAAGGCCGAAGCGGATAAGCCGTTCGCGCGGGCAGCGGGCGCGATCTTCGCCTTGTTCGACCGGGTGCCTGGCTTGCGCTCGGTGATTGCGCCGCTGCGTCGCAATCCGAAGATCAATCCGGCCGAGCGCCATCGCATCGAACGCGAGGCGCTGGAGCGCCGTCACCAGCGGGAGCGCCTTGTGCTGGACCGCCGCACGAAGGCGCTGTCACGGTTGGAGACGTGGGAGCTGCGCTCGCTGGAGACGGCAGTGCGGCGTCAGGTGCAAGAAATGGAAGTCGCCCGCGAGCAGAAAGCGGAAACCGTGCAGGACCAGATCGAGGTCAACAAGCTCGATATCACGCTGCCGCAGGGCGAGCTTCATGCCGACGCCAAAAAGAAAAAAGGCTGGAAAGCCCGGCAGGAAGAGCTTGGCGCTGGCAAGAGCAGGAAGCAGGATCAATCACGCGGCTATCGAATTGGGAGGGATAAGCCATGAAAAAGAAGAAGCGCACACCGATCACGGCACGATTCTGAAACCGGACCAGGCCGCGCTCGTGTTCGATACAGCCGGCCGCATGTCGATCGGTCTACCGGACATGCATTGAATTTTTGGGAGATTGGTCGGGGCAGCAGGATTTGAACCTGCGACCTGAAGTTCCCGAAACTTCCGCGCTGCCAGACTGCGCTATGCCCCGTCGCCATTCGGCTTGAGCATGAAAATACGGGAGCCGGGCGCGTCGGTATCGGCCAGAAATTGGTCAGAGCCGATTTCGCACACCTGTAAGAACCTTCGAAACGGAAAGGAGACTTCGATGCCGGAGATGGATGATTACGGACGCCATGAGGTACTGCATATGGCCGCATTTTTGAGCCGAGCCGTCGCGAGTGAGTTGGGCGAGCATGCGCAGGTTCAAGCCAATCCCGCGTGGAAAGCTCTCGCCGACGCAGCCGGGCAGGCTCTATGGGATCTGTATCAGGCCGTTGGAGCCGAGCACATGGCCGGCGTGGATGCCGGCTCAAAGGAATCGTGACGAGGACGTTGCGCGCCCAGGAGCACTGAGGATTCATCCCGAGCGGGATGTTTTGGCGCTAACCAACAGCGGTTTGAAGAAAATAATCCCGATCGGTTCTTTTTATAGATTTTAACCCCCGAAGCCGCTATGATCATCCCGATAGGGATGATTCATGCAAGCAATCACAGACAGCAAAAGCCTCGGCACTCTGATCCGCAAGGAACGCAAGGCGCAGAAACTGACACAGGAACAACTCGCCGGGCTCACAGGAGTCGGCGTGCGTTTCGTACGCGAGCTGGAAGCCGGGAAAGAGAGCTGCCAGATCGGTCGCGCCCTTCAGGTAGCAGCGGCACTGGGCCTCAGCGTTTCCGTCGCTGGACGACGGGAGAGCACGCCATGACGCATCTACTCGATGTCTGGTTCGGTCAAACGAAAGCCGGCACTCTGAGCCATGACGAAGCCGGCGCTCTCAGCTACGCCTATTATCCTGATTATCTGGCTGGGCCTGAGTCGCGCGCCATCTCCTTTTCCATGCCGTTGCAGGAAGCTCCCTACGCGGATCGGGTCGCCCGTCCCTTCTTCTCCGGCCTTCTGCCGGATGAAGGCGCGCGGCAGCGGCTGGCGGGCGCGCTCGGCATTTCAACCGGCAACGCTTTTGGTCTGCTCGAAGTCATCGGCGGCGAATGCGCCGGAGCGTTGTCGCTCTATCCGCCCGACCAGGAGCCGCAGTCCTCGGACGACGACGGCGTTGAGATATTGAGTCCGGCACGGCTCGAAGAAATCCTCGGCAAGCTGCGCGAGCGCCCCCTTCTCGGCGGCGAAGAAGGCGTTCGCCTGTCACTCGCGGGCGCTCAGGACAAGCTGGCCGTTTGCGTGGAAGGAGAAAATATCGGACTCGCGAAGGGCGGCCGCCCCACCACACATATCCTCAAGCCTTTCATTCAGGCGCTCGACGGCACCGTGGAGAACGAGCTGTTTTGTCTGCGCCTTGCGGCGCGCCTGAAACTCCCGGTTCCTTCCGTTGAAATGCGGCATGGCGGGGCGATCCCCTTCCTGCTTGTTGAGCGCTACGATCGCTCCCGGCACAAAGACGGCACAATCACGCGCCTGCATCAGGAAGATTTCTGCCAGGCACTCAGCGTGCCGCCGGAACTCAAGTATGAAGAAGAAGGCGGGCCGGGCACAGAAAGGGCGCTCGACCTGATCGACCGCGCCACAGCGCGCCCGGCGGCGGATCGGCTGGCCTTCATCCGCATGCTCATCTTCCACTATCTTGTCGGCAACGCCGACGCTCACGGAAAGAATTACGCCTTGCTCTATCGCGCCAGGGTTCCGGACCTCGCGCCGCTCTACGATGTCGTCTGCACGGCAGCCTATCCGCGTCTGGCGAAAAAGCTCGCCATGGCTATCGGCGGACGATCCCTCCCCGACACGATCCAGTTGAAGCATTGGTTGACGCTGGTGCCAGACACGCGGGGCGCGCAGCGTCTGCTGATCAAGGACATAGCCGAGCTTGCGGGGCGCATTAGAGATGAAGCCGACAAGCTTCTCGTCGAATTCGAGGATACGGGCATCTCCCACAAAATCCTCGAAACCATTCGCGGCGTCATCGAAACCCGCGCCGCTCATTTGCTGCGAATAACAGAAAAGGTCTGAAAGACCGGTCCCGGCGAGCGGTTCCCGCAGCGCTACTGCTCGTTTTTGACGCAGTAGCGCAGCTGGATGCTGTCGCCCTTGACCACGTCGCGCCTGTTCAATTTCGAAGATGAGAATATCGATCTTGAACTGGTCTCGGTCGCGGCGATGCCGCCCCTGCCCAGTGGCGTCAGCCGAGCTTCAACCCTCGTAATCGCAGCGCATTTCCGATGACGCTGACCGACGAAAGCGCCATGGCGGCAGCGGCAACGATGGGTGAGAGCAGCAGACCGAATGCGGGGTAGAGGGCGCCTGCTGCGAGGGGGATTCCGGCCGCATTATAGATGAAGGCGAAGAACAGGTTCTGGCGAATATTCCCCATCGTTGCCTGCGACAGAAGCCGCGCCTTGACGATCCCCGTAAGATCACCCTGGAGCAGGGTGACACCGGCGCTCTCGATAGCGACATCGGTGCCTGTACCCATGGCGATACCAACATCGGCAGCGGCAAGCGCCGGGGCGTCATTCACGCCGTCACCCGCCATTGCCACCACGCGGCCTTCCGCCTTGAGACGGTTCACCACGGCGCTCTTCTGATCCGGCAAAACGTCCGCTTCGACTTCGTCTATGCCAAGCTTGCGCGCGACCGCTTCCGCTGTGGTCTTGTTATCGCCGGTCAGCATCACGATGCGAATGCCTTCGGCATGCAACGACTTGATCGCTTCGGCGGTCGTCGCCTTGACCGGATCGGCGATCGCGAAGACGCCGCCGGCCGCACCGTCGATTCCGATATAGATCGCCGTCGCGCCATCATGGCGCAATGCGTCCGCCTGCGCGGCGAGAGCCGTTGGATCGATGCCATGCTCTTTCATGAACGTGGCGCTGCCCAGTACGATTGCCTTGCCCTCGACAGTGCCGTACGCGCCCCTACCGAGCGGCGAGTCGAAGTCGGTCACCGCCGGAATAACGATGCCCTTCGCGTCTGCTGCCGCCACGATCGCGAGCGCCAGCGGATGCTCCGAGACCTTTTCGACGCCAGCGCCCAGCCGCAGGATTTCGGCCTCGTCAAAATCGTTGGCCGCGACGATCGCCGTGACGGACGGCTTGCCCTCGGTGAGCGTGCCGGTCTTGTCGACGACGAGCGTATCAACCTTTTCCATTTGTTCGAGCGCTTCGGCATTCTTGATCAAAACGCCCGCACCTGCGCCCTTGCCGACGCCGACCATGATCGACATCGGGGTGGCGAGTCCGAGCGCGCAAGGACAGGCGATGATCAGCACGGAAACGGCAACGACCAGGCCGTAAGCCAGGCGGGGCTCCGGTCCCCAGATGCCCCAGGCGGCGAAAGCGAGAATCGCAATGACGATGACCAACGGCACGAACCAGCCGGAAACCTGATCGGCCATGCGCTGAATCGGCGCGCGCGAGCGCTGCGCATCGGCGACCATCTGAACGATGCGGGCCAGCATGGTGTCGCGGCCGACCTTCTCGGCGCGGATCATCAGCGCACCGGTCTGGTTCAACGTGCCGCCGATGACGTGATCGCCCACAGCCCGGGTGACGGGCATGGATTCTCCTGTAACCATCGCCTCATCGAGCGACGAGCGCCCGTCTTCCACGACACCATCGACCGGCACGGTTTCGCCTGGGCGGACGCGCAACCTGTCGCCAAGCGCGACGTGCTCCACCGGCACGTCTTCCTCCACGCCGTCATCGCGGATGCGCCGCGCCGTCTTCGGCGCCAGATTGAGAAGCGCCTTGATCGCGCCCGAGGTCTGCTCGCGGGCGCGTAGTTCGAGCACCTGGCCAAGCAGCACCAGAACGGTGATGACCGCCGATGCCTCGAAATAGACCGCGACGGTGCCGTCCTCTGCGCGGAATGCAGACGGAAAAATCCCCGGCGCAATGGTGGCAACCATGCTGTAGGCCCAGGCAACCCCGGTTCCCATGGCGATCAGGGTGAACATGTTGAGGCTGCGGTTGACCAGCGACGCCCAGGCCCGCTCGAAGAACGGCCAGCCGCACCACAGCACCACTGGCGTTGCCAGAATGAGCTGTATCCAGATGGAAATTTTGGTTGGCACCAGATGATGCAGCGCCGGAAAGAGATGACTGCCCATTTCGAGCGCGAATACAGGGGCGGCGAAAATCAATCCGATCCAGAAGCGCTTCGTCATGTCGGCGAGTTCAGGACTGGGGCCGCTGTCGGCGGTGACGATCAGAGGTTCAAGGGCCATGCCGCAGATCGGGCAGCTTCCCGGCTCATCCCGCCGAATCTCGGGGTGCATCGGGCAGGTCCAGATTGTCCCTTCCGCCGCCTGCGGCGTTTGCACGTCGGTGCGTCCGCCAAGATATCGGGCTGGATCGACCTTGAATTTAGCCTTGCATGAAGCCGAGCAGAAATAGTGGGTGTGCCTCTCATGTGTCAGATGATGTTCGGCGGTCTGCGGATCGACCTCCATGCCGCATACCGGGTCCAGCACCCGATGCGCATCGCCCGAATGGTCATGTGCGTGGGAATGGTGAGAATGATCGCTGTGTTCGTGCATCTTCTAACCTGTCGTCCCACTTGGATATGTTGAATTCATTTTGACCGGACGCCGCCAAACAGCGTGCTTGGCCTCCCTCATTATCTCGACAACATCAATCATAACTATGTGATGAGCGCCCTTCTCCTTTGTAGCCACGAAGAGGGCGTTGACCGTTGAAACTGCATTTTCTGGACTGCTCATGGAAAACGACCTCGGACGCATGACTACACACCGAAAATTGTGCGCCCTGGATCTGAGGCGCGCAAGCTTTCTTCATAGTCACTGGCGATGGTGTGACCGCCACCATCTTCTTGGAACGCAGGATGGAGATCGGCTATCGTTATATCGAGCGAACAAGGCGAAAGATTACGGAAAGTCAGTAATTCGGAGGCGCAAGGAATCGACATGGCCATCATGCCCGCACTCTTCATCGGCCACGGCAGTCCCATGAACACCCTTGAGGACAATGGCTATACGCGGGCATGGCAGAAGCTCGGACAGGCGTTGCCATGGCCGCGCGCGGTGCTGGTGGTGTCGGCGCACTGGTTCATCGGCGCGACCGCTGTGACAGCCATGGCGCGGCCACGCACGATCCATGACTTTTATGGTTTCCCCGATGAGTTATTTGCCTTCGACTACCCCGCGCCAGGCCTTCCGGAACTGGCCGGTGAAGTGGCCGAGGTCGTCAAGCCACATTGGGTCGGCGCGGACCGTGACCAATGGGGGCTGGATCACGGCACCTGGAGCGTGCTGGCGCATATTTTCCCGAAAGCCGACCTTCCGGTTGTTCAGCTTTCGATCAACGCGCTGAAGCCGCTTGATTATCACATTGAACTTGCTGGAAAGCTGAACGAGCTACGCAAACGCGGCGTGATGATCATTTCCAGCGGCAACGTCGTGCATAACCTGCGGCGTATCGAATGGAATCGTCCGGATGCCGGCACCGACTGGGCGCGGCGCTTTGACGATATGGTGGCCGAGCAGATGATCGAAGCGCCCGCCGACATTCTCAAGGCTGCCGAGCATCCCGACTATGACATGGCCGTTCCCACGCCCGATCATTTCATTCCACTGCTCTATACGGCAGGGCTGGCGGCGGCCGAAAATGATGCCCGGGCCCTGCTGCGCGGCTACGCCATGGGGTCGCTGTCCATGACGTGCTACGGCGTGGGCATAGACGGCGTAACTTGTGAAGATGGAGATGGTGCGGCCCGGTTGCCCGAAGGCGTTCCGCCTGATCAAACCAACATCTAGCCGCGCCGAGGTGCTACAAGACCATTCTCCCGCGCCGAGGTGCGGACGACCCTTGAGATCGAACGCAAAATTTCTGGTCAAGAACGATGCATGGCGTCGATCTTTCGTGCCAGCGAACGCCTGCATGACGGGCTCGTTACGGCCTGAAGTTTTATTTTCCATTTCGGCGAGCTTGGACTGATCCGATCTGATCGGGGCTGCGATCATAGCGGGCAACTTCCTGAATTAGGCGAGCTTCCAACTCATCCGGTCCGAATGAAGCGCAGCTATGCGGCTCGGCATCCGCAACGTTGCGTCGCGCTGCAATCACACCTTTGCGGCTCCATCGACTTTGGCCATTTTCTTTTGTCTCAGCCAGATTTGGAGCCGATCGAGATACAGATAGATGACCGGCGTCGTATAGAGTGTGAGCAACTGACTAAGTGCCAGCCCTCCGATCATCGCGTAGCCGAGCGGCTGACGTAGTTCCGAGCCGGTGCCGTTGCCGAGCGCGAGCGGAACTCCCGCAAGCAAAGCGGCCGCCGTCGTCATCAGGATCGGCCGAAAGCGCAAGAGGCACGCCTCGCGAATGGCCTGAACCGGCGGAAGGTGGCGGTCACGCTCGGCCACGATGGCAAAGTCGACCAGCATGATGCCGTTCTTCTTGACGATGCCGATCAACAGGATGATTGCGATGATGCCTATCACCGACAGATCTATATGCCCTACCCACAGCGCAAGTAACGCACCAACACCAGCCGATGGTAATGTCGAAAGAATCGTCAGCGGATGAATGAAGCTCTCGTACAGGACACCGAGGATGATATAGACGACGACGAGCGCAGCGATGATCAGCACAGGCATGCTCGACAACGATGTCTGGAACGCTTGCGCATTACCCTGAAACGCGCCAGCCACTGTGCCAGGCATGTTGATCTCCTGCGCCGCTTGGCTGATTGCGTTGACAGCCTGGCCAAGGGCGACACCTGGTCGGAGATTGAATGACAAGGTGACCGCGGGGAACTGGCCCTGATGTGTCACCGATAGCGGCCCGACCTTGGCCGTATCAACTCTCACGAGCGCGGACAGCGGCACGGCAGCGCCGGTCAGCGGCGATTTCACATAGATGCGGTCGAGCGATGCAAGCGTGCGCTGAAGTGCCGGAGTGATTTCAAGAACGATCGGGTAGGTATTAAGCTGGGTGAAGTATTGCGTGATCTGCCGCTGGCCGTAGGCATCGTTTAACGTGTCGTCGATCGTCTGGGGCGAAATGCCAAAGCGCGAGGCCTGGTCGCGGTTGATGTCGACTGTGAGCAGCGGCGCGTTAGCGAGAAGGTCGGTGGCTACGTCCGCGAGCTGGGGCAGCGTGCGCATTTTCTCAAGCATCTTCTGCGACCATGCCGTCAGCTCGCCGATATCGGCACTCTGCAACGTATATTGAAAACTGCCGCGCGAAGTCCGGCCGCCGACGGTGATGTCCTGTGTTGCCGACAGGGAGAGATTGACGCCCTGGACCTTTGCGATCTCCGGCCTCAACCGGTCGATAATCTGGGAAGCCGTGAGCGTGCGCTCGTCGCGCGGCTTGAGAACGATATAAAACCGAGCAGTGTTCGTGGTCTGTGCGAAGCCGTTCCCGCCGGTGCTACCTGTCCATGAGGCAATTCCCTCAACGCCGGGATCCTTGAGGACGACCTCTCCGACGACGCGTTCGAGACGCTTCATCTCTTCGGGCGAGACCTCCTGCGCCGCCTCCGCCAGGCCGCCGATCAGGCCGGTGTCCTGAATCGGAAAAAAGCCCTTGGGAATCTGGATGGCCATGACGACGGCCAACACAACCGTAGCGAAGAACACGCAGAGGGTGGCCGCCTGATGGCGCAGCACGATGTCGAGCGTGTGCCGATAGCCGGACTGCATCCTGTCGAAGCAAGTTTCGAGGGCGCGATAGAGGCGGCCATGATCCTCTGATGCCGCCCGCCGCATGAAGCGCGAGCACAGCATCGGGGCGAGCGTGAGCGATACCAAAGCTGAAACCGCAATCGCCGCGGTCACGGTTAGAGCGAACTCTCGAAACAATCGGCCTACAATCCCACCCATAAGCAAGAGCGGGATGAAAACGGCGATCAGCGACACGCTGATCGAAAGCACGGTAAAGGCGATCTCTCGCGAGCCGTTAAGCGCGGCTTCAAAGGGCGGCACGCCGCTTTCGATATGACGATAGATGTTCTCGACGACTACGATAGCGTCATCGACCACAAAGCCGACGGCTATGGTCAGCGCCATCAATGATAAATTGTCGAGACTGAAGTTGAGCACATACATGGCCGCGAACGATCCGAGCAGCGCGAGTATGATCGTGACGCCCGGAATCAGCGTCGCCCACAAATTGCGTAGGAATAGCAGAACCACCATCACGACAAGGCCGACAGTCAGGCCAAGCGTAAACTCGACATCGCGCACCGAAGCGCGGATGGTGGTTGTTCGGTCGAGAACAGTATGGATTGTGATCGCTGGCGGAATACCAGCCGCGAGACGCGGCAGTTGGGCCTTGATCCGGTCTACGGTGTCGATGACATTGGCGCCGGGCTGCTTATAGACCGTAAGAAGGATCGCGGGTTTATTGTTGTCATAGGCGGCCGCTGTTCGATCGGACGCCGCGGAGACCGCCTCGCCGACGTCGCGCACTCTGACAGGGGCTCCATTGCGGTAGGCGAGCACGACGTCATCGAATTGTTTTGCCTCGGTGATCTGATCGTTGGCTGCGATCGTGAAGCTCATTTTGCCCGTATCGAGCGTGCCTTTGGCGGCATCGGTCGTGGCGTTGGCAAGGACGGGCCGTATGTCCTCAAGGGTCAACCCGCGCGAGGCGAGCCTTGCCGGGTCGACTTGAACACGGATCGCCGGCTTCTGCTCACCGCCGAGCGACACCTGGGCGACACCCGGTACTTGCGAGATCTTTTGGGCGAGATAATTGTCGGCATATTCGTTGACGCTGGTGAGCGGGATTGTATCGGAGCTCGCCGAGAGGACGAGGATGGGGGCGTCGGCCGGGTTCAGTTTCTTGTAGGTCGGCGGCGTCGTCATCGATCGCGGCAACGTGTTGCTTGCAGCGTTAATCGCCGCCTGAACGTCCTGCGCTGCCGAGTCGATGTTGCGATCAAGATCGAACTGGATCGTGATAGACGTCGCGCCCAGCGCGCTGAGCGATGTCATCTGGGTAACGCCCGCGATCTGCCCGAGCTGGCGCTCGAGCGGCGCCGCGACCGATGAAGCCATCGTGTCGGCGCTCGCTCCGGCAAGCGTTGCGGTGATTTGAACGGTCGGGAAGTCGACCTGCGGCAGGGGAGCGACTGGCAGGAGCGGGAACGCGGCAATGCCCAGGAGTGCCAAAGCCGCCATCAGCAGTGCCGTTGCGACCGGACGTGCGATGAATGGCGTGGAGAGATTCACCTCGCACCCTCGGACGTTGGTGACCGGGGTGACGTGCTTTTTACCTGTACCCGAGCATCGCGCTTCAGCTTGAATTGTCCGTCCGTCACGACGCGTTCGCCGTCGCTAACGCCCGAAGTGACCACTGTCAGATCGCCAGTCGTCGGCCCGACCTCGATCGGCCGGGGTTCAGCCGTGTCTTTCAACGTCATGACCCACACGAACAAGCCCTGCGGACCCCGTTGGACCGCGCTCGATGGAATGACGAGAGCATCGCTGAGCGTCTTGAGTGACAAGCGTGCATTAACAAATTCGCCCGGCCACAGTTTTTCGTCGTCATTGGGGAAGATGGCCTTCAGACGCATCGTGTCGGTGGCGGGATCGATTGCATCGTCGACGAGGAGGAGTTTCCCCGCGCTCAGTGCGTGGCGGTTGTTTTGGTCGAAAGCCGTCACCACAACGGGACCATGGGCTAAGGCGCTGCGCACATCATCGAGAAACCGCGCCGGCAGTGTGAACAGCACAGCGGACGGGCGGATCCGCATCAGGATGACGATCGGTTGTGCGTCGGACACATGCACCACGTTCCCGGGATCGATCGAGCGAATGCCAATTCGCCCGTCGCTTGGCGCCCTGATCGAAGTGTAATCGAGTTGTGTCTGTGCGGTGTCGATCGCTGCTTCGTCGGCCGCAATGGACGCCTTCAGTTGATCGACCGTTGCCTGCTGGTGATCGACGGTCTGCCGCGCTATGGAATCACTTAGCGCCAACGTCTTGTACCGCGTAAGGTCTTTCTCGGCAGAAATGAGCAACGCGGCATCCTGGGCTTTTTTCCCTCGGGCCTGGTCAAGCGCAGCCTTGAACAAGCGCGGGTCTATCTTGGCCAGCACCTCGCCCTTCTTTACATCCTGCCCTTCGGTGAACAGCACGTCCTGCAGTGTGCCATCGACCTGGGGACGAATACCGACAGTCAATGAGGCCTGCACGGCACCAAGACCGGTCAGATCGACGGGTACGTTCTGTCGAGTTACGACGGAAATGCTTACCGGTACAGATGGGCCTGTAGTCGGCGGAGTCTTGGTTCGCGGCGGCAAAAGCCAGTGGGTCGCAATGACAACTACAATAAGTGCGACACTCGCAGAAATCAGAAAGATGGCGCGCCGGCGCCTGACTGCGTTATGCTCAGTCTCGTTGACCGATGTTTCGTTAGAATGTGCCGGTTCTACCGGGCCCTGATCTTTTTGATCGCTCAAGCTCTCCGGAGACCTCACTTCTTTATCGGTTCGGGGATAGAACGACCCTTACCCTTTTCCGCTACGATGAACTCCAGAAAACGGAGATGATCCGTGGTGCTTGGATTCCAGTGGGAATGGATCGTGCCGGCGGGAACAAACAAACTCTCACCGGCATGCAGCGTTACCGGCGGCTTCCCATCTTCCTGCCAAACACCTGTCCCTGACACGACATAGAACGTGATCGCAGCCGGATGGAGATGCCGCGGGTTGATCCCACCCGGAGCGTATTCCGTCTCGTAGACTGCGACCTCCAAATTTTTCGTGCCGGGTATTACGGTCTGCAGCAGCGGAGCATGCGGTATCACGCCATGCTTTTCTTGGCTTACAGCCGGACTCGCCTGAAGCATGCACAGGACTCCTATCGCCGCAGCGCTGATCGTTATGAGATTCGATATCTTCATCATTTGACATTTTCCCGGACGCTGACTCGGTGAAGCACGGTATTGAGCAGGGCTATCGTTGATCGTTGCACTGATGGTTGGCCGAACTGCGAGTAGTCACGCGGAACGTATCTTGGTGGTGTCCATAACTATCTGACCGTCCGACCATCCCAGCATTTGGGTTTGGCTCATCGTCGGGCCGTACTGGTGAAGCCGACTGTGCTCCAGCCGAGAGTGCCACCAATCATGCCAAGGCCAGTCCCACCCGTGGTTCATTGGCCCTCGCGGCACCCATCCCGTAACGACGGCGAGCAAGCCAGCGGCTACTAGCAAGGCGACGGTGGCTGCGATGCCCAGAGCAATCTTACGCATAGAAATTCTCACCCTTGCGGAATAGAATGTCGCGGATAAAGTTGCGTAGCAAACGCAAATTTCTCGCGGTTAGCCCAACATAAATTTGGGGTATTAATGACTCGCCAGATGCCCTCCTTGAACGGATTGCGAGCCTTCGAAGCGGCTGGACGGCATGGCAGCTTCAAGGCAGCAGCGGAGGAGTTGAATGTCACTCAAACGGCGGTGAGCCACATGGTGCGGCTCTTGGAAAAACACCTCGGGTTCGCGCTCTTCCGCCGTCATGCCAATAGGCTCGAGCTCACCGATCAGGGCCGGGCGTTCCAGCCCGGCCTGACCGAAGCCTTCGATGCGATCGCCCGGCTCTCTGAGCAAGTGGGCTCGATGCAGGCCGGCCCGGTGCTCACCGTCGGGGTCGCGCCGACGCTCGCTTTACACTGGCTAATTCCGCGCTTGACGAGCTTCAATCGCAACCATCCCAACATCGAGGTACGCGTCGCTACCGGCGGTGCAATGCTTCCGCTGCGGGACGATTGGACATGTACTGTACGTCGCGGCGCGGGCAGTTGGCCTGGCTATATTGCCGAAGAGCTATTCCCATCAACGCTGGTGCCAGTCTGCACGCCGGCAATAGCAGCAAGCTTGCTGCACCCCCGCGATCTCCACACGGCAACCCTGATCGTCGTCTCCCACTTGCGCGAGCAATGGACCTGGTGGTTCGAAGCGGCAGGCCTGAGCGCGCCGATACAGCCAGCTAATGAGGTATCGTTCGAGAGTTCTGTGATGGCAATTCAGGCTGTCCTCGATGGAGTAGGAGTCGCTGTCGCGCAACTGCCCTACGTCAGCGACGCATTGACAGCGGGCCGTCTGGTGACCCCATTTCCGATCGTCGATCGGAAATATGAAGGCTGGTATCTGGCCTACAGGCCGATACGCGAAAAGGACTCGGCGCTATTGGCTTTCCGCAACTGGCTGCGTGGCGAAGCTGAGTCGCAACGCCAGATACATAAGAGGCTGGGCTTGACGCGACCGCGTGCGCGCAGCGCAACTCCAAAGCCGGTCGCAACGACCGCCGTCACACCGCACAAAAGTCGGAAAAAATAGTATCACCTCGTGCCATACACGAGGTGGAATCGAGCGACCGGTGCCGCTGCATTTGAAATCATATAGTCCCAACAATGGCATAGGAGTGCCCAGCTTCATCCTCTCCGGCGCGCCATCTCTCTCATAAGAGATTGGCGCTTGCTGGCGCCGTACATCGCGGCGCGTCTTTACGGTTGCGCCTGAGGGCGTTGCTTGTCCCATCCATCCTTTGAGCGTGCGGCCGGTATCATCAAAGGCCTGGAGGAGATTCCCAACGAGGACTGGCGTGACGCGCTAGCGCTCGCACGCAAAGCCGCGCTGCCCATGGTGTTCATCGGTCAGGCGGGATTTTCCGCGATTCCTAAGTTTGGTAACCAGCCTCACACCACGTCTTCATCCTTCAAGGTGCAGACCGCAAGGACTACGGAACAGACTGTCAGCTCGAGGTGATCGACGACGGTCGGGCCACGAATGTCAGGGTCCAGGTCCAACTTAAGGGAAGGGAACGGAGCGGGCGCTAAATGCGGACGGGTCGCTCAGCGTTGAGATGCGTCGCACCAACCTGAACTATCTGCTGATGCAGGGGTACAGCTTCTACGCCTGCTATCATGTGCCGACAGGCTCGCTGCGCATCTGCCCCGTCGACAGCGTCCTTCGCCAGTACGAACACAGCGGGAAGACGTGGACCGAGCAGCAATCGCTGACGGTCTCCTTCGTCGAGGAGTTGACCATCGGGCGCCTCGTCCGGCTCGCGGCACTCGCGCAATCGGGGGCGAGGTCTTCGCGCGAGCGACGGATCGAACAATCCGGCGCGAGCCCGGCGGATCTGCCCCGGCAGGTTCTGAGGGCTGCTCCAGATGTCCATGTCCCGGAGGATCCGGAGCGGGCTGGCCAGATCTTGAGGCGGCTCTACGAACAAGGTGCTGACGAAGTGATCAGCGCCGGGTTCGACAAATTTGGGGCAGCGCTCGGCGCCAGTAGCGACTCGATGGGTCCCTGCTACATGGCCGAGATCAACCTCGGGATGCCGAGTATGAGCCAACACCCGCAACGGATTGAGGAGGCGATCGGCTACTTTCGATCCAAGCTCGACGGCGGCCGCCACCATGCCGGCAGCTTGCACTACACGATCGGAAACGCCTTCTCCGCGCTCGGCGACGAGCAATCGGCCAAACTCGCCTACGAAGCTGCGCTCGCAGACCCAGCGTTCAGGGACGAACCCGACTTGGCGGCCAAGTAGCACCGCGTATCGTCAAAGAGGCGCGTTGATGCAGGCGCCTGACTTGGTGGATGTGCCGAACATCGAGCCTGATGCTTTCGAACGTCCGACGACGGCTGCGCTACTGCCGCACGCGCCGACGCACCCACCGCGCATCCTGTTGCTGTACGGCTTTCTGCGCGAGCGGTCTTTCAGCCGGCTGCAGGCCCAGGAGGCCGCGCGCCTTCTTGAAGCCTTCGGCACCGAGACCCGCATCTTCAACCCCAGTGGCCTGCCGCTCCCTAGTCGAATGGCCGCTCTTGATACTTAACCGATTATTGCCGATCGAGACCGTCTT
>ERZ778018.416-NODE-416-length-66390-cov-11.615678_pt1 | contig 66390 bp, 65 predicted proteins | sample MGYA00375748_ERZ778018 | MGnify/ENA primary metagenome ERZ778018 (study PRJEB29350, sample SAMN05509839) | bioreactor metagenome | biome: bioreactor; material: wastewater | place: South Africa: University of Cape Town | collected 2014-04-22 ... | reverse complement strand
TCTAGAGGGCTATGGCGAAAACGTAGTGATCATCACTATCGGTCGTGGCCCGCCATTTGCCTCGCAAATTAGCCGAATACGCTGTTCAGCCCGGTGTTTGCGGCGCGACGGCCCATTGTTTCCAACAGTCACTGGCCGGGAAAGCAGCGCGAGAAGAGCCGCGCCAACGTGCATTTGACAGGGATCGGTTCGAGGAAGATAGCTGCACCGGAACATGGCTACCGGGATTGAATGATGATCGAGGAACTGCTGGCGCGCAACAAGACGTGGTCCAAGGAGCGCAGGGCCGAGCAGGCCGATTATTTCGAACGTCTGTCGAATTTGCAGGAGCCGGAATATCTCTGGATCGGCTGTTCCGACAGCCGCGTACCGGCCAACGTGATCGCCGGGTTGGAGCCGGGCGAGGTGTTCGTGCACCGCAACGTCTCCAACCTGATCCACCCTGCCGACCTCAACATGCTTTCCGTCGTCGAGTTTGCGATCAACCAGCTGCCGGTGAAGCACATCATCATTTGCGGGCATTATGGTTGCGGCGGCGTGCGGGCCGCGGTCAGCGGCAAGCGTTTCGGCCTGATCGATCATTGGCTGCAACCGATCCGCGATGTCGCCGAGACGCGTTTCGAGTGCAAGGATTGCGGCACCTGGAGCGACACCGATCTTGACCGGCTGTGCGAGGCTTCGGTGGCGGCCCAGGTGCAGCGCCTCGCCCGCACGCCGATCCTGCAGGCGGCATGGAAGGCCGGCAAGGACATCTCGATCCATGGATGGGTCTACGGCCTGCATGACGGGTTGCTGTCCGATCTCGAATGCACCGTGACCGGCGCATGATATGGTTCGGTCTTGCCGATGACGACGGGTACGGTGCCGGGTCCAGGGGCGATCGATGCCGGAATGCGAACATGATTTCCCTTTTCAAGACGCGGCTGCGGCCATACGCAGCGGCGGGGTAAAGCCGGCTTCTATCCGGGGAGAGCGTCGTGGCGCGGGCACCTGACGTCAGGTCGACCGCCGGCAAGCGGTTGCCGGTCCGGGAACATGTTGCGCTGCTGATCATCGGCGCCGGCCCGGCCGGGCTTGGGGCGGCGCTCGAAGCGGCACGGCAGGGCGTGCACACGGTCCTCATTGACGAGCACCCGGTCGAACAGGGCCTGATCGGCCTCGATATCCCGTTTCATTTCGGCGGCCGCATGGCGGGGCGCAGCGCCTCCGCCATGGAGCGGCTGGTCGAGGCCGATCCGCGCCTCGCGGAAGCGTTCGAGGCCGGCGTCGACGTCCGGCTCGGCGTCGCGGCCTGGGGGCTGTTCTCGCCGCGTGACGGGCAGCGCTGGGTGCGGGAGCGCGTGGCCGGCCTGAGCGATGGCCAGGATGCCTGGTTCATGAGCTTCGACGCCGCAATCATCGCCACCGGGCGGCGCGATTTCGGCCTGTCCTTTCCCGGCTGGGATTTGCCGGGCGTGATGGGCGTCACGGCCGCCGATGCGGCGCTCAGGCGCTACGATGCATTCTCAGGCCGCGATCTGGTGATCCTCGGCTCCGGCATCGAGGCGACCGGCTTCGCGCAGGCAACCCTCGCCGCCGGATGCCGGGTCGCGGCGCTGATCGAGGCGGCCGACGCCCCCCTCGACGCCGAGGGCTGTGCGGCGCTTGGCGCGCGCGGCATCCCCGTCCTGACCGGCGCGATGGTCGCGAGGGCCGAGGGCGGCGTCGACGGGGTCGCGCGCGTGCGCTGCGTCAAGCTTTCCGGCGAGGCCGCGCCGGCCGAATTCGCCTGCGATACGGTCGTGCTCGCGGCTGGCGCGGTGCCGGTGGTCGAGTTGCTCGATGTCGCCGGCGCGGCAATCGTGTTCGATGCGGCGCGCGGCGGTCATGTTCCGCTCATCGATGCGCATGGGCGCACCAGCGTGCCGATGCTGTTCGCCGCTGGCGATTGCGCCGGCATCACGCCGGAGAAAACCATGGATCCGGAGGCCGCGGCAGCCGAAGGTGCGCGCGCCGCCATCGCCGCTGCCTCGGCGAATCCTGAGGCTTGGCCGAGCCTGGCTGAACCGACAACGGTGGGGGCCGATCCCGGCATGCTGGAAAACCGCTTGCGCTGGGCGGCGGCGGCGATGGCGGTCGCCGAGGCGGATACGCCTGTCTGTCAATGCGAGGAGGTCAGCCTGGCCGACCTCCTTGGCGTCAGGCCGCCGCGCTACCTCAACCGCGACCAGCCGACGATGCGCGCGCGCAATGTGACGACGCTTGGCGGTGACGGCGCGCTCAACCAGGACCAGATCAAGCGCCTGACGCGCGCCGGCATGGGCGCGTGCCAGGGCCGGCGCTGCCGCGAGCAGATCGGCGCGCTGCTTGCCGGCGCGACCGGCACGGCGCTCGCCGCGATCCCGCTGCCGAGCTACCGCGCGCCGGTGCGGCCGCTGCCGCTGTCGGTGTTCGCCGCTGCCGACGAAGACCCGGCGCTCAGCGAGAACTGGTTCGGCTGGTTCGGCATCGACGGCCAGTGGACGCCGTTCTGGGAGCTTGCCGAATCGAAGGATGCGGAGGGCATGCCGTGAACCCTCCGGCCATTCCCCCTGCCCGCGCGAAAGGCGCTTCCGTCATCGTTGTCGGCGGCGGCGTTACCGGGCTCAGCGCCGCGTGGTGGCTGGCGCGCGCTGGCGCCGATGTGCTGGTGATCGAGAAAGGCATTGTCGGCTGGGAAGCCTCCGGCCGCAATGGCGGCGGCGCCACGCATCACCAGAGCCCGCTTTTCGCCGAGGAGCAGCGGCTGTGGCCGCAAATGGACGAACTGCTCGGCTACCCGACCGAGTACCAGCCGAAACGCGTGCGCGTGGCGCTTGACGAGCGCCAGATGGAGGAGCTTCAGGTCGGCGTCAACAACACGCGCGGCCAGGGTTTTGCGGTCGAATGGCTCGACGCCAGGCAGGTGCGCGAACTGGTGCCGCTTGCTGGCGACAACGCGGTCGGCGGCGCGTATTTCGCCTGCGGCGGCCATGCCAATCCGCAGCGCACCGTACAGGCCTATGCCTGGGCCTTGCAGGATCTCGGCGGCCGCATCTTGCAGCATACCGAGGTGCTCGGCTTCACCCGTCTGGCCGACAAGGTCACGGCGGTGCAGACCACGGCGGGCGCCTTCGCCTGCGATCAACTGGTGGTGGTGGCCGGGCCGCAGACCGGCATCCTGTCCGCGCTGCTCGGCACCGAGGTGCCGGTGACGCCGGCGCGTGCCGAAATGATCGTCACCGAGCCGCTGCCGCTAATGCCGATCGGCGGCGTCGACGGCAATTACCTCTATGGCCGCCAGACGCTGCGCGGCAACCTCGCCTATGGCGGCGGCCCGCATGAATGGCTGCCGGTCGGCCGCGGTTCGGAGGCGACGCGGCCGTCGAGCCCGATGGCGCGCAACATCGCCAAGCGCCTGGCCGAGCTGTTCCCGAAGGCGCGCCATGTCCGCGTCATCCGCAGCTGGGCCGGCATTATCGAGAACACGCCGGATGGCCGCCCGGTGATCGACCGGCTGCCGAGCGCCGGCAACGCGGTCGTCGCCACCATGTCGAGCGTCGGCTTCGGCCTGTCGCCGGCAAGCGGGCGTGCGATTTCACAAATCGTGCTGGACGGACGCTGCGGTTTCGCCGACCTTTCAAGCTTCCGCCTGTCGCGCTTTGGCAACCTTGCGCCGAACTGGCGGGAAGTGCTGGGCTGGGTGCCCCCTGAGACGGAGACTGATCATGCCGGCGCGGCCTGAGCCGATCGCGGACCGCTATTCCGCCTGGCGCCTGCTCAAGGAGGGGCTTGGCGGCAACAAGGGCTGGAAGCCCGCCTGGCGCAAGCCGGAGCCGAAACCGCATTACGACGTGATCATCGTCGGCGGTGGCGGCCATGGCCTCGCAACCGCGCATTACCTCGCCAGCGTGCATGGCATCACCAATGTCGCCGTGATCGAGAAAGGCCCGATCGGCCTCGGCAATGGCGGGCGCAACACCACCATCGTGCGCTCGAATTACGGGCTGCCGAGCAATACGCGCTTCTACGAGTGGTCGCTGAAACTGTGGGAGGGGCTCGAGCAGGACCTCAACTACAATGTGATGATGAGCCAGCGCGGCGTGGTCAACCTGTTCCACACCGACGCGCAGCGCGATGTCGCCGTCCGACGTGGCAACTCGATGCGGCTGCAAGGCGTCGATGCCGAATTGCTCGATCGCGACGGCGTCGCCAGAATCGCACCGTTCCTGGCGCTCGATAACCCGCTTTTCCCGGTTTATGGCGGGCTGTTGCAGGCGCGCGGCGGCACGGCGCGCCACGATGCGGTGATCTGGGGTTTTGCCCGCGCGGCCGACCGGCGCGGCGTCGATATCATCGAGCATTGCGAGGTGACCGGCATCCGCCGCGAGGGCGGCCGCGTCACCGGTGTCGAGACGACGCGCGGTTTCATCGGCGCCGGCAAGGTCGGCGTGGCGGTCGCCGGCAACACCACGCGCCTTGCCGACATGGCGGGCCTGCGGCTGCCGGTCGAGACGCATCTGTTGCAGGCTTTCGTCACCGAGGCGATCAAGCCGCTGATCGATTGCGTCGTGACCTTCGGGGTCGGGCATTTCTACATCAGCCAGTCCGACAAGGGCGGGCTGGTGTTCGGCGGCGATCTCGACGGCTACAACTCCTATTCGCAGCGCGGCAACCTGCCGCTCGTCGAGCATCTGATGGCGGCCGGCGTGTCGATGATCCCGGCCTTCTCGCGCCTGCGCGTACTCAGGCAATGGGCGGGCGTGATGGACATGACGATGGATTCCTCGCCCTTCATCTGCAAGACGCCAATCGACGGGCTCTATTTCAATGGCGGCTGGTGCTATGGCGGCTTCAAGGCGACGCCGGGCTCCGGCTGGTGCTTCGCGCACACCATCGCCAAGGACGAACCGCACGCCTTCAACGCCGATCTGACCATCGAGCGTTTTCGCGAAGGCCGCCTGATCGACGAGCGCGGCGCCGGCCCGAACCCGTGGGCACAGTAGGACCATCATGCACCTGATCCCCTGCCCTTGCTGCGGGCCGCGCGCCGAAGATGAATTCCACTACCGGGGCGACGCCACCGTGAAGCGGCCTGCGCCCGATGCCGGCGAGCAGGCCTTCTACGATTTCGTCTATACGCGCGCCAATCCGCGCGGCTGGCACGTCGAATGGTGGCACCACTATGCCGGCTGCCGGCAATGGGTGAAGGTCGAGCGCAACACCATGACGCACGAAATCCGCACCGCCGTCGGGCCGGCCGAGGATATCCCCGAGGTGCAGGTATGAGCGGCCGCCGTTTGCCTGCCGGCGGGCATATCGACCGCGAGCGCCACCTGTCGTTCAGTTTCGACGGACGCCGGTTTTTCGGCCACCCCGGCGACACGCTTGCCTCGGCGCTGATCGCCAACGGCGTGCGGCTCGTCGGGCGCAGCTTCAAGTATCACCGCCCGCGCGGCATCATGACCGCCGGGCCGGACGAGCCGAGCGCGCTCGTCGAGCTTCGCGAGGGCGCGCGCACCGAACCCAACAGCAAGATGACCGAGGTGGCGCTTTACGAGGGGCTCGTCGCGCGCAGCCAGAACCGCTGGCCCTCGCTCGGCCTCGACCTGATGGCGGTCAACAGTCTCGCCGGCAAGCTGATCGGCGCCGGCTTCTACTACAAGACCTTCATGTGGCCGAAGGCGTTCTGGGAGAAGGTCTACGAGCCGCTGATCCGGCGCGCTGCCGGCCTCGGGCGCGCCGTCGACCGGCGCGACCCCGACCATTACGAGGCGCTGCATGCCCATTGCGACGTGCTGGTGGTCGGCAGCGGCGCGGCCGGGCTCGCAGCGGCGCGCGCGGCCGGCGCAAGCGGCGCCCGCGTCATCCTGTGCGAGCGTGACGACCTGCTCGGCGGCGGGCTGCTGCTCGATCCGGCGCATGATGCCTGGCGGCGCCAGACCATCGCGGCGCTCGAGGCGATGCCGGAGGTCGAGATCCTGCCGCGTACCAACGTGTTCGGCTATTACGATCACAACCTGCTCGGCGCCATCGAGCATGCGGGCGACCACCTTGCCGAGCCTGCGCCGCATCAGGTACGCCAGCGCTATCGCACCTTCCGCGCCACCGAGGTCGTGCTGGCGACCGGCGCGAGCGAGCGGCTGATCGCCTTCCCCGGCAATGACAAGCCGGGCGTGATGATGGCGGGCGCGGCGCTGGCTTATATCCACCGTTTCGGCGTGGCGCCGGGCGAGCGCGCCGTGATCTTCACCAACAATGACAGCGCCTATGCCACCGCGCATGCGCTCGCCGATGCCCAGTTCGACCGCATCGTGCTGGCGGATTCGCGTGCGGCGAGCGCTTGCGCCGACGATGTGAAGGCGCGCGGTATCGATGTGCGCTTCGGCGTCGAGGTTGCCCATTATGGCGGCGACCGCGTCACGCTGCGCGCGCGTAACGGCGCCAGCGACCGCATTCCGGCCGACCTGCTCTGCGTCTCCGGCGGCTGGAACCCGAACGTGCATCTCGCCAGCCAATCCGGCGCGCGGCTGCGCTGGCATGAGCAGATCGCCAGTTTCGTGCCGGGCGAGCCGGTGCAGGCGGAACGCTCGGCCGGCGCGGCGCGCGGCGTGTTTGGCCCCGGCAATGCGGCGCGCGATGGCGCCGAGGCCGGCGCGGCCGCCGCCATCGCCGCCGGCTTCAAGCCGGGTGCCGCCTTCGCCCTGCCCGATGCCGACCGGCCGGAAACGCCGCTCGAACCGCTATGGGAGGTGCGCGCGCAGGGCAAGGCCTTCGTCGATTTGCAGAACGACGTCACCACCGAGGATATCCGCCTCGCCCATCGCGAGGGCTTCAGCCATATCGAGCACGCCAAGCGCTACACGACGCACAACATGGCGACCGACCAGGGCAAGCTCGGCGGGCTTGTCGGCGCGGCCGTGCTGGCTGAGGCGCGCGGCGAACCGCTCGAAAAGGTCGGCCTGCCGACGTTCCGGCCCTATACCAGCCCGGTCACCATCGGCGCGCTCGCGGGCCGCGCTATTGGCGAGCATTTCCAGCCGGTACGGCGCACGAGCCTGCATGACTGGCACCTGCGCCACGGCGCGGCAATGCAGCCTTCCGGCGCATGGCTCAGGCCGTTCTATTATCCCAAACCCGGCGAGGACATCTGGGATGCGATTTTTCGCGAGGCGCGCGCCGTACGCGGCAGCGTCGGCATTTGCGACGTGTCGACCCTTGGCAAGATCGACCTGCAAGGCCCTGATGCCGCTACATTTCTCGACCGGCTCTATGCCAACGCCTTCTCGACGCTCGCCATCGGCAAGGCGCGCTACGGGCTGATGCTGCGCGAGGACGGCATCGCGTTCGATGACGGCACCACCGCGCGGCTCGGGCCGGAGCATTTCCTGCTCACCTGCACCACGGCCAATGCCGGGCCGGTGCTCGAGCACATGGAGTTCTACGCCCAGACGGTGTGGCCGGACCTCGACGTGCAGTTCTCGTCCGTGACCGATCAATGGGCGCAAATGGCGGTGGCCGGACCGCGCAGCCGCCTCACGCTGCAAAAGGTCGTCGCGGGGCTCGACCTCTCCAACGAGGCTTTCCCGTTCATGGCGGTGGGCGAAGCGACGATTGCCGGCATCCCGGTGCGGGTGTTCCGCATCAGCTTCTCGGGCGAACTGGCCTATGAGGTCGCCGCCCCCTCCGGCGACGGCGAGACGGTGTGGGAGGCGATTATCGCGGCGGGCGAGGAATTCGGCATCGCGCCTTACGGCCTTGAGGCGATGGGCCTGATGCGCATCGAGAAGGGCCACGCGGCCGGGCCGGAACTGAACGGCCAGACGACCGCCGCCGATCTCGGCATGGGCCGCATGGTCAAGAAGGCCGGCGACGTCGTCGGCCGTGTGCTCGGCGCCCGTCCGGCGCTCGCGAACCCGAGCCGGCCGCGCCTGGTCGGCATCCGCCCGACCGATCCGGCCAAGCGCCTGCGCGGCGGCGCGCATCTCGTGAGCGAACCTGGCGCGGGCAAGAGCCTCGGCTGGGTCTCCAGCGTGACGCAGTCGATCGAGCTGTCGCAATGGATCGGGCTCGCCATGCTGGAAGATGGCGCCGCCCGGCAAGGCCAGTTGCTGCACGCGGTATCGCCGCTGCATGGGGAGAGCGTCGAAGTGATCGTCACCAGCCCGCACCATATCGACCCGGAGAATGCCCGTGTCCGCGCCTGAGCGCCGCTCCCGCTTCGGCGGGGCGAGCCTGCCGGCGCGCGGCGGTGCGGCGCAGGGCGACGCCGTGACGATCGCCGAATGCCCGGCGACGCTGATCCAGGTCACCGCCCGCAAGGGCCGGCAGGATGCGCTCGCCGCCGCGACCCTGAAGGAACTTGCCCTCGCCCTGCCCGCGCCCGGCGCTTCGGCGCTTGCGGGCGATTGCAGCGCACTCTGGTTGCAGCCCGGCGGCTGGCTGATCCAGGCGCCGGCCAATGATGGCAATGCGCTGGTGCGGCGGCTGGCGGCGGCGCTCGATGGCATCGCGGCGGTGGTCGACCAGAGCCATGGCCGCTGTGTGTTGCGGCTTTCAGGGCAGCAGGCGCGCGCTGTGCTGGCGAAACTCTGCCGGCTCGACCTGCATCCGCGCAGCTTTGCGGTCGGGGCGAGCGCCACGACGCTGGTCGGGCATGTTGCCTGCACTATGCGGCTCGTCGACGAGACGCCGGCCTTCGACCTGATCGTCGGCGCGTCCTACGCGACATGGCTCCTTGAGGAGCTGGTCGAGGCCGCCGATGCTTTCGGCTGGCAACTCACACGCGCCGGCGCGGCGCAACCCGCATAACGCGCGGCCGAACCGGTCACGTCACGTTGAAAGCCGGGTGATAGGCGACCGTCCCGGACGGCACGGATTGCCGGAGGCCAAGCGCCAGGAAATATTCGGCCGGCACATCCGGCAGGCGCAGGCCGCTATGGGCCGCAAAGCCGAAACGGCCATAATAGGCCGGATCGCCCAGCACCACGATGCCAGCCGCACCCGCCGCGCCGAGGCGCGCGAGCCCGGCACGCAACAGGTCCCGGCCAATGCCCTGCCGCTGGCGATCGGGATGCACGGCAAGCGGGCCAAGGCCAAGCCAGCCGGTATCCCGGCCATCGATCAGCACGGGCGAGAAGGCGACATGGCCCCGAACGTCGCCCGCCTCGTCGCAGGCGACGAGCGACAGGCTGAGCGCGCCCGCCGCACGCAACGCCTCGACGATCGCCGCCTCGGTGCCGCTGGCATGCGGCGCGCTGCGGAATGCCGCCGTGATCAGCGCGCCGATCGCCGGGATATCGCCGGCGGTTTCATCACGCACCATCATGCGCATCGCCCTTCCTCATGGCATCGTCGGAAAGCGCCATCAGCGCATCGTGTGTCGCCTTGAGGCCGCGATGCAAGCGCTTGTCGCGCCGCATCACCAGCGCCAGCCGGCGCTTGAGCGGCGGCGTCAGCGCGCGCACCTGAAAGCCGTGCTCGGCCTGCCTGCGCAGCGCCATGCCGGGCAGCACGGCGCAGCCGAGCCCGGCCGCGACCATTTCCTTGATCGCCTCGACGCTGCCGAGCGACATCACCGGATTGAGTGCGATGCCGCCCTGCGCGAACCAGGCATCGACCAGCCGGCGCGTGTTGCCGCCGGGCTCGAACAGCAGCACCGGCAATTGCGCCAGCGCCGCCGCCGTCAGCCGCGCCGGCAACACCATGTCCCTGGGCGCGATGGCGACGAAGCCATCGTCGAGCACGGGCGTGATCTCCAGCATGCGGCCAGCGCACGGCAGCGTGACCAGCGCGAGATCGATCAGGTTCTCCTCGACCGCCTTGACGATCTCGGGCGTGTTGCCGGTGGTGACGGTGATTTCGAGATTGGGATGCGCGCGGCGCAGGCGGCCGAGCAGCGGCGGCAGCAGGAAGATGCACGCCGTCGCGCCGGTGCCGAGCCGCACCCGCCCCACGGTGCCGGCGGCGTGGCGGCCGACCGCCTCCAGCGCGGCGGAAACCGTGGCATCGATCCGCGCGGCATGGTCAAGCAGTTCGGCGCCGGCGGCGGTTGGCCGCGCGCGACGGCCGACGCGCTCGATCAATGCCGTGCCGAGGCGTTTTTCAAGCTGGCGGACCTGCAGGCTGACCGCCGGTTGCGTCAGGCCGAGATGCTCGGCGGCGCCTGAAAAGCTGCCGCGCGCGATGACGGTGACGAAGGCGCCGAGTTGATCGAGATTGAGGCTTTTCACATCAAAGATATTCTCATACTCGGCATAATCCATCAAAGCTTCTTTTATGGATAGCTCCGCGCCATTCTATGGCGGTCGCCGGACACGAAAAGGCCGGACGACGGAACGGTGTTGTGATGCATTGGCGCTCTTCTATAGTCGGGCTGCTGCGCGAGTCCGGCCATTATTTCGCAGGATCATCCCGTTCACGCCTCCAGCAACGGGCCGCCCTGCATGCGTTGGACGAGCGCTTGCTGCGGGATATCGGCCTCACCCGTTATGCGGCGCGCTCGGGCCGGATCGCGCCGATCACGGCCGGTGCCAGCCGGCTCGCCCTTGGAGAAACGCTCATGGAATCAAGTGCGATGGCAGCCGACCCGGCGTCCACCGGGCCAACGCTCACCGTCCGCGACGCGACGGAGCGCGACATGGCGGCGGTGCAGGCAATCTATGCCCACCATGTGCTGCACGGGTTGGCGAGCTTCGAGGAGGAGCCGCCGCCGGTCGACGAGTTGCTGGCGCGGCGCGCCGCGGTGCTGCGTCTCGGCCTGCCTTATCTCGTCGCCGAGCGCGCGGGCGAGATCGCCGGCTACAGCTATGCCTCCTCCTACCGCGCGCGCCCGGCCTATCGCCATACGCTGGAGGATTCGGTCTATGTCGGCGACGGCCTTGGCGGGCACGGCATTGGCAGCGCGCTGTTGCGGGAGCTGATCGCGCGCTGCGAGGCCGGCCCGTGGCGCCAGATGCTGGCCGTGATCGGCGATAGCGGCAATGCCGGCTCGATCGCGCTGCATCGGCGCATGGGGTTCCAGGTCACGGGCACGCTGACCTCGGTCGGTTTCAAGTTCGGGCGCTGGGTCGATTCGGTGCTGATGCAGCGGGCGCTTGGGCCAGGCGACAGCGCGCTGCCGGGCGGTCCGGCGCGGTGATCCTGGCCCGCACGGTATTCTGCCTCGGCCTCGGGCAACTGATCAGCTGGGGGATTTCCTATTACCTGATCGGCGTATTCGGCGAGGCCATCGCCGCCGAATTCGGCTGGGGCCGGGATGTCGTCTATGGCGGCTTCGCGCTGGCGCTGCTGGTGATGGGGGCGACCTCGTCGCTGGTCGGCCGGCTCATCGACCGCCATGGCGGCCGCAAGGTGATGATCGCCGGCTCGCTGCTGATCGCGGCAAGCTGTGCCGGTCTCGCCCTGTGTCGCGGCCTGCCCGGCTATTTCGCCGCTTCGGCCTGTCTCGGCCTGGCAATGCGGCTGACGCTTTACGATGCCGCCTTCGCCGCGCTGGTGCGCATCGCCGGCCCGGCGGCGCGCGGCCCGATTGCCCAGATCACGCTGCTTGGCGGGCTGGCCTCGAGCGTGTTCTGGCCGCTCGGCCACGTGCTCGCCGGGCATTTCGGCTGGCGCGGCGCGCTGCTCGTCTATGCCGGCATTGCCCTGGCGACGATCCCGCTGCATCTGGCGACGCCGAACCACCGGCTCGAGGATGCGCCCACGCGCAACGCCACGCCGCAACCTGCGCCGCTCGCCGTCAGCCGGCGCGATCTCGCGCTGGCCGGCGGGCTGTTCGCGCTGATCACCACGCTGGCCAATTTCCTCAACGCGGCGATGTCGTCGCAAATGATCGTCATCCTGAGCGGGCTCGGCCTGGCGCTGTCGGCCTCGGTCTGGATCGCGACGCTGCGCGGCATCGGGCAATCGCTGGCGCGCCTGTGCGAGGTGCTGTTCGGCCGGCGCGTGCCGCCGGTGGCGCTCAACCTGTTCGCCTGCGCGCTGATGCCGCTCGCCTTCGTCGCCGGGCTGTTCAGCGGCGCATCGAGCGCGGCGGCGATGACGTTTGCCTTCGTCTATGGCGCGATGAACGGGCTCCTGACCATCACGCGCGGCACGCTGCCGCTGGTGCTGTTCGATCACCGGACCTATGGCAGTTTCGTCGGCCGGCTGATCGCGCCGAGCTTCATCGTCTCGGCGGCGGCGCCGCTGGTCTATGCCATCGTCATCGCCCGGTTCGGCGAGGCGGCGGCGCTCTATGTCTCGATCGCCATCGCCGTGCTGGCGGCGTTTGCCGCATGGCTGCTCGCGCTGCTGTGCAAGGGGCTGGAACGGAAGAGCGTGCCGGCCTTCGAAGCCTGAACTTAAGGCCGCTTCAGCCCGCAGGCATCGACGGCGGCCAGCGCCTTGAGGCGGGCGCTGGCGTTGAACACCGAGGTGTCGCGGAACGCCTGAACCTCGGCCGGCGTCAACGCCTTCATGGTCTTGGCGGCATAGCAGCCGCAGCGGCGCTCGACCTTGGCCGGCTTGACGTTCTGCAGCCGCGCCTGGGTGTAGGTGCAGGTCATGCGCGTGCGCTCCTTCAGCGTCGCCTTGCTCGCCGTGCGCAACAGCGGATCGGGCGTGACCGCCTGGCAGCCGGCCAGCACAAGGCCGAGACAAATCGCCGACATGAGCATCGAAACGCGGGAAACCTGCATGAATCACGTCCTCTTGAAACGGTCGTTTCCTCTCGAAAGCGTCATTGCGCCTGCTCGTGGCGGCCCCGTCAAGGGTAAGCGCCGGCTTTTGCACCGCGGCCCGCGCGCGACTCCGGCTTGTTCTTGCCGCGCCGACATGACAATCAGGGCGCATGAGCCCCCCTCTCCTGCTGTTGCAAGATATTTCACTGACCTTTGGCGGCACGCCGCTCCTGACCGGGGCCGGCCTTGGCGTGGCCGCGCGCGAACGCGTCTGCCTTGTTGGCCGTAACGGTTCCGGCAAATCGACCCTGCTGAAAATCGCCGCCGGCCTGATCGATGCCGATTCCGGCGAGCGCTTCCTGCAACCCGGCACCACGATGCGCTACCTGCCGCAGGAGCCGGACCTGACCGGCTTCGCCACGGTGCTGGCCTATGTCGAGGCCGGGCTCGGCCCGGGCGATGACGCATACCGCGCGAGCTACCTGCTGAACGAACTCGGCCTCACCGGTGCGGAAAACCCGGACCGGCTATCGGGCGGCGAGGCGCGCCGGGCGGCACTTGCCCGCAGCCTGGCGCCGGAGCCCGACATCCTGCTGCTCGACGAGCCGACCAACCATCTCGACCTGCCGGCCATCGAATGGCTGGAAAAGGAACTGGCCGGGCTCAAATCGGCGCTGGTGCTGATCAGCCATGACCGGCGCTTCCTCGAGAACCTGTCGCGCGCCACGATCTGGCTCGATCGCGGCGTGACGCGGCGCATCGAGCGCGGCTTCTCGGAATTCGAGGGCTTTCGCGATCAGGTGCTCGAGGAGGAGGAGCGCGATCGCCAGAAGCTCGCGCAGCGCATCGGCATGGAGGAGCACTGGCTGCGCTATGGCGTCACGGCGCGACGCAAGCGCAACCAGCGCCGCGTGCAGCAGCTTGCCGACCTGCGCCAGGATTTGCGCACGCAGCGGCGCAGCACCGGCAACGTCAAGCTCAACGTCAGCGATGCCGAGATTTCCGGCAAGCGCGTCGTCGAGGCACTGGCGATCAACAAGGCGTTCGGTGCGGAAACCATCGTCAAGGATTTCTCGATCCGCATCCATCGCGGCGACCGCGTCGGCTTCGTCGGGCCGAACGGCGCCGGCAAATCGACGCTGCTCAACCTGCTGACCGGGCAGCTCGCGCCCGATAGCGGCACGGTGACGCTCGGCGCCGGCCTGCAATTCGCCATGCTCGACCAGCATCGCGAAAGCCTCGATCCGAGCTGGACGCTGGCCGAGGCGCTGACCGGCGGGCGCGGCGACACCGTGACGGTCGGCGGCCAGGCCAAGCACGTCATCGGCTACATGAAGGACTTCCTGTTCGCGCCGGAGCAGGCGCGCACGCCGGTCACGGCACTGTCCGGCGGCGAGCGCGGGCGGTTGACGCTGGCGCGCGCGCTGGCGCAGCCCTCCAACATGCTGGTGCTCGACGAGCCGACCAACGATCTCGACCTCGAGACGCTCGACCTGTTGCAGGAAATGATCGCCGACTATGCCGGCACGGTACTGCTGGTCAGTCATGACCGCGACTTCCTCGACCGCACCGTGTCCTCGGTTGTCGCGTTCGAGGGCGGCGGGCGCTGGCTCGAATATGCCGGCGGCTATACCGACATGGTCGCCCAGCGCGGCAAGGGCGTCAGCGCCAAGGGCGCGGCGAATGCCCCGGTCGCGCCCCAGCCGGCCGCGCGCAAGGCGCCCGGCGTGGCGCCGAAGCAGCGCGCCAAGCTGAGCTTCAAGGATCAGCACGCACTGGAGACGCTGCCTGGCGCCATGGACAAGCTGCATGCCGAGATCGACCGGCTGCAAGGCATCCTCGCCGACCCGGCCCTCTACACGCGCGATGCCGCCTTGTTCGCACGCACGACGGAGGCGCTTTCCGGCGCGCAGGCGAAGCTCGCCGAGGCCGAGGAACAGTGGCTGACGCTCGAAATGCTGCGCGAGGAGATCGAGGGGTAGAGCCGGGCGATATGGATGCCGGGTCAAGCCTGGCAAAAGACCCGTGTTTCCTCGACGTCTTGTCCCGGCCTTGAGCCGGGACCCAGATTGTCGAGCCCCTTGGGGCTCCGGCTCGAGGCCGGGGCAAGACAGCCCCCTACTCCGCCGCCGCCTCGCTGCCGGCCTGCTCCATGCGCCGGTCGTGGCCAAGCACCAGGACCAGCACCACCGCGAGCAGGGCGAGCGCTGCCAGGAACAGCATGCCGTAGAAATCGCTGCCGAAATGGTCGCGCAAGCCGCCGAAGATCGTCGGCCCGAAATAGCCGCCGAGATTGCCGATCGAGTTGATCCAGGCGATGCCGGCCGCCGCCGCCGCGCCGCTGAGATACGCGGTCGGCAAGGTCCAGAACACGGCGAGCGCCGAGAAGATGCCGAAGGAAGCGAGGCTGACCGCGACGACCTTGAGCGTCAGGTCGTCGGTATAGGAGGCCAGCACCAGCCCGAGCGCGATCATGGCGCACGGGAAGATCGTGCTCCATTTGCGCTCGCCCGTCGCGTCCGAGAAGCGGCCCCACAGCACCATGCAGATGGCGCCGACCGCGAACGGGAAGAAGTTCACCAGGATCGCCTCGGTGTTGGAAATGCCCGGCAGCGCCTTGAGGATCTGCGGCAGGAAGAAGGTCAGGCCGTAGAGCGGCACGACGATGCCCATATAGACGAAGCCGAGCGCGATGACGCGCGGGCTGGTCAGCGATTGCGTCCATGACAGCTTGACGATCGATTCACGGTTGGCGCGCTCGGCATCGAGCCGGCCTTGCAGCCAGTCGCGCTCCTCGGGCGCGAGCCATGTCGCCTGCGCCGGCCGGTCGGTCAGGTAGAACCACACCACGAAGGCGAGAATGATCGAGGGAATGGCCTCGATGATGAACAGCCACTGCCAGCCATGCAGGCCGTGAAAGCCCTGCATGTTCATGATCGGCGCCGAAATCAGCGAGCCGAGCGCCGAGGAGAGCGGGATCGCGAACATGAACCAGCCAATGATGCGGCCGCGATAGGCCGAGGGAAACCACAGCGTCAGATAGAAGATCACGCCGGGGAAGAAGCCGGCTTCGGCGACGCCGAGGAAAAAGCGCACGATATTGAAGCTGGTGCCGCCGGTGACGAAAGCCTGCGCGCCCGACATGATGCCCCAGGTGAACATGATGCGGGCGATCCAGCGCCGCGCGCCGAACTTGTTCAGCGCCATGTTGCTCGGCACCTCGAACAGGAAATAGCCGATGAAGAAGATGCCGGCCGCCATGCCGAACACTTCCGACGACAGGCCGAGATCGCCGCGCATGGTCAGGCCGGCGAAGCCGACATTGACGCGGTCGAGATAGGCAATGAAATAGCAAAGGCCGAGGAACGGCACGAGCCGCCAGGTGACTTTCGAAATGGTGCGTTGTTCGACGGTGTCCATGTTTGCTGCCTCGCGAATGCCGGCGCAGCCGCGCCGCTTTCCCGCGGCGCCGCGCACGTTGCCGGCGCGTGGGACCGACCAAATTGCCGCCGATTTCGTGAGTCGGGCAAGTCGTTACCAAGGTTAGCGCACCGCCGATATTGCGGAAATTCGCGCACTCTGTCAGTAGAGCGCCAATGACATCCGAACCCACCGCTTCCGCCTCGGCCGCGCCGAAAGTCTCGTTCGTCTCGCTCGGCTGCCCCAAGGCGCTCGTCGATAGCGAGCGCATCATCACGCGGCTGCGCGCCGAGGGCTACCAGCTCAGCAAGAGCCATGCCGGCGCCGATCTCGTCATCGTCAACACCTGCGGTTTCCTCGATTCGGCCAAGGCCGAATCGCTCGAGGCCATCGGCACGGCGATGGGCGAGAACGGCCGGGTCATCGTCACTGGCTGCATGGGCGCCGAGCCCGAGCAGATCCGTGAGGCGTTCCCGGGCGTGCTGGCGATCACCGGCCCGCAGGCCTATGAGAGCGTGATGGGCGCGGTGCATGAGGCCGCCCCGCCTGCGCATGACCCGTTCCTCGATCTGGTGCCGGAACAGGGCGTCAAGCTGACGCCGCGCCACTACGCCTACCTGAAGATTTCCGAAGGCTGCAACAACCGCTGCACGTTCTGCATCATCCCGAAGCTGCGCGGCGATCTCGTGTCCCGCCCGGCCGGCGATGTGCTGCGCGAGGCGGAGCGGTTGGTGAAGGCCGGCGTCAAGGAACTGCTGGTGATCTCGCAGGATACCAGCGCCTACGGCGTCGACCTGAAATACGCCGAAAGCCCGTGGCGCGACCGCAGCGTGCGCGCCCGCTTCTTCGACCTGTCGCGGGAACTGGGCAGCTTCGGCGCCTGGGTGCGGCTGCATTACGTCTACCCCTACCCGCATGTCGACGAGGTCATCGGCCTGATGGCGGAGGGGTTGGTGCTGCCCTATCTCGACATCCCGTTCCAGCACGCCTCGCCCCAGGTGCTGAAGGCGATGCGGCGCCCGGCGCATCAGGAAAAGACGCTCGAACGCATCAACAAATGGCGCGGCATCTGCCCCGATCTCGGCGTGCGCTCGACCTTCATCGTCGGCTTCCCCGGCGAGACGGACGAGGATTTCGAATTGCTGCTGCAATGGCTCGAGGAAGCAAAGCTCGAACGCGTCGGCTGCTTCAAGTTCGAGCCGGTGCGCGGTGCTGCCGCCAACGCGCTCGGCCTGCCCGAGGTGCCGGACGCGGTCAAGCAAAGCCGCTACAAGCGCTTCATGGAGAAGCAGCAGGCGATTTCGGCGCGCATCCTGAAGGGCCGCGTCGGCAAGCGGCTGAAGGTGATCATCGACGAGGCCGGCCCGAGCGTTGCCAAGGGGCGCTCGCAATGGGACGCGCCGGAGATCGACGGCAATGTCTATGTCGCCTCGCGCCGCCCGTTGCGCGTCGGCGACATCGTCACCGTGAAGATCGAGCGCGCCGACGCCTACGACCTGCACGGGGTGGCGGTCTAGGCTGCGCTACCGCGCGCCGGGAATGACACTTTAACCGTGCGGTTTTCCGAAGCGGGATCGGCCGGACGAGCCGGCCCATCCCGACCGGAAAGGCGTGCCGGCCTCCCGGGCATGCCCCGCCCCTCGCGTCAGATGCCGAGCTTCGCTGCCCGCGCCGCGCGTAGCTTGGCGAAATCCTCGCCGGCGTGATGCGACGAGCGCGTCAGCGGCGTTGAAGACACCATCAGGAAGCCCTTGGCGTAGGCGATCGTCTCGTAGCCCTTGAACTCCTCGGGCGTGACGAAACGCTCGATCTTGTGGTGCTTCGAGGTCGGCTGGAGATATTGCCCGATGGTCAGGAAGTCGACCTCGGCCGAGCGCAGGTCGTCCATCAGTTGCAGCACTTCATTGCGCTCCTCGCCGAGCCCGACCATGATGCCGGACTTGGTGAACATGCCCGGATCGAGTTCCTTGACCTGCTGCAGCAGCCGGATCGAGTGGAAATAGCGCGCGCCGGGCCGCACCTTGAGATATTTCGACGGCACGGTTTCAAGGTTGTGGTTGAACACGTCGGGGCGCGCCTTGACCACGGTCTCGATGGCGCCGGGCTTGCGCAGGAAATCCGGCGTCAGGATTTCGATCGTGGTGCCAGGGCTCCGCGCCCTGATGGCATGAATAACCTCGGCGAAATGCTGCGCGCCGCCATCGGCGAGATCGTCGCGATCGACCGAGGTGATCACGACATGTTCGAGGCCGAGCTTCGAGACGGCGAGCGCGACATGCTCCGGCTCATGCGGATCGAGCGCGCCCGGCATGCCGGTCTTGACGTTGCAGAAGGCGCAGGCCCGCGTGCAGGTGTCGCCCATGATCATGAAGGTGGCGTGCTTCTTCTCCCAGCACTCGCCGATATTCGGGCAGCCGGCCTCCTCGCACACGGTGACGAGCTTGTTTTCCTTGACGATCTTCTGCGTTTCCAGCCATTGCGGCGAGCCCGGCGCCTTGACGCGAATCCAGGACGGCTTGCGCTGGATGGCGTTATCCGGCCGGTGGACCTTTTCCGGGTGGCGCGGGCGGTTGAGAAGATCGATGACGACGCTCATGCAAAACTCCGACAGGCGGCCGCTGGCGCGCCTTGCCCCAATCTAGGCGATGGCCCGCGCGATACCAAGCGGGGCGATGCATGGCGGCCATGCTGGTGATGAATCGCCCGCCAACTCTCGACGTCTGCCCCGGCCTTAAGCCCGGGCCCAACAGGTTCTCCCAGTGTCATTCCCGACGCGCGTTAGCGCGATCGGGAATCTAGGAGTCGTTAGCGCGCCTGCCCTCTGGATTCCCGCCTGCGCGGGAATGACACGCCGCTTTCACGCCGCCCGGCTGGCCGAAATCTTCTGCCAGATCCACAGGATGATCACCGAACCGACCAGCGCCGCGATGAAATGGCCGAGCGAGTTGCGCACGGCGATGTTGCCGGCATCGGCCAGTTCCGAACCGACATAGGAGCCGGCGATACCGACCAGGATATTGGTGAAGATGCCACGGCGCGAGCCAACGATCTTGCCGGCGATCCAGCCGGCGAGGCCGCCAATGATGATCAGGCTGAACAAGCCGAGCCCCGGCGTTCCCATGACGGCAAGCGGCTGATCCATAAGTCTCTCCTTACGCGTGGTCGTCAGGTGTGGATCGCCCGCCCATAGGCGTCGAGCACGCTCTCATGCATCATTTCCGACAGGGTCGGATGCGGGAACACCGTGTGCATCAGCTCTTCCTCGGTGGTCTCGAGGTTCATCGCCACGACATAGCCCTGGATCAGTTCGGTGACTTCCGCGCCGACCATATGGGCGCCGAGCAGGCGGCCGGTCTTGGCGTCGAACACCGTCTTGACCAGCCCTTCCGGCTCGCCAAGCGCGATCGCCTTGCCGTTGCCGACAAACGGGAAACGGCCGACCTTGACCGTGTAGCCGGCCTCCTTCGCCTTCGCCTCCGTTAGCCCGACGCTGGCGATCTGCGGGTGGCAATAGGTGCAGCCCGGGATTTTCAGCTTGTCCATCGGGTGCGGCTTGAGGCCCTTGATCGCCTCGACGCAGATCACGCCCTCATGCTCGGCCTTGTGCGCCAGCATCGGCGGGCCGGCAACGTCGCCAATAGCATAGATGCCCGGCACGTTGGTGCGGCCGAGCCCGTCGATGACGACGCAGCCGCGATCGGTCTTCACGCCGAGCTTTTCGAGACCAAGATTCTCGATATTGCCGACGACGCCGACGGCCGAGATGATGCGGTCGGCCTTCAGGGTCTGCTTGTTGCCCTTGTCATCCTCGACGGTGGCCGTGACGCTGTCGGCGCCTTTCTCGACCTTGGTGACCTTGGTCGCGGTCAGGATTTTCATCCCCTGCTTCTCGAAGCGCTTGCGGGCGAGGCCTGCGATCTCGGCATCCTCGACCGGCAGCACCTGCGGCAGCAGTTCGACCACCGTCACCTCGGCGCCCATGGTGCGGTAGAACGAGGCGAATTCGATGCCGATGGCGCCCGAGCCCATCACGATCAGCGATTTCGGGAACGTGTCCGGCTTCATCGCCTCGAAATAGGTCCAGATCAGCTTGCCGTCCGGCTCGATGCCGGGCAGCACGCGCGGGCGCGCGCCGGTGGCGACGATGATGTTCTTCGCCTGGTAGGTGCCCTCGCCCAGCGTGCCTTTCGGCTGCGGGTGCTGCGGCAGCACGGCCTGCTTGTTCGGCGCGGACACCTTGACCTCGCCCGGCTTGGTGACGCTGGCCTCGCCCCAGATCACGTCGATCTTGTTCTTCTTCATCAGGAAGCCGACGCCAGCATTGAGCTGGCCCGAGACGCCGCGCGAGCGCTTGACCACCGCCGCCGGATCGAAGCTCATCTTGCCCTCGAGCGTCAGGCCGTAATCCTTGGCGCGGTTGGCGTAATGGAAGATTTCCGCCGTGCGCAGCAGCGCCTTGGTCGGGATGCAGCCCCAGTTCAGGCAAATGCCGCCGAGATGCTCGCGCTCGACCACCGCCGTCTTGAGGCCGAGCTGCGCCGCGCGGATGGCGCAGACATAGCCGCCCGGCCCGCCGCCAATGATCAGGATGTCATAAGCTTCAGCCATAAAACGTTCCTTCGTCCATCCTGCTCAGACCAGCATCGCCATCGGCTTCTCGATCAGCCGCTTGAAGGCCGCGAGCAGCTCGGCGCCGAGCGCGCCGTCGACGGCGCGATGATCGGTCGACAGCGTGCAACTCATCACCGTCGCGGCCACGACCTGGCCGCCCTTGACCACGGCACGGCTCTCGCCGGCGCCGACCGCGAGGATCGTCGCATGCGGCGGGTTGATCACGGCGGCAAAGTCCTTGACGCCGAACATGCCGAGATTGGACACGGCGCTCGAGCCGCCCTGATACTCTTCCGGCTTGAGTTTCCGCGCTTTAGCGCGCGCCGCGAAGTCCTTCATTTCATTGGAGATCGCCGAGAGCGACTTGGTCTCCGCCTGGCGCACCACGGGCGTGATCAGGCCGCCGGGGATCGACACCGCGACGCCGACATCAGCATGCTTGTGCTTGAGCATGGCGTTCTCGGTCCAGGAGACGTTGGCCTCGGGCACGCGCGCCAGCGCCAGCGCCAGCGCCTTGATCACCATGTCGTTGACCGAGACCTTGTAGGCCGGCTTGCCGTCCTTGTCGTGCGGTGCGGCGGCATTGATCTCGGCGCGCAGTTTCAGCAGCGCGTCGATCTCGCAATCCATCGTCAGGTAGAAATGCGGGATGGTCGATTTCGCTTCCGTCAGGCGGCGCGCGATGACCTTGCGCATGTTGTCATGCGGCACTTCCTCATAGGAGCCGGGCTCGAACAGCGCCTTGATTTTGTCGTCGGATGGCGGCGCGATCGGTGCGGGCTTGCCGGCTGCCGGTGCCGCGGCAGGTGCTGCGAGCGGCGCGCCGCTCTTGGCGGCTTCGACATCGGCGAGCACGATGCGGCCATGCGGGCCGCTGCCGGTGACGCGGGAAATGTCGATGCCGGCCTGGCTCGCGACGCGGCGCGCCAAAGGCGAGGCAAACACGCGGTCGCCGTCATGGCTGGCGGCGGGCGCCGCCGGAGCGGCAGCGGCTGGCGCGGCGACAGCCGGCGGCGCTGGCTGCGCGTCGCTCTTCGGCTCGGCCTTGGGCTCTGCCTTGGGCATTTCCGGCGCCGGCGCGGGCTCTTGCTTGCGCGCAGGTGCGGCCTTGCCGCTCTCGGCCTTGATCGCCTTGGGGTCCTCGCCCTCGCTGGCGATGATGGCGATCAGGTCGTTGACCGGCACGTCCGAGGTGCCCTCGGGCACGACGATCCTGGCCAGGATGCCCTCGTCGATGGCCTCGACCTCCATCGTCGCCTTGTCGGTCTCGATCTCGGCGAGCACGTCGCCGGATTTGATCGTGTCACCTTCCTTCTTCAACCATTTGGCCAGATTGCCCTTTTCCATGGTGGGCGAGAGCGCGGGCATCAGAATATTGACTGGCATGGTAATCGTTGCCTCTGTCTCAATGGGCCGGTTTGGTGTCGCCGAGGTCGGTTGGCCGGTTGATCTCGGCCTCCATCCCCTCGCGGATTTGGGCAAGCGCTTCCTGCTCGCTGAGGCCGGTTTCCATCGCGTAGATGCGCGCGGCGTGGCGGGCGAGATCGACGAGCAGCACGCCCCAGGTATACGGGTCGTCGAAGGAGCGCCTGAGCGCCACGCTCAGGCCGCCATCGACGACGCTGGCGCGCAGCACTTCATGGCCGCCCTTCTCGACCGCGTCGGGCGGCAGTTCGAGGGCGTGGAACGCGGGCGAAGCCATGCCGCCTACCGATACAGCACGGCCTTGGCCGCCTGCACCACCTCGCCGACATTCGGCAGGGCCAGCTTCTCGAGATTGGCGGCATAGGGCATCGGCACGTCCTTGCCGGTGACGCGGATCACCGGGGCGTCGAGATAGTCGAACGCCTCCTCCATGATGCGCATGCCGATCTCGGAGGTGACGCCGGATTGCGGCCAGCCCTCCTCGACCGCGACGCAGCGGTTGGTCTTCCTGATCGATTCCACCACGGTGGCGATGTCCATCGGCCGGATGGTGCGCAGGTCGATCAACTCGGCCTCGATGCCTTCCTTGGAGAGTTCCTCTGCCGCCTTCTCGGCATAGGTCATGCCGATGCCGAACGAGACGATGGTGACATCCTTGCCCGGCCGCGCCACGCGCGCCTTGCCGATCGGCAGCACGAAATCGTCGAGCTTCGGCACCTCGAACGTGTGGCCGTACAGGATCTCGTTTTCGAGGAAGATCACCGGGTTCGGGTCGCGGATCGCCGCCTTGAGCAGGCCCTTGGCGTCGGCGGCCGAATACGGCATCACGACTTTCAGCCCCGGCACCTGCGAATACCACGCCGCGTAGCACTGGCTGTGCTGGGCGGCGACGCGGGCGGCGGCGCCGTTCGGGCCACGGAACACGATCGGCGCGCCAAGCTGGCCGCCCGACATGTAAAGCGTCTTGGCGGCCGAGTTGATCAGGTGGTCCATCGCCTGCATGGCGAAGTTGAAGGTCATGAACTCGACGATCGGCCTCAGGCCGGTCATGGCCGCGCCGACGCCGACGCCGGCAAAACCGTGTTCGGTGATCGGCGTATCGACGACGCGGCGCGCGCCGAACTCCTGCAGCAGCCCTTGCGTGATCTTGTAGGCGCCCTGGTATTCCGCGACTTCCTCGCCCATGACGAAGACGTTCTCGTCGCGGCGCATCTCTTCGGCCATCGCGTCGCGCAGCGCCTCGCGCACCGTCATCTTGACGAATTCGGTGCCGGCCGGCACCTCGCCGGAGGCATCGTAGCCGGCGGCGTGGGTTCGCGGCGAAGCAGGCACGCTCTGCGGCGCGGCGGAAGGCGCCTCGGCGGCGGGCGCTTGCGGAGCAGGCGCGGCAGCGGCGGGCGCGGCAGCGGGTGCGTGCGAGGCGCCGGCGGCGGCAGCCTTCGGGTCCTCGCCCTCGCTGGCGATGATGGCGATCAACTCGTTGACCGGCACGTCGGCGGTGCCTTCCGGCACGACGATCTTGGCGAGGATGCCCTCGTCAATGGCTTCGACTTCCATCGTCGCCTTGTCGGTCTCGATCTCGGCGATGACATCGCCGGACTTGACCGGATCACCTTCTTTTTTCAACCACTTGGCGAGATTTCCCTTTTCCATGGTGGGGGAAAGGGCCGGCATCAGAATATCGACTGGCATCTTGGACTCCGCGAAACGCTCAGAGCAGAATATCGGTGTAAAGCTCCGACGGATCGGGCTCCGGGTCGTGCGTGGCGAATTCCGCCGAGTCGTTGACGACGGCGCGGATGCCGGCGTCGATCTTCTTCAGTTCGTCTTCGTTGGCCCATTTCTTCTCGATCAGGCGCTGGCGGACCTGCTCGATCGGGTCATGGTCGGTGCGCATCTTGTCGACCTCGTCCTTGGCCCGGTACTTGGCCGGATCGGACATCGAGTGGCCGCGATAGCGGTAGGTCTGCATCTCGAGGATATACGGCCCCTTGCCGGCGCGCGTGAAGGCGATGGCGCGCTCGGCCGCCGCCTTGACGGCACGCACATCCATGCCGTCGACCTGCTCGCCGGGAATGTTGAACGAGGCGCCGCGCCGCGAAAAATCGGTCTGCGCCGAGGAGCGCACCACCGAGGTGCCCATGGCGTAGCGGTTGTTCTCGATGACATAGACGATCGGCAGCTTCCACAGCTCGGCCATGTTGAAGCTCTCGTAGACCTGGCCCTGGTTGGCGGCGCCGTCGCCGAAATAGGTCAGGCACACCGCGCCATTGCCGCGATACTTGTTGGCGAAGGCGAGGCCGGTGCCGAGCGAGACCTGCCCGCCGACGATGCCGTGGCCGCCATAGAAATTCTTCTCCTTGGAGAACATGTGCATCGAGCCGCCCTTGCCGGCGGAATAGCCCGACTTGCGGCCGGTCAGTTCGGCCATGACGCCGCGCGCTTCCATGCCGGTGGCCAGCATGTGGCCGTGGTCGCGATAGCCGGTGATGACCTGATCGCCTTCCCGCGCCGCCATCTGCATGCCGATGACGACCGCCTCCTGCCCGATATAGAGATGGCAGAAACCGCCGATCAGGCCCATGCCGTAAAGCTGGCCGGCCTTTTCCTCGAAACGGCGGATCAGCAGCATCTGCTTGTAGGCGGACAATTCCTCGTCCTTGCCGAAAGCGGCGGCGGCCGGCGCCTTGCCCGATTTCGTCGGCGCGGCTTTGCTCGACTTGGCTTTCGCGACTGATACGGGCTTGGCCCCGTTCACTGCAGCAACGCTCATGCGGACTCCCCAAGGAATTTCATGTCTTCCATAACGGCAAGCTAATGCGCCCGTTCAGGAAAGGCGAGCCCTAGAATGCCACCCAGCCAAGCTCAGCGCGAAACATACCCATGCCCGCCACGCATGGATCAAGGTTGCGCCATCGATCTCGCAAGCGCGATATCAATCTATCGCGCTGCACAATATGATGGATTTTCGGAGTTCTTTGGCGAGACCTGAATTCAATCTACGCCGAACAGCACGACAACGTCGTTCTTGTTCACATTATTGAGGATGACACGGGCACGTTCTTCAAGCAAATCACGCTCGACATGCTGCGTTCTCAGCAGGGAGACACGCCGCTCTAGTGCGGTTTTCTCGCTGGAGACCTGCTCCAACTCGCCGCGCAGCGACGCGATCCTTTGCTTGTACTCGCGTTTTGCCTCGATGCCGCGCTGGCCATGATAGGCGTGATAGGAGAAATAGCTCACCACCGCTCCTGTGGCGCAATACAGCGCGAGCGGGAAGAGAAAGCGGCGGAATCGCATGCGCGTGACCATGGCCGGACTTTAGCGCAGCACCATTGACGCTTGATTAACCGCGTCGCGCCGCCGCCGGCTTAACCCTAGCGGCCGTTTGCGGTGGCCAGCGTCTGCCGGCTGGGCGAAAAGAAAAGCTGGCCAACGCAAGGCTTCGCCCAATGTACCGTATTCGGATGGAGCGCTCGATGAACTGCCGATCGTTGGAGATGCAAGGCTTGAGGGCGCTGGCTGTCGGTGCGGCGCTCGCGCTGTCGGCCAACAGTGCCGAGGCCGGTTTGCTCGACGTGCTGTTCGGCCGGCGTCCGGCGGTGCAGCCGTCCTACTCCGTGACGGAGCCCGGCCTCAGCGTCACGGTGCAGCCGCGAAAGGCCGCGCGCACGCCAAAGCGCATTGGCATGGCTGCCGAACCGCCCCGCGCCGTGTTGCAGACACCGATGAACATTGACGGCGACCAGGACTGGTTCCTGCGTGACGTCACGCTGCGGCGCGGTGACATCATCGTGCGCGACAACGGCGCGCTCGTTTACGAGGGCGGCCGGCACGCCGCCCGGATCACGGATTTCGTCAAGCTGAACGAGACGCGCCTGCTCTCGAAACGCGCCAAGGCGACGATCAAGCAGCTTGTCGCGGTGCCGCGCGAGGACCTTGTCGAAGTCGTCGCCCACCGCGCCGTGAAACCGACGGTGATCGGGGCAACAGGCGGCGTGACGCCGCCAACGCTGGACACAACCGGTTCGATCGTCGCCGATCAGCTCGGCGACACCCCGAAACGACGCTGAACGCGGCGCATGGCCGGGAAGAGACCACCTTGTCATTCCCGCGCAGGCGGGAATCTAGAGCCGTTAGCGCAACGGCCCCTGGATTCCCGATCGCGCTCACGCGCGTCGGGAATGACACTGGGTAGCTCGATCTGAATTCAGCCGACGATCTCGTTGCCGGAAAAGAACTGCGCGATTTCCAGCGCGGCGGTTTCGACCGCGTCCGAGCCATGCACTGAGTTCTCACCAACCGACTTGGCGAATTTCTTGCGGATCGTGCCCTCGGCGGCGTTTTCCGGGTTGGTCGCGCCCATCACCTCACGGTAGCGCAGGATGGCGTTCTCGCCTTCCAGCACCTGCACGACGACCGGGCCGGAAATCATGAAATCGACCAGCTCGCCGAAGAACGGCCGCTCCTTGTGGACGGCGTAGAAAGTCTCGGCCTGCTGGCGCGTCATGCGGATGCGCTTCTGCGCCACGATGCGCAGCCCGGCGGCCTCGATCACCGCGTTGACGCCGCCGGTCAGGTTGCGCGCCGTGGCATCCGGCTTGATGATCGAAAAAGTACGCTGGACGGTCATGGACGCCTCGTGAAACTGGTTGTTGTCTGGAAAGTCAGGAGTGCGGCTCTGTAGCAGCGCCCTCCTATACAGACAAGCACCCGCCATTCGGTGCTTGCACTTTTGGCCGCGCCGGGCCAAATCCCGCACCATGCTACAGATCAACGACCTGACCTACCGTCTCGGTGAGCGGCTTTTGCTCGATCATGCCACGGTATCGATCCCGACCGGCGCGCGCGTCGGCATGGTCGGCCGCAACGGCACCGGCAAGACGACGCTGTTCAAAATCGTGTGCGGCGAACTCGGCACCGAGGGCGGCAGCATCGGCCTGCCGCGCGGCGTGCGCATCGGCCGCGTCGAGCAGGAGGCGCCGGGCAGCGCCATCACGCTGATCGATTTCGTACTCGCCGCCGATACCGAGCGCAGCGCCCTTCTGGAGGAAGCCGAGACCGCCACCGATCCGCTGCGCATCGCCGATATCCAGACGAGGCTCACCGATATCGGCGCGCATTCCGCGCCGGCGCGCGCCGCCGCCATCCTGCACGGGCTCGGCTTCGACGCCGAGGCCCAGGCGCGGCCGTGTTCGGATTTCTCGGGCGGCTGGCGCATGCGCGTGGCGCTCGCCGCGGTGCTGTTCTCGGCGCCCGACCTGCTGCTGCTCGACGAGCCAACCAACTATCTCGACCTTGAAGGCGCGCTCTGGCTGCAGAACTACCTGTCGCGCTATCCGCATACCGTGGTGGTGATCAGCCATGACCGCGATTTCCTCGACGAGGTCACCAACCACATCCTGCATCTGTCGCATGGCAAGCTGACGATCTATCGCGGCGGCTATACCAGCTTCGACCGCCAGCGCCGCGAGAAGGCCATGCTGCTCGCCAAGGCGGCCGACAAGCAGGCCGACGAGCGCAAGCGCCTGCAAGCCTTCGTCGACCGCTTCAAGGCCAAGGCCTCGAAGGCGCGCCAGGCGCAGTCGCGCGTCAAGCGGCTCGAGAAGATGGAGCCGATCGTGCTCGAGGGCAACGAGGAGGATGCGACCATCCGCCTGCCCTCGCCCGAGAAGGCGCTGGCGCCGCCGCTGATCGCCATGGAAGGCGTTTCGGTCGGCTATGGCGAGCGCACCGTGCTGAGCCGCATCTCGCAGAACATCGCCGATGACGACCGCATCGGCCTGCTCGGCGCCAACGGCAACGGCAAATCGACGCTGGTCAAGCTGATCTCCGGGCGGCTCGATAAGATGAGCGGCGCGCTCCGGCGCTCGCAAAAACTGAAGATCGCCTATTTCGCCCAGCACCAGCTCGATGAACTCGATGCCGACGCGACGCCGGTCTCGATGGTGCGCAAGAAGATGCTCGGCGCGACGGAAGCGCAGGTCCGTTCGCGCACGGCGCAGCTTGGTTTCGGCGCGCTCAAGGCCGACACCACGATCACGCGGCTGTCGGGCGGCGAGCGCGCGCGGCTGCTGCTCGGCCTCGCCGCTTTCGAAGGCCCGCACCTGCTCATCCTCGACGAGCCGACCAACCATCTCGACATCGAGGCGCGCGCAGCCCTGGTCGAGGCGCTGTCGGATTATTCCGGCGCGGTGATCATCGTCTCGCATGACCGCTTCCTGATCGAGGCGAGCTGCGACCGGCTCTGGCTCGTCGCCGGCGGCACGGTCAGGCCGTTCGACGGCGATCTCGACGATTACACCAGGCTGATCCTGTCCGGCACGGACGCGCCGCCGCCGAAGGAGGAGCGCGCCTTCGTGGCGCCGAAGCCGGAAGCGCCGAAGAAACCGGCGCAGGCGCGCGGCAGGATCGCCAAGAAAGTCTCCGAACTCGATTTGCAGATCGCCAAACTGAACGATCTGCTGCGCCGGGTCGATGCCACGCTCGCCGACCCGAACACCTTCCGCAAGGATAAAAGCTTCGCCGCCAAGCTCAGCGCCGACCGCGCCGCGCTCGCCAAGCGCCTCGAGGGGCTGGAAGAGGAATGGCTGAGCCTCCAGATGGAACTGGAAGAGGCGTAAGGCCTGGGCTCCGCCCCAAGGCTGGGGCAAGACGCGAGAGAGCCACACCGTCTTGTGCCGGGCTTGACCCGGCACCCACTGGCCACCGTGGCGCACTTCCTATCGGCATCGGCGGGACGAGCCCGCCGCTGACGGTCGAGGTTCGTGTGTTGGTCCCTCCGCCGTCATGGCCGGGCTTGACCGGGCCATCCCGATCGGAAGACCGCAACCGCCCTGGGCCCCGGCTCAAGGCCGGGGCAAGACGCGAGAGAGTCGCCGGCCTCTCACGCCGCCTTGCGGCGCTGGAACGGGCCGTGAGGGATTTCCGGCTGGGCAAAGCTTTCGGCGGTTGCCCGGTCCCAGCGGCTGTACCAGTCGGCCAGTTCGGGAATTTCATCGCCTGAAACCAGGAAGCCTTCCGGCAGATACGGGTAGGCTTCGTTGCCGTCGAGAAATTCGTTGTCCTTCTGCCGGAACATGAAGTGGTAGGGCATGAAGTCGCTCGGATTGCTCAGCCCGGCGGCGCCCGCGATCTCGCCCAGCGCCTTCATGGTATTGCGGTGGAAGCGCGCCACGCGATCGCTCTTGTCGCCGACATTGATCGCCCGCTGCCGCACCGGGTCCTGCGTCGCGATGCCGACCGGGCAGCGGTTGGTATGGCACGATTGCGCCTGGATGCAGCCAATGGCGAACATGAAGCCGCGCGCGGCGTTGCACCAGTCGGCGCCGAGCGCCAGGGTGCGGGCAATGTCGAAAGCGGTGACGATCTTGCCGGCCGCGCCGACTTTCACGTCGTCGCGGAGACCCGCGCCACGCAGCGTGTTATGGACGAAGGTCAGCCCTTCCAGCATCGGCATGCCGACACGGTTGACGAACTCCACCGGTGCCGCGCCCGTGCCCCCCTCCGCGCCGTCGACGACAATGAAATCGGGCAGGATCCCGGTGTGGAGCATGGCCTTCACCATGCTCATGAACTCGCGGCGATGACCGATGCACAGCTTGAAGCCGATCGGCTTGCCGCCCGACAGCGCGCGCAGCTGGCCGACGAACTGCATCAGCCCGACCGGCGTCGAAAACGTGCTGTGCGCCGCCGGAGACACGCAATCGACGCCCATGACGATGCCGCGCGCCTCGGCGATCTCGGGAGAAATCTTCGAGGCCGGCAGCATGCCGCCATGGCCGGGCTTGGCCCCCTGGCTGAGCTTGATCTCGATCATCTTGATCTGGGGATCGGCGGCAAGCTCGGTGAATTTTTCCGGCGAGAAGCTGCCATCGCTGTTGCGGCAACCGAAATAGCCCGACGCGACCTGGTAAATCAGGTCGCCATTGCCCTTGCGGTGATAGCGGCTGATGCCGCCCTCGCCGGTATCATGGGCGAAACCGCCCTTGGCGGCGCCGGTATTGAGCGCCAGGATGGCATTGGCCGAGAGCGAGCCGAAGCTCATGGCCGAGATGTTATAGAGGCTGGCATCGTAGGGCTGCTTGCAGGCGGGGCCGCCGATGCGCACGCGGAAATCCGTGCTGGCGATGCTCACCGGCAGCGCCGAGTGGGTCAGCCAGGCGTAGCCGGAGCCGTACACGTTCTCGATGGTGCCGAAAGGCCGCTTGTCCTCCGCCCCCTTGGCGCGCTGATAGACGAGGCCGCGATCCTGCCGGCTGAACGGAACCTCCTCATGATCGCCTTCGATCATGTACTGGCGGATTTCGGGCCGGATGCTCTCGAGCATGAAGCGCAGATGCCCGATGACCGGATAGTTGCGCAGGATCGAGTGCCGGAACTGGCGCATGTCGTAAACGCCGAGGGCGAACAGCGCGCCTGAAATCGCCGCGACGATCAGCAGCCATTTGCCGTACACCATGGCGCCGGCGAGCGAGGCGACCGTGATGAGCGCCGCCATCACGAACACGGTGTAGCGCTGGTAGGAAAGGATTTTTGTCACCATTTGGATTGGTCCGGAAGTCCGCTGGCGGCAGGTGTGGGGTTTCGTGTGGTTCGGGGGCCCGTCTTGGACTGGGCGCCTGCCAGAGCCGAGATACCAATCAATAGCACCTGACCGGTTCATGCAACCCGGCCGCCGCCGCGGCGCCCTTCGTATCGGGATCGGCGGGGCAAGCCCGGCCATCCCGATCGGAAAATCGCTATTGCCCGGTGATCGAGACCGTCAGCTTGTAATCGGCATTGCCGCGCGTGCCGCCGACGACGATCAGATACTGGCCGGTTTTCGGCAGCTTGCCGGCCCATGTCATGATGTCGGTGTCTTGGCCGGCAATCGCCTGGCCCGAGACATCGACCATGCCGTCCGCGTCCGTGCGGTAGGCCGTGCCGGGTCCATAGAGCGTGAACACGGCATTGTTTTCCAGCGAGGTGATGTCGAGCGAGAGCCGTTGCCCGGCGCGCGCCTTGAACTTGTAGACGTTGCGCTCGCCGCGCACCACGCCACCGCTTACCGTCGCCTGCGATTTTCCGGGCGCGAACCGGATCGGCGGCGCATCGTAAGCCAGCACGGGGCTCGCCATGGCGAGCAACGCTGCGAGCGCACAGCCTGCCAGGGCGCGCGTGCCGCGCGGCTTCAAGCCTTTTTCTGCCATCGCCCGTCCTCGTCCTGCTGCCAGTAGGTCGCGGCAAGGCCCCTCGCCTTCACGGCCTTCCAGGTCTCGCGCGCGCGGCCGACGGCATCGTCGTCGCGGCCGTCGAACAGCAGCACGATGCGGGCGCAATCGGCGTCCAGCGGCACGGAGGCGCCATCGGTGACGAAGGCGCATTCGGCGCCGTTCGGGCGCTCGTCATCGTGGGTCAGGTAGATCGGCTGCGTCTCCGGCGCGCCATCGGCCCTGGTGCCGTGCGGCAGGAAACTATCCTCGCGATAGGTCCAGAGCGCTTCGTCGAGTTGCGCCAGGCGCTCGGGCGAGCCGACGCGCACCACCGCCTTCCAGCCGCGCTCGAGCGTCTTTTCCAGCAGCAGCGGCAGCACGCTTTCGAGCGGCTGGCGTTGCAGGTGGTAGAACAGGACCTCGGGCATGGATTATTCGTAATTGTCCGCGACCAGCCTGTCGAGCAGCCTGACGCCCCAGCCCGAACCCCAGCTCTGGTTGATGGCGCTGGCGGGCGCGCCCATGCCGGTGCCGGCAATGTCGAGATGCGCCCACGGCGTGTCGTTGACGAAGCGTTGCAGGAACTGCGCCGCGGTGATCGAGCCGGCATGGCGGCCGCCGGCATTCTTCACGTCGGCGAATTTCGAATCCATCAGCTTGTCGTATTCCGGCGCCAGCGGCATGCGCCACACCTTCTCGCCAGTGGCCTTGCCGGCCTCGCCGAGGCGCTCCGACAGCGCATCGTCATTGGAGAACAGGCCGGCATGCTCGGTGCCGAGCGCCACCATGATGGCGCCGGTCAAGGTGGCAAGGTTGATTATGAACACCGGCTTGAACTCGCGCTGCGCATACCAGAGCAGGTCGGCCAGCACGAGACGCCCTTCCGCATCGGTGTTGATGATCTCGATGGTCTGGCCCGACAGCGAGGTGACGATGTCGCCGGGGCGCTGCGCGTTGCCGTCCGGCATGTTCTCGACCAGGCCGATGACACCGACGGCGTTGATCCTGGCCTTGCGGGCAGCGAGCGCGTGCAGCAGCCCGACGACGCAGGCAGCGCCCGCCATATCGCCCTTCATGTCCTCCATGCCGCCGGCCGACTTGATCGAGATGCCGCCGGTGTCGAAGGTCACGCCCTTGCCAATGAAGGCGAGCGGCGCGTCCTTCTCGTTGGCGGCGCCGTTCCAGCGCATCACCACGACGCGCGGCTCGCGCACCGAGCCCTGGGCGACGCCAAGCAAAGCCCCCATACCGAGCTTGCGTAGCGCCTTGGCTTCCAGAACCTCGACCTCGACGCCAAGTTTGCCGAGCTTTTCCGCGCGCTCGGCGAAACTCGCCGGATAGAGCACGTTCGGCGGCTCGTTGACGAGATCGCGCGCCACGGTGACGCCATCGGCGATGGCCTGACGGCGCTTGAATGCCTTGCGCGCGGCGGCAGGATCATCGACCAGGATGGTGACGCCGGCCGGCTTGCCGCGCGCCTCGTCATCCTTGTCCTTCTTGGTCTTGTATTTGCGGAACCGGTAGTTGCGCAGCGCCAGGCCGAGCGCGAATTCGGCGGCGTTCTCGGCATCGCTGTCGCGCCCGTCGAGCGAAAACACCACGGTCGCGGGCTTATCGCCGATCAGGCCCATGGCGGTGCCGCCGAGCATGGACAGGTCGAGCGGCTTCCCGTCATCGGCCGCGCCCGTGCCGATCACGATGACGCGAGCGGCCTCCGTATCGGGCGGCGCCAGCAATACGATGCTCGCCAGGGCCTTGCCCGTGAAGCGCTCGCCTTTCGCGGCGCGCTCCACCGCTGCAACGGTTTCGCCAAGAGCGGCCGAGGCTTCCGGCGACAAGACCGCGCCTTCGCCAGCGAAAACGAGTGCGGTGTCCCGCAACGGCGCGCCGAAACCCTCGAAGGTGATTTTCAACGAATGCGACATCGATCTGCCTTCTTTCCTTGGTGACTGCGGGCGGGACGACAGCAATCAGTGAAGCGGGTTTCCATGAACGTCAATGGCTTGGCTGGAATTGCTCCCGTGAGCGTTAAAGCACCCTGCCGGCGGCCGCGATGGCCGTGGCGGGCAATTTCGCTGGACCCCCGCAGCCTTCGGCGATAACGCCTTCGGCGATGAATTTGCTGCAGCGCTATATTTTCCGCACGGCCTTTTCGGCGTTTGTGCTGTGCCTTGTCTCGCTGACCGGCGTGATCTGGGTCACGCAGGCATTGCGGCGCCTGAATCTCGTCACCAGCAAGGGCCAGACGATCTGGGTGTTCTTTGAACTGACGCTCCAGACCCTGCCGGTCATGGTGATGCAGATTTCGCCGTTCGCGCTGTTCATCGCGGTGCTTTACGCGCTGAATAAACTCAACGGCGACAGCGAACTGATCGTGATGAACGCTGCCGGCATGCGGCCACGGCAGGTGCTGCGGCCCTTCATGGTGCTGTCGGTGCTGGTGGCGGCGATGGTGGCGCTGATGACGCTGGTGATCATGCCGAAAAGCGCGCTGGCGAGCCGCGAACTGCTGAACCGGGTCCGCGCCGACGTGATCTCGCGCATTGTCGAAAGCGGCCAGTTCATTTCGCTCGATGCCGGCATCACCTTCCATTATCGCGACAAGAAAGGCGATACGCTGGAAGGCATCCTGATCCAGGACCGGCGCGACCCCAACAAGATCGCCACCTATATCGCCGAACGCGGCCAGATCGTCGACATCGACAACACGTCCTACCTGATCCTGGAAAAGGGCAGCGTGCATCGGCAATCGCCCAACCAGACCGACAATGCCATCGTCGCCTTCGACAAATACGCCATCGATCTCGATACGATGGGCGGCACCGCCGATGACGCCAGGGTCACCGAACTGAAGCCGGTCGAACGCTCGACAATGGCCCTGATCTTCCCCGACAAGAATAACGGCCTCTACAAGGCCATCCCCGGCCGGTTCCGGGCCGAGTTGCATCAGCGCCTCGCCAGCCCGCTGATGGTGTTCGCCGCGCTCGCGATCGCTTTCGCGGCGCTCGGCGCGCCACGCACCACGCGGCAGGGCCGTGGCGTCGCCATCGGGATCGCCAACCTCGCCATCGGCACGAGCCGAATCGTTTCCTTCCTTGGCTTCACGCTGGTGGCGCGTCACGCTTGGGCAGTACCGCTGTATTATGCGATTCCGCTGGCGACGATCCTTGGCGCGGTGCTGGCTTTCCTCGCCAATAACGGCGCGGGCGCCATCTCTTTCCGGCACCTGTTGCGCCGGAGCGGCGGCGGGGCAGTGCCGGCACAAGCGGTCGGGAACTCCTGATGACGATCGGCTGGACGCTCGGACTGTATTTCGCGCAGCGTTTCCTGCGCACGATCCTGGTCGTGTTCTCGACGATCTTCACCCTCGGCTACACGCTGGATTTCGTCGAGCTGATGCGCCGCACCAGCGAAATGCAGGGCAGTTCGGCCTGGCTGCTCGCGGGGCTGTCGCTGCTGCGCATTCCGGTGGTCACCGAGCAGATCATCCCGTTCGCGGTCCTGTTCGGCAGCCTTGCCACCTTTCTCGATCTCAACCGCAAGCTGGAACTGGTGGTCACGCGCGCAGCCGGCGTCTCGGCGTGGCAGTTCATTTTTCCCGGCCTGCTGGTGGCCGGCTTGCTCGGCGTGTTCGCGGTGACCGTCTACAACCCGGTCGCGTCCACGATGAAGCGCAAGGCCGATGTGATCGAGGGCCGGCTTTTCGGCCGCAACGGCGTCGGCTCGAGCGAGAACGGCGCCTGGATGCGGCAGAAATCGGTCGATGGCGAAGCCATCATCCGGGCCGAGAAGGTGCTGGACAAGGATTCCTTCAGCGGCCTGACCGCGTTCGTGTTCTATCCCGACGGGCGGTTCATGGAACGGATCGAGGCGCCGACCGCCGAGTTGAAGCCGGGCTTCTGGGATTTTCGCAAGGCACGGGTGCTGACCACGGACAGCCAGCCGGCCAATTACGACTCCTATCAGCTTGCCACCCCCCTCACGCCGGACCAGGTCCGGGCGTCGGTCGCGCCCGCCGACACTGTGTCTTTCTGGAACCTGCCCGAACTTGTCACACGCTTGAAGCTTGCCGGGCTGGAGACGACAAGGTATCGCCTGAAGTACCAGAGTCTGCTGGCGAGGCCGCTGCTGCTGATCGCGATGGTGTTCGTGGCCGCATCGGTTTCGTTAAGGTTTTTCCGATTTGGTGGCGTGGCACGTATGGTTCTCGGCGGCGTAACGGCAGGGTTCATGCTTTACGTAGCGACAGAAGTCGCGGAAGATTTGGGATCGGCCGGCGTGATCAGCGCCGTTGTCGCATCCTGGACGCCTGCCTGCATCGGTAGTCTCCTGGGAGTGTTGGCGTTGTTGTATCAGGAGGATGGCTGAATGCCGGCGGTGAACCGGTTGTCAGTTGCGTCTATGCGCGGCCTGTTCGGGCCGCGTGTGTTTATGCTCGCGGCGATGGCTTTCGCCGGCGGGCTGCCTGTGCTGGCGCCCCATACGGCGCAGGCGCAGACCCTGTCCGACATGGTGAGCAACCGCGCCAATAAAGGCAATGACAGCAAGCGCTTGACCCTCGAAGCGCGTGAAATGGTTTATGACAACGATCACAACACGGTGGCCGCAACCGGTGACGTGATCCTGTATTATGACGGGCGCAAGCTCGAGGCCGACCGCGTGACCTACGACCGCAATACGCGCCGGGTCTTCGCGCAGGGCAACGCCAAGATGACCGAGTCGGACGGCACGGTGAGCTATGGCGACCGATTCGAACTGACCGATGATTTCAAGGACGGCTTCATCGACAGCCTGCGCGTCGTCACCAAGAGCCAGGAGCGGTTTTCCTCGCCGCGCGCCGAGCGCACCGATGGCGAGACGACGGTGTTCAATCGCGGAATCTACACGGCCTGCAAACCCTGCGCCGAGCACCCCGAGCGGCCGCCGCTGTGGCAGGTGCGCGCCGCGCGCATTATCCACAAGAATTCCGAGCAGACGATCTATTACGAGAATGCCAATCTGGAATTCTTCGGCCTGCCGATCATCTACATCCCGATGTTCTCCGGTCCCGATCCGAGCGTGACGCGCCGGAGCGGCTTCCTGGCGCCGGTGTTCAGCAATTCGAAGCGGCTCGGTTTCGGCACGCGCATCCAGTATTTCTGGGCGATCGCGCCCAATTACGACGTGACCTTCATGCCGACGCTCTACACGCGCCAGGGCGTGCTGGCGCAGGCCGAATGGCGCCACCGGCTCGAGAACGGGCAGTACACGTTCAAATTCGCCGGCATCAATCAGATGGACCGTACCGCGTTCCTCGCCCCGCCCGACGGCGCCGGCAACAAGACGTTCCGCGGCAGCCTGGAAACGACCGGCAAGTTCTACATCAACAAATACTGGTCGTTCGGCTGGGACGTCGCGATGCAGACGGACCGCTATTTCTTCCACAATTACAAGGTGCGCAGCTATAGCAGCAACCTGAGCTATATCGACCGGCGGGATTCGACCTCCACCGTCTACCTGAACGGCCAGGCGCCCAAGTCGTGGTTCGACATGCGGGGCTATTATTTCCAGGGCGTCACCGTGTTCGACTGGCAGAAGAACCTGCCCGTCGTCGGCCCGGTCATCGATTACAACCGCCGCTTCCAGCCGCCGGTCGTTGGTGGCGAATTGTCGGTCACGGCCAACTTCACTAACCTGCACCGCGACCAGGCGCATTTCGCCGAGATCAACCCGGCCAACCCGTTCGCGCCGACGCGGCTTTTGACCAATTACGACGGCTGCGTCGCACCGCTCGGCACGACCCAGTTCAGCCGCAGCAACTGCATCCTGCGCGGCTTCGCCGGCAATTACTCGCGCGCCAGCGTGGACGTGACGTGGCGGCGGCAGTTCATTGACGATATCGGCCAGATGTGGACGCCGTTCATTGGCGCACGGGTCGACGGCGCCTGGAAGGACGTCAACAATGGCGGCCGGGTCGTCGGCGATTACAGCAACGCCCAGCAGGGCAACTTCCTCGACACCAGCGACAAGTTCCTTGGCCGGGTGATGCCGACCGTCGGGCTGAACTACCGCTTCCCGTTCCTGGTGGCGGCGCCTTCCGGCTGGGGCAACCATGTCATCGAGCCGATCGCGCAGATCGTGGCCAGCCCGAACGAATCCCGCATCGGCAAGCTGCCGAACGAGGATGCGCAGAGCCTGGTGTTCGACGACACTAACCTGTTCTCGACCAACAAGTTCTCCGGCTTCGACCGCACCGAGGGCGGCACCCGCGCCAGCCTCGGCCTGCAATATACCGGCCGTTTCGACAGCGGCGGCTACATCAACGCGATGTTCGGGCAGACCTACCAGCTCGCCGGCCGCAATTCCTTCCAGCAATATGCCGGCAGCGAGGATCTCGCCAATACCGGCAGCAATTCCGGGCTCGACAAGAGCCGCTCGGATTATGTCGGCCGCGTCGTGCTCTCGCCCGGCAACAATTTCAACCTCGCCGCGCATGCCCGCTTCAACGCGGTCACCATGGCGCCCGAGCGTATCGACGTGACCAGCGGCAAGACCTTTACCTTCCCCGAGGATTCGTTCTCGAAATCGCTTAGCTTCATGGCGAATTACACCCGCATCCTGCCGCAGCCGCTGATCGGCTACGACCAGCGCCGCGAGGGCCTGAGCCTCGGCTCGACCTATGCGCTGCAGAGCGGCTGGTTCTTCACCGGCGCGGTGCTGGTCGATCTCGACCGTGGCGATTACAACCGCCAGTGGAACCGGCTCGATGGCGGCAAGCGTTCCACCGACCTGTTCAACCTGGCCACGACGACGCTGGGCATTGGCTACAAGGATGAGTGCACGACCTTCACCGTGAGCTATGTCTCGAGCTACAGCGATCTCCAGACCGGCCAGCGGACGCGCGACAACACGGTGATGTTCTCGCTGCAACTGACCCGGCTCGGCACGCTGAACTACCGGACCAGTACCGACCCCAATACGCCAACGGTGCGCTGACACATGATCGATCTGAACAAGACCCTCCGCCCGCTGGTCAAGCTGCATGTGATCGCCGCCGCCGCCGTGCTGCTGGCGGTTTCCGTCGCACCGGCCAGCGCCCAGCGCCTCGTCGCGCGCGTCAACGGGGCCAACATCACCTCGTTCGACGTGAACCAGCGCATCAAGCTCGAGGCGTTGATCTCGAACGCCCGCCTTAGCCAGAAGCAGGCGCTCGACACCGTGATCGACGACAAGCTCAAGGTGCTCGAGGGGCGCCGCATGGGCTACAAGATCACCGATAACGACATCGACACCGAGTTGACCCGCATCGCCCGCAACAACAACCAGACCAAGGACCAGCTTGAGGACGGCCTGCGCCAGCGTGGCGTCGACCCGATCGCGCTGCGCGACAAGCTCGCCGCGGAACTGGTGTGGGGCGCTCTCGTGCCGTACCGCGCCCGCTCGCTCTCGCCGAGCAACGAAACGATCAATGCCGAGATCGCGGCGCGCGTCGCCAAGGGCGAGGCCCGCGTGCATGATTACGGCCTGAACCAGGTGATTTTCGTGGTGCCGCGCGCCAACCCGGCCCTTGCCGGCCAGCGTCGACGCGATGCCGAGGCGGCGCGCAAACGGTTCAACGGCTGCGAGTCCGGTCTCGAGATGCTGCGACAGATGCGCGATGTCGCGGTGAAGCCGCCAGTATACCGGAGCTCGACCGATTTGCCGAAGCCGATGGCCGACCTGCTCGCCAAGACGCCTGTCGGTCATCTCACCCAGCCCTATAGCAGCGATCAGGGCATCGAGATGATCGCCGTTTGCGACCGCAAGGAACGCACCGACGAGGGCGCCATCCGCAAGGAAGTCGAGGCCGACCTCAGCAAGAAGCGCAGCGGCAACCTGGCGGACAGCATCCTCAAGGAGTTGCGGGCCAAGGCGACGATCAAACGCTTCTGATGCCGGCGATCGACGATCTGCCACCGCTCAGGGATGTCATCCGGGACTTCGAACTGGCCGCGCGCCGTTCCCTTGGCCAGAATTTCCTGCTCGATCTCAACCTCACCGCCAAGATCGCCCGCGCCGCAGGCCCGCTTGCCGGGCACACGGTCGTCGAAATCGGCCCCGGACCGGGCGGGCTGACGCGCGCGCTGCTGGCGGCCGGCGCCGAGCATGTCGTGGCGATCGAGCGCGATTCCCGTTGCGTGGCGGCGCTCGCCGCCGTCGCCGCCCGCTACCCCGGCCGGCTCACGGTGGTCGAGGGCGATGCGCTCGCGGCCGATATCACCGCCTTCGCCGATGGCCGGCCGCTGCGCGTCGTGGCCAATCTTCCCTATAATATCGGCACGCCGTTGCTGATCGGCTGGTTGAAGGCCAGGCCGTGGCCGGGTCCCCTCGCCTCGATGACGCTGATGTTCCAGCGCGAGGTTGCCGAGCGCATCGTCGCCGGGCCGGAGCGGCCGAAGGATTATGGCCGGCTCGGCGTGATGTGCGGCTGGCGCACCAGAGCCCGCATCCTGTTCGACCTGCCGCCAGCGGCCTTCACGCCGCAGCCCAAGGTCACCTCGAGCGTCGTCGAACTGATCCCGCGCCCCGATGACACCGCGACCAGCCTGGCAGCGTTGGAGACGGTGACGGCGCACGCCTTCGGCCAGCGCCGCAAGATGCTGCGGCAGAGCCTGAAAGGGCTTGGCGTGCCGGTGGAGGAGCTGCTGGCCGCTGCCGACCTGGCGCCAACCGGCCGGCCCGAGGAGGTTTCGGTCGCGGGCTTCGCTCGGCTCGCCGCCGCCTATGACAGGCTGCGGCAATCGGCTGCCAGGTAAATCCGGAGTTGGCAGCGGGCCAGGCTGGGTGCCGGGTCAAGCCCGGCACAAGACGGGAGAGAGAAACACCACGGTCTTGCCCCGGACTTGATCCGGGGCCTACGACACGTTGGGCATTTTCGGTTGGGCTGGGTCGGTCAAGCCGGATCCCACAGGACCTTTCAACCGCTCTAATTCGCCGCCACGACGGCGGCGAGATCGTGCTGCAACTGTTCGACGAGCCGCTTGATGGCGGGGCGGCGCACGCGCCGCAGGCGCTCGGCGTCAAGGATGGCGCGCAATTCGGAAAAGGCGCGGTCGAGATCGTCATTGACGATGACATAGTCGTAATCGTCCCAGTGGCGCAGTTCGGTCTCGGCGGTGCGCAGCCGGCGGATGATGGTGGCGTCATCGTCTTCCGCGCGCCGTTTCAGGCGGCGGCGCATCTCGTCGATCGAGGGCGGCAGCACGAACACGCGCACGACATCCTCGGGCATGGCGGCGGCAAGCTGATGCGTGCCCTGCACGTCGATATCGAACAGCACGTCCTGCCCCTGCGCCAGCGCCTTCATCACCGCGTCGCGCGGCGTGCCGTAGAAATTGCCATGCACCTCGGCCCATTCGAGCAGCTGCCCGCTATCGCGCATAAAGGCGAATTCCGGCACACTCTTGAAGAAATAATGCGAGCCCTCGATCTCGCTCTGCCGGCGCGGCCGCGTCGTCACCGACACCGACATGGCGATGTTCTTCTCGGCTTCGAGCAGGTTGCGGCTGAGCGTGGTCTTGCCGGCCCCCGAGGGAGAGGAAATCACCAGAAGCACACCACGGCGGACGGATTGTCGCTTGTCGTCGCCTGCCACGGCACTCACTCCACGTTCTGAACCTGTTCGCGAAACTGCTCGACCAAGCTCTTGAGCTTGAGACCGATTTCGGTCAAGGCCATGCTGCCGGCTTTTGAACAGGTGGTGTTGGCTTCCCGGCCGAATTCCTGGGACAGGAAGTCCAGCCGCCGGCCAATCGGCTCATCCTGTTGCAGCAGGTCGCGCGCCGCCGTGATATGGGCGGCGAAACGATCGAGTTCCTCGCGCACATCGGCCTTGGTCGCCAGGAGCGCGGCTTCCTGGTGCAGGCGGGCCGGATCGAAACGGTCACTGGTTGCAAGCAGTTCCCGCACCTGCTCGGCGAGGCGCTGGCGCAGCAGGTCGCCTTGCGCGTCGCGTGCGGCAACCGCCGCCTCAAGCGTTTCCGCCATGCTCGAAAGCTGGCTCTCCAGCACGCCGCGAAGTGCCTCTCCCTCCTTGATGCGGCTGTCGGCCAGCATGGCGATCGCCTCGTCGAGCGAGGCGAGCAGCAGCGCGTCGGGCGGGCCGGCAATGGCGGCGTCGGCGCGGCCGTCATCGGCCTCGATCACGCCGCGCACATGCAGCAGCGCGCTCAGCGCCACCGGGGGCAGATCGTGCCGTTGCGCGATGGCGTTCAGATCCTTCAGCAAGCCGACCAGCAGCGCCTCGTTGATGCGCGGCGCGCCGGTCGCCGCGCCGCGCTCCAGCGTCAAGGTGGCCTGCAGCGAGCCGCGCCGGCAAAGCTGCCCGATCGCCTTGCGCGCCTGCGGCTCGAGATGGTCGTAGCCGGCCGGCAGGCGCAGGCGGATATCGAGCGTGCGTCCGTTGACGGATTTCAGCTCCCACGCCCAGGTCAGGCTCTCGCTGGCGCCTGACGCCCGGCCGAAGCCGGTCATGCTCGAGACGCTCAATGCAGCACGGGAACGGTTTTGGCGCTCGTCAGATCGTAGCTGTGGTTGCGCAGCGGATCGAGCTTGGTGCCGGCGACGGCATCGAAGGCGCGCGGGTGCTGGCCAGCCGCCAGCACGCGGCGCGGGGCGCGATCGGCCGGCGCGGATTCGAACTCCGGTTCGGCCGCGACGGTGGAGTTGCCCCCCTCGACGCCCTGATGGATGCGCGCCTTCATGGCCGGCGAGATCGGCCAGCTCTCGACCTGATCGGGGTCGGTGCTTGCGTGCTGCGCGGGCTCGGCGGCGAAATCATCGACCGGCGCATCGTCGGCGAGGCCGATCATGTCGGAGAGGCCGGTGATCTTGAGCGAGGGCATGGCATAGGCGCTGATCGAGGACGGCATCGCCATGCGCCCCGACGGCAGGGCGCGCGGGGCGGCTCCCACCGCCGCGAGGCTATGCGGCGGCGACAGGCGCCACTCGGTCTTTTGCTCCGGCGTCTTCTTGGCCGGCGCCGGCGCGGGTTCGGGCGCCGGCGTGTCGTCGGGCGAGGCCTGATCCTTCTGCGACTGCAACTGGCGCCAGCGCTGGACATTGCGGTTATGCTGGTCGAGAGTCTCGGCAAAGGCATGGCCGCCCGAGCCGTCGGCGACGAAATACAATTCCTTGGTCTTCGACGGGTTGGCGACCGCCTCGAGCGCCGCCCGGCCCGGATTGGCGATCGGTCCCGGCGGCAAGCCATTGATGACATAGGTATTATAGGCCGTGCGCGTCTCGAGATCGGCGCGCGTCAGCGGCCGCCCGAGCGTGCCCTTGCCGCCGACCAGGCCGTAGATCGTCGTCGGATCGGACTGGAGCCGCATGTTGCGCGCAAGGCGGTTGAGGAAGACGGCGGCAATGCGCGGCCGCTCGTCGGCGCGGCTCGTCTCCTTCTCGACGATCGAGGCGAGGATGACCATTTCCTGCGGGCTCGAGAGCGGCGAATCCTTGGCGCGCTTCGCCCAGACATCCTTGAGCGTCGTCTGCTCGTGATTGCGCAACTGGTCGATGACCGTCTGGCGCGAGGTGCCGCGCTCGTATTTGAGCGTCGTCGGCAGCAGCGAGCCCTCGATCGGCGTCTCGCCGATGTCGCCGTTGAGGAAGTCGTATTCGCGCAGCTTGTCGACGACCTGCTGCGAGGTCAGCCCCTCGGGGATGGTCACGGCATGCATGATCGCCTGGCCGCTGGTCAGGGTATCGACGACCGAATTGAGGCTGGCTTCCTGCTTGAACTGATACTCGCCGGCGCGCAGGTGCTTCTTGCCGCTGCCGAATTTCAGCAGCTGCGCCTTGAGCATGAACAAGGCGGGCTGGTCGATGACGCCCTCGCGCGACAGCAGGTCGGCGATATCCTCGATGCCGGAATTCCTCTGGACGACCACGACCTTGTCGGCCTTCAACGGCCCCGCCGCCTGGAACTGCCGCTCGACGATGATGCTGCCGCCGAAGCCGACCACGCCGCCGACGGCGAGCACGGTCAGCAGGGCGCTCATCGTCGAGACGAGGCGGCTCTTGCGGCGGCGCGGGCTTTTCGGCAGGCTCGGCGGCTGCACCGGCTGGATCAATTCCTGCGCGCTGCGCACCGGCCCAAGCCGCACGACCATCGGGCCGCGACCATGCTGCGGGTTTTCGAGATTGCGCTGCGGATCGCTCATATTTTGAATTCGGCCTCCCGGGCGATGGCTGCCAACAGACAGTCACCAGCCAAATGTGGCGAAATGCCGATCCGCGACCCGGACCGTCACATGGGGCAGTTTAAGCGTCCAGGTGGCGAAACGCCAGCGAGGCATTCGTGCCGCCGAAGCCGAACGAGTTGGAGAGCGCGATGCCGATATCGCGCTTGCGCGCCACATGCGGCACGAGATCGAGCGCGGTTTCCACGGAAGGATTGTCGAGATTGAGCGTCGGCGGCGCGATCTGGTCGCGGATGGCGAGCACGGTGAAGGCGGCCTCGACCGCGCCGGCGGCGCCGAGCAGGTGGCCGATGGCCGATTTCGTCGACGACATCGAGATCGTCGCGGCGCTGTTGCCGATCAGGCGCTCGAAGGCGCGCAACTCGATTTCATCGCCGAGCGGCGTCGAGGTGCCGTGCGCGTTGACGTAGTCGACATCGGCGGCGCTGACGCCGGCGCGCTTCAGCGCCATCTGCATGCAGCGATAGGCGCCGTCGCCATCGGGCGCCGGCGAGGTGATGTGATAGGCATCGCCCGACAGGCCGTAGCCGACGAGTTCCGCGTAGATTTTCGCGCCGCGCGCCTTGGCGTGCTCGTATTCTTCCAGCACCAGCGCGCCGGCGCCCTCGCCCATGACGAAACCGTCGCGGTCGCGGTCATAGGGCCGCGAGGCGCGTTTGGGATCGTCATTGCGGGTGGACAGCGCGCGGCAGGCCGAGAACCCGGCGAGCGCCAGCCGGTTGATGGCTGCCTCGGCGCCGCCGGCGACCATGACATCGGCATCGCCGTAAGCGATCAGCCGGGCCGCGTCGCCAATGGCATGCGAGCCGGTCGAACACGCCGTGACCACGGAATGGTTCGGGCCGCGCAGGCCGTGCTGGATCGAGACGTAGCCACTGACCAGGTTGATGAGCCGGCCGGTAATGAAGAAGGGCGAGATCCGGCGCGGGCCCTTCTCCTTGAGAATCAGCGCCGCCTCGGCAATGCCGGCAATGCCGCCAATGCCGGAGCCGATCAGCACGCCGGTGGCGATCTGGTCGGCATCGCTCTTGGGGTGCCAGCCGGCATCGTCGAGCGCCTGGGTCGCAGCGCTCACCCCGTAAAGGATGAACTCGTCAACCTTGCGGTGCTCTTTCGGCTCCATCCAGTGATCTGGATTGAAGGTGCCGTCGCTGCCATCGCCGCGCGGAACCACGCAGCCGATGCGGCAGGCGATATCCGAAACGTCGATATGGGAAATCTGAACCGCGCCGTTCTCGCCGGCCAGGATCCGTTTCCACACCGTTTCAGCGCCGCACCCCAGAGGGGAAACGACGCCGAGACCCGTAACGACAACACGCCTCATCAGGATTCCATTGGTAAAAGCATCGGCCCTGCCTTGCGAGCGGAGTCAAAGCTCCATTCAGGCGGCGGCGTTCTTCGACAGGAACTTCACGGCGTCGCCGACGGTCTGGATCGTCTCGGCGGCATCGTCGGGGATTTCGACGCCGAATTCTTCCTCGAAGGCCATGACCAGCTCGACCGTGTCGAGGCTGTCGGCGCCCAGATCGTCGATGAAATTGGCGTTCTCGACGACCTTGTCGGCGTCGACGCCCAGATGTTCGATCACGATCTTCTTCACGCGCTCGGCGATGTCACCACTCATGAGAAACCCCTCAATAATCTGTTTAACGGAACCAACTTCCTTACCGCCTGGACGGCGGTGCCGCATCCTTCAAGGATGTCCGCACTTCGCCCCCTCTTCGATGGATCGGAAAAGAAAGTCAACGCGCTTGTAAGGGTCATACACCTTCAGGACGTCTGCGCCGGTATCGCGCTCTTCATGCAACCCTTAGCCCGAATACGGGCTCAAGTCGACCCGGCGCGGGCGCTATCACAAAGCGGATTTCGCCTCTTAAATCATGGCCATGCCGCCGTTGACATGCAGCGTCTGGCCGGTGACGTAAGCTGCCTCGGCGCTGGCGAGATAGACCACCGCGGCGGCGATTTCATCACCCGTGCCGAGCCGGCCGGCCGGCACCGAGGCCAGGATCGATTCGCGCTGCTTGTCGTTCAAAACATCGGTCATCGCCGTCTCGATGAAGCCCGGCGCGATGCAGTTCACGGTGACGTTGCGGCTGGCGACCTCGGCCGCGAGCGACTTCGACATGCCGATCATGCCGGCCTTCGAGGCGGCGTAATTGCCCTGCCCGGCATTGCCGGTGACGCCGACGATCGAGGTGATGCCGATGATGCGGCCGCTGCGGCGCTTCATCATGCCGCGCAATGCGGCGCGCGCCAGCACGAAACCGGCGGTGAGATTGACGGCCAGCACCTGATCCCACTCCTCGTCCTTCATGCGCAGGAACAGGTTGTCGCGCGTGATGCCGGCATTGTTGACCAGGATGTCGAGCGAGCCCATGGCGCTTTCCGCCGCCGGCACCAGCCCGTCGACGGAGGCGCGCTCGGACAGGTTGGCGGGCACGACATGCACGCGCTCCTTCAACTCGCCGCTAAGCGAATCAAGCGCCTCGCGCCGCGTGCCGGAGATCGCGACCGTGGCGCCCTGCCGATGAAGCGCGCGGGCGATCGCCGCACCGATACCGCCGGAAGCGCCGGTGACAAGCGCGGTTTTTCCTGTCAGGTCGAACATGGGATTACTCCTTGGCCAGCGCGAAACCGGCGACATCCTCGGGACTGCCGATCGCCGTGGCCGACATGGTGTCGACGATGCGCTTGACGAGGCCGGACAGCACCTTGCCCGAACCGACCTCGACGAGGCCGCTCACGCCGTCTTGCGCCATGGCGAGCATGGTTTCGCGCCAGCGCACGGTGCCGGTGACCTGCGCCACGAGGTTGCGCCGGATCGCTTCCGGATCGGCCTCGGGCGCGGCGGTGACATTGGCGTAAAGCGGCACGACGGGAGCGCGGATCGTCACGCCGGCAAGTGCGGCGGCCATCGCCTCGGCCGCCGGCTGCATCAGGGCGCAATGGAACGGCGCCGACACCGGCAGCATGATGGCGCGGCGCACGCCATGCGCCTTGGCGACATCGAGCGCGCGCGTCACGGCGCCATACGCGCCGGAGATCACCACCTGGCCGCCGCCATTGTCGTTGGCGACCTCGCAGGTCTCGCCCTGGGCGGCTTCGAGCGCGATCGCCGCCGCTTGCAGCGCGTCGGCGCCGAGCAGCGCCGCCATGGCGCCCTTGCCGACCGGCACCGCCTGCTGCATGGCATCGCCACGAATGCGCAACAGCCGCGCCGTATCGGCAATGCCGAGGCTGCCGGCGGCGGCAAGCGCTGAATATTCGCCGAGCGAGTGGCCGGCGACGCAGGCGATGTCGCGAGCAATGTCGAGGCCCTTTTCCGTCTCGAGCGCACGCAGCGCGGCGAGCGAGACGGCCATCAGCGCCGGCTGGGCGTTGCGCGTCAGGGTCAGGTCGGCCTCGGGGCCGTTCCAGATCAGCTCCGACAGCTTCTCGCCAAGCGCGGCATCGACCTCGTCGAAGACCTGCCTTGCGGCGGGAAACGCCTCGGCCAGTGCCCGGCCCATGCCCACGCTCTGGCTGCCCTGCCCCGGAAACACCAATGCTGTGCTCATGTCGCGCCCGCTGAAAATCATGGTCGGCTTCGGGCTTCGCAACGGCGGTGCGGATTGTCAAGCAGCGAGCCCGTGCGTCGCCGGCCGCTCGATGGCGACGATGCGCAGCCGAAATTGGCCCCGCAATCGACGAAGGTGTATTTGATGTCGGCGACGCTTCTCAGAAACGTCTCGATCTCTTCTTCGTAGTCATAGCGGCTGTTGAGGATTCGGCTCCAGTACCGATCACAAAATGGTATCGCAAATTGAGCGTCGGGATTCAATCGAACGACGATATCGCGTTGCGCGACGGCGCAGGAGACGATGTCGCAGCCCCATCCGTAGCCACGGTGTCCGAAGGGCTGCGTCACGACGGAGCCGACCTGCAGTGCGTAGACCGCCATTTGGTCGACCAGGCCCGCCCCGCTCAGCCTACCGCTCTGACGGTCGTAGAAAAACTCGGCATCGGCCGCATCGTTACGACGCAACGATCCCTCCATCCGAAACTCCTGCGCGCTACCTTTCTCGACGCCATCGAACGAGAATGTCCGACGGCGTCGAAAATCCGGGTGCTATTTCTGCTTTTCGATCTTGGTGACGGTGATGCCGGCCGTTGCCCGTTCGGCCTGGAATTGCACCTTGTCGCCGACCTTGACCTGTTTGAGCATCGCCGGATCCTGGACGCGGAACACCATCGTCATGCCCTCGTCCATGTCGAGGTTCTTGATCGGGCCGTGCTTCAAGGTGATCTTGCCAGCGGCCTCGTCGATCTTCTTGACCTCGCCCTTCGCCATATCGGCCTGCGCCATGGCAGCGGCAGACCACAAGGCGAAGGCGATTGCGAAAATTCCCGCCATAAAGTTGCGTATCTTCATTTTCACTCCTCTTCAGTTACTGCGCCTTCCCTCGGAAGGCCTTCTTTCACGCTGCCAGCGCTGGATCCTGTTGCGCGCGTCACGGAGGGCGAACAGTCCTCCCACGACCACGCGCGCGGTCACGTCGGGGCAGTAGTGAAATTCCCGGACGGCAAGCAGAACGCCTCGTTTGCCCGCGAGTCCCTTTTTGAATTGCCGGATTCCCGGATCACCGGGACCGCCGAGTTCGTACCAACGCACCTTTGCGTGTTCCCGCAGCCAGCGCATAACGTGCCATTGCAGGACGTATCCAGCGTTCAGTGCGGTCGCCTCGTCGCTGGTCGCCCCGAAGACGTAGTAGGCGAGATCGCCCACCACGCTGAATGCGATGCCGCCGATCGGCTTTCCGCCGTGATACGCCAAGGCAATGCGCATCTTCATTCGTTCCGGAAGCCGCATCAGGTCCGGAATGGATGCGGGCAGATCGACGCCCGGATAGTTCAGGTTTTTGCGCCGAACCATCTCGGCATAGATGTCCTGAAACGTCTTGATGTCGGCCGGAGCGTCACCGATACGAACCTCGAGGCCGTGCGCAAGACCCTTGCGGAGATTGTAGCGCCATCGCTGATCCAGGCTTTTCTGTTGCTCCGCCTCGTCGAGCGATGCATCGACGAAGTAGCGGTCAAGCATCGATGACGTGGAGCCCGCGAGCCCCATTTCGGTGAGGATTTTCGCTTCGATCGGATAGAAGTCAGGATGCGGCCGCGGACGCAGGACGAGGTAAAGCTTTCGTCGACGGCAGTATTCGTCCACCAGCGCCGTCACCGCTGCCCGATAACGGTCCGGGTCGGGAGTAACGTCGAAGGGGCGCCAGAACGGCGCGAAGCGCACGAGCGCCATGCCGCGGCCGAGATAAGGCACGAGATAGAGACCGATCCGGGCCCCTGCGACAGGAGCGCTCTCGCGTCCCAGCAGAATATGGCTCGATCGTTCGCCCCGTTGTCCGGAGCCGTAAATCGCCGTCTGTTCGTAGTGGACGTCGGCAAACGCGCCCATCGCTGCGTGCCAGCCGTCGTCCGGCACGCAGTCGATCTGGCAGTCGTCCATGGCACCCACTTGCAGGCTAAATGTCATGAGTTCACTTGACGACGACCGTACCGATCATTCCGGCTTCGCGGTGGCCGGGGATCAGACAGGAATATTCAAACGTGCCGCGCTTGGTGAACTTCCACACGATCTCGCCGGTCTTCTTCGGCGCCAGGCGCGTGCCGTTCGGATCATCGTGTTCCATGTCCGGGTTTTTCTTCATCGCTTCGGCGTGCTTGAGGTTGTCGGCCGTGGTCGCGAGGATGAATTCGTGATCGAGTTCGCCGTTGTTGCGCAGGACAAACTTGATCTGCTCGTCCTTCCTGACCTCGACCTTGTCCGGCGTGAACGTCATCTTGCCGTCGGATTCACCCATCGTGACCTGCACGATCCGCGCAGGCTTCTTCGCATCGCCGGGTTCACCGGCGGAGAATGACTCGTCGTGGCTGTGCTCGGTCGGACCTGCGCCCGCCCATGCCGATGTGCAAATAGCGGTTGCGCTGATCACTGCGATTCCTACTTCGCGCCATTTCTTCATGTTTCGTCTCCTCGGGTTTGTTCGGACCAAATTTGAGGCTGATGCCTCGGGACCTTCGGCGGGGCTACATGCCCTTCATGCCCTTCATTCCCTTCATGTTCATTGGTTTCTTGGATTTCTTGTCTTCCGGCTTGTCCGTCGGCCTCGCGTCGCCTTGCCGGGGCGCTTGGCCGTTCGGGGCATCGACCTCGTAGGCGACGGTACCCGCGGGAAACTTGTACGGACCGGGATCGCTGTAGTCGTCGCGCGCCATGCCTTCGCGGATCTTCATCACCGTGAACATTCCGCCCATTTCGATCGGCCCGAATTGTCCGGTACCAGTCATCATCGGCAGCGTGTTGTCCGGCGCGGGCATTTCCATTTCGCCCATCGCCATGCCGGTCGAACCCATCACCATCGCGTCCGGAGCGAGTTTGCCGACCGCTTTCGCCAAATCCTTTTTCGACACACCGATCAAATTGCGCACGTCGTGCCCCATGGCATTCATGGTGTGGTGCGATTTATGGCAATGGAACGCCCAGTCGCCGGGATTGTCGGCGATGACGTCGAAGGCGCGGATGGCCCCGACCGGGACATCAATCGTCGTTTCGGGCCACTGCGCGCTCTCCGGCACCCAGCCGCCGTCGGTGCAACTCACCCCGAAATGGTGCCCATGCAGGTGGATCGGATGATTGGTCATGGTGAGATTGCCGATCCGCACCCGGACCTTGTCTCCGAGTCGCACGGGTAACGGGTCGATTCCCGGAAACACCCGGCTGTTCCAGGTCCACATGTTGAAGTCGGTCATCTCGTTGACCTTCGGCAGATAGGTACCGGGGTCGATCAGGTATGTGCTCATGACGAAGACGAAGTCGCGATCGACCGGACGGAAGGATGGGTCGCGCGGATGCACCACGAACATCCCCATCATCCCCATCGCCATCTGCACCATTTCGTCGGAGTGCGGGTGGTACATGAAGGTCCCGCTGTTCTTCAGCTCGAACTCGTAGACGAAGGTCTTGCCCGGCGGGATGTGCGGCTGCGTGAGGCCGCCGACCCCGTCCATGCCACTGGGCAGGATCATGCCGTGCCAATGCACCGTCGTATGCTCAGGCAACTTGTTGGTGACGAAGATGCGGACCTTGTCGCCTTCAACCGCTTCGATCGTCGGTCCGGGGGATTGTCCGTTGTAGCCCCACAGGTTTGCCTTCATGCCTTCGGCGAACTCCCGCACCACGGGCTCGGCGACGAGATGAAATTCCTTCCAGTCGCCGTTCATCCGCCAAGGCAGCGACCAGCCGTTGAGGGTGACGACCGGGCGATAGTCCGGACCGCTGGTCGGATGCAGCGGCGGCTGCATCGTCACCTTGTCCATCATCGGCGCTTCCGGAATGTTCGCCGCCTGCACACGGCCGCTGACGGCGCTGGCGCCGACCAGCGCGGCCGTTCCCAGAAATCCTCTTCGCGATAGCATGTTGGTCTCCATCAATGGCCTCCGCCGCCGCCGGCTTGGGCGGTCGTCGTCGGACGGGACTCCGTTGGCGTTTCTCCCGAGCCGCCGCCGTTGACGGCGGTCTGCAGATCGGATTGGGCGAGCCAGAAGCTGCGTTTGGCGTCGATTCCGGCGCGCATCGACGCGATGCGCTGTCGTGCTTCGGTCAACAGTGCGAAGACGTCGACCTGCATGCTCGAGAAGCGCAGTTGCATTTCCTCGGTGATGATCTTCCGGAGCGGCAGCACCTCGCGCTCGTACTGCCGAGCGATCTCGTAGCTCGATCGATACGTCCGGTACGCGTCGCGTGCTTCCGAGCGTACGTTGATCGCCTTCTCGGTCAGGCGATTGAAGGCCTGGTTGTAGGTCTCGGTCGCTTGCCGCACCCGGACCTCGCCGCCATCGAAGATCGGGATCTGGAACTGGATGTCGAAGCCGCGTTCGCGAAACCGGGAGCCATCGGGGTCCTTTGTGGTCTTCGCAATGCCCGCGATATCGAGCAGCGTGACGAAACGGCTCGCTTCCGTGAGGTTGAGCGCTTTCGCCAGCGCCTCGAGTTCGATGCGAGCGATCTGAAGATCGATCCGGTGCGTCACCGCATCCACTTCGATCGACGGCAACGCAGAGGGCCGCCGTGGCAACTGCGGGAGCATGTTCGGAAGACGGAACGTGATGTCGCCATCCCAAAGCCCCATCAATCGCGCGAGCCGTTCACGCGAACTGGTCGCCTCCTGACGCGCCGAAGCGAGGTCAGCCGTCATCTCCGCGTAGAACACTTGCTCGCGGGCCTGATCAAGCTTGTTGAGCGAACCGGTTTCACCCAGTTTCGAAGCCAGCTTGGCGGTCGCTTCCGCCGTGGACTTGGCGTCGGTCAGAAGGCCAACCATCTCGTTGGCGGCAACAGTACGGTAGTAGGATCGCCGCACATCGGACGCGAGCCTCAAGGTCTCCAATGCGGCCCGCAATTGCGCCTGATAGAATCGTTTTCGCGCGATCTCGGAGCGGAACGGCAACGTCGCCAACGCAAGAATGTCGCCGACGACCTGACGCTCGATTTCGACCGCGCCACCGCCCGCAATTCTCGAAATCGAAAAGGTCGGATTGGGCGGGAGGCTTTCCTGGACGAGGTCGGTTTCCGCCAACGCCAATTCATTGTAGGCGGCCTGCAAGCCACGATTGTTGAGCAGCGCGACCTGGACGGCGGTATCGACGTTGAGAGCCCGGCGCAGCAGTCGCTTGACGGCATCGTCCGCATGCTGGGCTTCATCCACGGAGCGGATCGCGACCACGTCCTTCTTGATCGTATGGCCGGCGATATCGGACACGACTCCCATTCCTCGATCCGGCGAGAACGTCGCACAACCGGAAAGAAGAAGGGAAACGGCGAGCATCAGCGCCGGCCGATGACGTCGGAGGGGACTCTGATGTGACGGCACGCCATTGATGATTTTCATGACGTGCTCCTAATGCTCATGTCCGGATTTCGGTGACGGCGTAACGCTCTGGTTCTGCTCCTTCCAGCTGGAGGGCGTCGTCGGGCGAAGGCTGGCATAAGGGGCGATGGTCGACCGATAGCCGACGCCCGCAACCTTGGCCCCGGGATCAGCGGGGTCCGTGCCGACGAGCGGCGCAAGCGGGACCGCGCAGCCGCCCAAGGTCATGACCGCCAAAGCCACCCCTGCGAATGTCCCAAGTTTTTTTCTGAATATTCCGCGCACCACCCAACCAACGGTGGCGACAGTCGCCCCAATTTGCGCTGACATAAAAATCCCCTGAACTGACGATGGACCACGGGCGCACGTGCCCGGCACGGGCACGGCACCGCGTCATGCTGTGGTCAGGTCAGGAATTGGGGGGACGATAAAGCCGAGAGGGCACGTTGTCCGCCAGCTTCCGATGGTTGTCGGATACGCGGACGGCGTTCGGCACGGGCGGCTTTGCCACCGTGACGAGGGTTGCGGGAAGCGCGGTGACGCACATCAGGCCACAGCACTTTCCATCCGCCGCATGCGGCGCTTTTACCGGACCGGCGTCGCTCTTCAGCGCAACCGGCTTCACATCATGGTCCGCGGAGGAATCCGCGTGGACCTGGACGCCGGAATGATGATGGGCATGTCCATCCTTGTGGACGTGCATGGTGCCTTCATGATGGTCGTGGGCCATGCCCGGCACGGGATCCTCGTCGGTCAGGCAATAAGGCGTAGCCTGACTGCCGGGCAAGGCGAAGGACAGCGTCGGCGCCAACACGCAAAACAGATAAGCCAGGGCGACGAACCACCCTGCTCTCCGTCGTTGCGTTCTGGTAAGTCCGACCAACATCAATGCGTCAATGCTTTCGATTTGCCGCCCGAATTCGGAATCATAGTCGCGAATCTTCGTATCGCCAAGACGGAACCGGGACATTCATCGTTCCGCACGTCCCACCACTGCCATCAATTCCGCGATTTTGCGGCGCTGATCCGCCTTGTCGCCGCTCGCGATCGCGTGCTCGACGCAGTGGGCGACATGATCCTTCAAGACCTCCTCCTCGACGCGGCGCAGTGCGGCGCGAACGGCGGAGATCTGCGTTACGATATCGATGCAATAGCGGTCTTCCTCCACCATCCTGGCGAGGCCGCGCACCTGTCCCTCAATTCTGCTGAGGCGCTTCTGGCACGACGTCTTGATGTCTTTTCGCATCTGTCCTATATACCCCTACTGGGTATCGGTTACAAGCCTATGAGGAGACCTAGATGACCGGGGCGCGAAACGCAAGTTCCATGGGCCAGCCCATCCGTTCCTCGACGGCAACTCCGGGACATGAAACCGGATCGGCTTGCTGCGGCGGTCATGGCGGCCAGGCCCACGGCGATCATGAACATGATCAACCTCCTGCGGAAAGCGGTAAGGTTCTTGACCCGGTTTGCGGGATGACCGTCGACCCGGCAACGAGCAAGCACCGGTTCGATTACCAAGGTCGCACCTATCATTTCTGTTCGGCCGGCTGTCGCACGAAGTTCGCGGCCGCCCCGGAAACCTACCTCGACAAGTCCAAGACCGCACCGAAGGAGCCTGTTCCGGAAGGCACCGTCTACACATGCCCGATGCATCCAGAGATCAGGCGGATCGGTCCCGGCAGTTGCCCCATCTGCGGCATGGCGCTGGAGCCCGAAGTGGCAACGCTGGACGCCGCACCGAATCCCGAACTGGCGGACATGACCCGGCGGTTCTGGATCGGCCTCGTGTTCGCCTTGCCCGCGGTCGTCCTCGAGATGGGCGGGCATCTGGTCGGCGGCCATGGCTGGATCGACCAAACCCTGTCGAACTGGATTCAGTTCGTCTCGGCGACACCGGTCGTGATCTGGGCGGGCTGGCCATTTTTCGTGCGCGGCTGGCAGTCACTGCTGACCCGCAACCTCAACATGTTCACCCTGATCGCGATGGGGACCGGCGTCGCTTACGTCTACAGCGTCGTCGCCACGGTCGCCCCGCAGGTCTTTCCGCCCGCGTTTCGCGGCCATGACGGCGCCGTCGCCGTCTACTTCGAAGCGGCCGCGGTGATCACCGTCCTGGTTCTGCTGGGCCAGGTGCTCGAATTGCGTGCCCGCGAGGCAACGTCGGGCGCGATCAAGGCTCTGCTCGACCTCGCGCCGAAGACGGCGCGCCTCGTTGCCGAGGACGGCACCGATCACGAAGTCCCGCTCGATGGTTTGGACGTCGGCGACAGATTGCGCGTCCGTCCCGGCGAAAAAGTCCCGGTCGACGGCGTCATTCTGGAGGGGCGTTCATCGGTCGATGAATCCCTGGTGACCGGAGAGTCCATGCCCGTCACCAAGGAAACCGGTGCCAAGGTGATCGCCGGAACGCTTAATCAATCCGGAAGTTTCGTGATGCAGGCCGAAAAGGTCGGCCGCGATACGGTGTTGTCGCAGATCGTGCAGATGGTTGCGCAGGCCCAACGGTCGCGGGCGCCGATCCAGCGCCTCGCCGATCAGGTCGCGGGCTGGTTCGTGCCCGCGGTGATCGTGGCCGCGCTCGTCGCCTTCGTGGTCTGGGCCATGGTCGGCCCCGAACCTCGTCTGGCGTTTGGTCTCGTCGCGGCCGTCAGCGTTCTGATCATCGCCTGTCCCTGCGCCCTCGGTCTGGCGACCCCGATGTCGATCATGGTCGGCGTCGGGCGTGGCGCGCAGGTCGGTGTCCTGATCAAGAACGCCGAAGCGATCGAACGCATGGAAAAGATCGATACGCTCGTCGTCGACAAGACGGGCACCCTGACCGAAGGCAAGCCAAAGGTCGTCTCCATCGTGACTTCTCCCGAATTCGGGGAAGAAGATCTGTTGCGTTTCGCAGCGAGCGTCGAGCGCGCCAGCGAGCATCCGCTGGCCGACGCCATCGTTCGCGCTGCCAAGGAGCGCAATCTGGTGCTGGCGAATGTGGAGGAATTCGACTCGCCGACGGGCAAGGGCGTGACGGGCAAAATCGACGGCAACAATGTGCTGCTCGGCAACGTCGGTTACCTGCAGTCGCTGGGCGTCGAAACCCGATCGATGGAAGCGCAGGCCGAAGCGCTCCGCCGCGACGGCGCCACCGTCATCAATATCGCGATCGACGGAAAACTCGCCGGGCTCTTCGCCATCGCCGATCCCATCAAACCATCGACGCCCGATGCCTTGAGGGCGCTGGCCGCGGACGGCATCAAGGTCATCATGCTGACCGGAGACAACAGGACCACCGCCAATGCGGTCGCGAAGCGGCTCGGCATTTCGGAGGTCGAAGCGGAGGTTCTGCCGGACCAGAAGAGCGCGGTTGTAAGCAAGCTACAGAAGGCTGGCCGGATCGTCGCCATGGCAGGCGACGGCGTCAACGACGCCCCTGCCCTCGCCGCGGCCGAAGTCGGGATTGCGATGGGCACCGGCACCGACGTCGCCATGGAGAGTGCCGGGGTAACCCTGTTGAAGGGTGATCTCGGCGGCATTGTTCGCGCGCGCCTCCTGTCGGAAGCGACGATGGCCAACATCCGCCAGAACCTGTTCTTCGCCTTCATCTACAACGCCGCCGGAATCCCGATCGCGGCGGGCGTGCTGTATCCGATGTTCGGGCTGTTGCTATCGCCAATCATCGCCGCGGCAGCCATGGCGCTGTCGTCGGTGAGCGTGGTCGGAAACGCGCTGCGCCTGCGAATGGCGAAACTGGAGGTCTGAACGATAGGCTCATCATTCTCGGGTAAATACCCTCCGTAATTTCCACGTCGATGTTGGTCGCGCCAGACCGATTCAGAACAGTTACCGGCCCGGCTACAGCCCCAAGCCCCGTTGCCGCCCAAGCTGCCACGACACCGATCCGCCCTGAACCACGCCCATGACCTCACGGCCAAGCTGACGGTCGATGACCGGCCGCCATGGGACAAGCGTAAACTCGTGGCTCTTTTCCACGATGGCGAACTTTTCACTGGATAGCTGGACGGTGCCTGTGAACTTGCCGCTGACAGTCTCGCCGTCGGTGGCCGCGCGGAACGGCAGCGCCTTGGCCGTCGCCATGTCCGCCCCGGCGCGAGCGATCTCGCGCCCGCGCAGCGTGGCGAGCAGATTGCGGCGGTAGGCAATGCGCCCATCCGACTGCCGTGCTGCATCGCCGTGGTCGACATGATGCTCGCGCCGCCGCTCCATGGCCTCGCGCACCTGTTGGCCGAATCCTGCCGGCGCAAGGTCGGATGCGTCGGGGGACACCAGCCGCCGGTCGAGCCAGGTCGCGCCGTCCGCCGTGATCTGGCTTTCCAGATCGAAGGTGGTGATGATGCGGATATTGGCCTGACCGCCGCGCCCGGCGTCGAACGCCTTGCTGCGTTTCTCGAAGTCGTCGGGAATGCGCCATTGGTCGGCGTGGATCCGTTCGGCAATCCCGGCGCGGCGCAACGCCTCCAGCCGCCGCACATGGGCATCGACAAAACCCTCATAGTCGCCGCCGGGAACGCGGCCCTCGAACCTGGCCTGATCCAGATGGCGGCTCGGCCGATAGATGCCTTCCTCGGCGATTGCGGCAATGGCACGGTCGGATGGCCGGGCGCTCGCCTCGGCTCGGCCGATCTCGATGACGCTGCCGATCTTGGCATCCTCCAACTGCCTCGGGTCGATGTTGGAAATGTGGTGCGTCCAGCCGTCGATCCCATCCACGACGACGGTGAGATTATCGCCCAGCTCGTTGGCGAGATATTTGTCGAGCACGCGGCCGATGACGGGTGCGGCGGGCACCGTCTTATGGATGTGGAAGGTCAAAGGATCGCGCTCCAGCCCATCGGCGGCGAGCGACTTTTGCATGGTGCGGATGATGTCGCCGCGTTCGCCAAGCTCGCGCAGGGTCGGTTCCAGCCGCTCGTTCAATTCCCATACGCCGGGCGCATGTTCGGTGGCGAGGTTCATGCGGCCCAGCTTGGCGAGCCGGCGCAGCCGAAGCGTGCGCTCGAATTGCGGCTTGGGTTCGCCCGGTTCATGGCGCAGGTCGAGGAACCGCCCATCGGCTTCCTCGGCCATGGCGCGGTCTATGCGGGTGAACCGATCCTGATCTATCTCGGCGGTGAGTTTGCGGGTCTGCTCGATCTCCCTGACAGGGCCAAGCTCCAGCGTCGCCAAAGTGCTGGCGCGCTCGCGGACACCATGAACGATGTAGTCACCGTTGATGACGAGATCCTCCCCCAGCTCGTCCTTGCCACGGACGATGACATGCACATGGGGATGGCCGGTGTTGTAGTGGTTGACCGCGACCCAATCGAGCTTCGTGCCGAGGTCGCCTTCCATCTGGCTCATGAGGTCGCGGGTGTAAGCCGTGAGGTCGGACAACTCCGCGCCGTCTTCCGGCGAGACGATGAATCGGAACTGGTGGCGATCGTCCTGGCCGCGCTCAAGGAAGGCTTGCGGCTCGGCGCGATCATCGGCGGCCGAATAGAGCTGGCCGCGTTCACCGTCGCGCGAGGTGCCGTCGCGCTGGATATAGCGCAGATGGGATTGCGCCTTCCGGTTCTGGCCGGGCCGGAGAATGTAGCGCTGCTGGACCATGACGCGGCGCGCGCCGGGTTGCCGGTGCTGCCATCCTCCGCCGCCGAGATTGCGGGAGCGGACGAATATCGCGCCGCGCCCGCGCTTCACTCCCTTGCCGCTCGATAGAACTGCATGGGGACCGGCCGGCGCTGCCGGGGTGAACGCCGCCGTTCCGAAACCGACGCGGGGCGACGTGCGGCGCTGCTGGCGCGCGATCTTCTTCGCCTGCGTCAGAAAGCTCTTGGTCTTGCCCGCGCGCGGCGTGTCCGAACGGATGTGGCCGGGCCTCGGCCGGAAGCGGTTTTCGTCGTCGGCGCTCATGGACGCGCCTCCGGCCGAAACCGGCGAAAATCGCGCAATCGGCGGCCATGGTGCCGGTCGAAACCCAGCAACGCCAAGGCGTTGCGCGAAATCGCGGCACTCCACCGCTCAAAGCCATAGTGCCGGAATCGGCCGCCTAACCAGTGTGCAGACAAGGACAATTTCGGAAACCGGCCCGACAGGGTGCCGGTTTCTTCAATCTTGCCCTCCGCCTTTTCTGCCGTTTCTGCCCCTCTAACCGGGAATGCAGCCAGGCGCAAACATGCCTGCCTGCACACCGGAAAGCGCGCTGCCGGACGCGGGAACGTCATCCTCATGGCGTTCCTCCGTCGCCCGCGCGCGCGACAAACATGCTGCCGGCCTGCGGCTCCGCACCGACGCGAGCGCGCACCGGAACGGTCGCGCGCGTGTCGCCGGATGGCAGCGCGGCGACCGTTCCGCTGTCGTTCGGGCGCACGATGAACAGCGGCGCATCGCGCCAGTCGGACGGTGGCGCAGCTCGCCGGGCCGCCGCATCGGGTGCCGCCGTGCTGCCGAAGACCGGCAGGAGCGCGGCGACATAGGCGCGCGTTTCCTCCGGCAAGGTTCTGCCCGTTGCGCGATATTCGTCATAGCGCGCGGGGCCGGCATTGTAGGCCGCGAGCATCGCGGCGACATTGCCGTAACGATCCCACATTTCCCGCATGTAGGCCGTGCCCGCCAGAATGTTGTCGCGCGGCTGATACGGATCGCGGCCGAGACCGTAGCGATCGCGCACGTCGGCCCAGGTCACGGGCATGACCTGCATCAACCCCATCGCGCCGGCCTCCGAGATCGCGCGCACGTTGCCTGCGCTCTCGGCGCGTAACACCGCACGAATCCAGTGCTCGGGAATGCCGAAGCGCTGCGATGCTTCGGCAATGTGTGCTGCATAAGGATTGACGGCGACCGTGCGCGCGGCCGGCGTGGATTGCGCGATCGACACGCCCGATCCCGCGCAGAGAGCGAGCGCGCCGATGACGACAAGAACGGCATGACGCCGTGCTTGCCTTTCTCCGCCACGCCGCCAGCCTGCCAGCGTGCTCGCTACGGTCAAGGGCAAGGCGCAAGCGCCGGCCGATGGCCGCCCTTGACCTGCGCTGCGCGCGCCGGCGTCCTGCGGTCGAGCGGGACGAAGGGATGAGACGGCTTTTCCGCGAACAAAGGGATGACGCCTTTCAACGCGATGATGACGCAGGACCGCATGGCCTTAGTCCCGCTCGTCGCGCTGTTTCGAGCGGCTCCAGTGGAGCGACCATGACGCCTTGTCGCTGCCGTTCTGGAACAGGTTGGCGCGGATCGCCTGCGGTAAAGCCGGATCGTCGAGCAGCACGGACAGATATTCGCCGGCCTTCTCGCCGGTGCGTTTCCACGCCGCGCCGACTTCCGGGCCATCGGCGTCGCCACGATGGACACGGTAATCCGGCGCGTTCTCGGTGTCGGATTCCTCTGCGGGAACGATGGTGAGTTCGCAGGTGAGCGTGAGTGTGTGGACGCTGCCGACAAAGTTCTTTTTCTCGGCGGTGAATTGACCGATCTGTGGCATGACTTGTCTCCTTCTGTTGCGGTGATGATGAAGCGGACGACACGCCATGCGCCGCCTGCCGCGCGCTCACCGCGTCGGCGCGCGCCATTCAAAGCGGCCGTCGCCTTCCTCGTCGGTCCACAACGGGACCGCGCGGCCGATGATCTGGTCGGTGGAGATCAGCCCGAAATACCGGCCGTCCATGCTGTCGCGGGCCTGCCAGTTCATCAGGAAGATTTCGCCGGTGTGGATGCGCTGGCATCCCTGCCAGACGGGAAGCTCGCGGCCGGCGCGGTCTCGCTCCAGCGCTGCGCCGGCAATCATTCCATCGACGGTGATGACGTGGCCGATCCGGCAAACGGTCTGCCCGGAGACGGCGCGCACGCGCTTCATGAGCGGCACGCCCTTGGGCAGATAGCCGCGCTCGGCGAGGAAGGTCGCGAGCGGTTCGGGCGCGTCCACGGCGACAAGATCAGTCAACTCGAACGGGCCGGCGAAGTCGATCGTATAGAAGCCGATCGGCACGCTGGCGGATGCGTTCCAGATCAGCTTGAGCGGCATCGGCGTGAGGCCGGGATAGCCGACGCCGAACGCAGCGAACGCCGTCATGAGCATCAGACCGGCGCGCGTCATGGCGCGATCCTGCGGCGACCGAGCCACGCCGCATGACGTTCCGGCGTATAGGCGTCCGGCTCAAGGCCGGCGGTCAAACGGTTGTGGACGTGCCGCCAGTGATCGGGTGATACGTCGGCCGCATCGAGGCCGAGCGCTTCCACGGCGTCGATCGCCTGCAACGCCCTCTCGACCTTCGCCCAGGTGTCGAGCCGCAACAGGATGTCGCCGCCCGGCCGCACGAATGGCAGCGTCTGGCACGGCTCGTCGCGGCCGATCGCGCGGACAATATCGAGCCGGGAAATGATGGTGCCGTGCTCGCCGGCCGCCCAGCGGACGAAGGCGAAGACGGCGTTCGGCGCGAAGCCGACGACGCTGCGGCGGCGGTCGAGAATCTGTTCGTAGCTCTTGTGGCCGAAGCGTATCCAGTGCTCGATCTTGCGCTTCTCGAAGGTCAGTTCGACCAGGGTGGTGAACGGCGCTGGCCCGTCCGGCAGCGGACGGCCGTGCGCGCGGCGTGCCGCGTTGCCGGTCATGATCTCTCTCCTTCGGTGCGGGGACATTCGAGCGCGAGCGTCGCGGGCGCGCGGGCTCCGTTATGGAACGGCAGCACGGCCGCGATCCGCGCGCAGGCGCGCTCGGCCATCGCGGCGTCGATCTCGCAGCCGAGATAGCGGCGGCCGGAGAGCCGGCAGGCTTCACCGGCTGCGCCGGATCCGGCGAACCAGTCGCCGACCAGGCCGCCCACGGGGCAGTTCGTGCGGATCAGGATTTCGAGCAGCGCGGACGGCTTCTCGGTCGGATGAATGGCGCGGCCGTGGCAGTTGCGCACGGTGATGACGGAGCGCATCAGGCGCGGCCCGCCGTCATGGCTGACGTAATGGCCAGCGTCGATGTGGCCGGTGTGCGGCGGGCGGCGCTTGCGCCTCACGATGCGCGCCGTCGCGTCGGGCGTGGTCTGAACGTCGTTGTAGATGTCGCGCCAGGGCGATGCGGCGGGATAGAACTGCGCGGCCAGCTCATGCACTCGCTTGAAGCGATCAGCATGGAAGCCTGAGCCGTTCTGCTTCTCCCAGACGATCTCCTGTGCGTAGCGAAGGCCGGCTTCGGTGAAGCGGTTTGCCGTCGCCATGAACAAGCGCAGCGATCCGAACACCCAGAGCGAGCCGGTCGGCGCGAGCGCAGCACGCGCGAGCTGCAGCCAGCCGTCGACACGGCGATCCCAGGCGAGCGACGTGTCGCCGTAAGGCGGATCGGCCAGGATCAGGTCGAAGGGTGCGTGGGTCGGCATCAGGGCACGGCAGTCGCCGATCAGCACGGTCATGGCGTTCGCCCCGACCGTTTCGCGGCACCGTGCCCGCTCTGTCCGCGCCCTACAGAATCTATGTTAGATTCACTGTTAGATAAGTTAGGCGCGCGGCTTTCGTTTTGAGGCCAGAGATTTAGCTGCGGTTCGTGCGCCTGATGTGCCGATAGTTCTGCGCCTGATGTGCCGATACCCCGTGCGCCTGATGTGCCGATGGTTTTAACAGCTCTATCAACAGGCACTGTGGACAGGTTCGCGGGCCGGATGCGCAGCAACTCGCGGCCGTCGTTCCGCTCCATGTCGAGGCGATAGCCGGGCAATGGCTGGCGGGCGGCGATGCGGCGCAGGTCGAGCGCAAAGTCAGAGACGCGCGCGAGACTGCCGGATTTCATATGCAGATGCGCAATCTCGAACAGCCAACCGTGGCGCTGGTGGCCGGCGTGCTTGCGCGCGACGCGATAGAGCCAGCGTTCGATGCCGCCGGTCAGCCGGAAGTAAGCCGGGTCGATCGTCAGGACCAGCGAGCGGTCGACGACGCTGTTGTAGAACCATTCCGGCAGGACGAATTCCATACCCTCGACGCGGCCGGCGCGCGTCGTCATCTCCTCCCATTCGTTGATCCATGAGAATTGCCGGCGACGCCAATGCGGGCCGTTCCGGATCGTGGTGGCGATGACGGTGGATTGCAGGCGTGCGAGCGCGGCCTTCAGCAAGACGTATTGTTGATTTCCGGTCGAGCGCCCGATCGCGCGCAGCAGATGATAGGGCGTGAAGCGAAAGAAGCGTGATGTGCGCAGGCCGTTGTTTTCGGCCGCGACAATCTGCGAGGCCGCCCAGATCAGCACGTCGGCATCCCATATCGTTGCCATGCCGTGTTCGGGCATCCCGAGCACCTGCACTTCCACGTCGGCGGTCTTGTAGAGAATCGGCTTGGTGCGCGGCGTCTTTGCCAGTGAGAAGAATGGCCGCTCCATCAAATCGCGTTGGTCGCGCGGCGCGGCGTCGCCAGCCGCGACCACGAAGGGATCGAGGCGGCTGCGCTCGCTGGAGGGTTCGGCGTCACCATGTTGGTCCTCACACAGCATTCAGTGCTCACCCCGTTCTTCCGGGGTCAGTGGGCGCGCGGGAAAGACCGTGCCGGCGTTCTCATCATGGGTGGATTTGCGCGCGCCAAGCGCGGACCAGGCGAGCAGGTCATCAACCGCATAGACGACCCGGCCGCCGATCTTGCGATAGGTCGGCCCGGTGCCGTAGGTCCGGTGCTTCTCCAGGGTGCGCAGCGAAATGCCGAGAAAGCGCGCGGCTTCAGGCGTGCGCAAGAGTCGTGGCGGCAGACCCGCCAATGGGTCGCGCATGGGATCACCTCCGGTTCGCTGTTGCGTGAGGCTGTCGGTGGCGACAGCGGGCTACGGCGAACCATGGCGAGGGATCGGCACCCTGTAGCGTGCCGCATTTGCGCGTGCGCGCTGGCGGCACCCCTTCCGTTTTCTAAGCTGTTGCTAGTAGTGCTCCGGCGTCAGGCCGGCAGCGTCGAGCGAAACCGGCAATTATCTCGGTTTGCTGCCTCTTTTCAGCAGCTCACCGGGCTCGATCTCAAGGGCATCGGCAATTTGTCCCAGCACGGTCACGCTGGCGGATACGTCGCCGCGCTCGATCGCGCCGACATAACGCATACTCAAACCGGCGCGGTCGGCCAGTTCCTCTTGCGTCAGCTTCTTATCATGACGTGCCTGACGCAGATTTTTCGCCATGACCTCTTTGAGATCCATGGCCGGAAGGGACCAGCATAGGAACGATCATTCTAGGAATGATCGTTCCTAATCGTGCGGAACTATGCTATTCATACTGTTTGCCGGACTCGCTGCATTATTGTCCGCGTTAAGTTACTGGAAAGGATAAATTTCATGCAGACGCGGCCGCGACTTGACCCTGAAGTCGAGGACGAAGCGCCGAGCGGACCGACGATCACGACCTACGACGAACAGCATTACGTGACCTATATGCGCTTGCTGGACGCCAACCGCGATAACGCGGATTGGTCTGAGGCTGCACGCATCGTCCTGCACCGAGATCCAGTGACCGAGGAAGCACGCACGCGCCGATGCTGGGAAAGTCATTTCGCTCGCGCGCAATGGCTGTCGAAGGGCGGCTATCGGAAGATATTGGAGCAGGCTGTTCGAAATAACCGCTAAAGGTATGAGCGGAAACTTGCTTTTATTTATCTCAAACGACTTACAGCTTGTGAATGCTTTGTCTGCTTCGGCTGTTGCCGATTCCTCTCAACAAATACGCGAGGGCCGATAAGATGAGGCAGTCCGGGGGGACTTTCGCAGATGATCTATCGGCTTCCCACTGACGAACTGAGACAGGTATTTCTTTCGCTGCCGGTGTCGGTCTGCCTGCTCGACCGCGAGGCGCGCTATATAGCCGCGAACCGCAGATATGCCGATCTCTGTGACACCGCGCCTGATGGTTTCTTCGGCAAGTCGATGCTGGATTTCTGTCCGGCCTACATGGTTGCGAAGGCTCGCCAGGATTTCGACCTGTTCGATTCCGGCCACGCCATTCCTGATCGGGAGATCATCTTTGCCGGCCGCACGCTGCTCGTTGCCGTGAATCCGATCGCACGCGATGGCGACACCAGCGTCTCGGCTATCGCGGTGGCGCTCACCGATATCTCGAAGCAGAAGAAACTGGAGACGGCGTTGGCCGTCGCCAACGACAATCTGTTCGCTGCCTACAAGGAAATCACGATATTCGCCGAGACGGATGCGCTCACCGGATTGGTCAATCGGTATGGGTTGGAAAAGTTTTTCGAGCGGGAAATCCGCCGTTGCCGGCGCGAGCAGTATCCGATCGCCGTCGCGCTCATCGATGTGGACTGTTTCAAGCCTTATAACGATCGACATGGCCACGTTGCCGGCGATGAAAGCCTGAAGGCCATCGCAGGCGCCATACAATCCGCTGTCCGGCGGCCGGGTGATTGCGCGGCACGTTATGGCGGTGACGAGTTTGTGGTTGTGCTGCCGAACACCTCGCTGGTCGGCACCGAGCATGTCGGTCGAGCCATCCAGCGAGCTGTCGCTGATCTGACAATCCGGGACGCCGACGGCCCGTTCAATCGATTGACCGTCAGCATTGGCATCGCCGGCCTGACGATGATCCCGCGCGATATTCCTCCGACCGCGGTCCGCGATTGCCTCCTGCGTTCGGCCGATAAGGCGCTTTATGCGGTCAAAGATGCGGGTAGAAACGGGCTGGTGGTGTGGAACGATCAGTTATGATTAGAGGCAACCTTCCCGATCAAACGAGGCGGATGCCGGGCTATTTCGATGAGGTCGGCTTGATCGGATAATGCAGCAACAGCCGATAGCCACCGCGCATCATTTTCAGCCCATTGCTGACGAGGCGGCGAACGCGATTTTTGCGCGGATCGCTTTCCCAATCCACTTTCGATCCAAGGAATCCGAGCAGAACTTCGGCAATGCTGCGATAGCTCTCGCCGCGCTGATGTGCATCCAGCGCTCGCAGAGACAGAATATGGAAGTGCCGGAGCTGCGCCGGCATGGCGCGAAAATCGCGGCCAGGCGGACGGCCGCTGAGCGCGCGGCGGAGCCTTTGGGCGGCGTGAGAGCGCAGATCGTGGAAGGCGTCCATCGTCGCAAATGAACCATAGAGTGCCGGCACTTCGGGAACGGCGCCGGGGAGCCAGAATTGGTGCGCAACACCATCGACCTTCCATATGCCATGCCAGCCGTCGGCGGCATGGCGAAGATCGACACCATCGAGATACGCGAGCGTCACGATGGGCTCGGTCGCGCCGTCATGGTGTTCGACGGGTTTCAGCATCACGGCTTGCGGCTGAAGGCTCGGAATCCAGAATAGCGCGTGCCGATCAGGTCGGTTTTCGGGGTCGCAAGGGAAATCGCAACCCCCAGCGCTTGGAAAATTCGTCCAGGCGCTCCGTCGAAAGGTTTTTGATGTTGGCGATGTTCTGGAAAGCGCGATGATAGTCGTCGTCGCGTCGGAGATATTCCCAGGCGAAGCCGGCGGCGGGAATGTGTTCCGTATACTCATACGCCGCAGGCGAACGTCAATCGATGCTTCTAAGCATGGCGTCACCCCACTATTCCGGGCAATGCAACACCCGGAAAGCGAGCTTGGCGGATACGGAATACTGCGAGTAGCCGGCAGATTCCGATATCTTGAACGGTTCGACCGATCGTTTTTAGTTACTTCATTCTTAACATTGCTGCTGTGTTTTCGCGAGCCGGGCGCAGCCCGGCGAGCGGCGGCCGTGTTCTGCGCACGGCCGCGCCGCCGATCCGCAACGCCGGATCGGCGCGAATTTTTCCGAATGTGCGAAACCTGAAAGGCGAAAAACCGCGCAACCGGATTTCCGGCTGCGCGGCTGTGGCGGTTAAGCTGCCTTCTTCAGCAAGGTCTTGGCCTTCGCCTCCAGATCAAGGCGCGCATCCTGATGCGCCTTGGTGCGGGCGTGTGCCGTCATACCCTGCACAAAATCGAAAATGCTTTCCGGCGGGCGGCCTTCTTCCGAAAGCACGGTCTCGATGATCCTGCCG